>FWWL01000781.1_pt1 | contig 83896 bp, 77 predicted proteins | sample 2228331 | NCBI WGS metagenome assembly FWWL01 (sample SAMEA103939775, study PRJEB20133) | metagenome | reverse complement strand
TTTCTCTCCTCAAGAACTTGTAACATCTTCCTTCCGACAAGCCCGGTTGCACCAACTATGGCTATATTATAACCGCTCATTTTTCATTTTTAGCCCATTATTTTTGATGAGTAAATAAAAATTATCTTAAATCAAATTCAAGTGCAGTCCTTAAATCCGTTTTTTCATCTCTATATTTCACAATTATCGGAGTATAAATTGAAAGCCCGTTTTCAAGCGCGAAGTTGTTATTTTTTATAGTTCTCGAGCCTTTTACAACTATGGCGTTTTCGGGTACCTCAAGCGGTTTTCCATCTTCAGAACGATAAACTTTTCCCCTCACGATGTCATAAATTGGGGTTGAAGCGGTCAATATAACTCCGGCTCCGATCACAGCGCCTTTTCTAACGAGCGTTCCCTCGTAAATTCCAGCATTTCCACCAACGAGCACATTGTCCTCAATTATCACAGGAAGTTGTCCAACCGGTTCAAGAACTCCACCTATTTGAGCGGATGCACTTATATGCACATTCTTTCCAATTTGAGCACACGAACCAATAAGCGCATGTGAATCTATCATCGTACCTTCATCTACATAAGCTCCGACATTGATATAGGCTGGTGGCATTATGACGACGCCTTTTGCAACAAAAGCACCCTCCCTTATCGTAGTTCCACCTGGGACAATTCTAATCCCGGAATCGATCGAAACTTTTTTCAACGGATAAGTATGCTTATCAAAAAATTTGAAATTTTCATCTATCGACATATCGACAAGTTTTCCAATCCTAAACCCAAGAAGTATCCCTTTCTTAACCCAATGATTTACAACCCATTTATCTCCGAGCTTTTCCGCCGCTCTTATTTTTCCAGTTGATAAAAGTTCTCTGAATTGAAGAAAAATTTCCTCTGCTTCGGATGGCAATTGAGATGGCTCGAGTTCATAAAATTTTTCAATTTTTTCCGAGATGAACTTGATAAATGAAATCTCATCTGTGTTTCTCACGATGACACAGGGCTCGTTTCTTTTTTAACGATGCTGAATAAAATGCTTCTCAATTTCTCTTTGTTTTTCTCGCTCATCTTAACAAGCGGAAGACGATAAACTTCTTTAATCAAACCAAGCATAGCCATTGCAGATTTTACAGGGATAGGATTCGTTTCGATGAAGTTTGCCTCCATCAAAGGCAAAAGTTTATAATGAAGTTCTCTTGCTTTTTCAAGTTCACCATTTAAACAAGCGCTCACAAGTTGTTTCATCAAATCCGGAACCTCATTTGAAGCAACTGATATAACCCCATCTCCTCCGGCAAGTATTATCGGAAAAGCGAAAGAGTCATCCCCAGAGTAAACCTTGAAACCATCAGGTCTATTTCTTATTATCTCCATAACTTGAACTAAATTCCCGGACGATTCTTTGATCCCAACTACATTTGGTATTTCCTCTGCGATTTTTAAAGTCGTTTCCGCAGTCATGTTAACACCAGTTCTTCCCGGGACATTGTACATTATGATCGGTATATCCACAGCGTTAGCTATTTCTGCAAAGTGAGCATAAAGACCTTGTTGAGTTGGCTTATTGTAATATGGAGTGATCGATAAAATGGCATCGGCACCAAGTTCCTTGGCGTGCTTTGCGTGCTCAATTGATTTCTTTGTTGAATTGCTTCCTGCTCCAGCGATTATGGTAATTCGACCGTTTGCTTGCTGAATCACGGTTTCGATCACGCGATAATGTTCCTCTTCTGTTAAAGTTGCGCTTTCACCAGTTGTTCCGACTGGGACAATTGCATCGACCCCGTTTTGAATTTGCCATTCCACGAGATTTTTCAAAGTTTCATAATCCACCTCTTCCGATTCGTTAAATGGTGTCACAAGAGCGGTTGCAAGTCCTCTGAAATTAAAATTTTTTCCCATAGCCCACCCAAATTTAATTTTTAAAATAAAATTTCCTCAAACTTGTAAAATCCTTTTTTGCCAAGTATAAATTCTCCTGCTTTTATCGCTCCGATCGCAAATCCAGCCCTGCCTTTTGCAATATGCTTTATCTCAATCGTATCAAAAACCGAATCAAAAACAACGCTATGATTCCCAAAGAAATTTCCCGCTCGAACTGAAACTATTTGAATAACCTCCGGTGGAATTTTGCCCGATGGTCTTTCAATAAATTTTTCTCTTTTCCTCTCTATCTCCTTGCTTAAAATTTCAAAAAGTTTTAATGCAGTTCCACTTGGACTATCGAGTTTTTGAGCGTGATGAACTTCTTCGATAAAAACATCGTATTCTGAAAACTTGTTAAAAAATCTCCCCGCTAACTCCACAAGTTTAAAAACTATGTTCATCCCGATCGAAAAATTTGACCCGTAAATTAAACCTATATTGCTTTTCTCAACTATCTCTCTAACCTTTGCGAGCTCCTCATACCATCCCGTTGTTCCAACGACGATGTTTTTCCCAAAGCGAGATACATAGTTTATATTTTTCAAAAATGCAGATGGTGTTGAAAAATCGATGAAAACGTCGACTTCATTTATCAAGTTTAAATCGTCGATATTTTCAAAGTTAAATTTTGAATTTAACTTCAAAATTATCTTGTGGTTTAATTCCTGTGCAATTCTTTCAACTTCCTTCCCCATTTTTCCATAGCCGATAAGACCTATGTTCATCCTGCAACCCCAAGTTTCTTTTCTTCTTTTGGCTCTAAATTTTCATCTTTACATTTTTCAAGATTGAAATCATCGTGCAATATCTTTACAGCCTTTTCGACATCTTTTTCATCTATTATGCAGGATACTTTTATTTCAGATGTAGATATCATTTTGATCTTTATTCCAGCCTTAGCAAGGCTTGAGAACATTCTTGAGGCGACCCCAGCATGGCTTATCATTCCAATTCCAATTATTGAAACCTTTCCTATGTTTATATCACCGTCTACGCCTTTTACATTATATCTTTTGGCAAAATCTTTCGCAAGTTCAAATGCCTTTTTGAAGTCCGCCTTCGTAACTGTGAAACCGATATCAGTTAAACCATCTACGCTTGATGTTTGGGTTATCATGTCTATGACTATGTTTGAGTCCGCAATTATTTTAAAAAGTTCCACTATTATCTCAGGTTTATCTGGTACTCCGAGGAGTGTTATTTTAGCTTGATTTTTATCGCTTGCAATTCCGCGGACGACGACCTCTTCTATCATCTTTCTTGTTTCTTTTGTTATTAGAGTTCCTTTATTATGTGTGAAACTGCTCTTTACATAAACTGGGACGTTGTATTTCATCGCCAATGCGACCGAACGAGTTTGCAAAACCTTTGCCCCGCTTCCTGCAAGTTCGAGCATCTCCTCATAACTTATCTCATCGAGTTTTCTCGCATTTGGGACTATATTTGGATCCGCGGTGTAAACGCCATCGACATCCGTATAAATTTCACAGACGACATCATTTCTATATGCCATAAGTGAAGCAGAAATGGCAACCGCGGTTGTATCGCTCCCACCTCGTCCGAGCGTTGTTATATTTCCGTTTTCATCTATCCCTTGAAATCCAGCAATCACGGGGATTATATTTTGATTTATCAGGCTGATCAATCTGTCCGCATCTATTTTTCTTATCCTTGCTTTCGTGAAGGAGCTATCCGTTATGATTTTAAGTTGATGATTCTGAAGCGAGATCGCTTTAAAACCGAGTTCAATTATTGCCATTGCAACGAGAGCGGTTGATACTTGTTCACCTGTTGAAACCAAGACATCAAGTTCTCTTAGGTCGGGGTTATCCGTTAATTGATATGCAAGTTTAATCAATCTATCTGTTTCGCCAGCCATTGCTGATACGACGACAACGACATCATGTCCCTGTTGCTTCGTTTCAACGACTTTCCTTGCGACATTTTTTATCCTCTCGATATTTCCGACCGATGTTCCGCCGAATTTTTGAACTATTAACATCGATGTTAATTTGTTCAATTTTAAAATTTGTTTATAAATATAGCATCCAAAAGATAAATTGTCAATAGTTAATTTTTAAGCATTGAAAAATTCCTTTGATTTTTTTATAATTAAACAAAGCGCCTGTAGCTCAATTGGACAGAGCGTGGGCCTCCGGAGCCCGAGGTTGCGGGTTCAAGTCCCGCCAGGCGCGCAGATTAAATCCAAAACAAAGACTTACTACCTATGAAACTTTCCGTAAATGTCGACCATGTCGCAACCCTCCGCGAAGCAAGAGGTGGACTTGAACCTGATCCAGTAACCGCAGCTCACATAGCTGAACTTGCCGGCGCAGATGGGATCGTTTGCCATTTACGCGAGGATAGAAGACATATAAACGATCGAGACCTAAGGCTTTTGCGTGAAACCATCAAGACGAAACTCGACCTTGAAATGGCAGCTACAGAGGAGATGATAAAAATTGCAATTGAAACCCTTCCCGACCTCGTCACACTTGTCCCGGAAAGACGACTTGAAAGAACAACAGAACGAGGACTAAATGTCGTCGACCAAATCTCTTATCTTTCAGATGTAGTTCTTGAAATGCATAAACACGATATAAAAGTAAGTTTATTTGTTGACCCCGACCCAAGACAAGTTGAAGCGGCTGTAAAAACTGGCGCGGACTTTATTGAAATTCACACAGGTGAATACGCCAATGCAAGAAATGAAAAAAAACAATACGAAGAACTTCAAAGAATAAAAGAAATCGCAAAACTTGCACGAAGACTTGGACTTGGTGTAAACGCAGGACATGGATTGAATTATATCAATGTCATACCTATAACGAAAATTGAAGAGATTGAAGAATTAAGCATCGGACATGCTATCGTAGCAAGGGCTATCTTTGTAGGCTTTGAAAAAGCGGTAAGAGAAATGGTTCGAATCGTAAAAGGAATATAAACTTAAAATTCATCGTTTCAATGAACCAAAAATTCGGCATCTCAACTATTTTAATACACGGGGAAATTAAAGACAAATCGTATCGCTCCGTCGTCTATCCAATCTACCAAACATCGACATTCGCAGTTGAAAAGTCGGACGATTATCAAAAATTTATCGATGAAGTTGAGGATTTTTACATTTATTCAAGATATGGGAATCCGACGATTAGAGAGGTCGAAAGGAGATTAGCACTTGTCGAAAATGCTGACGACGCGATTTTATTTTCATCTGGAATGTCTGCGATAACGACGACGATTTTAAGTTTCGTTGAATCCGGCGACGATATCATATCGTTAAGTTCAATTTATGGTGTGACGTTCAGATTTTTAAGAGACCATCTTCCGAAGTTTGGTGTAAATGTCAAGTTCGTGGATGTCGATGAAGTTGAAGATATAAAAAAGTTTATAACGAATAGAACGAAATTGATTTATTTTGAAACCCCGATAAATCCAACAACGCGGGTAATCGATATCAAAAAGATTGTAAACATAGCGAAAGAAAGGGACATAATCACCATAATAGACAACACATTTGCAACTCCCGTAAATCAAAATCCAATCTTGCTTGGAGTTGATATAGTCCTTCATAGCGCGACGAAGTATTTATCTGGGCATAGTGATTTGATACTTGGCTGTGTTATGTCAAGCAAAGATAAAATTGAAAAAATTAGAAAGGTGAAAAATGTTTTGGGAGGAAATCCAGATCCGCATCAAGCGTTTCTTCTCGGAAGGAGTTTAAAAACGCTTGAATTGCGCGTGAAGAAGCAAAATGAAAACGCTCTAAAACTTGCGCAGTTTTTATCAACCCGTGAAAATGTTAAGAGAACTTTTTACCCAGGTCTTACCTCACACCCTGACCATGATATCGCAAAAAGTCAAATGAGAGGTTTTGGTGGAATGCTCACATTTGAGATAAACGGAAAACTTGAAGACGCCAAAAAATTTTGTGATTCATTGAAAATTGCACTAAACGCGACAAGTTTAGGAAGCGTTGAAACCCTTGTCAGCATTCCTGTATTAACCTCACATATCAAAATGAGTCAAGAAGAATTGAAGAAAGCGGGCATATCCGAGTCTATGGTAAGAGTTTCCGTTGGCATCGAAAATATAGAAGACCTGCTTTGGGATTTTGAGCAAGCATTAAATTCGGTGTAAAAAATGATCGCTGATGAAAAAAGAAAGAAATTTTTAGGAAAAATTGAAAAAATTGAGCAGTCTTTTTGGCGCTTTACGAAATACAGGGGTCCAGGACTAATCAAAGGAATCCAGAGACTTATTTATGCTCCGCAGATTTATATTCCCTTAGCGTTTAGACGAATACTTTTTAAAATTAAAAAAGAGGCGAAAATTAAAACATTTACCGGGAGAAACATTTTGCTCCCAACATTTACAGAGTTACTTGACTATTTTCCTTATCCTTTCCTTCCGAATGAATTTCTTTTTGCAAAATTTCTTATAAAACGCCTAAAAAGCGAAGACATTTTCTATGATATTGGTGCCAGTTATGGACTTTATACCTATTTAGCTCTTGAATTTTGTAAAGAGGTGCATTCTTTTGAACCCTTGCCAGATGTATTTGAGTATTTGAAACTTAACTTAGAGAATGAACCAAAGGTTTTCCTTAACAATGTTGCTTTATCAGATAAAAATGGAAAAATAGTTATTGGTTACGGCATAACCACAACAATAAGCACAATAGTTTCAGAGATTATTGAAAAGCACAAACAAAATTTTTTAAATAAGCAAGTAGAAGTTTCAACTGTAACTCTTGATGATTATATCAAAACTCACAATCCACCGACTATCATCAAATTGGATGTTGAAGGAGCAGAAAGTTTGGTTATTGAAGGAGGAAAAGAATTTTTGAAAAATAATAACCCTATTATTGCAATGGAGGTTTGGGCAGGTGAAGAGGGTGAAATTTTCTCCGCACGGGCAGTTAATAAGCTCTATGAACTCGGTTATCAAAGTTATCGAATTAACAGAAACGGTAATTTAACCCCTTGTAAAATTGAGCGCTATACATTTGGTGGTCTTATTTCCACGGAAAATTTCATATTTATAAAATGAACAAAGGGGGCAAAAGCCCCCTTATGAGATCAATTATTTCAATTCCTCAAGAACTTTGGCAATTTTATTCACATCGGGAACATTTGGAATCCCGTGTTCCTCAACATATCTGACGATTCCCTCTTTATCAAGCACTACTGTTACGCGATTGTGGATTCCTTTATCTTCAAGATACACGCCGTATTTCTTTCCGACTTCTCCTTTTGGATGAAAATCTGCAAGCAAAGGATAACTTATATTCATTTTCTCCGCAAATGCTTTATGTGTCCAAGTGCTGTCTACACTTATCCCAAAGATTTGAGCATTCAATCCTTCGAAAATTTTCAAAGCATCGACAAAACAAGCATGTTCATTCGTGCATACCGGACTAAAATCAAGAGGATAAAAGACAAGGACGACGTTTTTCCCTTTGAAATCGCTTAATTTATATTCTTTATCGTCGTGTCCCTTGAGGACGAAATCCGGCGCTTTTTCACCGACTTTAATCATAATGTTTCTCCTTTTGTTTTTTAAAATTTCGATTAAATATATCAAATTAGAGTTATTTTTCAAAACTTAACAAATAAACCTCATTCCCCGACTTAACAAAACCACCCTTAAAAATTTTAGAGACCCTATACCATGTGCCTTTGCTCTTCTGAATTTCAGCAGTTATATCACCAATTTTAACAATGAATTCATCTCGCAGGCTTGGTAATTCTTTAACCTCAACAAAAATGGAAAAACTTTTTTCGTTTCTTAAAGAAAACTCTCGAAAACCTATATCATCTTGGCTTTTATAAAAATATAACTTGATCTCATCAGCACAGATTGAATCAACGAAAAGTCTATCTCCTACGCTTCTAAGCAACACCCTATCTCTTACTGTTGTTTGCCCATTTTCAAGCGTAGTTTCAATATGTGAGACAATGCCAATTTTCTCCATAGAAATTTAGGATCGATTTTTTATTTTGGGATTAATTTAAAGAGTTCGAGACTCATTTTCTACTTGGTTTTGGTTTTTTAAGTTGCAAAAACTTGACTTTTACATTAGAATCTATTAAATTAGGACAGATTTTATCTTAATTTAATGACGCAACCTCGTTGAAATACGAATTCTCTCCTTTTCAATGTAGCACCTATCAAAATAGCCTCGCCCATTGAAAATTTGAAAAATTAAAAACGAGGTGAAATATGGCGCCGATAATAACCATCGCGGTTGTAATTTTTATATTCTTTGCCCTTCTTATCTTTGGGGTTTATGCTTATTTTCTCAATTCGACTCGCAAGCCTGTTGAAGGGGAGGATTATTATAAACAGGTTGCTAAATTGCGTCTTCCATTTTTCATAATTCTTTTGCTTCTGCTTCTTACTGGATTGGTTTTAACTTTGCCAAGGGTTCCCTACCCCTCGGAAGGAAAATTCCCTGATGCGGTTGTTTATGTTGCGGGAAAGCAGTTTGCGTTTGCTCTCGACACACAACCGATCGAAACAGAAGAAAGATGGAAAGAAAGATCCGAAGCGGAACCAGTTCAAGTTCCAGTTAATAAATGGGTTGAATTTAGGGTTACAAGTCTTGATGTTAATCATGGCTTTAGTTTATACGATGAAAAAGGTAAACTCCTTGGGCAAACACAGGCGATGCCGGGTTATGTGAATCGTTTATTTGTCAAGTTTGATAAGCCCGGAATTTACATTGCCTATTGCTTGGAATTATGCGGGAATTCACATCATGCTATGAAGGGGGTAATCGAAGTTGTCGAATCAGAACAATTATCGGAATTTTTAAACAAAAATTAAATATGGAGGTTTAATATGGCTGAAGTAGCAATAAGGGCTGAAGAAATAGAGTCCAGGGTAAAGAGGTTAACTCTTGTGTGGACGGGGTTAACTTTTATTCTATTCCCAATCCTTGGCCTTCTTGGTTTTCTTATGCGACTTGTTCAAGGTAACATCTTCCCTGCATTTCCCCCGGAATGGTTTTATTCAATTTTGACACTTCATGGCGTTGGGATGGTTGGTCTGTGGTTTGTTCAAGGTATGACAGCGGTGATTTATCTTCTTTCAAAATATATTAGACCAAGCGTTGGGGTTTCATGGTTCTCGCTCGTATTAACACTTGTCGGAGTTGCATTGCTTATTATTTCAACCATAGGTGGGAAATTTGGCGCTGGTTGGTATTTTTTATATCCGCTTCCATATAAATCTGCAGAAATATGGCCAAATTGGTCCGCTGACCTCTATCTAATTGGGCTTGGGGTTCTCGGAGTTGCATGGACAGTGTGGGTGCTTGATCTATTAAGGGCAATCGCACAAAAATATCCGTTAAATAATGCTCTTGGTTGGCATTATCTCGCAGGTAAAACTGAGCGGGAAATTCCACCGATAATCTTGATAATTACTGTATCTTCAATTGCAGCTATAACAGGGTTTCTTGCAGCGGTTGCTTTGTTGCTTTTGTTTTTGTTCGATAGAGTTTCAGGAGTTCCGGCTGATCCATTGCTTATGAAAAACCTCGTCTTTTACTTTGGACATGTGCTTGTAAATATAACGATGTATCTTGGTGTCGCGATTCTATATGAGACTTTGCCTTTATATACACAAAAACCTTGGAAAACAAATAAACTCGTTGCGTTCGCATGGAATACTGTTCTATTTCTTGTTCTCTTCGCTTATTTCCATCACTTATATATGGATTTCGTTCAACCGAGGGCTTTTCAAGTAATGGGTCAACTTGCTTCATATTTTATTTCCGTTCCCGCTGCTGTAGTTACAATTTTAAGTGCACTTGCGATAATATATAAAACGAAAGTTAATTGGACGCTTGGTTCATCGCTTATATTTCTTGGAACTATGGGATGGGCTGTCGGTGGAGTTGCAGCTGTTATAGATTCATCTATTGCTGTCAATTTCAGATTTCATAATACGCTTTGGGTTCCCGCTCACTTTCACACTTATTTCTTAATGGGAGTCGTTTTAATGATACTTGGCTTTATTTATCATTTCTCGCAGGAACATTCAAAAATTCCGGAAAATCCAAGGCTTGCAAGATTAACGGTTTGGCTAATTTTGATCGGAGGATATGGCTTTTTGAGTATGTTTTACACTGGAGGAGCAATGTCCGTCCCAAGACGATATGCTCTTTATCCAGCTGATCTATCAGCTGGAATTACATTATCACAAATAAGCATTGTATTTGTAAGCATATTAACCATTGGATTTTTGCTCTATCTAATTCAAACAATTAGACGATGGGCAAGATCGTTTTAAGCTTGTTTATCTTGTTGACGCTGGCGCACATTAGCATAGCACAAATTGACACTCTTTTTCCCGTTGAATCGCGCTATATTTATAAAGACATCGATGATGTTGAAATCATAACCTCGGACGGTCGAACTACATCGCTATCTAAAATATGGCAAGATAAGCCGATAATTTTGACGCTTATTTTCTCTCGTTGTGCTGGGATTTGTTTTCCTCTCGTTTCATCACTTAAATATTGCGTTGAAAAAATTGACAATGATAGAAAATTTGATTTTTATACCGTTGTTCTAAGCTTTGATACAGCTGATACACCTGAAGATATGGCTGTGCTTAAAGAAGGGTATGGGCTATCTTCTAACAAGAATTGGATATTTGGGGTTTTCGCTAATTCAACACAAATAGAGAAGTTTTCTCAGGAAATTGGATTTTGGTATAAATGGATAGATTCAACGGGTCAGTTTGATCACCCTGGAATGGTAGTTGGCATAAGGCAAGGCAAAGTTGTGAGAATTCTTGTTGGGGGCAACATAAACTTGGTGAAACTTCGCGAGGTTGTTCAAGAGATAAAAGGAGAATTTGTCCCATTTTATGGGGTTCAAAAAAATGTAGCCTTCAGATGCATTAACTATGACCCTGAGACAGGAAAAATAAAAATTGGCATTGGGACTATGATAATATTTACTCCTCCAGTTCTAACTTTTGTTTTAACATTTGTAATTTTCGGATTTACAAGGAGAGGGAGCGGTGCTTCCATCGCTCATAAATCAAAAACCAAAAAGGAGGCTTAAAATGATGCGCAGGTCATTTAAAATCCTTGCTTCTTTAGTTCTTCTTCTGTTGCTGTCTGATCTATCCGTTTCAATTCCGCTGTTTGCGAGAAAGTATAATCGTTCATGCTACACCTGTCACACTTCCCCACCGATGTTGAATGAGTTCGGGCGAAGATTCCAGTCAAATGGTTATCAATTGCCCGGAACAGTTGAATCAACCCCGATATGGAGGTCGAATCAATTGCCATTTGCAGTAATGCTTCACAGTACATTTGAATGGATGAGGGAAGATATGAATGGTGAGCATGTTAGTTCGAGGTTTACTTTTGCTCGAACTGGTGCGGATATATTGACAGGTGGAACACTGGGTAAACATTTATCTTATTTCGCTGCAGTAGTTGTTGACCCTGTGGAAGGTGGAGGATATGAAGCACTGGTTGAAGTTGCTCATGTAATCTATAACAATATTCTTCCGATGAGTAATTTGAATTTGAGATTTGGCTCTTTTAGGCTTGATTTGCCTTATCCTGTTAATTTAGCTTTAAGTGAGGCTGGCTATCTCGTATATGAGTATGCTTCAGAGGTTGAGAAAGATGGGGAGGTCGAGGCTGAGTTCTCACTTGCAGAGCCCCAGCTTGGTGTTTCAGCGTATGGATTTATTCCGCAAATCCTTGATGGACTTAGATATGAGGTTGCGCTTGTGAATGGAACAAATGTAATTGAGGATATCGATAATACTCCCGATTTGTATATCAGATTAAATCAAAGCGTTTGGGTAAATAATGCTCCATTTAGAGCAGGGATACTTTATTATCTTGGAAAAATGAAGGGAAGTCAGCAGGAAAATAAATTCAATCGGTTTGGTTTCGATGCAGAATTTTACGACCCATGGACGAAAAAAGTTAATGTTTATTTCCAATATCTGACTGCAACTGATAAAGTTGCTGAAGAAAAAAAGATGAACGGCGGTTTTATTGGGGCAAATGTCTTCATACTCCCTGAAAAACTTGTCGGATTTACAAGATATGACTTTATGAAAGTGGCGGATCAAAAAACAAATCAAGTAAGCATCGGCTTGAGATATCATCTTATGCCAAATTTTTATGTCACAGGTGAATATATTAGAACAAAGGAAGGTGAAATGTTAATGCAGAATTTTATGATCATGACTCACTTTTTATTCTAAAAACAAATAAACAGGAGGTTTAAAATGAGGCACAAAATCATCGCAATCGTTTTTGTGCTTGGTCTTTTCATCTACGGTTTCACTGGCGAAGATCAACCAAGCCAGCCATCTAAGGAAGTAATTGAAAGAGGCAAAATGGTTTATAATTATGTTTGTGCCCCATGCCATGGGAAAGATGGGAAAGGAGATGGTGTTGTAAATTCGACGATTTTTATAAAGCCAAGGAACTTCACAGATGGGGTGTTTAAGTTTAGGTCAACAGAAACGGGAAGTTTACCAACCGATGCTGATTTATACAAGTCGATTACACTTGGTTTTCATAATACCGCTATGCCATCTTTTTTAGATCTTTCTCCTGAGGATAGATATGCAGTGATGGCGTATATTAAGACATTTTCGGGTAGATTTTCGGATACGAAAGAATATCCTTTAAAAACTGTTGAACCGACGGGCAAGATACCGTTGTCGCCTGAAAGCATAGCAAAGGGAAGGGAGATTTATCTTAAGATGAAATGTTGGGAATGCCACGGAGCAAGTGGTAAAGGTGATGGTCCTGCTGCGAAGCAAGGCTTTGTAGATAATTGGGGAAATAAGATATTGATCCCTGACTTGACGAATCCAAATGAAGTTAAAAGGGCATCATCGGTTGAGGAAATTTATCTTGTTTTCACAACGGGATTAGATGGAAGCCCAATGCCTTCATATAAAGATGTTCTCACAAATGAAGAAAGATGGCATCTTGCAAACTATATTTATGCTCTTATTAATGGAATTGCTCTTTACGATGGGAAAACAATTGAGCAGTTGAAATCACCGTAAAAAGTCAATGGGGGGGTTATGTGCCCCCCTGCTCTTTGTATCTACCGTGTTTTATTATCTTGCCCTCGACTATATAAACCACATCCTCACCGATATTTGTTGCAAGATCTGCGATCCTCTCGAGATTTCTCGATATCCTCTCAATATGAATTGCTCTTTCTATCGTCGTTGGATCTGAAATCATATAAGTTATAAGTTCTCTCAAAATTTGATCTCGGTAAGCATCTACTATGTCATCTCTTTCACAGACATTTTGAGCAAGTTTCGAATCCTCTCTGATGAATGAATCGATGCTATCTTTAAGCATTTGGATTGTTTCTTGAGCCATTTTAGGAAGATCAATTAACGGCTTAACTTGAGGTCTCTCAATTAAAAATAAAGCACTCTCCGATATATTCACCGCCATATCCCCTATCCTTTCAAGGTCATTGTTCATCTTCAAGATCATCATAATTGTCCTTAAATCCTTTGCCTCTGGTTGAAACCTTGCAATTAAATTAATGCACATCTCATCTATTTCAATTTCAACATCGTTTGTCCTGGGTTCATCGACCTCGATGACTTCAAGGAGAAGTTTTTTATCTTTGTTTAACAAACCGCGGATGCTTTTTTCGATCATCTTTTCGACAAGATTTCCCTGTTCGACTATTTTTTCTTTAAGTTTATTTAATCTGTCATAAAACATAAAAAATCACCTCGATGTTTTTTATCCAATTTTACCAGCGAGGAATTCCTCGGTTTTCTCGTGCGAAGGTCTTGTAAAGACGACATCGGTTGGACCATATTCAATCAATTCCCCAAGATACATAAATGCAACATAATCAGACACTCTACCAGCTTGACCGATGTTGTGGGTTACGAGAACTATTGTAACTGTGTCTTTTAATTGTTCAAGTAACTCCTCGATCCTCGATGTTGCAACGGGATCAAGCGCAGAGGTCGGTTCATCGAGCAAGATTATATCTGGTTTCATCGCAAGAGCTCTTGCGATACACAATCTCTGTTGCTGTCCTCCCGATAGGAATGTTCCTTTTTTGTGGAGATGATTTTTCACTTCGTCCCAAAGAGAAACTTTCTTTAGTGTCTCTTCAACGATTTCATCTGCTTCGCTTTTTTTAAGTTTTATCCCGTTTAAAATATAACCAGCAATTACATTTTCATATATGCTCATCGTTGGAAATGGGTTCGGTCTTTGGAAAACCATTCCAATTTTTCTTCTGACAACCATTGGATCAATAGAATATATATCTATTTCCTGTCTTTGGTAAGTATTTTCGATCAAAAAGACTTTTCCTTCAACTTTTGCATTTGGAGATAGTTCATGCATTCGGTTGAAGCATCGTATAAGCGTTGTTTTCCCGCATCCAGATGGTCCCATAATTGCAGTAATGCTATTTCTGACGATCGAAAGGTTCACATTTTTAACGACTATATGTTCATCATATGATGCTGTAAGGTTCTCAGTTCTTAAAACTATGTCCATCATTTTCAATTTGAATTTATCTTTTGCTTATCAATCTTGTTATCACATTTAAAAATAAAACAAATATAACCAAAATACAAGATGCCCCCCATGCCTTCGTCCACCAATCCTCGTATGGGCTTACTGCATAATTAAAAATTAAAAGTGGCATCGCGCTTATCGGTTTTAAAATGTTAAAGTTTAAAAATGGATTTCCAAAAGCAGTGAAAAGCAAAGGCGCAGTTTCCCCGGCTATTCTTGCAGTCCCAGCAAGTATCCCGGTTAATATCCCGCTAAATCCAGCAGGTATTATAACTTTTAAAACTGTCCTGTAATATGGAACTCCAAGCGCAAGTGAAGCTTCTTTTATTTCACGCGGTATCAATTTTAAAATTTCTTCTGTCGATTTTATAACCAACGGCAACATCATTATTCCAAGTGCAATTCCACCGGATAAAGCGGAAAAATGTCCCATCGGCTTTACCACCCACAAATATGCAATTATTCCAATTACAATCGATGGAACGCCTTGCAAAATTTCAGATACAAGCCTCGAGATAAAGGCGAGTTTAGTTCCCGAATGTTCGGCAAGATAAACCCCAACCGAAATACCAAGCGGAACTGATAAGGCTAAGGCAATTAAAATTAAAATCGTAGTCCCGACGATCGCATTTAAGATTCCTCCCCCCGGCTCGCCAACGGGCTTTGGCAAAGCGGTTAAAAATTCCCAATTGATTACGCTTATTCCGTTTTTGATTATAAAGTAAAGAACGAGCAAAAACGGGATAGTCGAGGTGATGGCAATAAAGGTTAAAATAATCGAGATGATTCTGCTTTTTAAGATTCGAAATTTATAACCATGCATATTTTCAATGTTGAATTTTCTTTAAGATAAATCTTCCAATTAAGTTTACAACGGTTGTAATTATAAACAGAGTCATCCCAAGATACATTAAACTTGAAAGATAGACTTCCCCCGTTGCTTCTGTAAATTCATTAGCTATAACGCTTGCTATTGTATTTCCGGGGCTAAATATATTTTCTGGTATTCCGTGATAATTTCCAATGACCATTGTGACAGCCATAGTTTCACCAAGCGCTCGTCCAAGCGATAAAATTACACCTGCAATTATTCCAGACCTTGCGTAAGGTATCATAACTTTTTTTATCATTTCCCAACGAGTTGCGCCAAGCGCATAAGCAGCTTCTTTAATCTCATCTGGGACAAGTCGCATTGCGTCTTTCCCAATTGACGCAGAATAAGGTATTATCATAAATGCAAGAATTAGCGAAGCGGTGAAAATCCCAACTCCATATGGAGGGACGCCTATTTTGATTTCAAGTTCTCGAACTAACGGGACGACAAAAAACAATCCCCAGAATCCAAGGACAACCGATGGGACACCAGCGATTAATTCCGTTAAATATCTTAAAATTTCAGCGAACAAACCTTTTTGGAAGTATTCACCCAAAACAATGCTTATTGCAAGTGAAAAAGGCAATGATATCCCAAGTGCTATGAAAGAAGTGAGCAATGTTCCGTATATAAATGGCAAAGCCCCAAACTCTTCCTGAACGGGGTCCCAAACATCTTTTACGAAAAATGAAAATCCAAATTTTTTAAACGATTCAACAGAGGCATTAAACAGGCTTAAGAAAAAACCAACCCCAATTAATATTAAAACAAGTGCAGAAAATCCAAGTATGATGTTGAATATCTTATCTTTACTTAATTCCAACTTCTTTGTAGACTGGTTTGCCATCATATGTAATTGATTTGATTATTGCTTCTGCTTTTTTCACAACTTCAGGTGGCAATTTTGCATAGTCAAGTGGTTCAGTATATTTTTGTCCATCGTGGACCATCCACCAAAGCAATTTTACAAGTTGTTTTGCCCTTTCAAGCGATCTATTTTTATATTTTTGCTCTTTATAGACAAGTATCCAAGTAAAGCTACTAATTGGGTAACCATCGTTAGCATCTGTGTCGGTTATCGAAACTCTTGTATCATCAGGGATTTTTGTTTTTCCAGCGGATGTAATTGAAGAAAGTTCAGGCTTTACAAAATTTCCTTTCTTATTTTTTACAAGCGCGGTTGGAAGTTTATTTTGTTTCGCATATGTCAATTCAACATAGCCGATACTTCCGGGGATTTGCTTGACAAGTCCTGTCACGCCTTCATTTCCCTTGCCACCAAGTCCAATTGGCCATGCTACCGAAGTTCCACGTCCAACTTTTGTTTCCCACTCTTTGCTCACCTTTGAAAGATAATCAACGAAAACAAATGTCGTCCCACTTCCATCAGACCTATGGACAACAGTGATGTTCATATTTGGTAGTTTTACATTTGGATTTAGTGCGGTAATTCTTGGATCATTCCACTTTTTAATTTTACCAAGGAAAATATCAGCGATTACATCGGGGGCAAGTTTCAACTCGGGATTTCCGGGGAGATTGTAAGTTATCACAACAGCACCAAGACAAGTCGGTATATGAAGAACTGGCGAATCATATTCTTTGAGTTGCTCGTCGGATAAAAATGCATCAGAGGCTCCAAAATCCACAGTTTTTTCCTTCAACTGTCTTATTCCGCCACCTGAACCGATCGATTGATAATTTACCTTTATCCCCGTCTGCTTATGATAGACATCAAACATTTTTGAATACAAAATGTACGGAAATGTTGCTCCAGCCCCAAGAAGTTCTGTGTCCTGGGAAATTGAAAAGTTGGATAGTAAGATGAGGGTTGAAATGAGGGTTAAAATTACGGACTTAAAATTTCTCATAGTGAGAATTTAAAATTTATTTTTGAGCAGGTGCAAGTTAATTCTTAAAGTTTAATTTTGGGTTAAAGAATTGTTAAAAAATGGTTAAGGCGATTTCTCCTCTGGATTAGCTCTTTTGCGGACGGGGAGAAGGATTTCAAACTTGCTCCCGATGCCAACTTTACTTTCAACGTTTATGTTCCCATTGTATAACAAAACAATATGCTTGACGATGGATAAACCAAGCCCAGTTCCACCGCTTTGCCTTGACCTTGACTTATCAACAACATAAAAACGTTCAAATATCCTCGGCAAATGTTCCTTTGCGATACCGATGCCTGTGTCTTCGACAATTATTTTTATCTTGTCGGGTTTATCCTTTGAGAATTCGAAAAAGGGTTTGATTTTGATTTTTATCCCGCCTTTGTCGGTATATTTTATCGCATTGTCGATCAGATTTGAAAGCATTTGCTCAATTCTATAAGGATCTCCCCAAAACTCCGGCAATTCCTTCGATATGCTAACCTTGCAATATAAGCCTTTATCTTTTATGCTCTTTTCATACATTTTTAAAATCCCATTCACAATGGCTTCGAAATCAATTTTCTCCTCCTCAAATGTAACACCTGCTTCAACCTCAGATAATATCAAAAGGTCATTTATTATCCTTATCAACCTGTCCGTGTTTCTTTTAACTGGCTCAAGATAATTTATTATCTCTCGAATTGCCTTTGTTTTCCTACCAAAACTTCGAAGTTCTTCTTCAACTGTTTCGATGTATCCCTTTATATTTGAAAGAGGTGTTTTTAATTCATGCGAGATGTTTTCAACGAGTTCTCTTTTGATATCTGCAAGTTCCTTTTGAAAAGTTATATCATTAATTACAAGAAAAATTTCTCCTTGTGTTTTGAAAGCGCTGACCAAATAGTTTTTTCCCTCAATTTCAACTTCTTTGGAAATTTTTAAATTTTCAGAATAAGTTTCAACCAATTGTTTAACTAATTGGATTAGATCAAAATCGTAAATGCATTCCCAGTAAAAATTCCCCTCGCCTGTTTCAGCTCTTGAAAAAAGTTTAAAATTTTCGTTGCAAAATTTTAGTCGACCATCCTTGTCTAAAATTGCAATTGCATTGGTCGAGAGTTCAGCCAAAACTTTAAATCTTTGTTCAGCTTCATTTGCTATTTGTTTGATTTTTTCAATCTCACTTAATATCGTTTTGAAATCGCTTACTAAATCTTGGGATGATTTGCCGGAAAAATTTTTGATATAACGGTTTATTTCATACATAGGCTTAATAAAATGCTTTAAACACCAGGCGATAAATGCAAAAGCCAGAATAAGCCCAATGCTCCATTTTAAAAGAAAAGCGATGAGGACAAGGGTAAAAAAGAAAAAGAATATGTAAAAATTTGATTCCTTCACTTTTCATTTACTTGTTATTTTGTAGCCTATGCCTCTCACGCTTTTTATAAGTTTCCCAGCCTTGCCAAGTTTTTTTCTCAAATTTGTTATATGAACATCAATAGTTCGGTCAGTAACAGATTTTCCGATTCCCCATATTGCATTTAGCAATTGCTCTCTTGAAAAAACCCATTCTGGCTTTTTAGATAAAGTTTCAAGTATTTTAAATTCGGTAAGGGTCAAATCAACTTTCTTCCCTTCGACATATACTTCCATTTTGTTTACATCGATTGTGAGCATATCAGCGATGGTTAAAATGTCATGTTTCTCTTCTTCTTTTCCATATATTCTTCTCATAACCGCCTTAATCCGTGCCACAAGTTCGCGCGGAGAAAATGGTTTAGTGACATAATCATCTGCACCGAGTTCAAGTCCAATGACCTTGTCTATCTCATCGATCTTTGCTGTCAAAATTATTATCGGAATTTTTGAAGTTTCAGGATTATCCCTTAAAGTTTTGCAAATCTCAAGCCCATCGATATCCGGCAACATTAAATCCAAGATTAAAAGATCCGGTTTATCAGTGCTTAAATACCGAAAGAATGCCTCACCATTGGTAAACTTTTTCGCTTTAAATCCAGCTTTTTGAACATGTAAGGCTATTAGTTCAAGTATATCATTATCGTCTTCAATTATTGCGATTGTTTTAGTTGCCATATTTTACCTTAATTTAAATTTTTTATCGTAATCAAGGACATTGTATTTTCTCAAAATTTCAACAACTTTATCAATTGGGATCGCTTCAACTTTTCTGCCCAAATAGCCGGTCATAGTTTTTGCTTTGAGCAAGGAGTTATAAATAGCTTCTTCCGTTGCCTCAACAACTGCTTGAAACAAAGGCGAAAGAGCGGAATTTGGCAAAACTTTTATAGTTTGAGGTTTGTAAATTTCTTCTGTCGATTTAATTCTACATTCTGGATTTGTCGAAAAAGCGATAACATAATCACCGCTTCCATTTGTTGAAGGTGAACCAGTTCTCGCAAGTCCAAGCATAGCTCTTTTGGCAAGGCGTTTTAATTGGTTTGGCATAAGTGGAGCATCCGTAGCAACGACAATTATTATCGAGCCGTCCGCTTTTTGAAGTTCATCCTTAAGATAATATCTTCCAAGTTCAAGTCCGACTGGCGCACCGTTTATCGTTAAAATTCCTCCGAAATTTGTCTGCACGAGAACTCCCACAGTCCATCCGCCAAGATTTTTAGGGAGAACCCTTGACGATGTCCCAATTCCACCTTTCCATCCAAATGCAATTGTCCCAGTTCCAGCGCCAACTGAACCTTCCTCGACTTCACCGGAACTTGCTGAATTAATCGCATCAAGCACATCTTGATATGTTATAACTCTTTCTTGAATTTTGTTCAAATATCCATCGTTTGTTTCTCCGACGACGGGATTAATTGAGCGAATTTCCATTCCGGATTTTTCAAGCGTATACTGAATCAAAGCATCCGCAACTTTTGGAACCGCGAGCGTATTTGTCAACGCAATCGGAGTTTCAAGTTCACCTAACTCTTCAATTTGAGTTGAACCTACAAATTTTCCAAATGCGTTTCCAGCGTAAAATGCACATGGTACTTTTTCTCTGAAAATATCTCCATCGTGAGGAATAATTACTGTAACTCCCGTTCTAATGCTGTCGCCTTTGATTATTGTCTTATGCCCTACTTTAACTCCCGGGACATCTGTGATAGCGTTATATTTCCCTGTTGGAAGAACTCCGACAACAACTCCCAATTCCCTTGCTCTGAATCTTTTTTCGTTTTCTTGTGCGCTCATAGACGTTGAAAAAATTTGTTGTATTAAAATCAAAGCAAGTAATATTTTTTTCATCGTTCCTCACCCCATTTTTTGTAGAGATTATGTTCAACTTTGAAAAGTGATAGAACTTTCCCGGCGATGAAATCAGCAAGATCGTCAAATGTCTTCGGTTTTTGATAAAAAGCTGGAGAAGCAGGCAAAATTTTTGCACCGGATTGGGCTAAAGTGAGCATATTTTGGATATGAATCAAATTTAACGGGGTTTCCCTGAAAACTATCACAAGCAAACGGTTTTCCTTAAGACAAACATCCGCAGAACGCTCTATCAAATTAGATGAAATACCATTTGCAATTCCAGACATAGTTTTAACAGAACATGGAACAATAACCATGCCATCTGTTTCAAATGATCCACTTGATATCCTCGCAGTTAAATCTTTGAAGTTATATTTTATTATCTCGCCATTGTCGACTTCATCACCAAACATTGATTTAAAAACTTTCATTGGTTCGCTATTTTTTAAATCTATCCCACACTCATCCTTAAGGACGAAATTTCCATAATCGGAAACGACAAGATGTATTTCAAAACCATAGATTAAAAAAGCCCTTATCGTTCTTATCGCATAAATTCCACCGCTTGCGCCTGTAACTCCAATTATCACCCTTCGCTTATTTGCCATACAAAATCCTTTTTGAGTTTTTGTTTTAATAGCGAGTTAGTATATCTCTCAAAAGCAAAAGCTAAGAACAACATCAACCCAAACAAAAGAAAACTCCCAAAGTTTGTGATTAAACGATAAAGACCATTTTCAAAAAATATAGATATAATCACGCCGAAAAATGGAAAAGTTTGAATTAAAAGTTTATCTGCAGAACTTAATTTTTCAATTCGCTGGCTAAACGGCAAATGAATCGAAATCAATGCGGTTAAATTGAAAAAAATCTTCAACAAAACAGAGGTCGTCAAAATGTGTATAAAAACTTGAACGACCTCCCCAAACGATATCGAATACACAAGAGTAAAAATCGCAAGTTGAGGTATCAAAATATGATGCCATAAAACCTTAAACCCGCCATTTATCGCTTCAAAAATTTTTTCTTTTGGGATAAAATGGTAAACCCATGATGCCTCATAATTGCGATGGCTTGATATCGCTGTAATCCCTGCGCTTACAGTAAAAAAAAGCGAGGTCAACATCAGAATGTTCGCTCTTGAAATTGGCATGTTTAGAGGATTTGAGAGTTCTTCAAAAAATAGGATATAAATTGCGATAGCAACGGAAATTGCAAAGGTCGAAAAAATTTTCACCATCACAGATTTATCCCTTCGCAAGTGAATATAAACAAGTTCATAAAATGCAAATTCAACACTGCTTTTGAAGAAGATTTGTTTTGCCTTTCTCAGAAATTTTAAAAATCTATAACTTTTTACATCGTTTGAGGGCTCAAAGATGGTTGAGATATTTTGCAAATTCTCAATTTTTAAGGCATAAAACGGGGCTATTAAAAGAACCGATGAAATTATCAACAGCGATACAATTTCGATGAAATTCAAATCGACTGATCCCATCCCTGACATCCAAACGAATATCTTTGAGAAAATAACCTGTGGTATCAAGAACGAAAATGACGAAAATTTTTCATCGACCCATTTGAATATATCTGCGCCATCATTCTGCGTTGAAAAATATTTGTTTACGATTTGATAGATTAAAAAAGTCAGGAAAACTGCGGATATTTGTATTGGGTAGATAAACTTTTTCAACTTTCTAAGTTTTAACTTCCGCCCCACCAAAAGCATAATCAAAAGCATAAAATTTGAGATCAAAACAACGAAGAAAGTCGAGGTGAGAAAATAAGCACATAAAACCTTTAAAGTGTCAACAGTTGAAATTGGATATCCAAATGAATTCACAAATGCCAAGACCAAAGTTGGTGAAAGGTTGTAGGATAAGTTTAAAAACAAAACGAAGGACAAAAAACTTAAATATTTCCCCGCTCTGTATGTCCTTGAATCAATTGGAATTGATAAAAAAAATTCTATCTCACCGATGTTTAAAACCGCGGTATCGAACTCGATCAAAATCATGAATATGAGAAGTAGAAATTCGATGGAAAGAAGGATAAACGAGAAATCAAGAAGAAAAGAGTCGAAATTTTGATTTTGAGACTTTGATAACGCAATTCCAGAACCTAACATCAAGAACCAGAGAAAGTTTATCACAAAGATCAAAAGAATTCTCTCATATGAAATTTTTCCCTCTTTTTTCGAGCGAAGTTCGAGTTTAAGCATAAATTTAAAGGTGTCTAAAATCAAACGCATTTTAATTTTCTCTTTTTGATAAAATTAATTTCCTATACCTTCGCACAGCCTTTAAATGTTCATCGTATGTCCTTGAAAAAACATGCCTTCCTGTTCCATCCGAGACGAAATATAAAAACTTATGTTTTTCCGGATATAAAACCGCAAGTATCGAACTTGTCCCCGGATTATTCACAGGTCCCGGGGGCAAACCTTTGTTTAAGTATGTATTATATGGTGATTTGATTTTCAAATCTTGATAAAATAATCTTCTTGGTCCATCTGGAATTATGTATTGAATTGTTGGATCCGCTTCAAGGGGCATATTGCGTTTTAAACGATTGAAATATACACCGGCGATCCTCGGTTTTTCATCGTCAAATTTGGCTTCACCTTCAACTATCGAAGCAAGTGTCACAACTTGATGTGTGTTCAATCCTACAACTTTTTCCCTCTCTTTCAATGTATCTGAATAAAATTTTTTAAATTCCCCAACCATCTTTTTTATCACGCTTTCTTCATCATCACCCCAGATGAAAATATAAGTGTTAGGCATAAGATAACCCTCGAGAGCATCTGCATCTATGCCAAGTTCTCGGGCAAATTCTGGATCATTTACGATTTTCATAAACCTCGTTGAATCTATACCAACTTTTTCTTTCAATAGACCAGCAATTCTTCGCGCTGTTAAACCTTCAGGAATTGTGACGGTTGCAGTCAAAATATATTTTGGATTGACAATTTGATCCATAACCAAAGCCATTGGCAAATTGTCAGCGATGATATACCTTCCCGCTTTTATTCTTTTATCAAAGCCAAGAATTTTACCAGCATAAGAAAAAAGTAACCTATTCCTTAGCAATCCTTTTGAATTTAAAATTTCAGTTGCTTTATCAAAAGTTACATTTTTTGGAATCTCAACAAAATAAAATTTCGTCGGTGGTAGTTCGAAAATAAAAAACTGCTTGTTGATAATGTAGATGAGGAAGAGAAGAAAAAGTAAAGAGAGATTCTTAATCAAAGATGGTAAATCGAATGACGGGGGAGGATTTAAATTTGCGTTTGAGTATAACTTTCGATGTTCTGCGGATTCTCTTTCGAGACGTCTTGACTCGTCGATTATTCGTTCGTATAATCTTTTTATCGCCATATCCGATAAAGGTCCAAAATTATGTTTTGTAACATTTTCAATGACTTGATTTTCTCTCTCTGGTGAGTAAATTGGTAAGTTAAGTTCTTGTTTTATTTTTCCAATTTCATCTGCATATCTTGCCCTACGATTCAAAAGTCGAACGATTTTGACATCAATTTTATCGATTTTTTTTCTCCACTTTTCTATTTCATCGTATTTACTTTTGCCCTTGAACCAGCCCATTTTTAAGCTCTTTGATGAATTCGTGCGCGATTTCAGCACATTTTGAGATATCTGAAACGTTGAAAAACTTTTTTATCAAAGCCGAACCAACTACTGCTCCATCAGCCCATTCCCATGCTTTTAGAACATGCTCCCTTTTCGATATTCCGAATCCAACTACAAACGGTTTTGATGAATTTTCCTTGACCCTTTTCATAAAATTTTCAAATTCTACTCCTCCAAAATCTTCCCTTTCACCCGTTACCCCTGTTATCGACACACAATAGATGAAATGTGTCGACTTGTTCGATATCAACTTTATTCTTTCTTCGTTGGAAGTCGGTGCAACAAGAAATATATTGCTTAGTCCATATTTTTGTGAGACTTCGATTAACTCATCGGCTTCTTCAACGGGTAGATCTGGAACGATTAAGCCATCAACTCCGCTATCAATAGCCTCAGGGACAAATCTTTCAATGCGATGATTAAGTATCGAGTTGAAATAGCCCATTAAAACAATCGGTATTGTAAATTTTTTTCTGAATTCGTAAACAATCGTGAAAATTTTCTTGATATTTACTCCATTTTTCAAAGCGATATAGGAAGAATGCTGAATTGTCGGTCCATCTGCGATTGGGTCGCTAAAAGGGATCCCAATCTCAATTATGTTGCTTCCTGCGTCAACAAGGGATTCAAGTATTGGCAATGTTGCTCCTCGAACCGGAAATTCCGGTGTGATGTAAGGAATTAAAAGTTTTTCTTTTTTATTTAAAACATTTTCAATTCTGTTCATTTATAATTTCGCTTAAATTTTAAGATTTGGAACTGGGGTTAAACCAAGATCGCTTTTTATATTGTTTTTTAGTTTGATATAGCCAACGAATGCGATCATACCTGCGTTATCGGTGCAATAGGCAAGGTCTGGGATATAAAGTTTCAAGCCTTCGCTTTGGGCTTTTTCCATCATTCTTTTTCTAAGTTCAGAATTTGCAGCGACTCCGCCCGCGATTGAGATATTCTTGACGTTAAAATCTTTCGCCGATTGTATCGTTTGCTCAACGAGCGCATCAACCACAACGCGTTGGAAGCTTGCACATACGTTTTTTGTTATCTCAATTTTTTCGTTTTCTTCAAGATTTTGGAAGTTGATTTTTTTCAAATAGTATAAAACCGCCGTCTTTATTCCGCTGAAACTAAATTCATACTTGTTTTCGCCCGGGATGTCTTCGTTTGAAATTTTATTTTTTGAAGATGGAATTGGTTTAGGAAATTTTACAAAGTCTGGATTTCCCTCGCGCGCAAGTTTGTCAATTATTGGACCTCCCGGATAGCCTAATCCTAAAAGTTTTGCGACTTTATCAAAAGCCTCGCCCACAGCATCGTCTCGCGTTTGACCAAGCAATTTAAGTTTAAAAAAATCCTCGACAAGGACAAGCATCGTATGTCCGCCGGAGACAACGAGAGAAATGAACGGGAAATCGGGTTTTTCATCTGAAAGAAAGGTTGAGAAGATATGTCCTTCGATATGATTTACGCCGATCAAAGGTATCTTCAGTGCAAAAGCCATAGCCTTTGCGAAACTAACCCCAACGAGAAGTGAACCAATTAAACCCGGACCATATGTCACCGCAATTCCCGAAAGTTCCTCTTTCTTTACACCAGCTGAAATTAAGGCTTCATCAACTATTTTAACGATCATTTTCTGATGGGCTCTTGACGCAAGTTCAGGGACAACTCCACCATATTTTGAATGGAAATATTGAGTTGAAACTATGCTTGATAAAAGTTCTCCGTCTTTAAGCACTGCTGCAGAGGTCTCATCGCACGATGTCTCTATCCCAAGAATTATCACTTTTAGCTTGGAAGTTTTTAAAAAAATTAATCAAAATTCAGCACTTATTCAAGAAAGCAATACATAAAAATTTTTGCAAATCAATGTCGATTTGATATAAATTAGAAAAAAGCCTAAAACTTTGCTCCTGCGGGCGCTAAAATTTATAGTCGATTCATTTCTCGATTTTGTATTCATCTACGAATGCGAAATTTGCCATCAGCATTTGGATGATAAAAGAATGATAATTTGTGCGGACTGCTTTCAGAAAATCGAGAGAGCAAACCCAATTGATCTTGAGAGAGGTTTCTCAACAAAATTTGGAAATCCCAATTTTATAAACAAGGCGTTTTCCTGTTTCCATTTCAAGGAAGAAAGCATAATTCAAATCTTAATCCACGAACTTAAATATCAAAACAAACGCTCAATTGGAGTTTTCCTTGGTGAGATCACAGGTCAATTAATTAAAAATGACCCCGACTTCTCTACCGCTGATGTTTTAGTTCCAGTTCCGCTTCATAAGATAAGATTAAGGGAAAGAGGATATAATCAAAGCGAATTGATCGCAAAGGGCGTGAGCAATGTGACAGGAATTAAGGTTATCGGAGATCTTCTCGTTAGAGCGAGAAACACAGAAACTCAAACGAAATTAAACTTTGAAGAGCGGAAAGAAAATGTGAAAGATGCTTTCTTCGTGAACAGAAAGTATAAAAATTTTGTAGTCGATAAAAAAGTTATCATTGTCGACGATGTTATAACGACTGGCTCAACGATAAATGAATGTGCTAAAGCATTGGCTCAAGCTGGGGTTTCGAAAGTTTTCGCTTTATCCGTTGCTATTGCGAGTTAATCAAGACGCGAAAGATCTTTTAAAATTTTATTCGCAATTATAATCTTTTGAATCTCGCTTGTTCCCTCGCCTATCGTTAAAAGTTTTGCATCTCTGTAAAGTTTTTCAACTGGATATTCTTTTATGTAACCATATCCGCCAAAAATTTGAACTGCTTCATTTGCACATTTTACAGCAACTTCGCTTGCAAAATACTTCGCCATAGACGCATAAAGGGAGTAATCTTTGCCTTGATCTTTAAGATAGGCTGCTTTATATGTTAACAGCCTTGCTCCTTCTATTTGAGTTGCCATATCTGCAAGTTTCCATTGAATCGCTTGAAATTCCGCTATATATTTTCCGAAAGCTTTTCTTTCCTTCGCATATTTTAAACTTAAATCCAAAGCCCCTTGCGCAAGCCCGACCGAAAGCGCCGCTATCCCAATTCTACCGCCAGCGAGAATTTCCATCGCTTGCCAATAACCTTGCCCTTCCTTACCAAGCAAATTTTCGGCAGGGACCCTGCAATTATCAAATGTTAAAGAGCAAGTATCGCTTGCCCTCATCCCGAGCTTGTCCTCCTTTTTACCAACAATTAACCCCTCATATCCCTTTTCAATTATGAATGCGGAAATTCCATTCTTACCTTTACTTTTGTCCGTAACCGCCATTACAACTATAATTTCCCCAACGCCTCCGTGTGTCGTAAAAACCTTGTTTCCGTTTATGATATAATGATCACCTTCTTTAACCGCGGTGGTTAGAAGATTTGCTGCGTCGCTTCCAGCCTGTGGTTCTGTCAATGCCCAAGCACCAATTTTTTTACCAGTGCAAAGGTCAGGAAGATATCTCCTCTTCTGCTCATCGTTTCCGAACAAATAAATATGATTTGTGCAGAGACCATTATGTGCTGAGACACTCAAACCAATCGATGGATCAACCCTACTTATCTCTTCAATTATCACGACATAATCAAGATAACTTAACCCAGCCCCACCGTATTCTTCAGGAAAGGTTATCCCCAAAAATCCAATTTCACCGAGTTTCTTCATTATCTCAGTTGGGAATTCCCCAGTTGAATCATATTTTCTGACATTTGGCGCGATTTCGTTTTCAGCAAAGTCCCGAGCAAGTTGCTTTACTTGCTTTTGTGTTTCAGTTAGATAAAAATCCATGGCTTTTAACCATTTTGTTTTAAAGTTGAGCTTTTGGCTCAATCATAAAGAATTTTGATGATAAAAATGCTCGATCAGTTCCTCTGCAATATCAAATGGATTTAAACGAGAATTTACAACCGAATTTATTTTTTCTTCCAACAACTTTTCCCTATCCAAAGTCCAAAAGTTTTCCCTGAGTTTTTCTTCAATTATTTCTTTTATTTTAAGTTTTAACTTTTCCTTTCTTCGTTTTTCAAATTCACCTGTTCTTTCTAAAAAGTTTCTATGCTCCTTTATCGCTTCTAAAAGTTCATTTACGCCTGAGCCTGTGCTTGCAACTGTTTTTATAACTTTAATATCCCATTCATCTTTTCTTTGTCTAAAGCTTAACACACTTTTAATTGCGTTTACAGCTATATCCGCACCTTCTCTATCACTTTTATTCAAAACGAATATATCCGCGATTTCCATCAAACCTGCTTTCATAGCTTGAATTGAATCGCCAGATTCAGGAACTAAAACGACGACGATCGTATCTGCAACTTTAACGATGTCCAGTTCAGATTGACCAACTCCAACTGTTTCAAAGATGATGTAGTCAAATCCAGCTGAATCAAGTATATCTCCTGCTTCAATCGCCTTTTTGCTTAACCCACCCAAACTGCCTCTCGTTGCCATACTTCTTATGAAAACACCTTCGTCAAGCGTTAGTTCATTCATTCTAACTCTATCACCGAGGAGTGAGCCACCTGTAAATGGACTTGTTGGGTCAACAGCGACTATCCCAACTTTACTTCCTTCGTTTCTTAAAAGTTTTGTCAATTGAAAAACAAGCGTGCTTTTCCCCGCCCCGGGTGGACCTGTTACGCCAATTTTGTAAGCCTTCCCAGCGTGCTTGTAAATTTCCCTCAACAATTCTTCCGCCTGAGGATGTTCATTTTCAACAAGTGAGATTGCTTTTGATATGGCTCTGAAATTTCCATCTATGATCTTATTGACAAGTTCAAACACGAATTCACTATTTTAGTTTGTTTTTGAAAAATTCGACAGTTAACCTTAGTCCTTCATCGAGTGATACCTCGGGTTTCCAACCGAGAGTTTTGTAAATTTTATCGTAACTTATGACGCTTCTTCTTTGCTCCCCTGGTTTAGCAGGTCCATGAAATTCTTCGCAATTTGCCCCGGTCAAACTTTTTAACTTGTGAAAAAGCGTATTCACATCCGTTTCCAAACCAGTTCCAATATTAAATATATCCGATTTGTCATAATTTAAAGCGAGCACATTAGCCCTGACGACATCTCCAACATATGTGTAATCTCTGGTTTGGAAGCCATCGCCATTTATTATGGGTTGTTCTCCTTTAAGCATTTTGCTTGTGAATATAGCGACTACCCCTGCTTCACCATGCGGATTTTGACGAGGTCCGTAAATGTTTGCGTATCTTAGAGCTACATAATTTAAACCGTGAACTTCTTTGTAAAAGTAAAGATATTTTTCAACGGTCAATTTCGCAACACCATACGGAGAAAGAGGTCTCGTTGGATGCTCCTCATCAGCAGGGAAATAATCCTGTTCACCATAGATAGCTCCACCGGTTGATGCAAATATAAATTTTTTGACCCCATATTTAATGCTAAACTGCAAAAGCTTCAAACTCCCAATTATGTTGACATCCGCATCATAGATTGGATCTTCAACGGATTTTCTCACATCCATTTGCGCTGCATGATGATTTACAACATCAATTTTTTCAAGTTTAAAAACCTCCTCGACTTTATCATCTCTTATGTCAAGTTGATAAAATTTGGCATTTGGATTTAAATTTTCAATTGAACCTGTCGATAGGTTGTCGACGACAACTACATTATGACCAAGTTCAATATAAGCGTCGACAACATGTGAGCCGATAAATCCAGCACCGCCGGTTACAAGTATGTTCATTTGATACCCGCTTTAGTTTTTAAAAAGTTTTGAACTTCCTTTGTAAGTTCATCGATTATATCCTCAAGTAATTTAGTTTCTTTTCTTGCAACTTCAAAATCACCAAAAAGTATTGCCTCATTAATCCCCGGGAGAGGTTGAGCCCCGTATCCAAGATAATATCCCGGTGCGTAAATTCTATGTTTAAACCAATCCCTATTTGGCAAACCAGTTTTTCTCGTAAATTTTTGCTCTAACTTTTGCAGTTCAACTCTCAAAAGCAACTCCGGTCTTTGCGAAAGTGAATCAGCATAAGTCTTGAAAGTTTTAAGTTTCTCTCTAACTCTGTCAAAGGTAATGTTATTGTTTTTCAATTTGTCGGGATATTTCTTTTCGATATCGTCGATATATTTTTCAATTTCAGTAGCGTAGTCAGCGTAATTGAAAGGCAGATAATCACATGAACTTAACCTCATCAAAGCAAGCCCAACGATTTTGACCATCGTCTCGTGATATTTAAAGTTTGGATCGCAAAAATTTTTCATCCAATAAAAATTATCAAGTTGAGAATGATAAACCCCATAAGGTCCGGTAAACCTTAAATCAACCGATGGTATTCCAACAAAGTCAAGAAATGCAGTATAATCTGAACCACTTCCTAACCTTCCAATTCTGATTCTTGCTGTATCGGGTAGAGCGGTGACTTTCTTAAGATTATTTTGTCTTTTCCAAGTTTCGAAAAAGATACTGTTTCCTGTTTCGGGATCTTCTACTATCTTTATCACTTCTTCAATAAAACGATCAAAAGATGGAACTGCGCTTGCGTTGAAATTTTTTCCAGACACTGCAGCGTCGATATTCACATAAGCAATGGCATTTTTAGCAAGTTCATTCAAATTATCTTCGACCCATTCGGTGGAGCCAATTAAACCATATTCTTCCGCATCCCATGCGCAAAACAAAATAGATCTTCTTGGTCTCCATCCTTGCTTAACGAGCTCAGATAAAGCCCTTGCTGTCTCAAGCATAACTGCAGTCCCACTGTTTGGATCAACAGCTCCGTAAATCCATGCATCATGATGGTTCCCCAAGATTATCTTCTTTTCTGGCTCCTCAAAACCGCGCAACTCAGCAATTACATTTTTTATCAATCTTACCTTCCAATCAGACTTTACTTTCATTTTGACTTTCGTTGGTCCGGGTCCAGTATGATAAGCAAACGGCAAACCACCTTGCCATCCTTCTGGAACATTTGGTCCAGATAAATTTTGGAGGATTTCTCTTGCAATTTTATATGAGATTGGCATCGTTGGAATTTTAGGCAAACTCTTTGCCTGTTCTATTGAAATTCTCTTCGCATCTTTTACAGCTGGATAACCAGGGGTCAGCGGATCTCCGGGATATTCAAACATATAATAAATGCTACCCCTTTGCACAGCATCTTCCGGTCTCCAAGGTCCGCGCGGATAAACATCTCCTTTCATATATCCATCATCCATCGGCTCGGAATAAATTATCAAGCCAATTGCGCCATTTTCCTCTGCAACTTTTGCTTTAACACCTCTAAATGATTTCCCATATCTTGCAATAACTATTTTACCCCTTACATCAACCCCCATCTCTTTAAGTTTCTCGTAATCCTCTGGAAGACCGTAGTTGACATACACAACTTGTGCCTCAACTTCACCGTCTGGCGAGTAAGCGTTGAAAAATGTGAATATAGATTCTTCGTATGTATCTTTATCCCATATCCATTGTGTTTCTTTTAATTCAAACTTAACTTTATACGGTTGCGTCATCTCAAGCGAGACTTCCTCGGGATATGGAAGATAAGCCCAGTATTCAACTATTTTTGAATTCAAACCGTAAGACTTAAAGACACTATCTATGTAAAATGCAACTTTATATCCAGCTTGACTTCCTGCAGGATGTGGTTCTTCAGTTAAGATAAACAAATGCCTTTCGCAATTAGATGCCTTTGGAAGCGATAGAAACTTTTTCTCCCATTGTATCTGCTTTGTTATATTATCCCCGATGAAGCCAGTTAAACTTTGGGCATATATTATCGCGGTGAGAAAGATTAAAAAGGGAAAAATTAACTTTTTCATTTTCTGAAGTTTTTGAAAAATTTAAATAAACGGACAAATAAAGTCAAATTCTCCCCTGTTGAGGTTAAAACCACGGGCTAAGCTCAATCCTTGTAAGCCCAAATTGATATGCGGTTTTCACTGCTTCTCTGTATTCTTGTATCGTTATCCTTCGCGAAAGTTCAGGTTTAAGAAAGGCATTGAAGTAAGGTCTATATTGAGCCATTATGTTAACATATGTGTTCTTTGAAATCTCATTCGCTATAAATTCAAAAACTTTCGCTGAACCAGCGATGTTATTTGGCAGAACAAGATGGCGGATCAATAAACCTCTAACAGCAATCCCATCGATTATCTCAAGATCACCAACTTGTCTCCACATTTCTTTAACTGCAGGACGAACGACATCCCAATAATCCGGAACACCGGAATATTTTAAAGCCATGGAATTATCAGAATATTTAATATCTGGCATGTAAATATCGATAACTCCATCTAAAAATTTTAATGTCTCAACCGATTCATATCCACCACAATTGTAAACTATTGGAACCTTTAATCCTTTTTTGACCGCAATTTCGATCGCTTCAACGATTTGCGGAACGTAATGAGTTGGGGTCACAAGGTTTATGTTGTGACATCCGATTTTCTGAAGATATAGCATCGAATCAGCGAGCGTGAAAACATCCACAATCTCACCTTGCTTAAATCTGCTTATCTCAAAATTTTGGCAATAGATGCAATTCATGTTGCAACTTGCAAAGAAAATCGTACCCGAGCCATGTTTTCCAACAAGGCATGGTTCTTCTCCAAAATGTGGATGAACGCCAGAAATTATTATTTCACTCCCAACCCTACATTTCCCCTTTTTCCCCGCATTTCTATTAACATGGCAATTTCTCGGACAAAGTGTGCAATCGTTTAAAATTTGCTTTAAAATTTCAACTCTTTCCCTTAATAAACCCTTTCTATAAAGTTCGATATATCGCGGTTCGTATTTATCTACTGATTGTGTAATCATTCACAAATAGATAAAAATAATTTTTACAACCCCGAGGCGAATCAGCGCCCCGGGAGCAAATTACTTTAGGAGGATGGCTTGGTTACACCGCCCCAGAATCCAAGTACAATCAAGACAATCCCAACTATAATCGCATTGAGAATTCCATGAAGACCAGAGATAAACGCTGAAATCCCAAGCCAGATCCCGGCAATACCAATAATTGCAGAAAGAACTTTTAATAATCCTTTTACTGGACCAACAAAGACCCACAATCCAAGGACAAACGAGACAATCCCCGCCAAGAGATAACCAACTTCATAGCTGTCTTTGGCAATGTTAACCCCTGCCACACCTGATCCCAAAAGGAGCCAGAGACCCACGATTAAGGTCACCCAAAACTGCCACATGGCAGTACCTCCTTTTTATTTTTTTCTTAACGCTCGCTTTTTGCGAGCGCCATCATTTTCAAAAGAACCTTTTGGGCAGGAGGAATAGCAAAAATATCGCTAAACATTTTTGCAAATAACATGCCGTAAAAAATTTAATAAATTTCTTAATAAATTTCAAGGCAGCTTACTTTGCTTGTTTCAATCTTGACTGTGACTGAATGCTCAATTACGCCACATTTTGTAAATTTGACTTTTTCTCTTTTTTTGCTCAAATTGAATAAAAAATTTTAGGCATAGATGAGCGCCCCAGAATATTATTACTTTGAAACTCGGGAATATAAACCTAACTATATGCTTCACATATTTCTCTTCGTTATAACATTTTTAACTGTGACCATAGCAGGGGTTCAATGGGTGATGAAAGATCCATTTGAACTTGCTAATCTTCATTATGGTTTGCCATATTCACTTTCAATTCTTTTCATAATTACATCGCATGAATTTGGTCACTATTTTGCAGCGAAAAAGCACGGCGTTGTTACAACTCTTCCCTATTTCATTCCATTTCCTCCAATTCCCTTTGTTTTAAATTTCGGCACACTTGGTGCAGTTATAAGAATAAAGTCGTTGGTTCCAAATAAAAGAGCTCTCTTTGATATAGGAGTCGCAGGTCCAATTGCCGGATTTATTGCAACTTTGCTTGTTTTAATATATGGCTTTTTAAACCTTCCTGATATAGAGTATCTTTATCAAATTCATCCCGAATATCGTTTTCTTCCATCGCTTCCCAAAGGTGATTTAACATTTGGCGATACACTTCTCTTCTTTTTGCTTAAAAAGCTTTTTTCTATTTTGAACCCGAATGCATTCATCCCACCGATGAATGAAATTTATCATTATCCATATCTATGCGCTGGATGGTTTGGCTTGCTTGTGACCGCGATGAATTTAATTCCGGTGGGTCAACTTGATGGAGGTCATATAATTTTTTCTATGTTTGGTGAAAAACATCGGTATATTGCAAGGGGATTCTTTTATAGTCTGGTTGTTTTTGGTTTGTTTGGAATTTTCGAACAAAACTTGGGATGGCCGGGTTGGCTTGTTTGGGCTTTTATATTGTATTTCGTTATTAGAATCGAACATCCACCAATTGGAACTTTTGGAACGCTTGATAAAAAACGCAAAATAATCGGTTGGTTATCGATCGCGATTTTCATTCTTTCAATTTCACCTGTACCAATAACAATAAAGTGACACAAAGTTTTGATGAAAAAACTGATTTATTCGTTGTTTCTCGTGGGAATAATTTCGTCATGCTCAAAAGAAAATTTAAGCATTGTCGATGTAAATTTTTCAAATCCTCCAATTGTAAAATCTGTTAAAATTATCCCTGCCGAAATAAATCTTGATACAATAAAAGTTGGCACGGACAAAAGCCCTGACGATACTCTAAATATAAATCTAAAAATTACAGCGACAGTTTTCGACAAAGATGGACAGGATGACATCGCTGAAACTTTATACGAGATTATAAATCCATTTAAAAGCATTGTATTGAGCAAAGGTAAATTTGTAAAATTAGATTCAACAACATTTTACGCTGAGCCAAATTTTAAAATTAAGCGAAAAGAGAGCGGAAATTATTATGTTAAAGTTTTCTCTGTAGATAAAAGCGGTTTTTCTGGAAACGAAATTTATGTCAATTTAAATCTCTACCGTGGAAATCGCCCACCTATGCTTTCGGACTTAAATGCTCCCGATACAGTTTACATTCAACCTCAAACTGTTTTGATCAAAATTACGGTCAAAGCTTTTGATCCCGACGGTATTGAGGACATAAAAACTGTTCAATTTAACGTATTTAAACCCGATGGTTCGCCATCATCCGGAAATCCATTCAAGATGTATGATGATGGAAACGCAAGCGGGATAAGTGGCGACGATAAAGCTGGCGATGGTGTATATTCGTTAATAATACAACTTCCACCCAATACTCAAAGAGGTACATACAGGTTTGAATTTCAAGCCATAGATAAATCAAACGCGCAAAGTAATATCATAACACACTTTATGGCTGTTTTATGAAAAGCAAAATATCTTTGTTTATTATCTTCGCTACGAATTTTCTTTTTTCGCAGTTAAAATTTAATTATGAATTAAACTCTTACTCAGACTTGCCCGCCGGAAATATAGTGACAAATATATGCATTAATGGAGACACAGTTTGGATTGGATCAAGCAAGGGACTTAGCAGGACAACGGATGGAGGAAAGACATGGAAAAATTATTATCAAACTCCCGAATTTGGAACGAGTAAAATTTCTGCTATAGCATACAAAGATGGCGTCATTTGGGTTGCATTAGCTAGAACTGTTAAAGTTGACAATAATGAATTTCCTGAGGGACTTGGGTTATTGTATTCAACCGATGGCGGAGAAACTTGGACAAAAGTAAATCAACCCATCGACGCCCAAACCGATACAATCGAAATTTACGGTGTCAATCAAATCAAAACGCTACCCATAACGACCACGATAAACAACATAGTTTATGACATCGCGATTTCAAAAGATGCTGTTTTTATCGCCTCTTTTGCTGGAGGACTTAGAAAATCAACCGATATGGGAAGGACATGGCAAAGGGTTATGCTTCCACCAGATTTTTTAAATCAAATTAAACCGGAGGAAAATTTAAATTTCGAACTTAATCCGGTGAAAAATTTGAATCATAGAGTTTTTTCAGTTATAGTTGTCGACGATTCAATAATTTGGGTTGGTACAGCTGACGGGATAAACAAATCAACAGACGGTGGAAAATCCTGGGTGAAGTTTAATCATCAAAATCAAACTATGTCGATCTCTGGAAATTTTGTCGTTGCAATTGGAAATCAAAAATTTAAAAGTGCAGATGTTGAGAAAAACATAATTTGGGGAGCAACTATAAACGCAAACGATCCAAATGAATATAAAGCCTTAAGCTTTTCAGATGATGGTGGGAATACATGGAAAACGACATTGATCGGTGAATTTGTTCATAATATTGATTTTAAAGATTCAATTGTTTACGCTGTAAGCGACAAGGGACTTTGGCGTACTTCAGACTTGGGCAAGACGTGGGAAAAAGCGGGAAATATAATTGATCTCCTATCCCATCAGGCAATTTACACAAATACTTTTTATTCGATCGGCGTTCAAGGTGATACCATTTGGGCAGGTAGCGCGGATGGACTTGTTAAATTTAAAGATTCAGAAGCATTTGAAGAACCTTTCAAAGTCTTCAGAGCCTATGAAAAGGTCGCTGGGACCGATAAAACATACGCCTATCCAAATCCATTTTCACCTTGGAATGAGGTTGTAAGAATTCACTATAGCGTGGAATCATCAAAAAGTAATGTAACGATTGAAATTTTCGACTTTAGCATGAGAAAAATTAGGACTATAATTGCGAATGCTCAAAGGGCCGGAAAAAAAGAATATGACGAGGTCTGGGACGGAAGGGACGATTCCGGGAATATCGTTCCAAATGGCGTATATTTTTACAGAATTAAAATAGACGACAAGGAGTTATATGGCAAGGTATTGGTTATCCAATAGGATGATTTTGTTAATATTCATCGCTGTCGCAACCGTTTATTCTCAAAATCTTTCCGTTGCTTCTTTTTCACGACTTGGTTTTGGCTCAAGAGGAATTTCTATGGGAAACGCGATGAGCTCCGTTATCTATGGTGAAGTTATAGGTTATTACAACCCTGCTGTTTTACCTTTCGTTGAGCTGAGAAAAGCTTCAATCACCGTCGGGATTTTATCTCTTGACAGAAACCTTGATTTTCTTCACTATACTCAATCGCTTTATCCTACAGCTGGTTTTTCCATCTTTTTAATCCGTGCCGGCGTAAAAAATGTCGATCTAAGAGATGTAGACGGATATCATATCGGAAACCACAACACAGCGGAATATCTGTTTGGTTTTTCATTTTCAAATAGAGTAATTGAAAAATTGTCTCTTGGGATATCCTTGAAACTTTACTATAGCAGACTATATCAAGATATAAACGCGCGAACTCTTGGTGTTGACTTTGGGCTCTTGTTTAAATTAAACGAAAATATATCGCTTTCTGCTTCAATACATGATTTAAACGCAAAGTATAAATGGGATTCGTCGATAATTTATCGTGAGGAAGGTCGAACTATAACAGAAGTTTTTCCTGTAACGAAGAGGCTCGGCTTTTCTTATGTGCTGAAAGACGCATTTTTAACTTCGGTTGATCTCAATCTCATCGGAAATGAGAGAAAAATTAATTTTGGCAGTGAAATTTTTCCGCTGTATTTTTTATCCGAACAGTTTAAACAAATAAACCAAGTTTTTTGTGTCAGAGGCGGGGTTGAAATTTTCGACTACCCGCATTTTTCAGTTGGCTTAGGTATCAGAAGAAAGATAGGGCGTATGACATTATCTTTCGATTACGCTTACAAGTTCGAAAGATATTCCCCGGGCAATATACAGATGTTGACATTGGGTTTAGAAATATAATATTTTAAAGATGTGCTATGGCTAACTTAAAGGTAATAATAATCGCGATAATAATTTTAACACAAACTTTATTCTGCGGTGGTAGGACTGGTTTTAATTTTCTAACGATAGGGGTAGACGCTAAGATCATTTCGCTTGGCGATGCTGGGATATCGAAGCCGATGGGGATAGGAACAGTATATTATAATCCTGCTGGTTTAGCCAAGTTAGGTCAAAATATCTCTGTCTTGTTCACATATCGAAATTGGATGATCGATGGTAAATTTTTCTATGGTTCGGTTGGGATACCAAGCAAATTTTTAAATTTTGCTTTAAGCCTGACCTCTTTTACTATATCTAATATCGAAATTAGGAATAGACCGGGAAAACCCGAAGGTACATTTTCGTCGAGAGATTTTGCACTTGCTCTCTCCGTTGCGCCAAATATTAGTTCAAATACAAAGTTTGGGATAACTGCAAAATATATCTTTGAAAAAATTTTTGTTGATGAAACTCAAACTGTTGCATTTGACATAGGATTTATGCACGGTTTTGATTTTTCGAGATTTAACTTAAACGTTGGTGCTTCGTTGAAAGATTTTGGATTTAAAGGGAAGCATAGAGATGAAGAAATAAATTTGCCCACAATATTAGCATTTGGAGCATCAATTGCTTATGCTCCGCTTAAGGATTTTAATCTTTCTTTTTATGCTAACACTAAATATAGGTTTTATGAAAGCCTAAATCTCGTTTCATTTGGCATAGGCATTGATTTTTTGTCGATATTTGCATTGAACGCAGGATATGAATTTGGGGCTCAAACAAAATCATTAGGTTTTGGTTTTGGGGTTGACTTAGAAAATCTCTCAATTAACTATGCTTTCTCCTCGTTTAAATTCGATTTTCCGAACTCACATTCACTGACATTAGAGATAAAACTTTGAGCAATGAGACAGAAAATTTGCATTATTTTTCTTGGAAATATAGCGCACGATTCAAGAAGTTTCAAGATGTTTAAATCCTTTATCAAAGCAGGTTATCAAACCTGTGTTATTTGCGCGCATGAGCCGGGGGAAGAAAAACTCGATGAGCGAAACATTTATTATGTAAAGTTAAAAAAATGGAAAAGAGCCATTTTTAAAATTATCCAATTTTACATCAAATCATTTCCAAAAATTTTTAAAATAAAAACCGACTTTGTGGTGGCATCCGATCTATTTTCACTTCCCTTGGCTTGGTTTGTATCTATAAAGGCGAGGTCCAAGTTGGTTTATGATTCGAGGGAGATTTATTCACATCTTGCTTCAGTTAGCAAAAGAAATAGGTTACAACGACTATTAGCAAAATTTGAGATAGTATTTGTGTCAAGAGCAAAACTTATTCTTACAATAAATCAAAAAATTTTTGATTTTTTATCAAGTAAATTCAAGGATAAAAAAATTATCGTGATTCGAAATTATCCTGAGCAAAAAGAGATGAAATGTTTTTACAAGGTTGAAATTGAGCCAAGCGATGTTTTTTTGGTTTACCTTGGAAATCTTCACCCGGGCAGAGGCTTTAACTTATACTTTGATTTGATTGCCAGGTTAAATAGCAAATCAATTGATACAAAACTTTTGCTTATAGGAAAAGGAGAATTAAAGGAGCAAATCGAAGCGGAAATAGAAAAACGAGGCATTGACGACAGGGTTTTCATTTTGGGTCCCTATTCCCCTAACGAAATGATTCTATTTCCAAAAGCCTCTCGAATTATAGGACTATGCATCATAGAGCCGATTTCGTTAAGTTATATTTACTCGCTTCCAAACAAAATTTTTGAATACATTTCTCATAAAATCCCTTTCGTAGCAAGCGATTTCCCTGAAATTAGAGCTATAACCAATGAATATAAGGTTGGCGTTTTAGTCGATCCGCAAAATTTCGATGAAATTTATAAAGCTGTTGAAACGCTTATCGAGGATGATCTGATGTATACTTCAATGATAAAAAATTGTGAGGAAGCAATCGAAAAGTTAAGTTGGGAGAACGAAATGAAAAAGTTTTATGAAGCACTGGTTTCACTTTGAGAGCCATTTTTGAACTTTCTTCTCCAACCAATTTTTTCGATAAATCTGCCAACGACAAAAACTACTATGCCAATGCCTGCATATAGCATCTCCTTACCCATGCTCCCCTGTAAACCAGCAATTAAACCTATCATTGTTTCAGCAATCCCAATCGCCTGTAAAATTTTACCTATTGTTATCATGCTTGCCTTCGTTTTTTTCCTTATTTCTCGACTTAGCTCTTTTTAATAGAAATATCCCAGCTCCAAACAGTAAAACAGAAATTAACTGCGCCTCTGTAAGCCCTAAAATTAAAGGTGGATTTAATCTTATAAATTCAATCAAAATTCTTTCAATCGAAGAAAGAATTAAATATAATCCAAAAAGTTGTCCTGTATATTTAATCTTTTTTCTATAACTCCATAAGAACAAAAAAATTAAAAGCATCGCTATAAACTCATAAACAGGCGTTGGATGTAGCTTTATTTGTAAATCAAACTCTGTAATTAAACCAAATTTATCTTGTCCGACAACTTTAGAAGCTAATTCCCAATAATTATATTTATCCGCAAGTTCTGGAAATCTTTCAAAATAGGAGCGTAGCGCATAAGTAGGTTTTAATGTTCCATTGGCATAAATCGTGCCCCATGGCAAGGATGTTGGAATGCCATAATCGCCATCACCAGCTAAGTGGCATCCAATTCGTCCAATCCCATATCCAAGAGCTGCTGCTGGTGAAATTGCATCTAAGACCTTTAAAACTGGTAGTTTTCTCCTTTTCACATATAAAAGCAAAACAATGAAAGCTAAGATAAATCCCCCATACCAGGTTAATCCACCTGCGGAAAAAATCATCTCTAACGGGGCTTTCAAAAAATCGGAGAGATTTTCAATCATATATAAAACCTTTGCTCCAACAATTCCAAAAACGAGTGCCAAAACCACCATCTCATTAGCATAGTTTACATTTATCTTTAACCTTTTAAATTCCTTTCCAAGTAAATAATCCGCAACAAGAAAAGCAATTGCCATCATCAAACCATAACTATAAACAGGTATGGGTCCTATTTGTATTAAAATTGGACGCATTGTTTTATTGAATTATGTTTAATTTTACGAATTTATTTTTTCTTGGCTCGCCTCTTAAAGCGATATGGTCTCCAGTAATATAGATTCTGAATACATTCTTTATATTCTGCTTTTTGATAATTGTTAAGGTATAAATCCCACTGGAGTAATTGTAAAAATTATACTCAAACTTAGCAGGTCCGGGCTTCGATATTGGTGAACTTGGAGGTTTAAAGCCAAGAATTTTAAAAGTAATTTTTTTATCCTCAACAAGCACATCTACATCTAACTCGTAGTTAAAAACGAGGAAGTATTGAGTTGTTTCAAGTAAGAACTTTAAAAATTTTTGTTTTCTTATCTCATCAAACTCGGTTGAAACATAAAGTGTAAAATCGTATTTGAATTGTGGTTCAATCCTTGGTAGTTTCCTCGGCATACTTTGATGAGATAAATTCTAAAATTTGCTCAAAGTTTACGTCCATTTGCTTTCCATTTCTCATATCTCGGACAAGACATTTTCCACTTTTAACCTCTTGCTCACCTATGATTATGACATATTTCGCTCCTTGCCTATTTGCTTCCCTCATTTGAGACTTTAAACTCCTTTGAAGAAGATCAATTTCACATGGTATCATTTTTTTCCTAATTTTTTGGGCTAAATTCATTCCCAATTTTTGAGATTCAGTGTCAAGACAAGCAATAAAAACGAAAGGTTTTGATGGCTCTCCGAAATTATATTTGTTTTTTTCCAAAATCAACATCATTCTTTCAACCCCTAAAGCAAAGCCGACACCGGGTATTGCGGGACCTCCGATTTCTTTTGACAAAAGATCATATCTTCCACCACCCGCTATCGCATCTTGTGAACCAAGTTCAGGGCTTATGATCTCAAAGGCGGTTTTCGTATAATAATCAAGTCCACGAACAAGATGTGGATCTATTTCATACTTAATGCCAAGATTGTCCAAAAATGATTTTAAATCCTCAAAATGTGCTTTACATTCGTCGCAGAGATAATCTAAAATTATCGGCGCTTTCTCGCTTATCTTTTTATCCCTTTCGTCTTTCGAATCAAGAATTCTCAGGGGATTATTTTCTAAACGTTTTTTGCTATCTTCGGAAAGTTCATGGTAGAAGTGTCTAAAATAATCTTTTAAAATTGTTTTGTATTGGGGGCGACAGGATTGACAACCTACGGAGTTAAGTTTAAGCGTGTAATTTTTTATTTCAAAACCTTCAATTATATCCAAAGCAAGATCGATTATCTCTGCGTCAGTTTCCGGAGTTTGACTTCCTATCGCCTCCGCTCCAATTTGATGAAATTGCCGTAATCTTCCTGCCTGAGGTCGTTCCTGTCTAAACATCGGAGAAATATAGTAAACCTTAAAAATCGGCATTTGCTTGTTGATCTCATACTGTATATACGCCCGCATAACTGAGGCGGTCATCTCAGGTTTTAAAGTTAAACTGGTCCCACCTTTATCAAAAAATGTGTACATCTCTTTGCTCACGATGTCGGTTAACTCTCCAATGCCACGAGCGAATAATTCTGTCTCTTCAAAAATTGGGGTTCTTATTTCTTTATAGTTGTAAACTTCAAAAATTTTTCTAACCCTTTCCTCAATATATTGCCACTTGTACGATTCATCAGGTAATATATCCCTTGTGCCACGAACATTTTTTAATGTTCTTTTTTCAGCCAAGATATTTTTCTTCCTCTGTTTTAAATAGATCGACAACCTCCTTGGGCTCCTTTGCGTTCAACAATCTTTCGCGAAAGCTATTGTCGTTCATCAACTTCGAAATTCTGCTTAAAAGCTTAATATGAGGTCCAACCATATTATCTCTGCCAACTAATAAAAATATAAGTCGCACCGGCTCCCCGTCAAGTGAATCGTAATCAATAGGTTTTTTGGTGATAGCAAATGCGCCAACTATACCTGCAACCGCATCAGTTTTACCATGGGGAACTGCAAAACCTTTACCGACCCCTGTTGTCATTATTTTTTCTCTCTCGAATACAGCTTCCCTTACTTTATTTATGTTTTTGACTTTATCTGACTTTGCCAGCAAGTCAACAAGTGCGTTTATAGCATCCTCTTTTGAAGAAACATCAAGTCCAACTATGACAAAGTCCTCGGTTAAAATATCACTTATTTTCACAGTCTATCCTATTTTTTTGTTTTTCAGGATTTCAACCAGTTTTCAATTTTTGCAGAATAAGTTTGAATCAATTCATCAACTCTTTTCTCATCGTCTGACTCCGCAAAAATATGTAATTCACTTCTGCGATCATCGGGCAAAATCAAAATCCAAGTCAAATCATCAAGGAAAATTTTGACCCCATCTATAAGTTGCCTTTTATACTGTTCCGTTTCGAGCGTTGCAATTCGCATAACTTTGCCTTTTAAATCACGTGGGCAAGGCATTGTTTTTTGCTTTAAAAATAACCTTGTCAAAGATTGTTCAATTTCACCTATCTTCAACCCAGTTATCGACATCAGCTCGAGAATTTTTGAAATTGCAAACATTCCATCGGATGCGAAGAGAAACTCTGGGAAAATAAAACCGCCCCTTGTTCCACCAACAAATTTAATCTCTGGGTCTTTTAAAACAGCTTCCATCATCGCATAGTGAGAATTCCTCGTCCTTACAACTTCAACATTATACTCACTTGCTATCATTTCAACCTCAAGTGAAGCAGTTATAGGAACCGCAATTTTTCTCACTTTATCATGGTTAGCTTCAAGGAAAAGCTTCAAAACAACGGAAAGAAGTCTACTATCTGATATCAACCTTCCCTTTTCATCCACAACCCAAATTCTCTCAGCACCGGGATTTAACATAAATCCAACATCATAACGAATTGAGGTGACGATTCGGGATAATTCATTTATGGCGTTTTTAAACTCTATTTCATCCTTTGTCAGCTTTGACGGGTCAAGATAAGCATTCAATGAAACCACTTGACAACCCAATTGCCCCAGGATATTTGGGAAAATCATCACAGCAACACCGTTTGAGTAATCGATAACTATTTTGAAACTTTGTTTACGAATTAAATCGACATTTATGGAAGATAAAAACTTTTCTATGTATCCTTCTGAAACTCTGACTGGAAAGTTAATCGTCCCAACTTTATCATAAGGAACGCGCGGGAAATCTTCTCCAAAAAATAGTCTCTCTATGGCTTTTGCTTTGCTTGTGGGCAAATCCGTTCCATTTGAATCCAAAAATATAATGTCAGTTTGATGCTTATCAATGGGAGATTTTCTAACATGCAATCCACCAGCGTATTTACCACTGCGAAGTTCGTGTCTAACCATTGGGATTGAGGCAACGCGGAGGTCATCGACATTAAGCCCGGCAGAGATAAGCCCACAAATTAACGCTCGATTTATCATCCTTGAGACGTTGTCCGCATCTCTACTTACAAGCACAGTTTTACCTTGTCCGAGGAATGCGCCAAAAGCTGCACCAAGTTTTGCTCCAAATTCAGGTGTCATTTCAACATTTGAAATCCCACTTACTCTCGATTCTGTAAAAAGTTCCTTAAGCCATTTATCCTCCCACACCAAACTTTTAGATAAAACCGAGCCATCTTCGACCACTTTCCATGGCCAAAGTTTTATATTCGACATCAACTTTGCACCGTTTCCAATTGTGCAATGGTCACTTATAAAAACATTTTCGTTTATCTCAGCGCTTTCACCAATTGCACATTCATAGCCGATGACGTCAAGCGTCAGCGTCGCATTATTTCCAACTTTAGTTTTATCCCATATGACAGAATTTGTAATTTTGCATTCGTCGCCTATATCGCAATTTGATCCGATCACAGAGTTTGAAATTTTCACACCTTTTCCAACCCTCGTGGCGTCACCTATTACAACAACGCCTTCAAACCTGTCTACATCTTCAATGATAGAATTTTTCCCGACGTATATTATTGCTTTTTTAGTTTCAATTTTTTCTCCTTTTATTTCAATATCAACCGCACCAGAAAGACAATCAAGATGAGCCTCAAGGTAATCAGTCAAAGTCCCTATGTCGCGCCAATAATTTTCAGTTATAAAGCCATAAAAAGGTATCTTCTTTTCAAGCAAAATCGGGAACAAATTTTTACTGAAGTCGAACTCTTGTTTATACGGAACGAGTTCAAGAACGGATGGATTTAAAACGTAAATTCCGGTGTTAATCGTATCGCTAAAAACCTCACCCCAAGTTGGTTTTTCAAGGAATCTTAATATCTCACCCGTATCTTTAACTATGACGATCCCATAAGGAAGTGGATTTTTAACTCTTGTTATGACAATCGTTGCTTTCGACTTTTTGCTAAAGTGATAATCAATAGCCTTTGAGATATCAATATCAGTTAAAACATCCCCGCTTATCACAATAAATTCATCATCTCCTATCAACTCCGCTGCGTTTCTCACGCTACCGGCTGTTCCAAAGTCAGCCTCTGCTCTAACATATGAAATTTTAACTCCAAAGTCCTTTCCATCTTTAAAGTAATTCGTTATCACCTCAGGGTAATAATAAACGAGGGCTATTATATCTCTTATCTCGTATTTTTTCAAAAGTGAAATTATCCTATGCATAATTGGTATATTGACAACTGGAACCATCGGTTTTGGAATGTTCATCGTCAACGGTCTAAGACGCGTTCCAAATCCACCTGCCATAATAACTGCCTTCATATCAACCTGTAAAATGGGTTTTATTTATGCTAAATATAACACAAAGAAAGTAAATTAACAATCACGCCCGATCTTGATTATTACGAAGCCTGCTATGTTTATATCCGTAGATAAAATAAATCACCAAACCAATCGAAAGCCAAACGAGGAAACGAATCCATGTTATAGTTGGTAAACTTATCATAAGATAAAGACAAGTTAAAATCGCCAAGATTGGAACCAAAGGAACAAGCGGTGTCTTAAATTGTCTTGGTGCATGTGGGTCGGTATATCTTAACACAAGGACACCACCAGATGTTAAAACAAACGCAAATAGCGTTCCTATGTTAGTCAACTCCGCCGCTTCGCCAATATCAGCAAATGCAGCTGGAATAGCTACAAAGACACCGGTTAATATCGTTGTCACATATGGGGTTTTAAATTTAGGATGAATTTTTGCAAACCATTGGGGCAGGAGCCCATCCCTCGCCATCGAGAAAAATATTCGCGGTTGACCAAGTTGGAAGACAAGAAGAACAGCAGTTGTTGAAACCACCGCTCCAAACGCAACTATCCCCGCCGCCCAATTCAATCCGATCGAACTAAAAGCTTTTGCCAAAGGTTCGGGAACATTCAGCTCAGTGTATGGGATCATTCCCGTTAAAACAATTGCAACAGCGATATAAAGGATTGTTGTAACAGCGAGTGAAGCTATGATACCTATTGGCAAATTTTTTTGAGGATTTTTTGTCTCTTCAGCTGCGGTTGATATTGCATCGAATCCAATATAGGCGAAGAAAACAAGCGCAGCACCAGTCATAATTCCCTTCCAACCATTGGGTGCAAAAGGTTGCCAATTTTCCGGTTTGACATAAAAAGCACCGGCAACGATAAAAAATAGTAAAATTGCAAGTTTAATCGCCACCATAATTGCATTGAAAGCTGAACTTTCTCTAATTCCAATCACAAGAATGATCGTAATCAAAGCAACTATACCAAAAGCAGGCAAATTAAAGAAAATTGGAATCGTTTTATTCAATAATGGAATCGTAAACTGCGGTGCAGAATTCAAAATCTCTGGCGTGTTCATTGCTCTTACATAATCTGTGGTCAACCATGCTGGAAGCGTAATCCCAAATCCTCGAAGCAGTTCAACAAAATATGCAGACCAACTTATAGCTACCGCAATATTCCCAACCGCATATTCAAGTATCAAATCCCAGCCGATGATCCAAGCGATAAACTCACCAAAGGCTGCATAAGAATACGTATAAGCACTCCCTGAAATTGGGAGCATTGATGCAAGTTCAGCGTAGCATAGCGCTGCAAATGCACAGGCAATTGCAGTAATGATAAAAGATATCACAATCGCAGGACCTGCACCAATATGATGTGCTCCACCTGCTGCAGCAGTTCCAGTTAATGCAAAAATTCCTGCTCCAACTATAGCTCCAATTCCAAGGGCTGTCAAATCAAGGGCGTTCAAAGCCCTTTTAAGCCGATTTTCTCCACTTTCTGCTTCGAATAAAATTTGATTAATCGACTTTTTTCTAAATAAACTCACCTCTTCCTCCGTTAAATTTGTTTTTAATTTTAATTAATCGGCTCAAATCTTGCGGTAAAATGTCTTAATAAAGGAGCTTCATAGACGATTCTATATCCTTTTAATTTATCCCGGTTTTTGTAAACCTCAGTTATAACCTCAACTACATAATCGATATGGCTTTGAGTATAAACTCTTCTTGGAATAGCAAGTCGAACAAGTTCCATTATATGCGGGATGAACTTTCCGGTTTCCTTATCTCTTCGACCAAACATCACACTTCCAACCTCAACACTTCTTATCCCCCCAACTCTGTAGAGTTCAACTACTATAGATTGACCCGGAAATTGCTCAGGCGGAATATGTGGAGCAAACTTTTTTGCATCGAGATAAACCGCATGTCCACCCGGTGGGATCAAAACTGGAACACCTCTATCAATTAATTTCTCCGCAAGATATTCAACTGACCTTATCCTGTAGAGCAGATAATTTTCATCGAGAACCTCTTCAAGTCCTTGAGCAATGGCTTCAAGATCTCTCCCAGCCAGTCCACCATAAGTTGGAAAACCTTCCGTCACTATTAAAACATTTCTAGCTTTTAATGCTAAGTCGTCATCATTCATTGCGAGAAATCCTCCGATATTTGCAAACGCATCCTTTTTCGCGCTCATAGTACAACCATCAGCATATGAAAACATTTCGCGAGCTATTTCGAAAATAGATTTATTTTCATACCCTTTTTCCCTCTTTTTTATAAAATATGCGTTTTCAGCGAATCGACACGCATCTAAAAAAAGCGGGATTCCATATTTATCGCAAACCTCTCTAACTTCTCGGATATTTTGCATCGATACGGGTTGTCCACCATTCGAATTGTTCGTTACCGTCAACATAACAAGCGGAATATTTTCTGGACCTTTTTCTTTGATAAAGTTCTCAAGCCTTTCTACATCCATATTTCCTTTAAACGGATGCCATATATCTGGCTGAGTGCCCTCTTGAATTGGCAAATCAACCGCGTTTCCTCCAACGAATTCAATGTTAGCTCTCGTTGTGTCAAAATGAGTATTATTCGGGATGTATTTGCCCGGTCCAGCAACAATTGAAAATAAAATCTTTTCCGCTGCTCTGCCCTGATGAACAGGGATGATGTGTTTAAATCCGGTGATCTTTTTCACGACGCTTTCAAATCTGTAAAAACTTTTTGATCCAGCGTACGATTCATCGCCATCCATAATCCCAGCCCATTGTTTTGAGCTCATCGCATTCGTCCCACTGTCCGTTAAAAGATCAATTATGACATCTTCTGCTGGGATATTGAAAACATTATACCCAGCCCTTTTCAAAATTTCTTCACGTTCTTCCTCGGTTGTGAATTTGATAGGTTCTACAACTTTGATTTTAAACGGCTCGATTATCGTCCTAAACTTCATAACTTCCTCCATAGTTTATTTTAATAAAACCATTTTTCTGCTCCTTCGATAAAGCATTTTGCCATCGTCAAAAATTCTCAACTCATAAAAATAAATACCAGAAGAAATTCCTTCCGCATTGAAATAAACGATATATCCTCCGGGTGCTACTTTGCCCTTGTAAATCAACGCAACCTCTTTTCCAAGGATATCGAAAACTTTCAATTCACAATCATAAATTTTCCCTTTCCCATCAACTTCGAAAGAAATTTTCGTCCATGAGTTAAATGGGTTCGGATAATTTTGATGTAAATTAAATTCAAGTTCACGCTGGATCAGGATTTCATTTGGAACGGAGGTAAGTATTTTCTTCAAGGTTTTTTCATCCGGGTCTATTTGGACTTTTATAGAACCAACAGTCTCAGGATAGTTTAAGGAAATTGTATATGTTGTATCCGCAGTATAATTCCAAAAGGTTAAAACAGTATCTAAGCTCTGACTTTGAAATTTAAATTCAATTGGAAATTTGAAAATCCTCGCATTTTTTTGAACTTGCTGTATGCGCAAGGATAGATTCACCAAATTTGATGCGTCATAATCAATTGAGGAAATTTCAAATGTCAACACAGGATAACCTGAATCGTAAACCCACTGCTCGAAAAACCAATTGTAATCATCACCGGTTATATCGTTTACAACTTGAATAAATTTTTGTGTTGTTCCTGTGCTGTATGCATACCTTCTTCCCCATTCGCGAAGGACGTCAAAGAAAGCGGAATCTCCTATTAAATTTCGCAACATATGTAAAACCCAAGCACCTTTGAAGTAAACCGCCGTTCCAAAAAGTTTACCCGGAGGTGGATTGTAAATCGGATACCTTATTAGCGAATCTTCTGAGAAATAAGCTCTTGCCCAGGTTTGGAGTTTAGATTTAAAACCTTCAAAACCGTATTTATACTCTGTATATAAAGCATCACCGTAGGAAGCAAAGCCTTCATTTAGCCAAATTTCAGCCCAAGTTTCACATGTTACAAGATCACCCCACCATTGATGAGCAAGTTCGTGGGCTATTCCGCCTTCGTAATTTCCGCTGAGCCAGTTTCTATGAATCGTCGTCATCGTTTGATGCTCCATCCCGCCATAACTAAATGGATAAACAGCGACCATCCCGTATTTCTCAAAAGGATATTCACCAAAATTTGAAGAGAAAAATTTCATCATATCGACGACATTTTTGAAAGCATTCACCGCTTTAATTGAATCCTCTCGCCAGACATAATATTTTATCTCAATTGAATCGTTTGGATTTGAAACTTTGCGATACCAATCTGAGAACGTTATATACTCTGAAGTAGCAAAGCAAATTAAATAGGTTGACATCGGATATTTCGAAGACCAGTGGAAGATTCTTTCGTTTTCATTTATTTTTTCATCCCGAACTAACAAACCATTTGACGCAACGAGAAAATTACTTTTAACCTTCACTATGACATCAACTTTCGCCTTGTCCCATGGTTCATCGTGGCATGGAAACCAATATCTTGAATCAGACGGTTGCGTCATCGTATATGCGATATCTGACGGCAAGTTAGGAGTTAAAGCATCACTTCTATAAAAGTAAAATCCTCTATTAACACTTGATTCCCTTTTGAAGTAAATTGTAACTATTGTAGTTTCATCTTGTGAAATCGCTCTTGGGAAAATTATCCTCAAGACATCGGAATATTGCTGAAAATTTAACCTGTTATATAACCAAACAACGGAGTCGATCTTAAGAACCGTGTTCGATGCGTGAATGTTAAATTCGTTTAAATCTTTATTCGCAACAAATTTAATCTTTGTATATCCATTGTAAAAACCATTTCTTTGAACGAGCCCGTTATAAAGGTCGATGTAAATTTCATAATGCAGTATATCAAAGTCATGCTTCACCTGTGAAAGCGATACAAGCGAAATGAAAAAATACAAAACTATGTTTCCAAGCCAGACTTTAAATTTAGTCATAAACTTTTTTTGATGCCTTTTCATTTGCAAGTCTCTTGATCCAAAAAGACGAGTTAACGAAGAGCATCCCGATCAGAACTAAAACCGCGCCAAGTAAGATGTTTAAAGTGATTATTTCCTTTCCGATGAATACGCCAATTAGCACAGCGAAAACCGGTGTCAAAAACGCAGTAAGCGACATTATCACAGCGGGGACTTTCTTTAAAAGCCAGTAATAAATTCCAAAAGTTACAATTGAACCAAATATACCAAGATAAATTACACTACCAACCCCTTTGATTCCAAATTTAGCTTCGCTCCAGTTTTCAATTACACTTGATGCAAGCAAAAGAAGTAAACCGCTCAAAGTTAGGGGGATAAAATTTATCGCGAGCGGATGAATTGCAGTGCCATATTTTTTAACCATAATTAAAACCGATGCATTCAACATCGCGCTCACAATAACCGCAAACATACTGACAAAGAATCGTTTATTTTGAATTAAACCCGCTCGATCAGTATCAATTTTAAAAATCAAAACAATGCCTATAAACCCAAGAACAAGTCCTATCTTTTGGAAAAAATTTAGTTCTTCCTTAAGGAAAAGCCTCGCAAAGATTGCAACAAAGAACGGCATTGTCGAGAATAGAATGCTCGCCAAATTGCTTGGAATTGTAACCTCTGCCCAATAAACGAGAGAGAACGGAAACAAAAAGGAAAAAAATGTTAAATAAAGATAGAGGTAAATTTGTTTTTCATTAAGTGGTACTTGAATGTTAAATAGCCTCAAAATCACGAAAAGGATAACGCCGGCTGTCAAAAAGCGAAGGGAAAGGGAGAGTAAAACAGGTAATTCTTCAAGTCCAATTTTTATCATAAACCATGTGGAACCCCAAATTCCACATATAAGCACAAAAAGTAAAATCTTTATAAGCCCTTTCTCAAAGAGGTTTGATAGTTTCATTTTGAATTCTGTTTAATTTAAAAGTGCGTTGAAGATAAATTTAAAAGTAGCCCATGTTTGCGATCTATGTTGAGGTCTAAATGCAAACATTAAAATTCTTCCCTTTTCATATGGAACCTCGCATAGTGCAATTTTGCCTTTTATTTTGTCTGAACCATTGAGATACCCACTCAAAAGGATATTATTTTCATCAAAAGTTGCGATCACGGATACTTTGTCGGCATATACCGATGTTGAGAACGCGATCGGATTTATCATATATGCAGGAACATAATCACGGAAACCAAATGTAATTGGATTATTTTTATCATTAATTTTTAGATTTACGATCGTTCCAGGAGCGAAAAATTCTTTAATGTTTGTGTTTTTCAAAACATTTCGAACCGGGACACCTATTTGCTCAATTACGAAATCGCTTGCCTCGCCAAATGCAATCAAAAATCCACCGTTTCGCAAAAATTCTTTTATGTTTTCAACCCCTTCTTTTCCAATTCCACCTCTGTATTCTTCTGGAATCTGAGGCACACCAATTCCCCGTTGCTCGCCAAATGCTCTCCCCTCAACAATCGCCTCTGTTCGCATACTTGGCAAAATTAAAACATCAAGTTCGTCGAACGTTTTTTTATCCTTTATATCCTGATTGTGGAGGATCTTGTAATCAAAATAGAAACTATCGAGCACAAGACGAGTCCAACCTTCATCCATGCTTGTAATCCAAGGCTGATATATTCCGATTTTTTTCTTTTTAACTTCAATAAGTGTTGCCTTCCCAAGGTTATCAACTGCTTTTATCTCTATCCCAAGGTCTTTCGAAAGCGAAATAATTTTATCCATTATTTCTTTGCTATTTTTCACAACAAAATTTCCTTTTAAGTTGGGAACATCCCCATCGACATAAAACACCTTTATCCCTTCTTTCAAAAGCAAATTAACAAGGCGATACGAATTAATAAATCTTCTCTCAAAGGCAAGATAATCTCCACTGCCTAAAATTTTGGATCTTCCAAATTCAATAGTAGAGGCGTATTGCGATATGCCCCCTATTTTTTCCATCGGTATTTCTATTTTCTCATTTAATTCAAAAACATCAACGCCCATTTGCAATGGCAAAGTCCATGCAGTTACATCATAAGGTCGTTTCGGCGGTCCATCTGGATAAAGACGAATATCAGGATAATTTTGAACTTCCATAAGATCCTTAATATAACCTCTACAAGGTTGGGCAAGTGGAATGATAAGGGTGTTGGAAGAAAAATTCACATTTTTAACGGTAAAACTTTTCTTAGCTTTGTAAACATCAACACCAGCGATTTGCAACCTTCTTACAAGTTCAACTGCTGAATTTGGGTCATGTTGTGAGTCAAGGTCAATTAAATAAGCAAACGGTGGTTCATTTAAACCTTTTTCGATAGATTTTTTATTTGCGCTGTAAAAAGTCCATAAGATTTTTTCTCTGTTGTTTGCTGAAAAACTAAGAATAGCATATGTCGCGGTTTTCTCATAATCGATTATGTCTCTTAATCTCCACCAACCTTCTTCGAACGGATACAAATTATTGTTCGATAAGCTGTTGTCCGGAATTTCATCCCCAAGACCACCGATGCTTCCATATGGAAGATATATCGGTGTTGCAATTCTTACGCTCGCCGCTTCAGAGAGAATTCCAACTCTATTATGCCAAAGTGGCGTTTTAGACATCGTCCCTTGAAAATATGCATTAAACCTTCCACCAGTCACAACTCCTTTATATCCCTTTTGAATCATATCAAAAACAATGTATTTCCCAAACAAATTTGTAAGAGCCATAATCTCAGGCAAAACATTTGGATTTACCGGATCAGAATAAGGAGGAACAAAAAATCTTGGTCCATTTGAACCCATTTGATGTTGGTCATAAACAACCTGCGGAAACCAATCATGATATAAAACTTTTGCTGTCAACCTTGATTCGACCAAACTGAAGAAATGAAAATCCCTATTGTTGTCATGTCCGGCGTAATAATGATACAACCAAGGCATTGGAGATGCCTCATATTTCGTCCCGACATATTTTTTATACCAATCGACAACCATTTGTTGACCATCAGGGTTGAGAGATGGAATTAAAAGGATCACACAGTTGTTAAGTATATTTTTCATCTCATCATCATTTCGGGTTGCGAACTCGTAAATTAATTCAACGGATTCTTGGCTTGAAGCTATCTCGGTTGAATGTATATTCATTGTTATCAAAACAAAAACTTTTCCATCTCGAATTAAATTTTTCGCTTCTTTTTCGTCAATATCATACGGTTTCGCAAGCTTTCTTTGAATCGATTTCAACCCTTGGATGTTTTTGATGTTCTTTTCAGACGATGCCACTGCAACTATAAATGGTTTTCCCAATGTAGTTTTGCCAAGTTCTTCAACTATGACTCTATCAGAATTTTTATCGACATAATTGAAGTATGAAACTATCTCATCCCACCCGATCAACTTTTTATCCTCCCCCATTCTAAATCCAAAATACTTCTCTGGCGATAAAATTTGAGAAAGAGAAAAATTGACGATGAAAAGCAGGGTTAAACTCAAACTCCAAAAGATTTTTCTAATTTTTTTCATCCTTATTTGAACTTTTGTTTTAAAATAAAACTTCAACCTCAATTCCTTTTGACGAAAATTCATTCGAAAGTTCTTCCGCGACAGCATTAAAATATTCATCTCTAATTGCGAAATCCAAGGAATTCGCTCTATAGATTCTCTCCGTCTTCCAAACGTAATTCATTTTATCGATCAGAACATAATCGACTAACCCGTTGATTTGCCTTGCGAGACTAACTGCATCAATTGGCAAAATTGGTCCGATGAAGGCAAATGTCTTGATGTTGTTTTCCTTAAGTTTTTTAAGCGTTTTTATCCTGCTTATTATCGACGGCGCCTTTGGCTCGAAAATTTTTCTGATCCTATCATTGTCGGTCGTGATCGATAGCCCAACTTCAAGAGACTCAAAATTCACAAATAAATCAACATCTCTCAAGACAAGAGGAGATCTCGTGAGTATAACAGTCGGATATTGAAATTCTAAAAGTATTTCAAGGCACTTCCGCGTCAATTTAAATCTTTTTTCGACTGGTTGATATGGGTCAGTGACTATGCTCAGATGGATATTTGGTTTTGCATTTCTTTTTTCTGGGAAAAGCGACATTTTGCTTTCGAGTTTTAAAATTTCGGTTTTTAATCTTTCTGCGATATTAATTTTAACTCCGACAAATTCACCCCATTTACAATTTTCCGGGAATTCTTTTCGAGCGCGCGAAAACCTTGACATAAAATCTGCATAACAATAAGAACAACCAAATTCACACCCAAAGTACGGATTAATCGTATAATCTATCCCTGGAATTCTCGACTTCGAAAGGGCGGTCTTTGTCTCTATGATTTTCAAGTTTAAATTTTTCATCTTCAAAATTTCCTCATAACGATTCCGGATAAAACCTTGGGATAAAAATAAGTTGATTTTTGAGGCATCGTTGCCCCAGACAATGAAACGTTTTTTATATCTGAAATTAATGGTGGATTTAATAAAAATGCGACTCTATCTCTTTCCTCGGCGAGTTCAATTGCCTTTTTAAACTCGTGAGTGTAAGCAATTTTAATTTTGTTTGTCTCAATTTCAAGCATTTTAAAAATAAATTCATGTAAAATTGTTACATCAAGATTTTTAACTGGCTCAGGTATATCTTCGGGCAAATGTGAATTTATAAGCCTTTGCTCTTTTATCTTCAAAAAAAGCGATTCGCCATGCCCAAAATAAATCCCGAGACAACCTTTACCAGTTCTTTTTAAAAGCTCTTTAAGTTCATCAACTAAGTTGATCTCATAAATCTCAAAATAATTTTTTAACAACTCAGACGAAATTTTTTTTCGCAAATTACCTTTTTCAACTCCAAGTAAAACTCTGTGCGTTGGCAAAATTACAAGACCTTGAGATTCCATGTTCGTAAGATAAGTTAGAATGTAATTGTGTTCGCCCTTTGCCTTCGAAAGTGATGTCATGTAATCTCTAAACATCAACCCAACCTCATACCTATGATGTCCGTCCGCTATGAAAACAGGCAAATCGTTGAAGATTGAGATGATTTTATTTATGAAATCTTCTTCAGTTATCTCATAAAGCCTGTGCCAAATGTTGCTCCCAGATGGAAACTCAAAGTTGAACAAGGGTTTTTGAGGTTTGAAATTAAAAATAAGATTTTCAATTTTGAATTCCGGATCCGGATAAATTCCAAAGATATGGTCAAATTGTGCATTTGTTTCTTTCAAAAGATTGAATCTATCTTCCTTTGGTTTGGGAAATGTTTTCTCATGCGGGAAAATTTTCCCTTTCCCGAATTCTTCAAGTTTCATAAGACATATGACTCCGATGCGAGTGTATTTATTTCCATCTATCTCAAAATCTTGCTCATAAACATAGACCCCTTCTTTTTCTTTTTCAAGCAAAATCCCATTTTTCAGCCATTCATCAAAATAGTATTTTGCGCTTTTGTATCTGTCTTCATCTCTGTTTAAAATTAATCTTATTACATTGTAAGGGTGGAGTTCATATAATTCATCTCTTTCACTTTCAGAAATTACATCATATGGCGGTGCCACAAGTTTTTCAATTGGAAGTTCGGGGTTGTAAATCAAACCTTTAAACGGCTTTATCTGTGCCATTTGACCTTGTAAAGTTTATTCTGTTATATAACCCAGTCTCCTCAGCCATGCTTTGCTATCGCGCCATTTTTTCCTTGCTTTAACATAAAGTTCAAGATAAACAGGTCTTCCGAGAAACCATTCTATTTCCTCGCGCGCAAGTTTGCCAATCTTCTTCAGCATCTCTCCATCTTTTCCGATTATAATTCCTTTCTGCGACTCTTTCTCAACATAAATCTCTGCACGGATATAATCTTTTTCATCTTCAGTTTGAGCCTCCTTAAACTCAACTATTGAAACGGTTGTCGAATATGGTATCTCTTGTCTATAAAATTGAAAAATTTTTTCACGGATTATTTCGGCAACAAAAAATCTTTCCGGATGCTCGGTTATCATATCAGGCGGATAAAATGGAGGATGAATAGGTAGATATTGGATTATAACTTTTTTCAACTCGTCGATGTTTTGACCTTTTAACGCAGAAATCGGAACGATTTCCTTAAATGGGAAGGCTTTGCTAAAAAAGTCGATCATCGGTAAAACTTCAAGTTTATTAATCAAGTCAACTTTATTTATCACGAGAATTATCGGCTTCTCATCAACATATTTTTTCAAAATTTCAAATGGAAGGGTTTTCAAAATGGCTTCGTTTGTTTTAACCTTTTTAACATCGACCATAAACAAAATTATATCCGCATCGCTCAAGGCTGATTCAGCGTATTCCATCATCACCTCCTGCAATAGATATCTCGGTTTGATAAGACCGGGCGTATCGAGAAAGACAATTTGATAATTCTCACCCGTCATTATCCCAATTATTTTGTGTCTTGTGGTTTGAGGCTTTGGGGTGACGATCGAAAGTTTATGTTGAAGAAGTGTGTTAAGCAAAGTCGATTTCCCGACATTTGGCTCGCCAACTATAGCTACATACCCTGCCTTAAAGTCAGGTTGAATTTGTTTTATCTCTGCTTCAGGCTCAATGTCTTTATCAATTCTTGTTGTATCTTCAGCAATCATAGTGTTTCTCTTTTCTCAGTTTTCGTTCCCATTATAACTTTTACTTTGCAAACGCTTCCTCTCTTTAGGATTGGAAGAATATGTTTATCATATTTTTGTCCGTTCACCCATATTTCTTTTACACCTTTGTTCACCCCGTCTGGATTTAAAAACTCAATTTCATATTTGACGCCCCTATACAATCTTGTAACTTTGAAACTTTTCCACTCAGATGGAACACACGGGTCAATCATCAATCCTCCGTAGGTTGGTCTAACGCCCAGCATATATTCAATGACGCTTTTGAAAAACCAATCCGATGACCCAGTTAACCAAGAATGGCTTGCCTCACCAAAAGTTGGATGATCTGGACTTGTTACATATTCTGAATAAACGTATGGTTCCATTTTGTAAATATCTGCATCAATTGAATTATTTATTGGAAGTGTAGCATGATAAATTTTATAAGCCCTTTCAGCGTTGCCAGCAATTAGTTCCGCAAGAAAAACCCAACTTGCCACATGGTTGAAAATCGCACCATTTTCTTTTTTCCCGGGAACACATCTCGTAGCAAGTCCAATCGTTGGGTCAACTTTTGTAAATGGAGGATGTAAGATTTTCGGTCCTTTTGGTGTGTCAAGATATTTTTTTACTGACTCAAGACAAATCCTTGTCCTTTCCTCATCCGCAATACCACTTATTACAGCCCACGATTGAGAATTTGCAAAAATTTTACCTTCTTTATTTTTTGAAGAGCCAAAAGGAGTTCCATCATCTTTGAAACCTCTTATATACCACTTACCATCCCAGCAAAATTTATTTAAATTTTGTGCAATTTTTAGATATTCTTCAAAGTATCGTTTTACATATTTTTTTAATCCAAGATAATTGAACAGTTCGACAGCTTCTCTCAATATATACGCAAGAAATTCAGAACCCCAAACCGTTTCACCTTTTCCTTTGAGTCCAACATAATCAAGCGTATCGTTCCAATCGCCACGTCCAAACTTAAGCAAGCCATGTTTTCCAAGATTGCTAAGCGAATAGTCAATAGCCCTCAATAGATGTTGTAAAACTGTTCCCCTACCTCCATCATAATATTCAACCTTTTCACTTAAAATTCTAAGGTCACCGGTCTCTTTAAGGTAGGTAAAAACTCCAAACGGTAACCATAAAGGTGTGTCGCAATGCCCAGTTTTTTCTCCGGTTTTTGAAATTCTAAAAAAGTTGTGTAGCATGCTACCATCTTTGAATTGATATGAGCAGACCTCGAGTAATCTATCCCTTACCCTTTTTGGATTCGCAATTAATTCACCGAAGATATCCTGCATCTGGTCTCGGACACCTGTTCCAAACAATAAACCACCGTGATAATAGCCAGCGTTTCGCGACATATCAAATGTAACCGCGATTTGATATCGGTTCCATACATTGATGAAAAGATTTAGTTTCTCATCCGGGGTATCAACTTGCAAAGTTTGCAAGTAATTTTTCCAATATTCCTTTAGGCCCGAGAATTTTTCTTTAATAAATTCAATGTTGCGAAGCCTTTTTAAAAGTTCGGTAGCTTTATTATGAGACTTTGAACCATCTTTTAATCTTTCATTTGTATGCAAGGATGGTTTCTCAACAAGGAACATAAAGAAAGCAAATTCCTCTTCTTCACCTGCCTCGAGTTCTATCTCAGTTTGAAGCACAGCGCATGGATCGCCGGCTGTTATTTCAGTGTTAAAACATTGACCTCGCTCCACCGCTTCTGGATTTGAGTTGCTTCTCCACCTTCCAATGAAAATTTCTTTATCCCCATCAAAACCTTTTACATCAAGCGATGTTGAAAAAATTAAATAATACGGCCAGGCATGATTTGGCTGGGAGACACTTACTCCTCTATTTGTAACCCAATACCGTCTTGTTGCAACGATTGAATTCAATTTTCTATCAAAATAAACATCAGGAAAATGCTTATCATTCGGTTGATTTATAAGATCATTTAACGCATTCCCCATCAAAAGCTCAATGTAGGCAAAAACATCTAACTCCAATCTTTCTTTTGTTAAATTTTTCAATTTGACCAACCAAATCTCCGCATCCAAATCAATTGGAACGAAATAAGTAATTTCACCCTTGATACCAAAATTTTCTGTTGTTATCTTAGTATATCCAAGTCCATGCCTGCATTCGTAGAAATCATAGGTTAAGTCAATAGTTGGAGACCAACTTAGAGAAAAGTATTTTCCAATTTTTCTATCCCTGACATAAACATATCTTCCGGGCTGATCCCAAGGTAAGCAATTATATCTATACCTTGTCAAGCGATTGTCCCTTGGTGTGATGTAGAAGCTATATCCACCACCAGTATGGCTTACTAATCCCGCCCATCTTCCATTCCAAATGTAGTTAATCCATGGCGCTGGAGTTTTAGGTTCGGTTATCACAAATTCTTTCCCATCCTCAGTAAAGTAACCGTATTTATTTGCCCTTAAAATTTTCATTTCTTTTTCTCATGTGTTTGAGATAACTTCAACTGCCGAAGGAATTATTGAAATCTTAATCCATCTTAATGATGTTCCAAGTATTTCGCCGTCCGCGTGCATTGTCAAATTTGAATTTGAACGAATTTCTATCTCCCTTGCTTTGAACATTCTAACCTCCGGATAATGAATATGTTTCCCTTTTAAAACGGTTGGAAGAACTTGAAGGATTCTGAGAATTGAGAGATCGTTAACAACACAAACATCGAGCAAAGCGTCGTCAATTTTTGCATGCGGAGTTAACAGAAAGCCACCACCAGCTGAGGCACCGTTACCAATTGCGACAAGAAAAATTCTATCCTTTACCAATTTCCCATCAATATAAACTTCCATCTCTGGGCTTTCATATTTTGAAAGTGTTTTTAAAAGTGCGAGCAAATAAAGAGGAATACCGCGCAAGTGTTTAATTTTTCTGCTTTCATCCGCCGTTGTCGCGTCAAAACCAATTCCAACCCCATTTATGAAAAATCTTTCTCCTAATTTTCCATCAGCGGTCAAAAATTGAATTAAACCTGCATCAGATGTCACGACTTTTCTTTTTTTAATTGATTCAAGCGCAAGTTTAATTTTAAAAGGTTTCAAATTCAACATTCTTGCAAAGTCGTTGCCAGAACCGATCGGGATCACACCAAGCAATTTCTCAGAACCACTTTGCAAAATCCCGTTCACAACTTCGTTCACAGTTCCATCGCCGCCCGCTGCAACGACAAGTTCTGCGGATGTTTCTCGAGCTATTTTAATAGCTTCGCCCGGAGCGGTTGTTAATTGAAATTTATCAAGATATCTTAAAAGTTTTGCATACTTCATAATCTTGTGATATAACTTTGCGCCTTTCCATCGACCTGCGTAAGGATTTAAAACTATGTGTGCCTTTAAATCATTTCCAAGCGCAAGCCATTTCGAAAGTATAAACTTATAACTCAACTTCATAACCTAATTTTATTTTAAAAATCCATGTGGTAATCCAATATCTGCCGCGGTCAAAAGACCCGGCTTGGAATTGAAAATTAAATAGGCACAGTTTATCAAACTTCCAACTGTCGCGACATCTCCAAAAATTCCATTTAGAATTTTCATCTTTATCGGAGGTTCACCATCAATATAAACTGCGTCATAATCTTTATGATCGCCAACATACATCTTTAAGTCAAGAGTTATAACTTCGTTGCCATCCTTAATTCCAACCGCAGTGTGATGAATTCCTGCAACCTTTCCTTTTTGAACAATTAAATACTGTGTTTTTACGGTTTTCTTTGTGACAATAGGTTTAAGGTCTTCTCTAACTTCATCAAGTTGTATGTCTAAAATATAAGCCAGAAATTGTAATGATTCAACAAGTCCGATATGCCCAAATTTACCAGTTGCTTTCTTAGCTTTGAAGTCGCTCACTTTTAATCCAGCACCTATTTTAAGTTGGAGCGGTAATCTTCTCTTTGAAGCGTTTACAACTCTTTCAACTCTTATCCTTTTTACGTTTGTGCAAACTTGAGTTAACACTGCAGGTAAAACATCCATCACGAATCCCGGATTAACACCTGTCCCAAGGACCCTGACTTTATACTTTTTCGCAAGGTTATCAATTTCACTTGCTACTTGACCGTTCCTAAACCAAGGGAAGAAAAGCTCTTCCGTTGAAGAGACTACGTTCAATTTCATTTTAATTAGTTCAATCAACTGCTCCTTGACGTCGCTCATAAATGAGGTCGTGGTATGAAATACAACATCGACCTTATGCTTTTTTAAAATTTTTTTGATATCATCTTCAACAATTATACCCGTCTTATCAATTCCAAGCAACTCTCCGAGATCTTTTCCAACCTTAGATGGATCAATATCAACAGCTCCAACAAGATCGATCCTATCTGAATGTTTTTGTAAAATTGTCTTGGCGCATAACTGCCCTATTGGACCCAGCCCAAATTGAACTGCGTTCATTTTTTTCTTCATGGCTTGTGCTTCATTTTGTTTTTAAATATTTCCACGTGCTTTTAATTTTTCTTTTATAACTTGATACGGTACATCCCTGACGTTTCCATTATATGCAATTGATAATCCAGCAACGACACCCGCTGCCTCACCAGTCGCAGCTGAAGTCGCTTGTATCCTCAAAGCAGAGTGTCCCTCTCTGGTTGATGATATACATCTCCCAGCGACAAGCAGATTGTATGCCTTTTTAACTATCAAAGCTCTCAACGGAATTTCATAATACTGCCCTTCTGATAAATGTTCAAGTCTTGACGATTCACCTCTTTGACCGTGAATATCAATTCCATAACAAGCCCGGGCTATCGCATCTTCAAATTTACGCCCACTCAAAACATCTTCACCAGTTACAATATATTCGCCAACCGCTCTTCTTGTTTCTCTCACCCCAACTTGAATTCCAGATTCAATTAAATACGAATTTTCAAAACCCGGGATCCTTTGCTTTAAAAAGTTATAAACCATCCACATCTGCAATCTCCCCGAAATCTCCGCCTTTGTTAAATCAAAAGAACTTGTCGCATCAAGCCCAAGTATATTCGTGGTATTAAACGAAGCTTCCCCTTCCTCAGGTAAAGTGGTAAAAAATATGTACTCGATCTCCTCGGGTAGCATTCCTTTCTCTTTTCCCTCTTTCACAAGATCAAAGTATCCAGCTATTGAAACAATTCTTCCGGGAATGTATTCACTTGTCGACCAAGAGTAAAATTGTTCTGGGTTTTGCCTTACAAATTCAACAGCCTTTTTAACGTCGATTCCACCAACTCTAAAAAACAAAGTCATCGCTTGTGTTAAGCCAGTTTTTTCGTCACCTTTAACCCAACCAGCATTTGCTAAATAAACGATATCAGCATCTCCAGTTGTATCAACAAACACTTTCCCACGCACACGGTAAAAATCAGAATCACGATTTAAAATTAACGATGTAATCCTTTTCTTTTTATCAACTCTATCAAATTCAACACCAAAAACCACTGCATGTCTTATAGTTTTTACCCCCGATTCATAAAGCAACTCATTGACAACTTTTCTAAAAGCCCATGCGCTAAAACCATTATCTATCATTCCACCGATTTGTTCCATTTTTCTGGTTATCTCTTCAAAAACACCGCCAACGAGAGGTTTAACTCTTCCATCAAACTCATCGGTTGTCCAGTATTTCATAAACGGAGAAACAAGCCCTGCGGTTGACATTCCACCAAAAAAACCATATTTATCAATTAAAACCGTTCTCGCTCCCTCCCTTGCAGATGCAATCGACGCACAAACCCCAGCAATTCCAGCGCCTGCTACTACAACGTCGAACTCGCCAATGTCTTTAATATCTTTCCAAAATTTTGGCATTTTTTTTCATCTTTTTGATATCGCTTCAATAAACCTTTGGACAATTAACCTTGGTCTTGTTACCGCTGATCCAATTACAACTGCATATGCACCGAGATCAAACATTTTTTTAACCTGATCAACCGTCCATATTCGACCTTCCGCAATAATTGGAACATTTACTTCTTTTGCAAGCATTTCAACAAGTTTAAAATCAGGCTCATATTTATTGAACGAATTAACAGTATACGGAGTATAACCTGATAAAGTCGTAGCGATCAAATCAGCACCAAGTTCACAGGCTTTAATGCCCTCTTCATAGGTTGAAACATCAGCCATCAAAATCAAAGTTTTGAAGTTACTCCGTATCTCTTTAAAAAACTCAAATCTTCCTTCTCGCTTCGTGACTTCAATCGCAATTATATCAGCTCCCGCTTGAACGATTTTCTCCACCGATTCAAGATCTGGAGTTATAACGACAGCTCCATCGGATTGTTTTCCTTTGATCAAACCAATGACTGGAATTTTAACTGTATTTTTTACTGCTTTAATGTTGTCAACTCCCTCGGTTCGAATTCCAACCGCTCCTCCAAGTTCAGAAGCGCGAGCGAATTCAACTATATATTCAGTTTTCGAGAAGAGCCCATATTCATCGGGCTGACATGAGATGATTAAACCACCTTTAATATGTTCCAAGATTTGATTTTTTAAATTCAATCAAACTTAACTTTTGTTTTTAAGTCCGTTAAATTTAACTTATTTTTAAATGCGAATGATATAATCCTCCCAATGTTTTCCGATGTTTTCATAACGAACGGAAGAGAGTAAAGTATAAACCTCAAATCGTCACTCACATCTGCGTTCCTGCCAACCGCAACAAGGTTTTTAATATCTGTCAAGAAAGAAGACAGTGGAAACTTAAGGATAACAGAATCAAATTTCTTCTCTGGCGAAAGAAGGCACGGGAAAATTTTCTCACCAACCACTGAAATCTTTACAGCCGAGATTTCATCGTCAAAATTTTTTCCGTTGAAAACATCGTCAGAGGTCAACGAATATAAACCTTTCAATCTTCGTCCCTCTGTGAAATAAATCTGCGCCGGGAACATTGAAACTCTTGCGTTTTCAAAAGGTTTAAATTGCCTTAGGTATTCAATTAGCGAATAGACTTTTAATTGCAACTCCTCTTCCGTTTCACTAACGGATAAAATGTCATCAGGGTTGAACTTGTCCCTGGATAAACCGAAAACAACACAGTGATTTTTTAAAGGTAGTTCATAAATTGCAAACTTCTCGCTGTCTCTACTCACAACGTATGCATGATAAAAACCATCTTTGATGTCCTTTATCTCGACAGTTTCACAAACGATTCGGTCATCCACCTTACTAAAATCGCACCCTGTTAAAACAAAGTTATATCTTACATCAGGATTGACCTTTCTTGTTAAACTTTCATCAATGGCTTTGAAAAGGACACAATTTCCAGTTGCGTCGACAAAATATTTTGCAAACACCTCTATTAATCCTTCTTTGCCAAGGACGAAAACGCTTCTGAGTTTATTGCCCTTTAACTTCGCTCTGACGAAAGATGTGTGCAAAAGAATATCCACTTTAAAATCAAGCAAAAGTTCAAGAAGTGTAAATTTGAATTTTTCAAAATCAAACGGTACGATTGAACCCGATATTCTCAACGGGTCAGGAACTAATTTCTGCGGTATCGCTTCATTTTTAAGAAGATATCTTATAGCAGTTGAAAAAATTGGATACTCCACTCTCTCCAGATCTTCCGACATAAAGAGTTCCGAAAAATCTTTTTGGACATTGAAAACTCTCAACGGATAAGCGAAAGCGGTTGTTATAAGCCCGCCTGTAAATCCATATTTTTCAATTAACAATGTTCTTAATCCATTGCTTGCGCAACTTAAAGCAACCATAACTCCACTTAATCCACCGCCAACAATTGCAACATCTGTTTCAATTAAAGATGCTCTTTTATAACTTTTGAACCCTTTCATTTTCTTTCCTCAGCAAGTATTATTAACTTTTCATCTATAAAATCTGAATTTTTTAACTCCGCTCTTGCAACGGAAAGCATTTGCTCCTTGAACATCACCCCAGTCAAATCAATAATTTTCGAACCGTAAATTAAAAACACATCCGGTGCAATTGCACCAGCGTCACCATAAACAGTCAAACTTTCAATCAAATTGACTAAATCTTTTTCATATCTATCGATATGCGTTTCAACTACTTCCGCATTTGAAAGTTGGATTTTTATGTTTCCTTCAAGGTCGAATACTTTCACAGGCTTAATGCTTTCCTTGAACAAAAACAATTTTTTCTTTTCAATTTCAGTGCCGAAAACTTTATAAAATTTATTTTGAGCAAGCACTTTAACTTCTGGTATGTTAACTTTATGTTTTAGTTTGCTGAACAATCCCTGAAATGCTTTAACAGCTATATCGGACAGTTCTTCATCTGACATAATCTTTGGAATCACATCGCCACTTTTTAAATCGGGAACACCGCTTGCAACTGCCGTGACTCTTTTGGTCTGCCTGTCAATTTCTACCGTCACTTGTATTGAGTCTGGCTTCGCTCCCATTTTTATTGCGGATGATATGACTTCATTTCTCAATTTCAATATATCATCCTCAGTTGGATTTAAAATCATACGCTCGATGCTTTCTCTTATCATCCCAAGACCGGCACCAATTGCGGAAACAACCTCCGCATTTTCTGAAATTTTGTAATCAAAGTTCAATCTTTTTGCAAGATATGGAACTATAACCTCTGCCCCTCCACCTCCACCGACGAGCGTGATTAGATTAACATCAAGCTTATATTCTTTTATTAGACCAACGACGATATCCTTTACTTTATCAGTTGCGATATCAAGTATCGTTTTTGCAATTTCCTTGGGTGGTTTTCTCATAATTTCAGAAAGTTTAAGAAAGATTTTTTCAACCGATTCAAAATTTCCTTTGCTATAGGCTTTTTCACTAACGACTCCTAAAAAGTTTGCAGCATCAGTTGTCGTCAATGCGAATTCTGGTTTATCTGAATTATTTTTCTTTATAGCGAGGTAGTTTGGCGGGTCGTTTGGTTTCGGCTGAATTAAAACAAATTCAATATCATCAAATTCACTTGGCTCTGAAAAAGCGACATACTTTAAACCAGCGATATGTGCACTCCTTGGTCCAACATCAACTATGCTTCGGAAATTATCAGATACTCGAATCATTGAACCACCAGCTACTCCAACAGTTCTAACATCAAGCGTCTTCAAATATAAACGATTTCCACCAATTTCTGCGGTTTTAACAATTGGTCGCCCGTTTTTTATAACTGATATATCAGTGCTTGTCCCACCAACCTCTATGAAGATTCCATCAACAACTTTAACATACATCAAAGCAGATGCGACGCCAGCAGCAGGTCCTGACAAGATCGTGGCAATAGGTCTCCTGCCCATTTCTTCTATATTCATTATTCCACCATCGCTTCGCATAACCATAAGTGGTGCCGATATACCGGATTTTCCCACGCTTTCTTTGGTCATTTGAGCTGTTTCGATCATTTTAGGAAGCATACTTGCATTAACGACAGCAGTTCTCGTTCTAACCCTTAATCCGTAAAGTTGCGAAATTGAAGATGCGTTTGTCCCGATGAAACCATAATTTCTTATGATTTCAAGAACTCTTTCTTCCCTGCTTGGATCATCAACCCCAAACGCCTCACTCACAACAAAAACCTCAGCACCTTTCGAAACTAAATGCTCAATCGCTTTTCTTATTTCACTTTGAAAATTTTCGTTCTCAAAAATTTTTGAATCGATGAAAATATGAGCAGTTTCAATGAACTTCCCATTACCAAGTGGAATTTTCCCAACATCGGTTTCACCTTTGGCTCTAATTGAATCGACCCCTGTTCCCATACCTATTACCCCAACTTTCGCAACATCACCTTCAAGAAGAGCATTTGTTGCTTGAGTTGTGCTATGTGCAATTAAAACTACTTGGTCCGGATTTATGTTTCCATTTTTCAAAACCTCCTGCATTGCTTGGATCACCCCCAAAGCTACACCTTCTCTCGCAAAGTGTGTTGTAGGAACACAACTTTTCGCTACGATCTCAAGTGTATCAACATCGATTACAACTGCGTGCGTGAAAGTCCCGCCGACATCGATGCCTATTTTGACCTTGTTTAACATCATTCTACGGGATAATTTTAAGGGTTTCTGTTAATAAATTTAATAAAACAAGCATACAAATCGAAGTCAAAAATGCGAAAATAAGTCCCTTTAAAAAATTGCCCATTATATGTTTCAAGGCAAGGCTCAGCAATATAAAAGAATATATCTTTAAGCCAAGATTAACGATAAATAAAACATAAAATGGAATCGGTTTAAGGGTTTCCGGCTTTGGTGATTCAGTGAAGTAATAAATCCCAAAAACCGCCAAAACTGCAGGAAGAAGAAGGAAAACGGAAAAAGCAATTGGAAACACAGAATAAGCAAAAACTGCAAAAGTAGATTTGTAACTTATTTTCTCCACCGAGAAAAGAAGAAAGAATTTTATCACAAGGGAAATCAGCGCGATGAGTATAATTCCCAATAAAAAGCCAAATGCAGTGACGTAAAAAATAAGCAATGCTAAATTATCAAGTTTTTCACCAACCTTTGCAAAGTGAAAAAGGTCGAAGGTTATCGCTATCCCAAAGAGAAATGCGAGAAAAATTGAGAAATTTTTCCTTTCCGATAATATAATCCTATGGAATGCCACGGTTGGATTAAGAATAAGCATCTCTATGGTTTCAAAGAAATTTAACACTCGAACAGGGTTTTGCAGGAAAGCTCCGCACGTTTTACATTTAACAGAAAATTTTGAATTTAGAGTGTTACAAATTCCACAGAACATAGCCACTTTTCAAAAAATTTTACAAAAAAGTAACAGCGGAAATTATCAATCCGATGGTAGCAAGAACCCACATATATGGAAATGTTTTCTTTAAAATTTGATTTACATCTATTCTCAATTCATTTGCGATCCAAACATTATGAGTATTTGTCGGATCACAAACGCCTTGAATTTGCCCAACTGAAAGCAATAAACCCATCACCGAGGCAGGTGGAAGCATGCCAACGGGATAAGAGATAAGAGTTGCGATTCCATATCCAAGTCCCCATACATTTAAAGGTCCACGATAAAGGGCAAGCGGGCTTAAAAGCGAAAAAACCAAAACATATAAAATTGGAGAACTTGGCACTATGACTTTAAACAGGGGTTTGAGATGTGAGTAAACTTTCCATTCACTGCCACTCCATCCAACTGGCCCAAGGATAGCATTCAAAAGCATCCCAATGCCAATCATCAATGCAACTGCCGGAATTACACTGCCACCGCCTTCAACGATGGACTGCATAAGCAAATTGATGCTCCCCCTTCTATAAGATGTCACAAATCCATAAAGAAGTCCAGCTATAAATCCGGGGATAAAATATCGCTCGCCGAAGGCAAAGACAACAACTAATGGAACAATTGGAGTTAAAAATACATACCATTTAAGTTTGCCAGCCCGAGATGGCATAAGCAAATTTCGCACAAAATCAACAAGGATGTGAAGTGTAAACAATAAAAGAAATACCGAGATTAAGGATTTAAGATATCGTTTTAAAACTTCAATTATCCCCGGATTAGCTCCCGAAAGAAAGATAAAAAGCAAAACCAAGCCTGCAATTGAAATTACAGCAAAAATAAACTTGATGTTAAAAAAGAATTTCAAATCCTTGAGTAACCTTTCCCGCTTTAACTCTATGACTATAAACGCAAGCGCAACGAGGAAGGCTACGAAGAAAAGTGTAATCGCAAAAAATTTAACTGTATTAAAATCGACTTTTAGAACGTTTATATACAAGGCCCAATTTTGCACATTCAAAATTCCGCCGATGCTTAATCCTATTAAAAAAACCCCAGCGATCGTAACTGAGCTTATTCCAACGGAAGCCATAATTGGCAAAACTATCGTCGCGACCATAATGATCGCACCTAACCCACCGAGCGTTGTAAATAAAAGTGCGGTCAAAATTAAAACGATTAAACTCACATTAAAAGGATTGTCGCCTGCAAGTTCTGCACCTTTTCTTATGAAATTTTCAGCGATTCCAGACTTTTGCAAAAAGATACTTAACATTCCACCGAAAATAGCGATTGTATATGCTTGATGTAATCTTAATGCCCCTTCGCCTATAACATAAACGAAGATATCATTTAATGGTACACCCCCGATCAAAGATATCAAAAACGCCATAATTGGAATTGCAAGCAAAGCAGGTAGGATACGAAAAAACATCAAAATAACCATAAGTATAAAGACGATGATTATCCCAGCAGTTGCAAACATATTTAAACTGTGGATTTATTTTTGGATAGATATAACTTTAGTTCTTCCTCGCTGAGAACATCAAAAAATGTATTTTCCAACCTAAAACCTTTTAAAAACTCAGATGCATTTAACTTTTTCCTTCCTTCTATTTGTAATTCAATTATCTGAATCGGTTTAAGGTCGGCACAAATCGCGTACATTTCACCTTTCCTTTCATCGATGATTATTTGTCCAGGTTTAACATCTTGAACTTTAAGCTCGGGTTGTGTAAGTTTCGTACGATATATTTTTACAATTTTTTTATTTAAAAAAGTGAAAGCTCCGGGCTGGGGTGAAAGCCCTCGAACAAAATTATGAACTTGTTGAGCCCCTTTCCCAAACCAATTTATTTGACACATTTCTTTCTTTATCTTTGGAGCAGGAGTTGCAAGCGAATCATCTTGAGGAATTGGATTAACATTTCCGGATTCAATTAACTTTACTGTTTCAAGCAATACCTCAGCCCCAATTATTGAGAGTTTATCGTGAAGTTCGCCAGCGGTTTCATCTGGTTCAATTCGAACTTTTTTCTGCAGAATTATATTCCCTGTGTCAACTTTTTCATTTATGAAAAATGTTGTCACTCCGGTTTCAGTTTCGCCGTTGATTATCGCCCAATTTATCGGAGCAGCGCCACGATATTTTGGAAGAAGTGAAGCATGTAGATTTATTGTCCCAAGCGGTGGGATTGTGAAAACTTCCTTTGGAAGGATTCTAAAAGCGACAACGACAATTAACTCCGGCGAGAGGCTTTTTAACTCAGCGATAAATTTTCCATCTTTTAAACTCTCAGGCTGTAAAACTTTTAAACTATGCTTCAAGGCAAAAACCTTAACAGGTGGTGGCGTAATCTTATACCCGCGCCCCTTTGGCTCATCAGGAGCTGTTACAACCGCCTGGATTTGGTAGTTATTGTTTAAAAGTATTTCAAGCGATGGGATTGCGAAATCAGGTGTTCCCATAAAAACAATCTTCATCGAAATAAACCTAATTAAGTAGATTTTTTAACTTGTATTTCATCTGGGCTTATAACTTTCTTCGTTCCGGGAATTACGAGCGGATAATGAGCCTTTACTTCACCCCTTTTGATTTTCGTTAATTTAGGCTTCAACATTTTTAAGTTCACGGGCGAAAGATAATCGATGAAAAATTTGCCGTACAAATGGTCAACTTCATGTTGAACAACTCGTGCCAATAGACCTTCACACTCTATCTCGTTGGTTTTAAAATCGATGTCTTGATATCGCAACACAACTTTTGCGGGTCTGATTATCTCAGCCCTAATCCCGGGAATGCTAAGACATCCCTCTTCCATAATTTCCTCACCGCTTGAATAAACTATTTCGGGATTTATTATCACCATTCTTTTGAAATCCTTATACTCTTCGTAAACGGAGACATCTATAACTGCAAAAGAATAAGGAATGCCAACTTGCGTTGCAGCAAGCCCAATTCCATCTGCAACTTCCATCGTCTCAAACATATCCTTCAAAGTTTCGATAAAATTATCGTCTATATCCGTAAGCTTCCTCGCCGGTTTTTTAAATATCGGATCACCATAAAGATATATCGGAAGGATCATTGCCTCATCCTAATTTAAATTTTAACTTGAATTTTGTTTAAGGCATTTTTTATACGCCTGAGCGTCGTTTCCTTGCCAAGAACTTCCATAACTTCAAACAACCCGGGGCTTACCCTCATTCCAGTTATCGCAAGCCTAATTGGATGAATTAAATCAGATGCTTTTACACCTTTCTCACTCGCAAAACTCCGCAATTCATTCTCAATATTAGGGGCAGTGTATTCCTCCAACCTAAAAAGCTTTTCCCAAAACTCTGAAAGAAGCTCATTTGTATTATCCTTCCAATACTTTTCAATTCCTTCTGGATCATAATCGGTCGGATCTTCAAAAAAATATCTCCCAAATGTCACAAAATCTTCAAGAACTTTCACTCTGTCCTTCATAAGATTTATAACTTTAAGTAAGTAAGTTGAATCCTCAAACTTATATCCATATCTTTCAAGAAAAGGTTCAACGAGCTTCAAAAGTTCAACATTTTCTTTTCGCCTGATATATTCACTATTCATCCATTCAAGTTTTGCTTGATCAAATATAGCACTTTTCTTTTGAATCTTTGTAATATCAAACGCTCTTATAATTTCTTCAACGCTCATAATTTCTCTATTATCTCCAGGCGACCAACCAAGCAAGCAAAGATAATTAAACATAGCTTCAGGTAAGAAACCTTTATCTCTATATTCAATCACAGCAGTTGCTCCATGCCTTTTGCTCAGTCTTTTTTTATCCGGACCGAGGATAAGCGGAACGTGAGCGAAAACTGGGATTTCCCACCCTAAAGCCTGATAAATTAGAATTTGTTTTGGCGTATTTGAAATGTGATCATCACCTCGGATAACGTGAGTAATTTCCATATTATGATCATCAACAACAACAGCCATATTGTAAACAGGGATATTGTTGGAGCGGAGGATCACAAAGTCGTCAATCTCGGAGTTATTAAACTTTATTTCACCGTGAACAACATCATAAAAAGTTGTTTCCCCATCCGGAACTTTGAATCTGATAACTTTACTCCTTCCTTCTTGTTCATATTTCAACTTTTGCTCTTCGCTAAGGTAAAGGCATTTTCTATCATATTTATATGGTATTTTTTTCTCCTCAGCTTCCCTTCGCTTTTGCTCAAGTTCTTCCTCACTACAATAACAAAAATACGCATAACCTCTTTTAACAAGTTCATAACATGCTTTGATATGTTCATCTATATGCTCTGATTGAAAATACAAATCACCGTCCCAATCTAATCCGAGCCATTTTAATCCATCAACTATAGATTGAACCATTTCTTCACTTGAACGTTCTTTATCTGTATCTTCAATTCTTAAGTAAAATTCTCCATTATTTTTTCTCGCAAATAACCAGTTAAAAATTGCTGTTCTTGCTCCTCCTATGTGTAGGTGTCCTGTTGGGCTTGGTGCGAATCTTGTTTTTTTCAATTTGCAATAACGAATTTAATTTTTAATCTATAAAAATTATGGCCTCGGATAGCCTGAAAGTTTACGAGCTAATTCATCAATATCTAAATCTGTCAAAACTATATCCTCAAGAGAACCAGACAAATAATTATCATATGCACTCATATCAAAGAAACCGTGACCCGAAAGATTAAAAAGTATAACCTCTTCTTTCCTTTCCTTCCTCGCTCTTATCGCCTCGTCTATCACCGCCCTTATAGCGTGAGCTGACTCCGGGGCTGGTAATATTCCCTCAGTTCGAGCAAATCTCAACGCAGCATCAAAAACCTCATTTTGAGTGTAAGCCCTTGCCTCAATAAAACCATCAGCGTATAACTTACTTACGATTGGACTCATCCCATGGTATCTTAATCCACCAGCATGTATTCGAGGAGGAATAAAATCGTGACCTAATGTATACATTGGAAGAAGCGGAGTTAACTTGCTAGTATCACCATAATCATAACTGTAAACTCCTTTGGTCAATGTCGGGCATGCAGCTGGTTCAACCGCAAGAACCCTTAATGTCTTTCTTTTCTCATAGAACTTGTCAAGCAAAAACGGAAAACTTATACCCGCAAAGTTTGAACCACCGCCGACGCATCCGATTATTATTGTTGGATATTCATTAACTTTTTCAAGTTGTTTTTTTGCTTCTAAACCTATTATCGTTTGATGCAATAAAACATGATTTAAAACACTCCCTAACGAATATTTGGCATTTTCACTTGAAATCGCTACCTCGATAGCTTCGCTTATTGCTATTCCAAGGCTACCGGGAGAGTCAGGGTCTAACTCAAGGATTTTCCTTCCGGCTTCAGTTTCCCTGCTTGGACTTGGCGTTACCTCTGCACCCCACATTTGCATTAAAACCCTTCGATATGGCTTTTGTTCATAACTCGCTCTTACCATAAAGACTTTACATTTTAAACCAAAATAATTACATGCAAAAGCTAAAGCGCTTCCCCATTGTCCCGCACCGGTTTCGGTAACTAACTGCTCAACGCCTTCAAGTTTGTTGTAATATGCCTGAGCAACCGCTGTATTTGGTTTATGGCTTCCAGATGGACTAACCCCTTCGTATTTGTAATAAATCCGAGCTGGTGTGTCAAGAGCCTTCTCAAGAGCCCTTGCCCTAACAAGTGGTGTAGGTCTCCACAAAAGATAAACTTTCAAAACCTCATCTGGTATATCTATCCATTGTTTTGCACTTATCTCTTGCTCAATTAAACTTTTTGCAAAGATTACACTTAGTTCATCAACAGAGACAGGTTCACCAGTTTTCGGATTGATCGGTGGTTTTGGTTTCTCAGGCATATCATGAAGTATATTGTACCAACGCTTCGGAATTTCCCTCTCGCTTAAATAAATGCGATTATAAAAATCGACCTTTTTAGTTTTCTTCATTTTCACTTTCGATTTTATTTAAAACTCTGTACATCCTGCAAGGTACTTAACCATACAAGAGCAAGTTTAACAGCTGAACTTGACATTCTTTCGTAAATCAAATTTTTCAACTTTTCCGACATAATCGAATAATATTCCTCCGAATAAATATATCTTGTTCTACCATTTCTCTTTTCAACTCTATAAAGTTTTTCAGGTGGAATTTGCGACTTTGCGAAATTGTCAGCCTCTAATATCTCATCGAGAAAACGATAACTTTCAAGAACGATTCCAAACGCGAAGTTAATTTTATCTTTCACAAGTGTGTTCCTTTTCAGGTTCCCAAGCAGATCTTTAGTGTTAAAATTCAACTCATTTTTTGAAATAAGATATTTAATCAATTCGGTTTCAAATCGTGAATGAATTCCGGGCTGATTTGTCAATTGCCCATCGTAATTTTCAGTTACATGCAAAGGTTGATGCGCGTCCTCAACATAATGAGCAAGCCAAGAAAGATATTTCAACATTTTCGCTTTATCGTTTAGCAAAATTGAATAAGACAAACTATCCATAAACTCCGCAATTCTCCATGGAAGGAATCCATTCTTTTGAACAACACTGAAGCCAAACTTTTCAATAGCCTTTGCTTTGTCCCTTGGCAATTCATTAAATGGATATTTCCCATATCGATCGATATCTATGAAATGGTTATACTGTTCATCTTTATCCTCATTTCTCACCATGTCGGGCTCAACACAACGCTCAATTATAATCGATTTATTTTCCGAAAGAAATTTTTTAAAATAATCAAGTTTTTTACTGTCCACGCCTTTAAACTCGTCCAAGTTCAAGATTATATCGATTGCAAGTTCGGTAATTTTTTTATGACCTTCAAATCCCCACGATCCCGCATTTTCAAATCTAAGAAGACCTATGATTAAAGCAAATAAAAATATCGCTATACGGAAAAGTTTTTTCATTTTAGTGGTGTTTTTTAATTTGCAATAACGAATGAAGTTAACAAAAGGGTCGCCCAAAAGGGCAACCCAAATAAGGGATTATCTAATTTTCTTCTTATGCCTCATCTTTCTTCTTCTCTTTTTCCACTTGTGCTTGTTCATCTTCTTCTTTCTCTTCTTCCTGAGATTTGGCATAACTTGTCACCTCAATTTTGTTTTTAAAATTTGTGCTGTTCAAGAATACGCCTCGCCTTCTGAGCTACTTCAGCAGAAGGATTAACATCGATACAACGGTTAAAATACTCCCTTGCTTTTTCAAGGTTTCCCAAAGTCAAATGAACAATGCCAAGATTATACAAAGCAAGTTGATGGTTTGGCGAATAAGTTAAAGCCTTCTCCATCTCTGAAATCGCCTCATTCGCTTTCCCAAGTTCAAAAAGGCATATAGCCATATCTACCCTTGCATCTGGATCAGATTCATTTTTAGCAAGGTACTTTCTGTAATATTCAACCGCTTGATCAAAAATATGAACATCATGTAATAGATTCGCAAGCCTTAATGTCGAAGCCATATCATCTGGATTCGAATTAACCCTATCACGCAACCTATCTATCTCAGCCATTATCTGAGCATTGGTTTCCAAATCCTGATGAACATGTGTTTCCGGTTTATTCTTTTCCTTTCTAATCACACCATAAGCGATTAAGCCAACGAAAACAACAGCAAGCGCTACATAAAATACCTGCTCAAAAGATAATTTAACTCGCTTTTTTCTCCCTTTAACTTTTTCTTTTTTGGGAATCTCAACCGATGGTTTATGCTCAACTTCAATTTCGTCCTTCCCTTCTTCTGATTTCGCTCTTTCAACGACTTCACCCGTTAAAAGTGAACCACAACCTACACAATATTTATTTCTTGAATCGTTTTCAAATCCACAAATTTCACAAATTACTATTTTAGATTTTTCTTCTTCAACCTCTTCAATCACTTTCGTTCCACATTTAAAACAAAATCTTGCGTACCAAGGTAATGCGGTGCCACAAGCGGGACAAATTTTTTCTTCCATAAACACCTCAAATTTTTATTTTTAACTCTCTCCACTGCCAACATCAAAAGATGAAGTCTCATTCCCCGGCGAACTCTTTGCCATTTTCTCCTCAAGAATTTTATCGCGCAAACTTTCGATCACCATTTGCTTAAATTCGCGCGTTGGTTTAAAGTCTGGAACATACCTGTCGTCAAGTGGGACGATTTCTCCTTTCTTTGGATTTCTTGCTATTCTTGCTTTTCTTTTCACGACTCTAAAAGTTCCAAATCCACGTATTTGAACATAATCTCCCTTTTTCAATGAATCCATGATGATGGCAATTGCTCCATCAATAACTCTTTCAACTTCTTCAATTTTTAAACCAATTTGTTCAGCCAAGATTCTTACAAGTTCTGTCTTTGTCAATTTCTAATCCCAATTTTATTTTTAATTACTGATAAATTCGCACCTATACTGAAGGATAGGTTGATTCAGGATAAAACTTTTTATTTCCTCAAGGTTTTCTGCGGTCCTCTCACCCAATACAAGGTCAAATAAACCTAATTTTTTCTTCTTTTCCTTCACAACTTTGGGCTCACCTTTTATCCCAGCCATTTCGCCGGCAATTTTTATAGCATCTTCAAGAGTTCCAAGAGTATCAACAAGTCCCAAGGAGAAAGCCTGCTTACCCGTGAAAATGCGTCCATCCGCAATTTTTAAAACATCCTCTTTCTTGAGTTTTCTTTCCTCAACAACATGATTAACAAATTGTTCGTAAACATCATCTATCACATTTTGAAAATATTCTCGCTCCTCTTTTGTAAGCCCGCGATAGGGATTCCCTGAGTCTTTAAATTTTCCGCTTTTTATTATCTCAAAATCGATACCAATTTTATCCAACAATTTCTTCATGTTTGGAAATTGGGCTATAACTCCGATGCTTCCAGTAATTGTCCCAGGATTTGCAACGATTTTGCTCCCTCCAAGCGAAACATAATATCCACCGCTTGCAGCAACCGAACCCATTGATACCACAACCGGTTTTTTCTGCCTTGCTTTTTTTAGTTCTTGAAAGATCTCCTCACTTGCAGAAACTCCTCCCCCGGGTGAATCAACATATAAAACTATAGCTTTAACCCCTGAACTTTTAGCATATTTTTTAATTTGCCGAACTATTTCTTCAGAACTTAATATAACTCCTTTTAACTCTATAACCGCGACTTTATCCTTCCCAGCGTCAAGTACCTCCTCCGAAGGTTCCGGTTTAAACGAAGTCGCAAGCGTAAAAAATCCAAGCGCCACAAAAAGAACAGACAGCGCTAAAATTATACCTATTATCCCGAGAAACCATTTCGCTTCCTTACTCATATTGCTTAAAATTTTGTTTTTGACTAGAATAATTTTACAAAAAATTTTATTAAAAATCAATCAAATCACAAAATTTTGAAATTTTGCGTTACTTGTTCAAATGTTGTATATTTTTTGATAGCCGGTATTTTCTCAATTTACATTAACGAATTTATGACCCAAAAAATCCAAGATTACCTCCACAAAATACTCGATCCCGAATCCGTAAAACTGGCGATTAAGGCTTTTAAACTTGATTTGCCATTAACAATTCGAACAAATTCGCTAAAGATATCCGCCGATAAGCTAAAATTAAGACTCGAAAGCAAAGGATTTAAATTATCTGAAATCGAATTTGTACCTGGAGCTTTTATTATAAACGAAGAACCTATCCCTGTCTCGAAAACAATAGAGCACTTTGCAGGGCTTTTTTACATCCAAAGTTTATCTTCCATGTTACCATCATTGATACTTGAACCAAATCCCGGAGAAATAGTCCTTGATATTGCTTCTGCGCCCGGCTCGAAAACCACACATATAGCGCAACTTATGGAAAACAAAGGCGTGATCATAGCAAACGATGTTACATTTGAAAGATTAAGAGTTTTAGCTCACCAAATAGATAGACTTGGGATATTGAACACTGGTATAACACAGATAGATGGAAATAGATTTGGGAATCTGTTGCCCGAAATTTTTGACAAAGCTTTGGTCGACGCTCCCTGCTCTTCACTTGGAATAATTTCAAAAGCAAGGGAGGTGTTGATTTGGTGGAATTTTGATGAAGTCAAAAGGTTGAGCAACAAGCAAGGACAACTGCTTTCAAGTGCGATAAAATCTGTAAAGCCCGGCGGTGTGATCGTTTATTCAACATGCACTCTAACAGTTGAAGAAAACGAAATGCTAATAGACTCAATTCTTAAAAATTTCCCCGTCGAACTTGAAGAGATAAAATACAAAAGAGAAAACTTCGACGAAGGTATAACATCATACGACGGAATTAAATTCGATTCAAGTTTAAGAAAAGCGATAAGAATCTATCCGTTTAAATCAAATACGGAAGGATTTTTCATAGCAAAATTAAGAAAGACCGATTCAACATATTCGAAATCACCTAAGTTTTCAGAAATTCAAAGACGTTTATCAAGTGATGATAAGATAAAATTTTTAACATCACATGATGAAGAAGTAAAACAGGCATTAAGATTTTTAAGCGACGAATTCGGTATCGATGAAAAAGTTTGGGAAAGTTTTTCTTATCATCTCAAAGCGGACGAACTTTGGTTTAACTCCGTTGAATGGGCAAAATTTTTATCGATGGATTCTATCGGGCTTGATAAAAACTTTAAGCAACATCTTCTTTCAAATTTAATTCAACGAGTCGGGATAAAACTTGCAAAGCAAGTCAAAAAATCGCAGTGGAAAATTTCAACCAACGCACTTCAATTGCTTTCCCCGTTTATCACAAAGAACATAATTGAATTAGAAGAAGAAAACGACGCTAAAACATTTCTTAACGGTGGAACCTTAAAAAACTTCCCTTCGGAATTTAAACCAAGGGCTTACATAGCTGTAAAATTTGACGGATTAATCCTTGGTTGTGGACTTATAACGAAAGAAGGTTTGAAAAGTCAAATACCAAAAGGAAGAAGAACATCTGAAGTTGAGGTGATGTGATGTGAACGAACTAATTTACGGTCATAACGACGAGAAAAATATCGTTGCAGTGCAACAGAACAGCGATTCAACTGTTCGATTGTATTTCAGAGAAGGTCCGGGTAAAGTACGCGAAGAGGTTCGCAGGTTCTATCCCTTTTTCTTTCTCAGCGATAAAAGCTACATTGAAGGTTTTCATAAAAAATTTTGGATTAAAAAACTTGATGGGAACAATTTTTATCAATATGTTTGCGCTTTTGAAGATTTAACGGATATGTGGAACGCGATAAGATTCACCCTGAGAAATTATAGCAATAAAAATAATGTAAAGGTTGAGTCCTACACCGATACCGATATAATTTACCTTCGCCCCGACCCAGTTCATCAATTTCTTCTTCAAACCGGGATAACGCTATTTAAAGGAATGGAGTTTAACGATGTTTATAGAATTCAACTTGACATCGAAACATATTCAAAACATAGATTCAGCAATCCAAAAAGGGTTGAAGATAGGATAATTGTTATATCTCTAACCGACAATCGAGGTTGGGAATATGTGATCGACGGACGCAGAAAATCAGAAAAGGAGATGCTAATTGAACTTGTTAACATCATCCGCGAAAAAGATCCTGATATAATCGAGGGACATAACATCTTAAACTTTGATTTGCCATATCTTATCGAAAGGGCTGAATTAAATGGTGTAAAACTTTCGCTTGGAAGAGATGGAAGCGAACCCAAGATAATGACCACAACATATGATCGCGAAACTGTTTTCACCGGAATCGAAATTTATGGAAGGCATATAATTGATACACTTATACTCGTCCAATTGTATGATTTTGTTAAGCGAGAGATTGAAAGTTATTCTTTAAAATATGTCGCAAGATATTTTGATATTGCTTCAAAAGACAGAGTTTATATACCCGGAGAACAAATTTCATGGTACTGGGACAACAATCCTGATGCATTGATAAAATATGCGCTTCAAGACGCTCATGAGACAAGAAAACTTTCTGAACTTTTAACTCCGCCGTATTTTTATTTGACCCAAATGGTGCCCTTCTCACTTTTCCAAGTTATAAAATCAGGTTCTTCCTCTAAAATTGAATCAATGCTTGTTAGAGCATACTTGCGGAGAAGACATTCGATACCAAAACCTGACATAGGTTTTCAAACCACTGGCGGATATACGGATATTTTTTACACCGGCGTTTTTGAAAATGTAGCACACGCAGACATAGAATCGCTTTATCCATCTATAATGATAAACTTTAAAATCGCTCCAAAAAAAGATGAACTTGGGATTTTCATCCAAATGCTCGAAAGTTTAACAAGGATGCGACTTGAAGCGAAACATAAAATGAAAAATGCAACTAACCCAGAGGAAAGATCAAAGTACGATGCAATACAATCCTCTTTCAAAATTTTAATTAATTCATTTTACGGTTACTTAGGCTATAGCAGGGCTATATTTAACGACTACGAAAGCGCAGACAAAGTAACAACTACAGGTCAAAAAATTTTAAAACAACTTATAAATGAGATAACCAAACACGGTGGAAAAGTTATCGAAGCAGACACCGATGGAATTTATTTCATTCCGCCTGAGGGATTTACAACCGAAGAAGAATGTGAAAAATTCGTAAGAGATATCGCTTCAACTTTACCTGAGGGAATTAATCTTGCTTTTAATGGAATTTATAAAAAGATGTTGAGTTATAAAAAGAAAAATTATGCCCTCTTAGATAAAAATGGCAATGTAGAGATTAAAGGTGCTTCTTTGATATCCAGAGGAATGGAACCGTTCGCACGAAAATATATAAGCGAATGTGTAAAATTTTTGCTCAACAATGAGACTGGCAAAATACATGAACTTTACAAATCACTTTTCAAGTCAATTGCCGAAAGAAAAATCGATATACTTGAACTTGCTAAAACCGAAACGTTGAGAGAAGATCTCGAAAATTACAAAATTCTCGTCAAAGAAGGTAGGCGAAATAGAAGCGCAGCTTATGAACTTGCTATAGCAAGCGGAAGGAACTATCGCCCGGGCGATAAAATAACTTATTATATCACTGGTTCCGACCCAAACGTTCGCATACTTGATAATTGTAAACTTGTTGATGAGTGGAATCCATTTATGAGAGATGAAAATGTTCCTTTCTATCTTATGAAACTAAATGAATACACGAAAAGATTCAAAGTATTTTTCAAGCCAGAAGATTTTAAGAGAATTTTTTCGCTAAGCGATGGTTTAAATTTCGACGATGTTCAAATTGTCACGCGAAAGCTTTCAAAAGAATTAGATGATTAAGCTACTTTTTGCTTTTTGTTCTTTTCGAACCATTCTTTTATAAAACTTACTATTTCGGTAGTTAAAGTTCCGGGAGTGAATATCTCCGCAACCCCCATCTCTTTTAGCTTAGGTATATCTTCATCAGGAATTATACCTCCACCGATTAAAAGGACATCATCAAGTCCTTTTTCCTTCATAAGTTTAATTATTTTTGGGAATATCGTCATGTGTGCTCCACTTAAAATGCTAACCCCAATCACATCAACATCTTCCTGTATCGCCGCTTGAACTATCATCTCTGGAGTTTGCCTTAAACCAGTGTAAATAACTTCCATTCCCGCATCTCTTAAAGCTGCTGCTACAACTTTAGCCCCCCTATCATGACCATCAAGTCCAGCCTTCGCTATCAATACTCGAATTTTTCTTTCCATTTCCATTTTTATTTTTGTTTTTCAATTTGCAATAACAATTTAAAAAATGCTCTTGACTTTTTCAACTTGATTTTATCATCGCTTTTCATTATCATTGTAAAAAACCAACCGGATACGGTCGAGATGAGAAAATTCCTCTTTCTAATTAAAGCTGGAATTATTGTTCTGCTCACTATTCCAATGGCTATTATTACCGCTTTGCTTCTTCCCCTCAACTACAAAGGGAAAATTTATCACTTTATGGCAAAAATTTGGTCAAGGCTTATACTTGCGATTTTCAACATCAAAGTTAAAATCAAAGGACTTGAAAACATTGTCGAAAAACAAAACTACATCTACATTTCAAATCATGCCAGCGCTATGGATATTCCCGCTTTAATTCATGGGATACCAGATCAAGTTCGTTTTCTTGCAAAGCAAGAACTTGGAAAGATTCCATTTTGGGGATGGCTTTTAAAATACGGTGGATATATCCTTATTGATAGAAGAAATCCCAAAAGAGCGATAAAAAGCATTCAAAAAGCGATCGAAAAAATTAAAAGTGGTGTTTCTGTCCTCGTGTTTGCAGAAGGAACGAGAAGTGTCGATGGAAAACTTTTACCATTCAAACGCGGTGGCTTTATGCTTGCAATAAAATCAAATACACCCGTAATCCCGGTGACAATTTTAGGAAGTCATAAAATTATGCGAAAACATAAACTTGAGATAAATCCGGGGACGATAGAAATTTTAATCGATAAGCCAATTAAAGTTGAAAACTTCTCCGGTAAAGATGGAGAACTTAAATTAATGGAGTTAGTCAGAGAAATAATTGAGAAAAATCTTGAAAAACAAAATATAAATCAAAGCTATGCCGGTTACCATTAAAGATGTTGAATACATTGCAAATCTTGCGCGCCTTGAATTTAAAGAGGAGGAGAAGGAAAAATTCACAGAACAATTTAACAGAATACTTGAATACATAGACAAACTCAATGAGCTTGACACGACAAATGTTGAGCCACTTTATCATGTGATCGATATAAAAAATGTCTTTCGCGAGGATATAGTCAAGCCAAGTTATCCAAGAGAAGAGATTTTGAAAAATGCTCCATCAAGAACGGAGTATTTTTTCAAGGTTCCAAAAGTTATTCCTATCGACGAACGAACTAAAGAAGATCAAGACAAAGAACAAGATTAAATCATGCCTAAAATTATTGGAGTAATTCCAGCAAGATACCGCTCAACTCGATTTCCCGGAAAACCACTTGCCGATATCCTGGGCAAGCCGATGATACAATGGGTTTATGAAAACGCGAAATCTTCAAGATTAATAAACTATGTGATTATTGCAACTGATGACGAAAGAATTCTAAATAGCGCAAAAAGTTTCGGCGCAGATGCGATTATGACCCCCCCTGATATCCCCACTGGAACAGATAGGGTTGCTTATTCAATAAAAGAATTTGATGCGGATATAGTTGTAAACATACAGGGAGATGAACCATTGATGTCCGCAGATATGATCGATTCAGCAATCGAACCATTTTTAAAAGAAGAGAAGTTTGAGATCTCAACGCTTGCAGTCAAAATTAACAATGCAGAGACACTTTTTAATCCAAACGTTGTCAAAGTCGTCTTTGATAAAAATAACTACGCTCTATATTTTTCTCGAAGCCCAATCCCCTTTTGTAGAGATGCGCGAAACAAAGATGAATGGTTAATGCTTGGGGATTATTACAAGCACATTGGAATTTATGTTTATACAAGGGATTCGCTTTTCAAATTTGTTGCTCTTAAAAGATCGAAACTCGAGGAAATTGAGAAACTCGAACAATTAAGAGCGCTTGAAAATGGAATGAAAATTAAAGTTGTGATAACAGATAAAGACACAATAGGCATAGATACACAATCTGACCTTGAAAAAGTAATTCAAATTTTAAAAAACAAAACTGGGTTTTACAATGTCAGATAAAAAAACAAAATATATCTTTGTAACTGGTGGCGTCGTTTCTTCGCTTGGAAAAGGAATCGCTTGTGCATCGCTTGGACTACTGCTAAAAGCAAGGGGTCTGAATGTAACAATTCAAAAATTCGACCCTTATATAAATGTTGATGCTGGAACTATGAATCCATATCAACATGGCGAAGTTTATGTCACAGAAGATGGCGCAGAAACAGATTTAGACCTTGGGCATTATGAAAGATTCCTTGATGTGAATATGTCAAGATGGAACAACACTACGACTGGACAAGTTTACTATGAGGTGATAATGAGAGAAAGGAAAGGGGATTATCTCGGCGCAACTGTCCAGGTCGCCCC
>FWWL01000621.1_pt1 | contig 83942 bp, 80 predicted proteins | sample 2228331 | NCBI WGS metagenome assembly FWWL01 (sample SAMEA103939775, study PRJEB20133) | metagenome | reverse complement strand
AGTCGGGCGCTGCTACGAACACCACCAGAAGCGCCGAATCCAGCACGACGAACAGGGTGACGATGCGGACGAGCGTCGGGTCGGCACGAATCGCGCGAAGCCCGCTCGGGAGTGCTCGCCACCAGGCCACGCGCTGCTGCGGGGTTGGCGAGCGCGGCGTCAAGTCCGGCACTGCAACGTAGAGCGCCAAAGCGGCAACGAAGAAGGCGATGACGAGCATGAAGAGGCCGTCGGCGCCGTGCGCCTTCAGGGCTAGGGGCGCCATCGCTCCGGCGCCCACGATCTGCGCGACCAGCGACACGCCGTTGAGCACGGCATTCGCCGAGCCCATCTGCACGTCGGAGACGAGCGCCGCGACCGCGGCGTGTTCCGCCGGGGAGAAGAACTGGTACACGGTCCACGACGCCAGCGCCAGCAGGAGGATCGTCGCCGGTGTCACGTCCTGCTGAACGAGCCACCACGCGATGCCCACGCGGGCTCCCATCGTCCAGGTGATGGTGAATTTGCGTGGCAGGGCGTCGGCGACGACTCCACCCGGAAGACTGAGGAGTACCGAGGGCAGGATTGCGGTCAGGACGAAGGCGCTCGTCAGGATGGCCGATTCGTGCTCTCCTACCAGCAGAATGAACAATCCGTACACGAGCGCGTTTTGCGCGAGCAGTTGGAGCAGCTTGGCCAGAGCGAACCGAACAAAACGCTGATTGGATGAGAGGGGCGGTGGATGGGTGCCGGCGGTGGTGGTCACGCGGGGCAGTATACGTGGGCGGGGATCGACGTGCGCGCGCCGTTGACGCACCTTACGTACACGTCATAGGATGTGCCCGCTCGCATCGCTGCGGGCACCGTGTTCCGCCTCCGGACCGGGGCGGACTTCTTTTGACCGGACCCCGAGCGAGGATATCGACCATGGCCGAGTATCAGCGCCCGCTGCCCTTCCCCACGCCAGAGACGAAGCCGTTTTGGGACGCGTGCAAGCGTCACGAACTCCAGCTCCCGTATTGCGCGCGGTGTCAGTCGTTCTTCTTCTTCCCGCGTCGATTCTGTCCGCGCTGTTTCTCGTGGGACGTCGAGTGGCGACGCTGCAGTGGCCGCGGGACCCTGTACACCTTTGCGATCCAGTACCGGCCCATGGCTCCCGGGTTCGAGCCGCCGTACGTCACGGCGCTCGTGCAGCTCGAGGAAGGCCCTCGGCTGATGACCAACCTGGTCGACGTGGAGCCTGACCCGGAGCACATCCGCTGCGATATGCCCGTGGAGGTCGTCTTCCAGGACGTCACCGAGCAGATCACGCTGCCGCTGTTCCGCCCCGTGCGGCAGTAGGCCATCGAGGGCTACAGGAGCGCACCGTGGGATATCAGAAACGCGTCGCCATCGTCGGCGTCGATGAATCGGACGAGATCGGCATCTGCGAAGGCAAGACGGCCATGATGCTGCACGCGGAAGCTGCGAAGAACGCCCTCCGCGACGCCGGCATTGAAAAGTCCGAAGTCGACGCGGTGTTCACCGCGGGGATCGGCGGCATGGCCGCTGTAGAGATGTGCGAATACCTCGGCATCCAGCCGCGGTACCTGGATGGCACGATGACCGGCGGCTCTTCCTTCGTCATCCACGTCGAGCACGCGGCGGCGGCCATCAACGCGGGACTCTGCAACGTGGCCCTCATCACCCACGGCGAGAACGGGTACTCCCGACGCCGGATGCGCATCCCGACGGGGCGCATGGCCTTCGGGGACCCATCGTCCGTGTTCGGGCAGTTCGAGCTTCCTTTCGGGATCGGGCCAGCGCCGTCGGCATACGCCATGGCCTGCATGCGCCACATGCACCAGTACGGCACCACCCACGAGCAGTTAGCGGAGATCGCCGTCTCGACGCGGAAGTGGGCTCAACTCAATCCGAAGGCGTTCATGCGCGACCCGCTCACCGTGGAGGACGTCCTGTCGTCGCGGTGGATCGCCTATCCCTTCCACCTCTATGACTGTTGTCTGGTCACCGATGCTGGCGGGGCGGTGGTGGTCGTCGGAGAAGACCGGGCGCGCGACCTGCCGAAGAAACCAGTGTGGGTTCTCGGCACTGGCGAGGCCGCGACCCACACGGGTCTGCTCACGATGCCCGATCTCACGACGACGCCCGCGCGAGAATCGGGGCGGCGGGCCATGGAGATGGCCGGCGTGACCCACGACGACATCGACGTCGTGGAGGTGTACGACTCGTTCACCTACACGGCGCTCGTCACCATCGAGGCCTTGGGATTCTGCAAGCCGGGCGAAGGGGGACCCTTCTTGTCGGGCGGGCGGACCGCCCCGGGTGGCGACTTCCCGATGAACACCAATGGCGGTGGGCTCTCGTACACCCATCCGGGCATGTACGGGGTCTTTCTGATCATCGAGGCCGTCCGGCAGCTTCGGGGGGAATGCGGCGCGCGCCAGGTCCCCGATGCGCGCATCGCCCTGGTGAACGGCACGGGAGGGACGCTCTCCGCCACCGGAACCCTGATCCTCGGTGTCGACTGACCTCGGTGCCCCGCGTCGCTTGAGACGTGGGTCGACGACGCCTACAATGCGCGCATCGGCAGTAGCCCCGGCAAGGAGCCCATCATGTCCGCCACACTCGACCTCCTGGCCAATGTGCCGCTCTTCAAGAATCTGCCCCGCAGGACGCTCCAGCGGCTCGAGCGCATCGCCGTGACGCGCAGCTATCGCGCGGGCGACGAAATCGTGAAAGAAGGCGACCAGGGCGCCGGCTTTTTCCTCATTACCGAGGGACAGGTCGAGGTCCTGAAGGGCGGCTCGAGGCTCAACACGCTCGGTCCTGGGGAGTTCTTCGGAGAGATGGCGCTGCTCGACAACCACCCACGTGTCGCGACCGTCCGGGCCCTGGAGGACACGGCCTGCCTGGCGATGTCACGTTGGGACTTCGTGGCCGAGTTGCGTGCGAACCCGGACATCGCCATCGAGATGCTCGAGGCCCTGAGCGCCCGCCTGCGGCAGCTCGAGGAGCGCATCACGGCCTGAGGCGGGCAGCGCGATCGCGGTCGTACAATCGCCCCGAAGGGGGACGACGACCATGACCGCCAGCACCGAACCCTCCGCCGAACTCGTCGTCGAGACGGCCGGCGAGCACGTGAGCCGTCAGGTCCCAATCGCCGGGCCGGACGCGACCATCGCCGAAATCCGCCGCGCACTGGAAGACGAGCGGTTCGAAAGCGCGACCTCCGTCGCCATCTGCGATCACGGCCGTCTCGTGGGCGTACTGAGCATCGAGCGGCTCTTCGCCGGTCCTGCGGAGGCGCGGGCGCGCGACCTCATGGACGCTGACCCGCCAGTCGTGGCGCCCGGCGTCGACCAGGAGATCGCCGCATGGAAGGCGGTGCAACGAGGCGAGAGCAGTCTCGCGGTCGTCGACCAACACGGAGCGTTCGTCGGCTTCATCCCACCGAAACGGCTGCTGGCCGTGCTGTTGCAAGAGCATCAGGAGGACCTGGCGCGACTCGGTGGGTTCATGCAGGACACGTCGACGGCGCGGACGGCGACGCTCGAACCTGTGGAGCGCCGGTTCTGGCACCGAATCCCGTGGCTCCTCGTGGGCCTCGTGGGCGCCTTGCTGTCGGCGGAGATCGTGGGATCGTTCGAGGAACAGCTACGCAGGAACGTGATCCTCGCGTTCTTCGTGCCGGGCGTCGTGTATCTGGCGGACGCGGTGGGAACGCAAACGGAGGCACTGGTGATCCGGGGGTTGTCCGTCGGCGTTCCGATTGGCGCCGTCGTGCGGCGCGAGGCGGCGACGGGGGTGTTCGTGGGGCTGGCCCTCGGCGCCATCTTCCTGCCGATCGGACTGCTCCGGTGGGGCGAGGCCGATGTCGCCCTCGCCGTGTCCGTCGCCCTCCTCGCCGCGTGCTCCGTCGCCACGGTGGTGGCGATGGCGCTTCCCTGGGCGTTTCACCGGCTGGGCACTGACCCCGCCTTCGGCAGCGGTCCGCTGGCGACGGTGGTGCAGGACCTTCTGTCGATCCTCATCTACTTCGGCGTCGCCATGGCGATCGTCGGTTGAGGCGAGGTCGGCGGCTGTCCCTCGACCCCTTCCGTGTGATAATCGTCTCGCTGACATCGCGGGCCCTGGATGCAGGGCCGTTCCTGGAGCGTCCCATGGACTTCGAACTTTCGGAACACCATCGGCTTATCCGCGACACCGCCCGTCGGGTCGCTCGCGAGGTCGTGGCGCCCCGCGCGGCGGAGCTCGACGAGACGGGCGAATACCCCCACGACATTTTCGCTGCGTTCAAGCAGGTGGGGCTGCTCGGCCTCACGCTTCCGCCGGAATATGGGGGGTCGGGCGCGGGCGTGTTGGCGTTGGCGCTCGCCGTGGAGGAGGTCTCGAAGTATTGCAACGCTTCCGGACTCATCCTGCTGCTGTCGTCCCTGCCGACGCACCCGATTCTCCTCGGCGGAACCGAGGAACAGAAGCGACGCTGGATCACCCCCGTGGCCACGGGCGAGATGAAGTCCGCCTTCTGCCTGACGGAGCCGAACCACGGCTCCGACGCCGCCGCCCTGGAGACGAAGGCGGTCCGCGACGGCGACGACTACCTCATCACAGGCGAGAAGGTGTTCATCTCCGGGGGGTCTGTCGCCGATTTCGTGACGGTGTTCGCGCGAACCGGCGGTCCGGGCGCGAAGGGCATCTCGGGGTTCATCGTTCCCACGAATAGCCCTGGCTTTTCCGTGGCGCGCCTCGATCGGAAGATGGGCGTGCGCGGCGTCCCCACGGCCGCGCTCCGCTTCGACAACGTGCGCGTGCCGCGTGACCACCTCATCGGGCTCGAGGAAGGTCAGGGGTTCAATCACGCGATGCTCACGCTGAACACGCTGCGGCCGGTCGTCGGAGCGCGTGGGGTTGGCGTCGCGGAGGGCGCGCTGGCCTACGCGTTGGAGTACGCCCGCCAGCGGGAGGCGTTCGGGCGTCCCATCGCGGAGCTCCAGGCCATCCAGTTCATGCTCGCTGACATGGCGATTCAAATCGAGGCGGCGCGGCTGTTGGTCTACCAGGGCGCCTGGCGAGTCGACCAGGGGTTGTATCAGCGGGAGCACGCCCACTTCCTGTCGATGGCGAAAGTCTTCGCGACCGAGATGGCGCAAAAGGTGATTTCCGACGCGATCCAGATCCTCGGCGCGCAGGGGTACATGATGGACCATCCGCTGGAGCGGCACTACCGCGACGCGCGGCAGCTCATGATCGTCGAAGGCACCAGCCAGATTCAACGATTGGTCATCGCCCGGGCCTTGCTCAACAGGGACCTCGTCTACGCCTAGCCCGTCGCGCTCAGCGCGCTGCGCCGCGACACAGGGCGCTCGGCGATCGGGTAAGATGGTCCCCGTGAGTGAAGCGCACCCAAGAGCCCTGACGACAGTCATCCGGCGGATCGTGCCGGCGCTGTTCAAGCATCAGCAGCCGTGGGCCCTGATCGGGAGCACCGCGTCCAGCCTGCAGGGACTGCCGGTCGAGCCGCCGGATATCGACATCGCGACGTCGATTCCTGGCGCTTACCTCATCTCGGGCTGCCTCATCGACTACATGCGCAACCCGGTGCGCTACGGCGAAACGGAGAACTACGCGAGCCATTTCGGCATCTTCGATATCGAAGGCGTGCGGGTCGAGGTCATGGGTGACCTCGTCATCAGGGGCGTTGGTGGGGTGATCGACACCGCCGAGCACTTCACCCGTTGGAGCGAGAAGGTTCGCGTCGTCAAGGTGGATGGCATTCCCGTTCCTTGTGTGCCCCTCGAGTGGCAGCTCGTCGCGAATCTCATCATCGGGCGGTACGATCGCTCCCATACCATCGCGGAGTACTTCGCGACCCATCCCTACGACGCGGCCTTCGTCGAGGACATTTGCAACGACGAGCGGCTGCTTCCCCCGGTGCGCGAGCGGGTGAAGACGCTGCTGCGTCTGGACGAAGTCTCGCAGACGACGGGATGACCGCAGGGCCGTTGAGCGGACGCCGTGTCTTCTTCCTGGGGGCCGAGGGCCCCCACGGTCGGCGCATCGCCGTCGCGCTGGGGGAGGCGGGAGCCGCGCTCGACCTCGTTTCGCTCTCCTGCTCTCGGGATGCCGAGTTCGCCCTGAACTCCATCGCGAACGAATTCTGGGCGTTCGGGGGAACGGCCGTCGTGCGCCTGGCCGACCTGTTCGATGCGGAAGCGATGGCCGCCCTCGCTGCGCAGTGTCAGGCGGACATCGTCGTTACACACGTGCTCCATGGACCGGGGGCGGAAGATCCGCGCAACGCAGTCATTCATCTCGACACCTTCCAGTGGCGCCTCGTCGAGCGACGCCCGGGGATCGCGCTGGTGCACGTGGTCGGCGGCGACCCCGAGACGGCGGGCTACCAGGCGGCCGCAGAGGAGTTGGTGCAGCGTACGCAACGCCTGTCGGAACGTGGCCGGGCCCGCGCCTGCGTCGTCATCTTGGACGGCGGTATGCCGTCGATCTTACGCCCGCTGATGCCGCAGGAGCGGTTCGAGGCGTCCGATCCGGGTGAGGCCGTGCTCTCGGCTGTGCGGCGAGAGCTCGATGGCGTCGCGCTGTATGTCGATCTGCCCTGAGCGTACGTTCGCGCTCCCTCAGGCGTGGACGGAGGCGTCGGGCGTGTCAGAAATGACGCCGTCGGCCCGAAGCTGCTCGATTTCGGCGTCCGATAGCCCGAGCAGGGTGCGGAAGACGTACTCGTTGTGCTCCGCGAAGTTCGGGCCCGGCAGCCGGACGTGACCGGGCGTCCGGGTGAAGCGCCACAACGGGCCCTCCATGCGCCACACGCCGGCTGGGTCGTGAGCGACCGGTTCCCAGAAGCCTCTCGCGTTCAGATGCGGGTTCTCCATCAGCTCCGGGATGGTGAGGACAGGGGCCGCGACCACGCCCGCGTTCTGGAGCGCCGCGGCGGCCTCCTCATGGGTGCGCTGGCGCGTCCACGCTGAGATCGGTTCCTCGAGCTCCTGGCGGTGCTTCCAGCGCGACACGACATCTGCGAAGCGCTCGTCCCGCGCGAGCTCGGGCCGTCCGATGACATCGCAGAGCGCTGCGAATTCGGCGTCGGACCCCACGGCGATAGCGACCCAGGCGTCGTCGCCCGCGCAAGGGTACACGTCGTGCGGGGCCATCGACGGGTGGTCGTTGGCCCGTGGCCCGGGCGAGGGATATCCCATCGACGCGGCGATGACGAATTCTCCCACGTGGTGGATCAGGTGCTCCCACTGAGCCACCTCGATCCATTGCCCTTCACCCGTGAGCCGACGGTGGACGAGCGCCATCAGGGCGGCGGCCGCGGCCATGGCGCCCGCCATTGGGTCGCCGAAGGAGATGCCCGTCTTGTGAGGGCCGCGATCGGGATAGCCGGTCATCGCCGCCAGTCCGGCGAGCTGTTCGATATTGGTCCCGTACGCCAGGTGGTGCGCCTGGGGCCCGCTCTTTCCATGGCTCGGCATCGACACCAGGATGATGTCGGGCTTCATCGCCCGCAGCGCCTCGTACCCCAGGCCGAGCTTCTCGAGCACATCCGCTCGGTAGTTCTCGACGACCACGTCCGAGAGCGCGACGAGGCGCAGGGCGAGCTCGCGTCCCTGCGGGACGCTGAGGTCGATCGTGCAGGCGAGCTTGTTGCGGTTGTTGTGGTGGAAAAACGCGGAGCGGTCGTAACCGCGCTCGACCTCGGACCCGAGGAAGTGCAGAGAGCGGAGCATATCCCAGCTCCGTGCGGCTTCGACCTTGATGACTTCGGCACCGAGGTCAGCGAGGAGCCGTGTACCCGAGGGCCCGGCCCACACCATCGTCAGGTCGAGAATGCGGACGCCGGTGAGTGGCAGGACGTACGGATTCATGCGGAGCCTCTCACACGATGCCTCGCTGTCGCAGCACCACGACCTGCGCCGGCGACAGCCCCAGGAGCTCGCAGAGCACCTCGGTCGTGTCTGCGCCCAGTCGCGGCGCCGGGCGGAGGGCACCCGGCGTCGCCGACATGCGCGCCGACGGCCCCGGGCAGCGAAATCGCCCCGCATCCGGATGTTCCACCTCCTGGAAGAAGCCGCGGGCGGCGAGGTGATCGTCCTCGAGGAGGTCCTCGATCGTATTCACCGGCGACACCGGCGCCCGCGTTTCCCCCGCGACGCGGTAGGCCTCGCGCTTGGTGACGGATGCGGCCCATGCGTAGAACTGTGCCATGAGCTCGTCGTCGTGGCTGAGGCGTGCTCGGTTGTCCTTGAAGCGTTCGTCTTCGAGCATCCATTCGGCGCCCATCGCCTTCGCGAGCTGCGGGAAGTTCTTCTGCATGCAGTGAATTCCGATGTAGCCGTCCTTCGCCGGGTAGATGCCGATGACCGCCGACACATGGTTGCCGCGTCGCTTGGTGAGCGGGAGCGCGCCCCGGTATGCGTAGTCGGGCAGGAACGCTTCCAGCACCCCCGCCTGTACCTCCTGTGCGGCGACCTCGACGACCTGGCCGATCTCGAAGCGCATGGTCGAGAACAGCCCAGCGACCGTGGCCCCGAAGGCATGCAGACCGGCCTGATACTCGGCCTGCAGCCCCGCCGTCGCAATGGGACGCCGGTCGGGGTCGCCCGTGATGTAGTGCTGGCCGCCCGCCGCGAAGGCCGTGAGATTGGTCCAGCGACGGTTGGCCCAGGGGCCCGTCCGGCCGAAGGCGGTGACCGACGTGACGATCGCGCGAGGGTTCGCCTTCAGAAAGGCGTCCTCGGAAAGGCCCGCGCCGGCAGCGTTGTCCGGCGTCAGGTCGGTCACGACCGCGTCGGCGTACTCGGCCAGGGCCAGCGCGAGCCGCGCGCCCGTTTTCGTATCCCAGCGTAGGGTCAGACTTCGCTTGCCGGCGTTCAAGAAGAGGTGGAGCACGCTCGTTTCCGGGTGCGGCACGCCGCCCGCGAATGGCCCAGCCCAGCGAGAGGGATCGCCCCGGCCAGGGCGCTCCACCTTGATGACGTCCGCGCCGTAGAGGGCGAGCAGACGGCCGCACGAGGACCCAGCCGGGGTCTCGCACAGCTCCAGTACCCGAAAGCCGGTCAGCGGTCCCGACGGATCGTTCATCGCTCAGAAGTCCCGCAGGTAGTACTTCACAGGCCCGCGCTCGTCCTCGGGGCGGACGTCTTCGGCCGAGAAGCGCCCCGATTTCAGCGCACGCACGAGATCTGCCTCGTCGCCGATGCCGTCTTCGAAGACAGTGAAGCAGCGTCCGATTTCGTTGGGGCCGTGAGCGTCGCTGCCGCCGGTGACGGCGAGCCCGGCGCGGCGGGCCACTTCGCAGGTGAACTCGACGTCCAGCGTGGTAGCCCAGCCGTTCGCCGCCTCCATCGCGTCCACCAGGGTGACGAGGGGCGCCGCCAGCGCCTTCTCGATCGTGAGGTCTGGGTCGCGAGGTCCGATCCAGGGCTTGGGAGAAAGGTCCCATCGATACGGGTGGGCCGCCACGACGACGCCGCCCTTCGCTGCGACGAACTCGCGCACCTGACGGGCGGTAATGAGCTGACGGGGGATGGCATCGACGCCGAACACGAGCAGGTCGCCCAGCTCCGTGCTCACCTCCATGCCTGCCAGGACGAGGAATCCGTGACGCCGACGCAGCGTCTCGGCGAGCGCCGTCTTCGTCTTCCCGTGCTCCGTGATGCAGAGTCCGTCGAGGCCGCGGGCGCGAGCGATCTCGACCAAGAGGTCGGGATCGGTGACCGCGTCGATGGAGCCCTCACGGGTGTGGTTGTGCAGGTCGACCTTCATGGGCGAACAAAATGGCCCGCGCATCCGGGCCGGAGGGAATCGTACCAGCGGCCGATCGGGACGGGCAACCGAGCGTGCCGTGTCATCGCGCCCACGGCAGCGGGCGCGGCTGAAGGGCGACGCGCGCTTCTCCGTCCGCGAGCACCATCAACAGGTCGAACGGCGCGTACAGCGCAGGGGAGATCGACCGGAGGGCGCTGCTGACCCCTTCGTGCTCGGCGAACTCCACGATGGCGACCAGCGCGACACCTCGAACATCGGCGTCCACGGATCCGAGAGCGGTCGCGGCTTCGGTCAGCCGCTGTCGCAAGAGCCGCCGGATGGCGGCGCCTTCGGTGGGATCGAAGGACGGCGGTGCGCCGACGATCACGAAGCCATCGCCTTCGGCGAGCCGCTGAAGGGTCCACGAGTCCCACAGCTCGAATTCCACGGCCTGCCCCGTGTCGATCTGCGTCGCCAACTGGGCGACGCGATCGAACATGCTGTCCCGGGTGCGCTCGTCCAAGGGCGGCCGCTTGATGGCGGTTGTGTCCAGCACGAACGTGCCCGACACGCGCTCGGTGATCGCGGTCCAGTATCGACCGAGGCCTCCCACCACCGAGGCATATCCGCCTTCGTCTCGAGTCTTGGCGAGCCTCGCGCGAGCCGGAAGCTCCACCTCCGTGCGCGCGCCCGGCGCCAGCGGCGCACCCGCGATGGACACCCGGCGCACGAAGTCGGTAGCCGGTGGCTCCTCGGTGGGCAAATCCCCGTGGGGCGGCACCCAGAGCAGGTAAGGGCCGCGCAAGCTCGCCCTGATGCGCTCCGCCATCTGCTCGCGGCGCTCGTCCCAGGAAGGATCGTCTTCCCACAAACGCGCGATGGAGAGCGCGATGCGCCGGCCGTTGGCGTCGGCCAGGAGGACGTCTTCGCGTCCCGCGGCCGGCCCGATGTTCGCGAACGAGCGACCGAACGCCGCAGCCAGGTGCGCGAAGGCGAGTCGGGCGGCGAACTCCGTGAACAGGCTGCCCTCCATCAGATGTTCGACCTGGTCTGCCCGCCGTCGACGTTGACGCAGGCGCCGGTGACCCAGCTCGCCCGCTCGGAGCAGAGGAACACGACGACGTGGGCCACCTCCTCGGCGCGACCGAAGCGGCCCATGGCGATGTTCTGTTCGACGAAGCGGGCCATGCCCTCGGGGTCCTCCTGTTGGCGACGCCACCAGGAGCCACCTTCGAAGCTGATGGACCCGGGGGCGACGGAATTGACCCGAATGCCATGCCGGGCTTCTTGCAGGGCCAGGTTCTTCGCGTGGGAGATCATGGCCGCCTTCATGGCGTTGTACGTTAGGTGGCCACCCGCCTCGCGCCCCCAGATCGACGCGATGTTGATAATGACGCCGCTCCGGCGCTCGCGCATGTGCGGTAGGACCGCGCGGCTGCATCGCGCCGCCGCCGCGACGTTCGCCGCATAGGCGCTGTCCCATGCGTCCTCGCTGTCACCCGGGAACGAGCCGCCCGCGTTGTTCACGAGGATGTCGATCTGACCGAAGCGGTCGATCGTCTGCCGCACCAACCGCTCGACGTCGGCAGGTTTCGTCACATCGGCGACGACGGCCAGTGCCTCGGCGCCCTTCGAGCGGACCTCGGCCTCAACCTCGCGCAGGCGTTCCTCGCCGCGCGCGCAGAGCACGACGCGGCAGCCCTCCTCGGCGAGCCCCAGCGCGATGGCCCGGCCGAGACCCCGGCTCGAACCGGTAACGATGGCCACCTTGTGTCGCAGCCCCAGATCCATACGCCCACGATGGTAGCAAGGGCGAGACATACGCCACAGCGCCACTGCGCCAAGGAGTCGGCGCGCGCAACGTGTGGCATGCCTCATTCGCTGAGCACGCGAGCGAGCCACCGCACCGTCGCCGGAACGAGCCAGACGAGCAGGCGTCTGTTGAGCACGAGACCCCAGTGCGATGCGTGCTCCACGATGATGCGGTCTGCGTCCAGCCAGAGGTCGTCGTATCGTTCGGGGGGCCACTGGCTGTCCGCGCTACTAGCGACGATAAGCATCGGACAAGGAAGGGAGGTGATGACGATACCGGCCTTGCGCTCGTCCCGCGCAAGTCGCGACTCGCGCCCCAACGAAGCCAGGGCGATCTCCCGCTCCTCACGGTCGAGATCGTGCATCGCCGGCTGGTCTCGCGGATCTCGGCTGGTGATGCCGTATTCCTCAGGCCCGAACTCACCGGCCCGCAACGCCACTGCGCCGTCGGTGTGCCGCGCTGGCAGGCTCGGAGCCAGTGCAACACATGCAGCCGCGTCACCCGCAGCTGCGACCATCATGGCGATCAGCCCGCCCATGCTCCAACCCGCGACGACCGGCTTCTGCGAGAACTGCGCGGCGACGGTCTGTACATCGGAGGCGTAGTCGGCCATGCTCGTCCGCGATAGATCCGTGAGGTCGCTGCGACCATGCCCGCGCAAATCGACCGCGCAGGATGACCAGCCCAGCGCGGCCAGTTGTCGCTGCCAATATGTCCACACCAACGCCGAGTTCGCGCCTCCGTGAATCAGAACAATCGGGGGATTGGTGGCGCCATCGCCGGGCAGCGTCACCGACGCCGCAAGCGTGCCCTGGAACCGCCCCATCGCTAATCAGAAGTCTCCTCTGGGGCTTCCGTGGTCACGAAGATGGAGGCGTCGCGTCGCAGGGCCGCCGCTGATGCGCCCGCGACGGCGTCGGCCAGCGCCGCTGGCTCGGTGACCGGCGCCGAGCAGACGGTGCCGATGCAAACGTAGGCCGCGGGCGCCGGCCGCGACGGCAACGCCAGCCGCTCTAGCAGGTCGGCGTCGCGCAGCGGGTCGAGGATCTGCGCGGTGCGGTCGGGGACGGCCAGTCGCAGCGCGGCCCGGTGGAGCGCTTCCCCGGAACCGTCCGTCGCCACGATCTTGACGTCTGGGCCCGGGTCCAAGAAGCGGTCGACGGCCAGCGCGTACCCGGCTGCGAAGTGGCCCAGCGCCTCCTGGTGGCCCGCGAAAGCCGCCAGCGTGCGCTCCGCCGTCCGGCGGCAAGCGTCATCGTGCAGGAGCCGCGACAGCCGAGCGAACACGTCGGCGGCGACGGCGTTCTCGCCGATCTGCTTCTGCCGAAGCTCGAGCCGACCCAGCGCCTCTCCGTCTCCCGACGTGTCCCAGAAGCCCCCTCGCTCGGGGTCCTCGAAACGATCGCGCATGAACGCTGCCAGCGTGAGCGCGCGGTCCAGATCCTCGCGGCGCCCCGCGACTTCGTATGCGTCCAGGCAGGCCCGGGTGAGGTGGGCGTGGTCGGCGAAGACGTTGCGCACGCCGAGGGCGTCTGCGCTCCAGTGGTGGGCCAGCCCCTCGTCGGGTGACCACAGATGTTCCCACAGCCAGTCCACCGCGCGCAGGGCTCGCTCTACGAGCTCCGGCCGGTCGAGCGTCCACCCCGCCTCCAGGTACGCGCTCGCGGCCATGGCGCACCAGCCGGCGTACACCCGGCGATCGACGTAGGGCGCTGGGCGCTTCCGGCGTTCGTCGTCGGGCAGATGGTAGAACTCCTCGTCGGCGTCCTGGCTGCCATAGAACGCGGCCGTCTCCGTGTCGGACAGCCACGCATCGAGGTAGGCGATGGTGCGCTCGGCGAACGACCGGTGTTCAGCGTCGCCCGTGGTCCGGTAGAGACGCAGGAGCGCACGGATGAGCGCCGCATTGTCTTCCAGCATCTTTTCGAAATGCGGAACGGACCAGTCGCGGCGTGTGGCGTACCGGAAGAACCCGCCCCAGACGTGGTCGTACAGCCCGCCCCGGCACATCTGCTGGAGCGTCTTCCTCGCCATGTGCAGCAGGTCGGGGTCGCGGCGACGCTCGTGCAGGTGGAGCAGCAGCTCGATGGCGTCGGTGTGGGGAAACTTGGGCTCCGCGCCGAATCCACCGAAGACGGGGTCGTACTGGTCGGTGACGGCCACGAGCGTGTCTTGGACGATCTGCAGCGACAGCTCGCTGGTCGGCCCCAGCGCGGCGATGGCCGCTCGACGACGCTCACGCAGCTCGGCCACTTTCGCGGCGATTTCGTCCCGGTGCTCCCGGTAGTAGGTCGATACCTGGTCCAGCACCTCGCGCATCTGCTCCGGCGGAACGTACGTGAGGCCAGCGATGAGCTCGCCATCGGGCGAGAGGAAGGCCGTGGTTGGCCACCCGCCTTGGTTGTAGCGAGCGTTGACGTCCGGGCGCTCGTCGTTGTCCACACGAATCGCGACGAAGCGCTCGTTGACGAGCCGGATGACCTCCTCGTCGGAATAGGAGGTCTCGTCCATGACGTGGCACCAGTGGCACCAGACAGCAGAAATGCCGAGAAGGATGGGGACGTCACGCCGCGCGGCTTCGGCGAACGCCTCTCGGCCCCACGGCCGCCAGTGGATCTCGTGGGCGCGGTTGGGACGCGGCGAAAAATGGAAGGATGCGGACATGGCGGCTCCCGGGTAGTGGCCTCGACGTTCGCTTCCAGCTTATCAGGCGGCGGTGCGATGGGGACGCTCGGCGCTAGACAGGCGTGGTCTTCAGTCCTTGCAGCGTCCTGAGATGGTGCGCCTCGCCGAGATGTACGAAGCCGTGATTGATGATGATCTGACGTAGGCCCATGGACATCGGGATCTCCCCGAAGGGCATCACCTTGACGGTGCGCTGTAGGGCGCCCTCATCCAGGCCGTCGAGCCAGTCCATGGTCGCCTTCCACACGGCCCGCTGATACTCCATCCATTGCTCGATGGGCGGCAAGCGCAGGCTGTTCGCCTCCTCGTGGGTCATGCCCGTTCCCTGCGCGGTGCGGTGCAGGCCGAAGCGCTGATCGTACCCACCCTGAAGCCAAATCGTCGGCGTCCGATCGCGGAAGATGAACTGCACCAGGTTGTCCTCGGTGCGGACGACGTGCCATACGAGGAAGCCGATGTGATTGCCTTTGCCCTCGGGGACGAAGTGGAGTTGCTCGGGGGAGAGGTCCGTGACCGCGTCATCCCACCAGGCGTGCAGTTGCTTGAGCGACTCACGGGCGAACTCGGTGATCGTCGACATGTTGAACCTCCACCATCGGGCGAAGCCGCCGGACGGCAGCATACGCGAGCGGCGCACGACGGTCCATCGTCCGCCGGGCTTGCGCCCCAGGCGCGGAGCGCGGAGACTACGCGCGCAGACTCCAGCGCGTGAGCGGGAAAGGACGGCAGTATGGATCCGAAGGGAAAGGTCGCGATCGTCACGGGCGGCAGTTCCGGCATCGGCCGGGCGACCGCCCTCGCTCTGGCAGAGGCAGGCGCGTCGGTCGTCATCGCCGATATCGATGAGGCGGGCGGCCTGGAAACCGTGCGACTCATTACCGAAAAAGGAGGCAACGCCGCCTTCGTCCGCACGGACGTCACCCGCCGCGAGGATCTCGAGCGCATGGTCGCGTTCGCGGAAGAGACCTTCGGGGGCCTCGACATCCTCCACAACAACGCGGGGATCGTGACCCGCCGCCCGCGGTTTCCTGACACACCGCCGCAGCACTGGGAGCAGACGCTCGCGATCAACCTATGGGCGGTCATCGCTGGTACGCAGGCTGCCGTCCCCGCCATGAAGCGCCGGGGTGGGGGCGTTATCGTGAACACGGCCTCGATGGCGGGCGTCATCGCCTATCAGCCTGACCCCATTTACGGCGCGACGAAGCACGGGGTGGTCGGGTTCACGCGCGCCCTGGCGTACCTGAAGGACGAAGCGAACATTCGGGTCAACTGCGTCTGCCCGGGCGTCGTGGACACGCCGCTGCTCACGAAAGGCACCGAAGACCTCACGCCCGAAGAGCGAGCTCAGCGCGACGCCATCATCTCCCGGATGCCGCTCATCCCGGCGTCTGAAATCGCCGAGGCGGTGTTGGAATTCGTGCGGGACGACACCTTGACGGGGCAGGCCATGGGCATCATGTTCGGTCATCCACACCGCCTCATTCCGCCGGCCGTGACCTTTCAGAACGATCCGGCGCAACGCACGTAGCCGGCTGCACAGGCGGGCCCACGTGCGGGCGAGGCGTGGGCTCACTGGGCTCCCATCTCCGGTGCGTCGCGCTGCGGTGGCTGTTGTCGCAAGCGCGCTCCAACGGCTGTCTCCGTCGGCCCTGCTGGTCTCCCCTCTTGGCGTCGGGCGTGATAGGGTAGTGACCGGGCCTGGAACAGGAATGCCGGGCCCGGTTCCGTATCCGTCACGCCACTCGTAGCGCAAGGAGGGAGACATGAACGCCCGTTTCAGTTCGCTGTTGTCGCGCGGCCTGCGCCGCCTCGACCAACTGTCACAGCCTGCGACCGCGTACGCGCACTGCGACATCCCCTGCGGCATCTACGATCCGCACCTCGCGCAGATCGCTGCCCACACGGTCGTTCGGATGAACCAGCTCATCAACGATCTGGGAGACGCTCCGGGCCCCGGCGACAAGCAGAAGAATGACGCGTGGCACAACTCGATGGCCCGCTACGTCGCTGTCAAGGAGGAGCATGCGGAACTCGTCAAGAAAGAGGTCCGCATCATCTGGGGCGACTACTTCAAGCCCGAGCACCTCGAGAAGTATCCGGACCTGCACACCATCGTCTGGAACATCATGAAGCTGGCCTCGAAGGCCCGGCAGAACGTGGATTTGCAGGCGGCGCAGGACCTCTTGGCCGAGGTGCAGAAGTTCGCGGAGATCTTCTGGGCGACGAAGGGCGCCTCCACTCAGCGCCAGCCCTCGCGGCAGACCTCGGGCGGCGAGATCGTGTACCCGGCGTAACGGCCATGGCGGCGTCCGGCGTAGCCGGCAGACGGCGCGCATCGATGCTCGGGGCGATGGTGGCTGCGATCGAGCGGCTTTCGCCGCTGGTGCGCTTCCGCGTCGAGGGTGACAGCATGGCGCCTGCGTACCTGCCTGGTGACCGAGTCGTGGTCAACCGGGCGGCGTACCTGGTACGGAGGCCGAGCCCGGGCGACGTGGTCGTCCTCCGCGATCCCGAAGAGCCAGGGCGTCTCCTGTTGAAGCGCGTGGCGGCTGTGGAGAACGGGCGGTACGTGGTGTTGGGCGACAACGCCGCCGGCAGCCGCGATAGCAGGCGTTTCGGCACCGTACAACGACGCGACATCGTCGGGAAGGCGATCCTGCGGTACTGAGCACGCTTCCGTACCGGAAGCGTGCTGCGTATCATCGCGGCATGGCGCCTACCGACTTCGTCGCAGGGGTCGACCTGGGCGCGACGAACCTCCGCATCGCCGTGGCGGGGCTCGACGGTGAGGTTGTCGCTCGCCGCGCCGGCCGAGTGGACCTCGCTCAGCCGCCCGAGGTGGTCCTCCGGGGGATTCGTCGCGACATCGACGAGTTGCTCCGGAGCGTGTGGCCCGGAGCCCGGCTACGCGCCATCGGCATGGGCCTGCCGGGCATCGTGGACCCCGCGAGCGGCACGGTGGCGTCGCCCGCCAACCTGCCGGGTTGGGGCGCCGTCCCCATCGCGCGGGCACTCGCAGACGACAACGGCGTGCCCGTGGCCGTCGAGAACGATGCCAACGTCGCCGCGCTGGGCGAGCAGTGGAAGGGCGCTGCGCAAAGCTGGCGGACCTTCGCGTTCGTGGCGCTGGGCACCGGGATCGGCGCGGGAATTGTCGTGGACGGGCGGTTGCATCGGGGAGTCCGATTCTTCGCTGGTGAAGTCGCGTATCTCCCGACCGACCGTGCGCACGTTCGCGGCCCGTTCGACCCCGATGCGGGGCTCGAAGGGGAGGCCGGAGGCAGAGCCATCGGTCGGCGGCTGTCGCGCCTGTTGGGCCGAGCGGTCACGACCGAGGAGGCGTTCCGTCTGGCGCGCGAAGGCGAGCCCCATGCCGTCGGCGTCATCCGCGAAGCGCAGGAGCACCTCGCCGTCGCCCTCTCGGCGGTCGCTGCGATTCTCGACCCTGACGGCATCGTGGTCGGCGGCGGCATGTCGAAGCAGGGCGAGTTCTTGTTGGGTCCTGTGCGGGAGATGGTACACCGACAGGTCGCGACCAAACCCCCGTTGGTGTTGTCAGAGCTCGGGGAGGACGCGCAGCTCTTCGGGGCGATCCGCATCGCGTTGGACCGGTGCGCCGAAGCCTGAACGACGCTTCCCTTCGGAGACGCACAGGGGTACCATCGGCTCTGCCGCGTTCCGATGCGCTTGAGCGGAGGTGAGCGATGCCCGGATCGCAGCCGACGTACGTGGCCCTGCCCGCGAGCACGTTGCGCTGGCTTCTCGGGGTCTTGGGCGCCGCCGTTGTCATCATGATGGCCATGCTCGCGGTGGAGATCGTCATCCTGTTGAGGGTGTTCGAACTGCTGGATCTGGTTGAGCGCCTGGTTCCACCGGGGTAGACGATGCGTCTTCTCTCAGGATTCCTCCTGGGGTTGCTCGTGCTCACCGCGGCGGCGTGTGGTGAGGAGGAAGGGCCGGCTGCCAATACGGTGGTGGGTCTGCCCACGGAGCCGCCGCGCCCCGCAGCCGTTCAGCCCGACGCGCGGTTCATCGCGCAGCCCCTCGTCTTGGGAAGCATCGAACGCCGCCCGAACGCGGCGCCCGTCCTCCATGAAGCGCGGCTCATCACGGAGTTCGCCTGTGAGGACGATGTGTTCCTCATCCACACCAACAACGAGGACATCTGGGCGCTCATTCCGTGCGACCGGGTCACGCCGCTCTCTCTGCTCGAGCCGTACCGGCAAGAGTCCGCAGCCATCAAGCTCGACCCCCTCGGCGGGAAAATCCGCATCGAAACGCTCGGGGGCGCGCAGGCGGAGTTCACCGTGAGCGCTATCTGGGTGTACGAGAGGCCGCGATGAGCCGGCCTACGCCCGACGAGTACTTCATGAACATCGCGCTGGCGGTCCGCGCCCGTGCGAACTGCCTGGGTCGGCGCGTCGGCGCCGTGTTGGTCCGTGACCGGCGTATCTTGAGCACAGGCTATAACGGTACGCCCTCGAAGATGGTCAATTGCGACGAGGGCGGATGTCGGCGCTGTTCGCGGCCAGACGAATACGCCTCGGGCGAGGGCTACGACGTCTGTATCTGCGTCCACGCGGAGCAGAACACGTTGTTGGGAGCCGCGCGCTTTGGGGTGAGCGTCGAAGGGTGCACGCTGTACACCACGCTCCAGCCCTGCTTCGGCTGTCTCAAGGAGCTGATCCAAGCGAAAGTCGTCGAGGTGTGTTACCTGCATCCGTGGCCTTCGAGGTACGAGGAGCAGTACCGCGCGCTCGTCGCGCAGTTCGAGCCCGGAAGGTTCCGCCAGGTCGTCGTGCCTGACCCTGATGAGGAGTGGGCTCGCGGGCGGGGCGCGGTGGTCGAGCGCGAACTGGGCCACGAGTCTCAACGGTAGGAAGCGACGGCAGATGCTCCGCGCAGGGTTCGCGAAGGTCGTCATCACGCCACCAGTGGGCACTCCCATGGAGGGATACAGCGCCCGCCAGGGCGTGTCGCAAGGCGTTCACGACGACCTTTACGCGCGTGCGCTCGTCATCGATGACGGTGCCACGCGCGCGGCCATTGTGGGATGCGATCTCTTGGGCGTCGACCGACGCCTCGTCGCCGCGGCGCGAGCGAAAGCCGCCGAAGCTGGGGCGGTTCCCGCTGACCACGTCATGATCGGCGCGACGCACACCCATGCGGGCCCCGCGGGGTTACGGTTCGATGTCGACGAGGCGTTGTGCGAGACGACCGCCCGGCTCATCGCGGGCGCGGTCATGGCTGCCGCCCGCGAGCTTCGCCCGGTCGTGTTGAAGGCGGGACGGTCGACGCTGGACACTGTGTCACAGAATCGACGCCATCCCGACTGGCCCATCGAGACGCGGCTCGACGTGCTGCTCTTCGATGCGCCCGACCCTGTTCGCGAACCACCGGTCGCGGTCGTCGTGAACTATGCCTGTCACGCCACGGTGCTGTACCACACGAATCTCTTGCTGTCGGGCGATTACGCTGGGTACGCCACGCGAACGGTCGAGCGCCTCACGGGGGCGCCCGCCGTCTACCTCAACGGCGCGTGCGGGAACATCAACCCCGTGTGGATGGAGCAGACGTTCGAGGAGGCTGAGCGGGTAGGCGCCATCGTCGGCGCCGAAGCGGGCCGGCTCGTCCACGAGTTGCGTCCCCTCGGCCGACGTCAGGTCGCGTGGAACATCCGCTGGGACGAACTCACGGACAAGCCCGTGACCCGCGGCCGGCTCGTCGACGACGCGCGCATCAAGGTGGCTTCGGCCCAAATCGATCTTCCCGTTCGCGCGTTCCTGGATCCGGAGGAGTACGACCGCAGGCTAGCGGACCTCGACGCTCGGCTCGCGGCCCTGCCCGCGGACGTGGTCGTGGAGCGCCACGAAGTGCTTCAGCAGATCACCCGGTATCGGACGGAGCGCCAGGTAGCTGCGCGTGGCCGGCGGACGGGCGCAGGTCCGCACATGGTCCGCCCCGAAATCCAGGCGGTGGGCCTGGCGAGAGACACCGCCATCGTGGGTCTGCCCGGGGAGTTCTTCGTCGAGACGGCTAACGCGATCCGTCACGACGTGGGAATTCCCAACCTGCTGATCTCGTGCTACACGAATCACTACGTTGGGTACATTTGCCCTCGGGAGGTGTTCGAACAGGGCGGGTACGAAAGCGGCGTCACGCTCTTCGGTCCGGACGCCGAGCCGCTGGTCCGAAAGACGGCGCGCGCGCTGGTGAAGGAGGTGACATCGTGAACGGGAAGCGCACCAAGCGCATCGTCGTCTTCGAGGCCCACGGGGACGACATGGAGTTCACCGCCGGCGGAACGATCGCGAGGTTTGCCGACGCCGGGCACGAGGTCACGCTGGTGGTCGCGACGGACAACGACAAAGGCTCGTTCGAGATGAGCGCCGACGAGCTCCGCGCCGCCCGAGATCGGGAGATTGGCGAGGCCGCTCGCCTCCTCGGCGTCAAGAACGTCATCTGTTTGGGCTATTCGGACGGCGAGCTGCAGGAGCAGGCGCCCCTGCACGTCCTCCGAGGCCAGTTCATGCGGATCATCCGGCAGGTGAAGCCCGACATCATGTTCACCTGGGACCCCTTCACGCCGTACGAAGGCCACCCGGACCACCGTGCGGTGGCGATGGCGGCTCTCGAGGCGGCCTCGTTCGCGCACTTTCCGCTGTACTACCCCGAGCAGATTCGTGAGGAGGGGCTGGAGCCGCACTACGTAGGGGAGCACTGGTTCTTCGCCAAGGCGCCGCGCGACGTGAACAAGTACGTGGACATCACTTCGACCATCGATCGCAAGCTGGAGGCGCTGTTCTGCCACGAGAGCCAGATGGTGCTCACGGTAATCCGATCTCAATTCGCGCTCCGTGCCTCTGGCCTGGACATCCCCGAGCTGGCGAACGCCGATCCGCACGACTATCGCGACATCATCGCCAGCCGCGTGAAGGGAGTCGCCCGGGCCATAGGGAAGCAGTGCGGCTTCGAGTATGCGGAGTGCTTCCGAAGGACGCGATTCGGTGGCCTCGAGCGCTTCGCTCCGGGACAAGAGATCCCCGAAGAGGTGTAGAGGACGGATGGAATGACGAGCGAACAGGGCCCCGTTCGCGCGCCCGAGTTTCTCTCGAACGCGACCTGGCTTCAGGGCGGGCCGCTGCGCATGAGCGAGCTGCGCGGCCGCGTCGTGCTCATCGACTTTTGGGATTACACGTGCATCAACTGCATCCGCACGCTGCCGTACCTCAGAGGCTGGCACGAGCGCTACGCCGAGAAGGGATTGACCGTCGTGGGCGTGCACGCCCCGGAGTTTTCGTTCGCCCGCGACCAAGACAACGTTCGGCGCGCCGTCGAGCGCTTGGGCATCGCGTATCCCGTCGTGCTCGACAACGACTTTACCCTGTGGAAGGCCTACGCCAACCGGTACTGGCCAGCGAAGTACCTCGTCGACAAGGAGGGGTATCTTCGCTTCTATCACCACGGTGAGGGGGCGTACGACGAGGTCGAGCGGGCGATCCAGTTGCTCCTGAAGGACGCCAACGCCGGCATCGATCTGCCTAGCCTGATGGAGCCGGTGCGACCGGAGGACCGCCCGGGCGCCGTCTGCTATCGCGTGACGCCCGAGATCTACCTGGGCTATCAGCGGGGCGCCATCGGGAATACGGCCGATGTGACGCCGGACCGCCCTTCCCGGTATCGCGATGTCGGCAAGCACGCGGAGGGCTTCTTCTACCTCGATGGCGAGTGGATGCTCTCGGGGGAGTTCCTGTCACGCCCGTTCGGGGCGACCGAGCCGAGTCGTCTGCACGTGCGGTATCTGGCCAAGGAGGTCAACCTGGTGGCCCATCCGCCGATCACTGGGGGTCCTGCGCGCATCGAGGTGCTACAGGATGGACGGCCGCTGCCACCCGAAGATGCCGGTGACGATGTGCGGCGCGAAGCCGAGACGGCGACGCTCGTCGTCGACGAGCCGCGGATGTATCGCGTCGTGCGCAATCGGCAGATCGATCATCACGAGTTGACCCTGGTGACCATGTCGGAGGGTGTGGCGCTCTACGCCCTGACATTCACGACCTGCGTCGTGCCCGCGGAGTGAGCGATGCCCCACGCCCACGTGAACGACATCGAACTGTACTACGAGTCCTATGGCCGGGGCGACGACGTCGTGGTGTTCGCCCACGGTCTCGGGGGCAATCACCTCTCGTGGTGGCAGCAAGTCCCGGTGTTCGAGCAGAGGTACCGCTGCATCGTGTTCGATCATCGAGGCTTCGGCTGGTCACGGGAGGCGCCGTCGGGGCCAGGCATCCGCGCGTTCGTGGAGGACCTTCGGGGCCTGCTCGACCACCTTCGCATCGGCCGCACGTTCATCGTCGGGCAGTCGATGGGCGGCTTCACGGCGCTGGGATTCGCGCTGGCCCATCCCGACCGCACGCGCGGCATCGTGATGGCGGACACGACGTTTCCGTACATCGGGCCGGAGACCCGGGCGATGATGCGCCGTCAGGGCGAGCGGGCCCGGACGGCATCCGACACGCTGCGGGGCGTCGCCTATTCGGAGGTGTACGCGAGGCGCGACCCCGAAGGCGCGTTCCTCTACGACGCCCTTTCCCGGCTCAATCCTCCCCGACCGGACGACTTCTTCGCGCCTCACCGCCTGCCGCCATCGCCGTCGGAACAGGAGCTCGCATCGCTTCATGTCCCGGTGCTCTTTCTGTGTGGAGCCGATGACCCCCTCTTTCCGCCGCAGGTGATGGAGGCAGCGAGCGCGCTGATTCCGGGGTCGCGGCTCGTGGTCGTGCCCGACGCAGGGCACTCCGTCTACTGGGAGCGGCCCGACCGGTTCAACGAGGCGGTACTGGCGTTCCTCGCGGAGTGCGAGGCGTGAAGGCGCAACAAAGAACCGAGGCGCGCAAGCGATGGCTGCGGGGATGTGGCGCGCCTCGGCCTTCGTGTGTGGGACCTCGGGAATGGGGGAGCGAATTCCCTGCGTCCCGTCACGCTTATCGTACGCGCGAAGTGTTAAGGAAGCCCTAACGGGGGCTAAAGAATGTGTGACCGCTTTGACGCCGAACGACGGGTGTCGTCATGACGCTGCTCGCAGGGCCGCTTCTACTCGGTCGGTCAGGTCGAGGCCATCCTCCAGCGGTGCGGAGTCGATATAGGGCCGCCGATCGATGATGTGCAGTCGGCCGTCCGCGAACGCCCGGAGCGTCTCCACGACGAGCGGGAGTTCCCGGGCTGCTCCCCGGCGGCGAATTTCCTTGAACAGCGGCAGATCTTCGCCCTTCGCCGCCCGCGCCTCGGCGACTGTCTGACATTCCACCTCTCGCCAGAGTTCGTCGATGCCTGGACCGCGGAGACTGTAGGTGCAGTACGTGACGATGGGTCCCGCATCCAGCTCCGTCGTCGCCAGATGGATGCGTGCGCCGCTGTAGGCCGCGCGATCGGCGATGAGCTGCCAGATGACGTCTTGCCACGTGCCGGCGGGCTGGCCCGGAGCCGCCGGGTGCAGGTTCAACAACGGGAAGCGTTCGCACAGCTCCTCGGTCGCGATGAGCATGTAGCCCGCCAGCATGCCGATGTCGAAGGCCGGCAGGAGGGATGCCACCTCTCGGTCGTAGGCGTGGCGCCATTCGGGCAGTGGCGCGCCGGGACGCGAACGCGCCCCATCGTGCGCCTTTCGGAACTTCCGTGAGGAGAGCGTGATCACGCGGAGGCCGTAGGACCTTGCCTGTTCGAGGAACACGTCCGTAGCCTCGTACTCGCCCGGTTCGCGATTGCAGAAGACGAACGCGATCTCGGCGTTCAGCTGCCCGTCGCGGATGGCCTCTACCGCCGCACGCAAAAGATTGCGGGAGCCTTCCCCTCGCCCCGTCGCGAACCAGCCGATGCGCAGTCGGTCAGCCACCGGCCTCCTCGTCTTCGAACGGCTCCTCTGGGAGCAGGTCCTCCGTGTCTTGCTCCGGCGCGTATACCGCAGCGCGCTCGGCGAACGCCTGGCGCAGCCGCGTGACTCTGAGCTCGGCTTCGTCGATGAGTTCCTGGCACCGCTTGGCCAGTCGCATTCCCTCCTCGTAGAGGGCGATGGCTTCCTCGAGCGAGAGCCCGCCGCGCTCGAGCTTCTCGACCGTCTCCTCCAGCTTTCGGTACAGCGTCTCGAACGCTTCTCGTCGGCTCATTCTGATCTCGCCTCCGGAATCGTAAAGAGCGGGGGCTGGTCCGCGGAGACGAGCGCACGGCGAGGACGCCGCGCGGAACGGGGCGCTCCCTCGACGCGCACGTCGAACGATCCGTCCCTGACCCGTACGCCGAGGGCTTCGCCCGGTCGGACCGTGCGCGCGCTGCTGACGACGTGCCCATCGCGCTGGACGATGGCGTAGCCGCGCTCGAGCGTCGCCAGCGGATCGAGCGACCGGAGCCGCCAGCGGTGGCCTCCGAGCTCGAGGGAGCGCTGGCGTAGCAGCGCGTCAATGGCGGCGTTGGCGCGCTGGGAGCGCTCGTCGACGGACTGCCGCAACCGCGCGACGTCAGGCTGCCGCCGGTCCATGCTCGACACGCAGGCGTCGACCGCCTGGCGCGCGGCGCGGAGCCGGGCCTCGAGCGCCGACTGGAGCGTCGCCGCCATCACGCCCAGGTGGATCATCAGTTGCCTCCGATCGGGCGTGACTATCTCTGCGGCGGCGGAGGGGGTCGGCGCACGAACGTCGGCCACGAGGTCGGCGATGGTGGTGTCGGTCTCATGGCCGACGGCGGAGACGACGGGAACGACGCTGGCGTAGATGGCGCGGGCAACGGATTCGGAGTTGAACGCGGCGAGCTCTTCGAGCGATCCGCCGCCGCGCGCGACGATGATGACGTCGATGTCCCGCGCGCGGTTGAGGGCACGGATGGCCTCGACGACCCCATCGATGGCATCCGGCCCCTGCACAGGGGTCGGAGCGAGCACGACTTCGGCCAGCGGCCAGCGGCGCTCCAGCACGTGGCAGATGTCGTGCAGCACCGCGCCCGCTGGCGAGGTCACGACGCCGATGCGCCGGGGGAATCGTGGGAGGGCTCGCTTTCGCGCCGGCGCGAACAAGCCCTCTTCCTCGAGCTTCTCCTTCAGCCTTTGGATTTCCAGCTCCAGCGCTCCCAGCCCCTCCGGGCGTACGAAGTCGACGATCATCTGGAGGTCGCCCCTGGGCTCGTAGAGCGAGACGCGACCGTGAGCGACGACCTGCTGGCCGTTCTCCAGCTCGTGTCCGGCGCGCGCGCTGTAGGCGCCCCGAAAGAGGACGCAGCGGAGAGATGCACGGGCGTCCTTGAGGGTGAAGTAGAGGTGGCCCGACGTCGGCCGGCTGAGGTTCGAAACCTCGCCCGACACCCAGAGGTCAGTCAAGTGCGGGTTGGTCTCGAACAGCTCACGCAGGTACGACGCCACCTGGGAGACGGTGTAGATGTCCACGAACGTATGATCGACCACCGGGGCGGCCGAGGGCAAGCGGGGCAGGCAGACTGGCCGGGACCTTCGGCCCTTGACATGGTGTGATTTAGCAGCAAACTTTCATTTAAAGTCAACATTTCTTGACTATCCGGAAGCCGGGCGGTTAGCATGGTGCCGTAGGGAGCGCCGCTCCGGGCGGCGAAAGGGTCGGTGCAAACCACAAGGCACAAAGTCCTCGAACATATCCGCCAGCGGGGCGAGTGCACGGCCGCGGAGGTCGCCGCGGCGCTCCATCTGAGCGTGCCCGCGGCTCGCCGCCACCTCGACCTGCTTCGGGCGGAGGGCCTCGTGGATGTTCGGGTGGTCAGACATGGCGTAGGGCGGCCGTCCTTCGTCTTCTTCCTCACGGAGGAGGCCGAAGAGCTCGCCCCGGCCGGATACACGAGGCTTCTCACGCGGGTCGTAGACCGCCTGGTGCATTTGACGCCGGACCGCGTGAGCGGCCGGGAGGGGCGCGACCTCTTGGGGCAGGTGTTCGAGGGTGTGGCCCTCGACGTGGCGGAGGCGCACCGCGGCGAGGTCACCGGTGCCACGCTCGAAGAGCGGGTCGAGCAGGTCAGCGAAGCCCTCCGCAGCGAGGGCATCGTCGACACCTGGCGCAGGCTCGACACCGGATACGTGCTGGCGAATCACGTCTGCCCATACCGGCGTGCGGCGTTGGTGACCGAGGACGCGTGCCGTTCGGACCGCCTCGCGATCCAGCTCCTGCTCGAGGCGCCCGTGGAGCAAGTGGGGAGGATCGCGGCGGGCGACCCGTGTTGCGAGTACGTGGTGCGCCTGCCGCAGGGTGAACGACGGAAGGCGCCGGGCATGTCGAAGAAGGCAGGCGCAAGTAGCGGATCGCGCAGGGAGCGATCGAGAGACGGAAAGGGACGATGAACAACGAGGTGCTACTGGACGTCCGCGACCTCCACGTGAGCGTCGAGGGCAAAGAAATCCTGCGGGGCGTGAATCTCACGGTGCGCAGGGGCGAAGTGCATGCTCTCATGGGGCCGAACGGCTCCGGGAAGAGCACGCTCGCCAACGCGCTGATGGGTCACCCGCGCTACGAAGTGACCTCGGGGCAGGTGCTCTTCAAGGGCGAGGACATCCTTTCTCTCACCCCCGACGAGCGGGCCCGGCGCGGGATGTTCCTGGCCTTCCAGTATCCGATCGCCATCCCGGGCGTCACGATGGTGAACTTCCTTCGCCAGTCCGCCAAGGCGATGCGCGGGCAAGACATGCCGGTTCGCGAGTTCCGCCAGCTTCTCAAGGAGACGCTGGACCTACTCAAGATGGACGAGAATTTCGCCCGGCGCTACGTCAACGAGGGGTTCTCGGGTGGCGAGAAGAAGCGCGCCGAAATCCTCCAGATGGGGATCCTGCGGCCGGAGTTGGCCATCATGGACGAGACCGACTCTGGCCTGGACATCGACGCGCTCCGGACGGTTTCGGAGGGTGTGAACGCCCTTATGGGCCCGCACATGGCCGTCCTGCTCATCACCCATTACCAGCGCATTCTGAATTACATCAAGCCGCAGTTCGTGCACGTGCTCTATCGAGGCCGCATCATCACGTCCGGCGGGCCGGAGCTCGCGACCGAGCTCGAGGAGCGCGGGTACGACTGGGTCATCCGGGAGTTCGCGGGAGAAGAAGCGCCCGCGGCCCAAGGAGTCGCGTCATGACGACCAAACCTGTCGACATCGGCATCGAGGGCTACAAGTGGGGCTTCCACGACGACGCGAAGTACGTCTTCCGCACTGAGAAGGGGCTGAGCGAGCGCGTCGTCCGTGAAATCTCCGCCGCCAAGAACGAGCCGTCGTGGATGACGGAATACCGGGTAAAGGCGTACCGCCACTTCGTGGAACGTCCGATGCCCACCGGCTTCTGGGGTGGCAACATCCAGAACTACCATCTGGACTTTGACGACATCTACTACTTCGCGCGCGCGGCGGATCGTCCCGGCAAGTCCTGGGATGACGTGCCGGAGTACATCAAGCGAACCTTCGACCGGCTCGGCATCCCCGAGGCGGAGCGCAAGTTCCTCGCGGGCGTCGGCGCGCAGTACGACTCCGAGGTCGTGTACCACAACATCCGGGAGGACCTGGCGAAGCAGGGCGTGATTTTCGTGGACACCGACACTGCGGTGCGCGAGTACCCGGACCTCGTTCGCCAGTACTTCGGGACGGTGGTGCCGGCCAACGACAACAAGTTCGCGGCGCTCAACAGTGCGGTGTGGTCGGGCGGGAGCTTCATTTACGTGCCCGAAGGGGTGAAAGTGGAAATCCCGCTTCAGGCGTACTTCCGCATCAACGCGGAGAACATCGGGCAGTTCGAGCGCACGCTCATCATCGCTTCCCCGGGCAGCTACGTGCACTACGTCGAAGGATGCACGGCGCCCATCTACACCACGGATGCGCTTCACAGCGCGGTGGTGGAGATCATCGTGCAGGAGGGCGCTCGGGTCCGCTACACGACGATTCAGAACTGGTCGACCAACGTGTTCAACCTCGTGACGAAGCGGGCCGTGGCGTACAAGGACGCCGTCATGGAGTGGGTGGACGGCAACCTCGGCTCGAAGCTCACGATGAAATACCCGAGCGTGTTCCTGATGGAGCCCGGGGCCCACGGCGAGATTCTGTCGCTCGCGTTCGCGGGGCCGGGTCAGCACCAGGACGCTGGCGGCAAGATCATCCACGCCGCGCCGAGGACGACCTCGGTCATCACGTCGAAGTCGATCAGCAAGGGCGGCGGCCGCACCAGCTACCGGGGGTACCTGAAGGTGTACCCGGGCGCCGAGGATGTGAAGTCGACCGTCCGCTGCGACGCGCTGTTGCTCGACGAGAAATCGCGATCCGACACCTATCCCATCATGGAGATCGACGAGGATCGCGTCACGATTGGCCATGAGGCGACGGTGTCGAAGGTGGGCGAGGAGCAGCTCTTCTATCTCATGAGCCGGGGTATCGACGAGGTCGAGGCGACCAAGATGATCGTGAACGGGTTCGTCGAGCCCATCGTCAAGGAGCTCCCCATGGAATATGCGGTCGAGCTCAACCGGCTGATCGAGTTGCAGATGGAAGGCGCCGTCGGATAGGTCCGGCGAGATACGAGGAACGAACGTGACTAGCGAGACGAGCATCTCGGCCTTGAGCGCCGATGCTGTGCAGGACGTCGTCGAGGCTCTGAGCGACCCGGCGTGGCTCCGTGGGCGTCGCATGGCGGCGTGGGAGCGCTTTCTGGCGCTGCCGATGCCGGACCCGTATCAGGAGGAATGGCGGCGGTTGGACCACAGCCGCATCGGCATCAATGGCGTGCGGCCGTTCGCGCCGGCGCCGACGGCCGTCTCCCGCCGCGAAGAGCTCCCGGCGGCGATGCGGGTCCTGTGGGACGAGCGCGAGACGGTGGCGGGGCGCGTCATCCAGCGAAATTCGAGCGTCGTCCACGCGGAGCTGGACGAGGCGCTGCGGGCGCAGGGTGTGGTGTTCTGCGACCTGCACACCGCCGCGCGCGAGCACGAGTCGCTGGTGCGCGAGCGTCTCGGAGCGATCGTCCCCGATGACGAGTGGAAGTACGTGGCGCTGAACGCCGCGCTCTGGAGCGGCGGAGCGTTCCTCTACGTGCCGAAGGGGGTGGAAATCGAGCTTCCGCTGACCTTCGGGCTGGGCGTCACGGAGTCCGGCGTGGCGGCGTTCCCGCGCCTCCTCGTCGTCGCTGACCGCGACGCGCGGGTCACGTTGATCGACGAGGCGTGGTCTCCGACGTTCGACGGGCGCGGGTTCGCGAGCGGTGTGGTCGAGCTGTTCTTGGGCGACGGCGCCGGCGTGCAGTACGTGAACGTGCAGCGCTGGGGCCGGAACGTCAACAACTTTCTGACCATTCGTGGCAAGCTGGGGCGCGATGCGCAACTGCTCGCCATCTTGGTCGGCATCGGTGGCGACATCACGAGGCACACCCTGGAAGTGAGGCTCGATCAGCCGGGCGCGCGCTCGGAGTTCTTGGGCCTGAGCTTTGGCGACGGCAGCCAACATTTCGATTACACCACCCTGCAGGACCACGTCGCCGAACATACGGTGAGCGATCTGCTGTTCAAGGCCGCGCTCAAGGATCATGCGCAGGACGTGTGGTACGGTGTGGTGCGTATTCGGCCGACCGCGCACAACGCCGAGGCCAACCAGACCAGTCGCAACCTGCTGTTGAGCGACCACGCCCGCGCCGCGCCGATTCCCATCCTCGAGATCGAGGCCTGGGACGTGACACGATGCAGCCACGGAGCGACCGCGGGCCCGGTCGACCCTGAGCAACTGTTCTACCTGCAATCGCGGGCCATCCCGCGGCCGGAGGCGGAACGGCTGCTGGTCGAGGGGTTTTTCGCCGAAGTCCTGGAGCGCATTCCGTCGGAGCGTCTTCGCGGTCGGGTGGCGCGCGCGCTGGACGAAAAGCTTGCCGGAGGAAGATGAGCGACATGGCGCTGGTGACAGTCGCGAAGGTTTCGGACGTGGCGCCAGGAACCGTGAAGTACGTGGAGGCGAACGGCGCCCGCATCGCGCTGTGCAACGTCGACGGGCGGTTCTACGCCATCGATGACGTGTGTACGCATGATGGCGGCCCGCTCGACCAGGGGTACCTCGAAGGAACGTCCATCGAGTGTCCCCGCCACGGTGCTCGGTTCGACGTGACCACCGGCCGCGTCCTGGCGCTTCCGGCGGTGATGCCGCTCAAGACGTACAGGGTGGAAGTCGACGGCGACGAAGTGAAGGTCGAGGTGTGATGACGACGACACCACGGAGCGTACCGTCGGACCGGGAGCATCGCGATGGCCGGGAGAGCGCGCCGTTCGACGTGGCCGCTGTGCGCCGCGACTTCCCGATCCTCGGCCGGACGGTGCGAGGCAGGCCGCTCGTGTACCTGGACAACGCGGCGACGACCCAGAAGCCGCGCCAGGTCATCGACGCACTCGTCCGGTACTACGAGGGATACAACGCGAACATCCACCGGGGGCTGCATACGCTGGCGGAAGAGGCGACCGCCGCATACGAGGATGCGCGGGCGCGCGTCGCGGCGTTCATCGGGGCGCCCGGCCCCGAGTGCGTGGTGTTCACGCGCAACACCACCGAATCGATCAACCTTGTGGCGCAGGCCTGGGGGCGCGCCAACCTGAAGCCGGGCGACGAGATCGTCATCACGGCGATGGAGCATCACAGCGACATCATTCCGTGGCAGCTCGTCGCGCGGGACACGGGCGCTCGCATCCAGGTGATCCCGATCGACGACGAGGGCGAACTCGTCTGGGACGAAGCGGAGCGCATCATCGGCCCTCGCACCAAGGTCGTGGCGGCCGTGCACATGTCGAACGTGCTCGGCACCATCAACGATGTGCACCGCTTGGCGCGGCTCGCGCACGCCGTAGACGCGATCCTGGTGGTCGACGGCGCGCAGAGCGTCCCTCACCTACCGGTCGATGTGCGGGCCCTCGAGTGCGACTTCCTCGCGTTCTCGGCGCACAAGATGCTCGGGCCCACCGGTGTGGGCGTCTTGTACGGGAGACGGGAGCTTTTGGAGTCGATGGAGCCGTTCCTGGGCGGCGGTGAGATGATTCGACGGGTCGAGTACACGACCGCGACGTGGAACGACATCCCGTGGAAGTTCGAGGCGGGCACGCCGAACATCGCCGACGTGATCGCCTTCGGCGCCGCCATCGAGTACCTCGAGGGACTGGGGATGAGGGCGGTGCGGGCCCATGAAGTGGACCTCACGTCCTACGCCCTCGCCCGACTCTCAGAAGTAGACGGCATCACGGTGTACGGACCGCGGGACCCGGAGCGTCGGGGCGGCGTCATCGCCTTCAACTTCGGTGACATCCACCCGCATGACCTGGGACAGATCCTCGACGGGTACGGTGTCGCCGTGCGCGCAGGCCATCACTGCGCACAGCCCCTGATGCGCAGGCTCGGCGTCGTCGCGACGGCGCGGGCGAGCTTCTACGTGTACAACACCAGAGAGGAAGTCGACGTGCTGATCGAGGGGATCAGGGCGTCGCTGAGCGTCTTCGGTCATGCCGTCCGTACCTGAGCCACAGTTCGACGAGCTCTACCGCGAGCTCATCCTGGACCACTACCGGAATCCGCGAAACCGGGAGCCGCTCGAGCACCCGGACGTCGTCGCGGAGGGGTACAACCCCCTGTGCGGTGACGAAGTGACACTGGAGCTCCGGTTCGACGACGACCGAGTGGTGGAGGTCTCGTTCCGGGGGCACGGCTGCTCGATCAGCCAGTCGTCCGGGTCGATGATGAGCGAAGCTATCAAAGGGCGCCGGATCGAGGACATCCGAAGGCTGTCGGAGAAGTTCAAGAAGATGGTCACGAACGCCGACGCCGAGCCCGACCCGGAGCTGGGGGACCTCGAGGCGCTGCACGGCGTCGCGAAGTTCGCCGTACGGGTGAAGTGCGCGACGTTGCCGTGGCACACGTTGGAGGATGGCCTCGCGCGGCGCCGCAACGGAGTGGCGCGCGTGACCCATGAAGAGGTCTGAGGCCGGCGACGGACGGGGAGGCAACGATGACGACGAAAGGCTTGCTGTCGAAAGAGCTCATCATGGAGCGGCTGAAGGATGTCTTCGATCCGGAGATCCAGATGAGCATCGTGGAGTTGGGGCTCGTCTACGACGTGCAGATCGAGGACGACGGCACGGTCATCGTCACCTACACGCTCACGAGCCCCGGTTGTCCGTTGGGCCCGGTCATCGATGGCCAAATTCAGGACGCGCTCATGGACCTGCCGGGCGTCAAACGCGTCGAGCCACGCTTGACGTTTAACCCGCCCTGGGACCCGCGCACGATGGCGAGCGAGGACGTCAAGATGGCGCTCGGTATTTGGTAAGCGCGGGCTTGTCAAACGGCGGCGGGCGGTTTACCATTCGCGGCACATACGGGGGAGGCTGAGGCGCGAGGTGGCGCGCCGCTCCGGCGACGCCGGAGCCGCGACGAAGCGAGGGCGCTGGCCCTCGTTCTTACTTCCGGGTTCGGCCTGCAGCGACGACCCGATTGGGCGTGCTTGTGAAGTGTGGTACAATGCGCGCCCATTCTGCCGACGATCGAGTGTACGTTTGGGCGAACGAGATGACAGAACGAGCGCCTTTGTACCGGTTTGAACAGGAACGGGACGCCTGCGGCGTCGGCTTCGTCGCGGACATCGCCGGACGGCCCAGTCACGCCATCCTCGAGATGGCGATTCAGTGCGTGACCAACCTGACCCATCGCGGCGCCCTCGATGCCGACGCAAAGACGGGCGATGGCGCGGGGGTCAGCTTCCAGATCCCGAGAGCGTTCTTCGCACAGGTCGTGCGCGAGCTCGGCCACGGCGCCGTGGACCCCGCCGATTTGGCCGTGGGGATGGTGTTCCTTCCCCGCGACGAGGATGACGCTGGGCGCTGCAAGTACCGGCTGGCGCGCGCCGCGGGCGAACGGGGACTGGCGGTGCTCGGCTGGCGGGTGGTCCCCGTGGATGACACCGTGCTCGGTGACCAGGCGAAGAGGACCCAACCGAGGATCGAGCAGATCATCGTGCGCCGTCCTCCGGGCATGGATGACGCCGCGTACGAGCGCACGCTCTTCCTCGTGCGGAAGGACGCCGAGCGCTGGGCGACAGAGGCGGGACTGACCGAGTTCTACGTGCCGTCACTCTCGCACCGGACCATCGTCTACAAAGGGCTGCTGGTCGCGCACCAGTTGAACAAGTTCTACCTGGACCTCAAGGATCCGCGGTTCCAGACGGCGCTCGCCGTGTTCCATCAGCGGTACAGCACCAACACGTTCCCGAACTGGATTCTTGCGCAGCCTTTCCGAATGCTCGCGCACAACGGCGAGATCAACACGCTGCAGGGCAACCGCAACTGGATGCGCGCCCGCGAGCCCGAGCTCGGGTCCGAGGTGTGGGGTTACGACATCGATGCGCTGAAGCCCATCATCCAGGAAGGGTTCAGCGACTCCGCATCTCTGGACAATGCCCTCGAAGTGCTGGTGCTCTCGGGCCGGGACCCGCTCCACGCGATGATGATGCTCATCCCGGAGGCGTGGGAGAACATGCCCAACATGCCCCGGGAGCGCCGCGAGTTCTACGAATACCATGCGTGCCTCAGCGAGCCGTGGGACGGTCCGGCGAGCGTCGCGTTCACCGATGGCGTCATCGTGGGCGCTACCCTCGACCGCAACGGCTTGCGGCCAGCCCGCTACCAGATCACCTCGGACGGGCTCATCGTCATGGGGTCCGAGGTGGGGATGCTCGAGCTGGACTGCGGGAAGATCGTCGAGAAGGGACGGCTAGGGCCCGGCGAGATGATCGCGGTCGACACCGCGAAGGGCGTCCTCCTCAAGAACGACGACATCAAGAGTCAGGTTGCGTCGCGAAGGCCGTACGGCCAGTGGGTGCGCGAGCACCTCATGCATCTGGACGACTACCTCAAGACCTGTTCGATCGAGGTGGTTCGCCCGGAGATGAACCTCACCCAGCAGCAGGCCGCGTTCGGGTACACGCGTGAGGAGCTTCAGTACGTCATTCGACCGATGGCACAGGACGGGAAGGAGCCCGTCTGGTCGATGGGGGACGACACCGCACTCGCCGTGTTGGAGCGAATCCCGCGGCTTCTCCCCAACTACTTCAAGCAGAAGTTCGCTCAGGTCACCAACCCTCCGATCGACCCGATCCGCGAGGAGCTGGTGATGTCCCTGGACGTGTACCTGGGACCACGGCTGAGCCTGTTCGAGGAGACGCCCGAGCATGCCCGGCTGTTGCACGTCGCGTCACCGCTCATGATCGATGAGGAGATCGACGCGCTGAAGACGCTCGACAACGGCATCTTCAAGGGCGTCGTGCTTCCCACCTTGTTCCCGGCGACGGGTCCGGACGCCCTGGAGCCCGCTCTCCGTGAACTGTGCCGGAGGGCGTCCGAAGCGATCGATGCGGGCGCCAACATCCTCGTGCTCAGCGACCGCGGGGTCGACGCCACTCACGCGCCCATCCCGATGCTGCTGGCGGTCGGCGCTGTGCACCACCACCTGATCCGCGAAGGCAAGCGCATGCGGGCGAGCATCGTCTGCGAGACGGGCGAAGCCCGCGACGTGCACCAGATCGCGACGCTCATCGGCTACGGTGCCAGCGGGGTCAATCCGTATCTGGCGCTGGAGACGGTCAGCCAGCTCTTCTTCTCGGGCCAGCTCAAGGACCTTGACGTCCACAAGGCGCTCACGAACTACGAGAAGGCCGTCGACGCTGGCATCCTCAAGATCATGTCGAAGATGGGTATCTCGACGGTGTCGGCGTATCACGGAGCGCAAATCTTCGAAGCCGTCGGCCTGTCCCAGGAAGTGATGGACCTCGCATTCGTCGGCACGCCCTCGCGCATCGGTGGCATTGGCCTCCGAGAGATCGCCGAGGACGTGCTGCGACGGCATCGGAAGGCGTTCCAGCCCGAAGATGGCGTTCAGCTCGATGTTGGCGGCTTCATCCGGTACCGCAAGGAAGGCGAGTACCACGGGAACAACCCAGATGTCGTCCGGGCGCTTCACCACGCGGTGCAGACGCGACGGTACGAGGACTACCGGGTCTACGCCGACATGGTGAACAAGCGCGAGCCCGTCGCGCTCCGTGATCTGCTCGATTTCAAGAGCGACCGGCCTCCGGTCCCCATCGACGAGGTGGAGCCAATCGAGTCGATCATGCGGCGGTTCACGACCGGTGCCATGTCGCTGGGAGCCCTGAGCCCCGAGGCGCACGAAGTCATCGCCATCGGCATGAACCGCATCGGCGGGAAGAGCAACACGGGCGAGGGCGGCGAGGAGGCATGGCGCTGGTGGCAGAAGCGCAACGGTGACGACGCCAACAGCCGCATCAAACAGGTGGCGTCGGGCAGGTTCGGCGTCACGCCGCCGTATCTCGCCGCGGCGTCGGAGCTCGAGATCAAGATGGCCCAGGGCTCGAAGCCCGGAGAAGGTGGCCAGCTTCCTGGCCACAAGGTGTCGCCGTACATCGCGACCATCCGGCACACGCTTCCCGGTACGCCACTCATCTCGCCGCCGCCGCATCACGACATTTACAGCATCGAGGACCTGGCGCAGCTCATCTACGACCTCAAGCAGGTCAATCCGCGGGCCAGAGTCTGTGTGAAGCTCGTGGCCGAAGAGGGCGTCGGAACGATCGCGGCCGGCGTCGCAAAGGGCTACGCCGACGTCATCCAGATCTCGGGCCACGAAGGGGGCACCGGCGCCTCGCCGTTGTCATCCATCAAGTACGCGGGCCTGCCGTGGGAGCTGGGCCTCTCGGAGACGCAACAGGTGCTGGTGCTCAATGACCTCCGGAGCCGGGTGACCGTGCGCGTCGACGGCGGCTTCCACACCGGCAGGGACGTGGTCGTCGCGGCGATGCTCGGGGCCGATGAGTATGGCTTCGGCACCATCGCGCTCATCGCTATCGGCTGTCAGATGGCGCGCCAGTGTCACCTGAATACCTGCCCCGTGGGCATCGCCTCACAAAGGGAAGACCTGAGGGCGAAGTTCCCCGGCGTGCCTGACAACATCGTCACGTTCTTCTCGCACGTGGCGCAGGAGGTGCGGGAGCTCTTGGCGAGCCTCGGCTACCGCCGGCTGGACGACATCATCGGCCGCATGGACCTGCTTCGACAGGTCGAGCGTCCGGAACGGCCCCGTGCCCAGAAGCTGGACCTGTCGCCCATCATCACGATGGTGCCGGACGGCAAGCCCATTCGCGCCCTCCAGGAGCGAAACGACCGCGTCGAGCGGACGCTGGACGACCAGATCCTGCAGGACGCGAAGGACGCGCTGGAGGGACGTGGCAGCGTGCGGCTGTGCTACAAGGTCCGGAACACGGACCGCACGGTGGGGACGAAGCTGGCGGGTGAGATCGCGTACCGCTTTCACGAAGAGGGCCTGCCCGAGGGGACGATCGAGATCAACCTGGAGGGGAGCGCGGGCCAGAGCCTGGGCGCATTCCTGCACCGAGGGGTGCGGATCATCCTGCGCGGCGAGGCCAACGACTACGTCGGCAAAGGTATGGGAGGCGGCGAAATCGCGCTGCTGCCGCCCGAGAACTCGCCGTTCGAGAGCCACGAGAACGTAATCATGGGTAACACGTGCCTGTACGGCGCGACGGGTGGCATGCTGTTCGCGGCCGGACGGGCCGGTGAGCGCTTCGCCGTGCGCAACTCGGGTGCCAAGGCGGTCGTCGAGGGCGTGGGCGACCATGGCTGCGAGTACATGACCGAAGGCGTCGTCGTGATCCTCGGCGAAACGGGGCGCAACTTCGGCGCGGGCATGTCCAACGGAATCGCCTACGTGCTGGACGAGAAGGGAGACTTCCCGTCCAAGCTGAATCCCGAACTCGTGGCGATCAAGCGGGTCACCGGCGAGCAGGACATCGAAATGCTCACGGGGCTCATCAAACGGCACGTGCAGCTCACGGGCAGCCGGCGCGGACGCGAGATCCTCGACCACTGGGAGCGGTTCCAGCCGCTGTTCTGGAAAGTTGCGCCGCACACGGCAATGACCGAGGAAGGCCCGCAGACCATCATCAACCGGCATATCGAATCGGTCCGCGCGGCCATCGCCATGGGCTGAGGTCGGCCCGCGTTGACGCGCGGGACAGCCGCACCTAGGGGTCGTCGTGCTCCGCAGGTGCGTCGATGCCAGCCACCTCGCGCCAGCAGCGGGAGACGGTGCGTTGCGCGACTGCGTAGCCGAAGCCGCGCCGTAGGAGAAATCCGCCCAGCCGTCGTCTGAAGGCATCTTCGTCGAGCCCCGCGAAGCTGCGGAGCCGACGCGATGCGGCCCGGTACGCCGCATCGTCGTCGTCGATGCTGGCCGTCGCTTCGGCGGCGGTCGACGGCTCAATGCCACGGCTCTGGAGCTCGGATCGCAGCAGCCGACGGGACCGAGGGCTGGCCGCGTCGCGGGTCTCGACCCAGAAGCGCGCGAAGGCGGCGTCGTCGAGATACCCCATGGCCCGAAGGCGGGCGATCGCGTTGTCGACGTGCGGCCGTTCGAAACGGCGCTGTCGTAGGGCGTCGCGGAGTTCGCGTTCACTGCGAGGTCTGCGGGCCACGAGACGCAGAGCGCTCTCGATGCAACGCTGGCGGGCGTCGGCGTCACGGAGCGCGTCGACCATGGCGGCGTCGACCGTTTGCCCCTCGCGCAGGCCGTGCTGGATAGCGACCTCCGTCGCGAGCGAGAAGGCGAAGGCGCCGTCGAGGTGAACGTTCACCCGGCGGCGCCCCCGTCGTCGTTCGAGGAGCGTGACGATCACGGCGTCGCTCCGGGGCCGCTATTCGTCGAAGGATGGCTCGTCGTCTTCGACGTCGGCGACGGTCGCGGCGGCAGGCACACGCTGCCCAGCGGCGCGGGCGCGGATCTCTCGCTCGATCTCCGCGGCGATCTCCGGGTGCTGAGCCAGGAACTCCTTCGCGTTCTCCCGGCCCTGGCCGAGACGCTGTTCACCGTACGTGAAGAACGCTCCCAACTTGCGGACGACTCCGTACTCGACACCAAGGTCAATGATGTCGCCCTCGCGGCTGATGCCCGCGCGTCCGGGCGTGAACATGATGTCGAACTCAGCGGTACGGAACGGCGGAGCGACCTTGTTCTTCACGACTTTGGTCCGGACCCGGCTGCCGACGATCTGCGCGCCCTGCTTGATGCTCTCGACGCGCCGGATGTCGATGCGCACGGACGCGTAGAACTTCAGCGCGCGCCCGCCTGGCGTCGTCTCCGGGTTGCCGAACACCACGCCCACCTTCTCGCGGAGCTGGTTGATGAAAATGACCGCGGTGCGCGACTTCGAGATGGCGTGCGTGAGCTTCCGCAGGGCCTGGGACATCAGGCGCGCCTGCAGTCCAGGAAGCGAGTCACCCATCTCTCCCTCGATCTCCGCGCGCGGGACCAGGGCGGCGACGCTGTCGATGACGACGACGTCGACGGCGTTGCTGCGCACGAGGGCCTCAGCGATTTCGAGGGCCTGCTCCCCTGTGTCAGGCTGCGAGACGAGCAGGTCGTCGATCTTCACCCCGAGGGCAGCGGCGTACTGGGGGTCGAGGCTGTGCTCTACGTCGATGTACGCCGCCATGCCGCCCAGCTTTTGCGCCTCAGCGATGATGTGTTGCGCAAGGGTGGACTTGCCGGCGGATTCGGGCCCGAAGATCTCGATGACGCGGCCCCGAGGCACGCCCCCGATACCGAGGGCGAGGTCGAGCGCGAGCGACCCGGTAGGGATAGCCTCGACCTGCATGGCCTGCGAGGCCTCGCCGAGACGCATGATGGCGCCTCGACCGAATTGCTTCTCGATCTGCCCGAGCGTGATTTCCAGGGCTTTGATCTTGTCGTCCACCTGACCGGTTCCGTTGACGCTGGCGGTGGTGCTAGCGCTGGCCATGGAGGGCCTCCTTGCTCGGCTGGTGACACCCTCACGCCCCCGCGCTCGCGGTGTCATCATACTGTCCTACCGTCGGGCCCAACAGTAGAACAAACGTACGACCCTTGTCAAGCCCTCAGGCTCAGCCTCGCAGGCCGTACCGTCGGAGCGTTTCGAGTTCCGGCTCTTCGCGGGGGAAGTCTCCCACCAGCCACAGCCGGGCGAGTTCGATCCGCCGGATCGTGAAGGAAAGGCGCTGCGGCTCCGAGCGAAGCGCGTGCAAGGTAGCGCGCAGCGCCATCCGGTCGGGCGGCTCCAGACAGCGAGCGACAGGGAGGTGTGGCAGCACGCGCCCGGGTGCCGGTCGACCGGCGATGTGGCTCACGCTCCGTCCGAGCGCTTCCCAGCGCCCATCGTCGTGCAGCTCGAGGACGATGGCCTCTCCCAGGACGTTGGGCAGGCCAACGGAGAACGTAACGGGGGCGGACCGCTGGAACAGGGGCGCTGCACGCTCGCCCCATGCTATCGCTTGCTCACGAGTCAGCTCGTCGGGGCGCGAGGGCCTCAGCACCTGAAAGCCGACGCCCGCGAGCGTTACATGCAGGTAGTCGTCCGTGAAGGGAACGACGCCAGCGACAGTCGTGAGGCGTCGGCGTATGCGCTCGACGGCGTCGATGACGGCACGGTCTTCGACGCGCGCGATGAACGCGAGGTACTGCGCGCGCCCGTGAGCCCACGAATCTGCCCAGGCGTCGTCGGCGACGACGATGTCGCCTTCACGGTCGAACCAGCGCCAGGCTTCGTCGAAGGAGGTGAACTCGGGCATCACATCCAGCGTACCGCGCGAACGGGTTCGCGCAGGTTCGTCGCGCGCTGCCTCACTCGGGCTGGCGCATGTGCGGGAACAGGATGACCTCTCGGATCGACCGCTGGCCGGTGAGCAGCATCACCAGGCGGTCGATGCCGAGCCCGAGGCCACCCGCGGGCGGCATGCCGTGCTCCAGCGCCACGAGGAAGTCTTCGTCCAGTGTTTCGACTTCCTCGAGACCGGCGGCCTTGAGCCGGGCCTGCACCAGGAATCGCTCGCGCTGATCGATGGGATCGTTCAGTTCGGAGTACGCGTTCGCGATCTCCATCCCGCGGCAGAACGCCTCGAACCGCTCGACCAGGTGCGGCGCGTCCGCCTTTGCCTTGGCCAGGGGGGAGAGCTCACGCGGATAGTCCAGCAGGAACGTGGGCTGCACGAGATGGGGCTCGACAGCGTTCGAAAAGATCTCGTCCACTAGCTTTCCCCAGCTCCATCCGGGGTCGGTCTGGATGTTCATAGCGCGCGCGCGTTCGAGCAGGCCGTCGCGGTCGTCGCGGTACGTCTCGAGATCGAAACCGGCGTACTCGATGAACGCTTCCCGCATGGTGAGGCGCCGCCACGGTGGACGGAGATCGATCGTGGTGTCCCCGTAGCTGACCGTCGTCGAGCCCAGAACCTCCTTGGCGACGGTCGACACCAACTCTTCGACCATGCGGGCGACGTCATGGTAGTCGGCATATGCCTCGTAGCTCTCCATCATCGTGAACTCGGGGTTGTACTTCCAGGAGACGCCCTCGTTCCGGAAGATGCGCCCGATCTCGTAGACGCGGTCGTAGCCGCCGATGAGAAGCCGTTTGAGGTGCAGTTCCAGGGAGATGCGGAGGTAAAAATCGCGGTCGAGCGCCCGGTGGTGTGTGACGAATGGCGTCGCCGCCGCTCCGCCGGCTTCGGCCTGGAGTACGGGCGTCTCGACCTCCATGAAGCCGCGGTCATCCATGAAGCGCCGGACGGCGCGGATGATGGCGCTGCGCGTCTCGAAGAGCCGGCGCACGTCCTCGTTGGTCATGAGGTCGAGGTAGCGCCGCCGGTATCGCAGCTCCACATCCTGGAGGCCGTGCCATTTCTCTGGGGGCGGCTGGAGGGCCTTGGCGAGTAGCGTGAGCGCATGGGCTTCGACGGTAATCTCCCCGGTGCGGGTGCGGAAGAGCGGCCCCGTGACGCCGAGAAAGTCGCCCAGGTCGAGATCCGGGAGAAGCTCGAAGGCATCGCCGAGGACGTCGCGGCGCAAGTGGGCTTGGAGGCGCCCCGAGCCGTCGCGCAGGTCCAGAAAGGCGGCTCGCCCCATGTGCCGCAGGGCGGTGATTCGGCCGGCGACGGTGACCGTGGGGCCGGGCGCACCGGGTTCGGCGTGTTGCTCGTGCGCAACGAACAGGGCGGCCGCGGAGGCGTTGTCGTGCGTGCGGTGGAAGTGCGCAGGATACGGGTCGATACCGCGGGCGCGTAGCCGCTGGAGCTTGGCGAGCCGTTCTGCGCGCAGTTCCTCGATGGTCGGCATACGCCCGTGATTCTACGTTCCCTGACGCTGGCGCGACAGGCCCGAACACGCAACGGGGGCGGACCGCCGGCCCGCCCCCGCATCGAGCTGCTCGCTGCCGGCTACTTGATTTCGAGAATGGTGAGCTTCTTCACGCCGGCCGGGACGACGACCTCGACCACGTCGCCCTTGCGGTGCCCCAGAAGAGCGCGACCCACAGGGGACTCGTTGCTGATCTTGCCGGCTTTGGGGTCGGCTTCGGTAAATCCGACGATGGTGAAGGTGCGCCGCTCACCGTTCTCATCGAGCACGACCACGTCGGACCCGAGCTGGACACGGGAGGCGTGGTGCGCCTCCTCTTCGTCGATGAGGACGGCGTTTTGGAGGAGCCGTTCGAGCGTGAGGATGCGCCCCTCGACGAAGGCCTGCTCGTTCTTCGCGTCGTCGTACTCCGCGTTGTTCTGCGTGCTGGCCAGCTCCTTCGACTGATGGATACGCTCGGCCACCTGTGGACGGCGAACGTTGCGGAGGTAGTCGAGTTCCTCCTGGAGCTTGGCCAGACCTTCCTTCGTCAGTGGAACGGGTCTGTCAGGCATCTCGCCCTCCGGCTGAAAAAAGAGACTGAGGTCCGCGCTCAGGGAGCCTCAGTCGCCGCGACATTACCGCAGCGACAGTATAGATGATGCGCTCAAGCCCTGTAAAGGATTCGGAACAGCGGTTCGCCATGGCCTTTCGGGGGTGTCAGCGCCGAGATCAGACGGCGACTTTCGTGAGCGTGCGGAGACACCTCGTGCAGACGCGCAAGCGGACGGGCTGCCCGCCGACGTAGACGGTCTGGTGGTGCAAGTTGGGACGAAAGACGCGACTCGTGCGGGGCGCCTTGCGCTGCCAGCGCCCGGAGTGCCGGTGTCGGATGTTACGGCCGAAGGTCGTGCCCTTGACGCAGAGATCGCAGACTGCAGGCATCGGCGCTCGCGCCTCCCTGACCCATCTCGGTGGGCCTGGCCCCCTTCTCTGGGGACTGCTAGAATCTGGACACCGCATGCTAGCAGGTGCGGCATCCTGAGGCAACGATCACGGATGACACCAGCGCCCGGCCCATCACGCCCGGCCCGTAGCGCGCGGACAGGACGCCAGCCCTGAACGCCCTTACCGCCCGGCAACTGCTGGACATCCTCCGGGGCGCGACCGCCTTTCTCCAACGGCACATCGACGCCCTCAACGCTATCAACGTCTTCCCCGTTCCGGACGGCGATACGGGAACGAACCTCTACCTGACGATGCGCGCTGCCGTCGCTGAAGCGGAGCGCGTGCAGTCGGGCAGCGTCGGGGAGACGCTGCAAGCCCTGGCGCGGGGTGCCCTCATGGGCGCGCGGGGCAACTCGGGCGTCATTCTGTCTCAAGTCCTGCGCGGATTCGCCCGCGCTGCCCAGAACGAGCACGTCCTGAGCGCCGCCACCCTGGCCGCGGCCCTCGAACTGGGCTCACGCTACGCCTACGAAGCGGTGAGCGTCCCCCGCGAGGGGACGATGCTCACGGTCGTGCGCGAGGCCGCGGCCGCAGCGCGACGGCACGCGAGCGATGACGCCGAGGCCGCGCTCGAGGCGACCGTGCAGGCCGCCCGGGAGGCGGTCGATCGCACGCCTGAGCTGCTGCCGGTGCTGAAGGAAGCGGGCGTGGTCGACGCCGGCGGTGAGGGGCTGTTCATCCTGCTCGACGGCGCCCTCCGGACGCTCCGTGGTGAGACGCCCCCGGCCGAACCAGCCCGACCCGAGGCGGACGCCAGCCATGTGGCCGCCGCCGCGCTGCTGGCCCGCCAGCACGACGGGCATCCGGTCGGATATTGCGTCGAGTTCCTCATCCGCGGCGAGCGTCTCGACCGGGCACGGATCGAGCGCGAGCTGAGCGCCGTCGGCACGTCGGTCCTGGTCGTCGGCGATCATGATGTGCTCCGCGTGCATGTGCATGCGGACGAGCCAGAGCGCGTCATCGCCCTCGGGCGGGCAGCCGGCGAGGTGACCGACGTGAAGGTCGACGACATGGACGCTCAGCTCCATCGCTTCGTCGAAGGCGAGGCCGCCGGCGCGCAGGCGCGCGGCGTCGCCATCGTCGCCGTGGCTCGGGGCACAGGTCTCGAAGCGGCGCTCCGGAGCGTGGGGGTGTCCCGCGTGGTTCCCGGCGGTCCCACGATGAACCCGAGCGCGCGGGAGATGCTGGACGCCATCGAAGCATGCCCTGAGGAGCGCGTGTTCGTGCTTCCCGACAACACGAACGTGGAGCTGGTGGCTCGTCAAGCCGCTGCGCAATCGTCGAAGCGCGTGTTCGTCATTCCCACGCGCTCGGTCCCGGAAGGCATCGCGGCAGCGCTGGCGCTGGATCCGGACGCCGACGACGAAACGAACGCGCGGCGCATGGCGGAGGCCGCCGCATCCGTGCGGTGGGCCGAGGTGACGCTGGCGGCGAGAGACACGACCCTCGGGGGCCGGCGCATTCGCGCCGGTCAGCCCATCGGCATCGTGCAGGGTGACCTCACCGTCGTCGAGGAGAGCATCGACGCTGCCGTCTTCGAGGCAGTGCGCCAGATGCTCACACCGGAGGCGACCCTGTTGACGCTGTTCGCGGGGGAGGGCGTTGCGGACGCCGATGCGCGCTCGTTGGCCGAGCGCCTGCGGGCAGCGTATCCTCAGCTCGAGGTCGAAGTCGTGCGCGGTGAGCAGCCGCATTACCCGTACATCCTGTCGCTGGAGTGACCATGGCGTTCACGGCGAGGCGGCCCGGGCGCGGCCCCGTGGCGCCGGGGGAACGGGAACTGCGCAAGGTCCTCGAGCTCGAACGAGCGAAGGGCTTCGCCGACACCGCCGTTGTCGGTGGACTGGATCGGTTGCTCGCGGCAGCGCTCAGGGGTAACGGCGTGCGCTCCGCCGTTCGCTCGAAGCTGCGGCTGCCGCGCGGATATCGCGGGCTCGACATAAGCGCTCGCGAGCGTTGGGTCGACGATGTCTTGCGAGCCCTGGACGCGCCTGAAAGCGTTCCTCGAACCCGCGAAGCGCAGCGGCCCGCGCGGGCCACGACCGCCATGTCGGAGGGCGGAGATCCCCTCGACCGACCGATTCGAGTGCTGCGCGGGGTGAGCGCGGCGCTGGAAGCGCGATTCGAGCGCCTGGGCGTGCGCACCATCCGCGACCTGCTCACGTTCTTTCCTCGGCGGCATAACGACTACGCAAGCATCGTCAAGGTCCGCGACCTGCGGGTGGGGCAGGAGCAGGTCGTGAAGGTGCGCGTCTGGAGCGCTTCGGAGCGTCTCATCGGTCGACGCAAAGGCACGGACGCAACCGTCGGGGACGACTCCGGCATGATGCGAGTCGTCTGGTTCAATCAGCCGTACGTCGCTCGACAGCTCAAGCCGAACGCAGAGGTGGTACTCGCGGGCAAGGTGTCCTTGTACCAAGGGAGGCCCACGTTCGAAAACCCCGAGTGGGAGCTCTGGTCCGAGGATCTGACGCACGTGGGTCGACTGGCGCCGGTGTATCCCCTCACCGAAGGGCTCTCCGGCCGGACGGTGCGTCGGCTGGTGCGCGACGCGGTCGAGCGCTACGCGCAGTTCGTGCCCGAGATCCTGCCCGAGGAGCTGCGGGAGCGCTACGGCCTTCCGGACGCGCCCGAAGCGATCCGCCAGGTTCACTTTCCGGAGTCTCCGGAGGCACTGGATCGCGCGCGGCGCCGCCTGGCCTGCGAAGAGCTTCTCTCGATCCAGTTGGCGGTGCTGATGCGACGCAAGGCGTTTCAGGAGTCCGCTCCGGCGCCGCGGCTTCCCATGCCACCGGCCGTGCTCGAGGGCTTCACGGCGTCGCTGCCTTACGCGCTGACGTCGGCCCAGCGGCGTTGTCTGGACGCCATCCTGCGCGACATGGACGCCGATCGCCCGATGAGCCGGCTGCTCGAGGGCGACGTGGGTTCGGGGAAGACCGTCGTGGCCACGGCGGCTCTCGTGGCGGCCATCGCGAACGGCTTTCAGGGCGCGCTCATGGCGCCCACGGAGATTCTCGCGGCGCAGCATCTGCGCACCCTCCGGTCAGTGCTGCACGCCGACGACGGAGCGGGTCCGCTCTTCGTGGCCGCGCCGCCGTACTTGGACCGGTCGATCACGATCGCGTATCTCGCGGGGTCGTTGACCGCTTCGGACCGTCGGCGAGTACATGAGGCTGCCGCTTCTGGCGAGGCGGACATCGTCGTAGGTACGCACGCGCTGATCCAAGAGGGGGTGACGCTTCCCCGACTGGGCCTCGCGATCGTGGACGAGCAGCACCGGTTCGGCGTCATGCAGCGCGCGGCGCTCCGGGACCGCGGCGGCCGGGCGGCGCACATGCTGGTCATGACGGCGACGCCTATCCCGCGGACGCTCGCTCTGACCCTGTACGGCGACCTCGACGTGTCGGTGATCGACGAACTTCCGCCCGGACGTCAGCGCGTGCGCACCGAATGGAAGCCGCCCGAACGGAGGCACGAGGCGTACGACTTCGTCCGTCGGGAGGTCGCGAAGGGGCGCCAGGCGTTCATCATCTGTCCGCTGGTCGAAGAGTCGGAGGCGCTCCAGGTGCGAGCAGCTACGGCCGAGTTCGAACGGCTCCGCCGCGAGGTCTTCCCCGACCTCAGGCTCGCGCTCCTCCATGGTCGGATGAGTGCCCGCGAGAAGGACGAAGCCATGCGTCGCTTCCGCGAGCACGAAGTCGACATTCTGGTCTCGACGGCGGTCGTCGAGGTGGGAATCGACGTGCCCAATGCCACCGTCATGCTCGTCGAGGGCGCCGACCGCTTCGGGCTCGCGCAGCTCCATCAGTTTCGGGGCCGCGTGGGCCGGGGCGCGGAGGCGTCCTATTGCATCCTGCTGGCCGATGACCCATCGGAAGAGGCACAGGAGCGGCTGCGCATCATGGCATCTACGTCCAACGGATTCGAGCTCGCCGAGGCCGACCTTCGGCTGCGGGGACCCGGTGAGTTCTTTGGGACGCGACAGGCAGGCATGCCCGATCTGCGCGTAGCGAACCTGCTCGATGTGCGGGCGATCGAGATGGCGCGCGAAGAAGCGACCCGGCTGCTCGAGGCAGACCCTCGTCTCGAGCGGCCCGAGCATGCCGGGTTGCGCGAGCAGGCGCTCCGCATGATGGAGCGCACCATCGACGAGGCGCACTAGCCGCCTTCGAGCCCGCGGACCCGCTGGATGCTCGTGTAGCGCTGACGGACCACTTCGCGACCCCGCTCGTCCACCGTGAGAGCGTCGAGCACCAGGTACCCCTGGCCGTTCCGTTCGAACGTCTCGAGGACGTACGCGTACGTGAGGAATTCCTGTCCGGCGGACACCTCAGCGAGATACTCGATCTCCGAGCCGACGTGGATCGTCGGCCGGCGGCCCATGGCCCGGTGCAACAGCTCGATGGGAATGCGCGCGAATTGGGCCGGGTGCACCGGCGGCGGGCTTTCGCTGTACCAGTCGTGGTCGTCCTCGATCTCCTGGGTCCAGCGCCGGACAAGGTCCACCGAGAGATGAACGGGAAGCGGTACGAGGTCCACGCCTGGCGACAGGTCCTCGTACCGGAGCCAACGTCCGCTCGCGTCCGGAGGGACCGGCTTGGGGATGAGACGCCGCCAGGGTCGCGCTTCGGGCGACGTAGGCGGGCCGAGGGACGCGAGCCCCTCGGTCACGGTGTCGCCCTCGGGGTTCCGCACCTCGATGACCGTGCCACTGTCGCCTTGGCGAAGCCAGATTTCGAGCCGCTGCCCGTCGTACACAGGGCGACGGAATCGGATGTGGATGCGGCCCCGGCTCAGCCACGGGCGCCCGAAACGGTCCTCGAGTGCGCGCGTGACGTAGCCGAGTAACGTCACGCCGGTCACGAGGCCGCCGCGGAACCCTGCAGCGCGTGCCTTCGCGTCGTCGTGGATCGAATAGGCTTCGTTCGCTGCGAGGTTGCGCGCGACGACAGCCAGGGCCGGACCTTCGGACGTCTGCGTGGTCACGGCTCAGTATAGGCGCCGGATCAGAAAAGGCGCAGCAGGGCATGCAGGATAGCGAGGGCGACGAGGGCGACGACGTAGACGGGCGCGATGCCCCACCGGTCGTAGAAGCGACGCCAGATGGAGCGTCTGCGGAAACGGATGATCGTCGTTTGACCACGCATGGGCCTGCTCGCGCCAATACGCTACGGTTCGGGCGGGGCGTTGTCCAGCGGTGGCGAACGCGGCCCGTATGCTTGTTGGGGCTGGAAGGCCGCTGATATACTGGGGCCGCCAAAGGGAAACGCGTGATGTGATTCCCGTCCGTCATTGTGGCGGACAGGGGCGGGCGGTTAGCTCAGCCGGGAGAGCGCTTCCTTCACACGGAAGAGGTCACTGGTTCAAGTCCAGTACCGCCCACCATCGATATCGTGAACGCCCGCCCCGGCTCGCCGGGGTTCCGTGCCGAAGTGGCGGAATGGCAGACGCGCTACGTTCAGGGCGTAGTGTCCGCAAGGGCGTGTGGGTTCAAATCCCACCTTCGGCACCAGCGTGTATCCCCGTGGGCGCCCCGATGATTCGGGGCGCGTCTGACGCGCGCTCGTAGCTCAGTCGGATAGAGCGCAGCCCTGCGGAGGCTGAGGTCGTGGGTTCAAGTCCCGCCGAGCGCGCCACTCCATTGTCGACACGCCCGTCGTCCGTTCCCACGCTCGCAGGAGCGAGGGCTCACGCCGCCTTGCGTAGGAACGTCTCGATCGCCCCGCGGTCGTAGGGGAAGACTGCCAGCCGTACGTTCCAGGTGCCGCTCGCGTCGGCGATCTGCGTCCGGAAGCGCTCGAGCACTCTGGCCGCACCCGACACGTTCGTCTCGGGCAGCAGCACGGCGAACATCCCTGGCCGTTCGAACACCGCCACGAGATCGCAGCCCCGCACGAGCGATCGTGCGGCCGTCGCCACCTTGCGGAGCGTTTCGAGGCGGCTCATTCCGAGGTCCACCGGCGCTTCCAGCAGGAGCATCGTGAACGGATGGCCGTAGCGCTCGGACCGCTCGATCTCTTCGGCCACCCGCTGGACGAATGTCGGGCCGTCCACCAGCAAGCGCTGACGTTTTCCGGGACGTAGCGTCATCGTTCCGGTCCCTCTGAACATGATCGGCCGCGCGCCGCGCATCCGTGAGGGGTCTGCACCTGCCTGGACGTGTCGAAGTGATTACGCTGCGCGCTCGGCGCGGCGGCCCAGTGCGCGCAGAAACGCATCCACCACCTCGGGGTCGAACTGCGTCCCCGCGTTCGCGCGGAGCTCCTCGATGGCGGCCTCCTCTGAGAAGCCCTTGCGGAAGGGGCGGTCGTGCACCATCGCGAGATAGGCGTCGACCACGGCGAGCATGCGCCCCAGCCGGGGAATGTCGGTCCCTCGCAAGCCGCGCGGGTAGCCGTAGCCGTCGTACCGCTCGTGGTGCGTCGCGACGGCGACCGCGGCCTCTTCCAGATCGAACAGCCCCCGCACGATGTTCTCGCTGATGGTGACGTGTTGGCGCATGAGCTCCCACTCGGCGGGCGTGAGGGGCCCCGGCTTGCGCAGGATCTCGGCGGGAACGCCGATCTTCCCGATGTCGTGCAAGAGCCCGCCGACCCAGAGGGCGTAGCGGTCGCGTTCGGCGAGCCCCAGCTCGTCGGCCAGCACCAGCGCCAGCGACGCGTGTTGCTTCGAGTGGTGGAAGGTGTACTGGTCGTTCCGGTCGATGACCTGAAGCAGCCCTTCGGCCAACAGCACGGTCTCTGGATGCAGCTCCATGAAGTCACGCGTGGTCAGCGCTGGCGGCGCCGACGCGTTCGCGGCGCGCCGGTGGAAGCGGCGCTCCATGAGCGCAGCGTCGGCGAACGCGATCAGGCTTCGGCGTGTGGCGCCGTCCTCCGGGTACGCCGCGACGCCCCAGCTGATGCGCAAGGGGACCGCATGATCGATGCCCGGGACGATGACATCTTCCGCGCGGATGGCGGCGTCCACGCGCTCCATGATGCGCTCGGCCTCGGACTTGTTGGCGCCGGGGAAGATGAACAGGAATTCGTCGCCTCCGTAGCGGCCGACGACGTCTTCTGGACGGATACAGCGACGCACCACGGCGGCGACGCGCTTGAGGACTTCGTCCCCCACTTGATGGCCGTGGACATCGTTGAGCAGCTTGAAGTTGTCCATGTCCGCCATGGCGATGCCGAGAGGTCGGTTGTCGGCGATGGCGTTCTGAAGCGCAGCCTCGAACAGGTCCTGGAGGTGGCGGTGATTGGGGAAGCCAGTGAGAAAGTCGGTGCGGGCCTCCTGCTCCACGCGCTCGAAGAGCCGGGCGTTGTCGATGATGATCGCGGCCTGGTGGGCGATGACGGCGAAGGTCTCGATCTCCGCGCGCGGGAACTTCACGTAACGGAATGGCGAGTCGACCGCCATCATGCCCACCACACGGTCGCGGACGATCATCGGGTAGATGGCGAGCGACTTCAGCTCGAAGGTCTCCGCCCAGAAGTCGGGGACGGCCCCGGAGCCGGGCACACGGAGCTCGATGTATGGCCGGCGGGTGCGCAGCGCTTCTTCGAACGCGTGGACGTGTTCGAGCGGCGTGCCAGCGGCGCCGAGGAATTTCTCCCACAGGGTCGGGTCGGTGATGCCCAGCGACATGTACGGCTGGAGCACGCCGCTCTGTTCGTCGTACAGGAAGATGCTGCAGCGGTCGGCCACGCTGAGGCGCGCCACTGCGTCGCACACCTTGATGAGAATCTTCCGCACGCTGAGGGTAGACGCAGCCGCCATGACGACTTCGAGAAGCGTTTGCGCCCGGGCGCGCTCGCGGCGTTCTCGAGCGAGCGCCCGGCGCGTCCGGCGCCGCTCCGCCTCCGCGGCCTGCAGGAGCTTGGTTTGCTCCGTGACGTCGTGGGCGATTCCGTGCCGCCCGACCACCCCGTCCGGCCCCACGAGGTTGCGTACGTGGAGCTCGAGCTTCACGACACGGCCATCCTTTCGGAGGGCCTCGTACACGGAATGGTGGGTCGGCACGCGGTTCGTGATCCCTTCCCGAAACCGCCGCAGCGCTTGCCGGGCGCTGGCGGGCGTCAAGATGGTCGCGAAGTGCCGACCGCACAGCTCATCGGGTCGATATCCGAGCACCTCCTCGACCTGGGCGCTCACGTATTCGAAGCGGCCATCCAGTCCCAAGGAAAAGATGACGGCGTGCGCATGGTCCACCAGGAGGCGGTAACGCTGCTCGGAGCGACGCAGTTCTTCCATGGCCTGTGCCCGGTCGCGGGCGGCAAAGGCCCGGCGGAGCGCAAGGGAGGCATGCCCCGCGAGTGCCTCCACGAACGTGATGTCGTGTGGCGTGAACGGTCGCAGACGGGTCGTTCGGTTGGCGGTGAACCCCCCAAGCAGACGCTCCCCTTCCAGCAGCGGCACGATGAGCAGCGTCCGGATGTGAAAGGTCTCGATGAGAAGCGGGTCGAGCTCAGGGGGAGGTGGGCCGCCGTTGTACACGAACGGTACGCGCCGCTCTCGCAGCCAGGCGACGAGAGGGGCCGCCGCCGCCCGTATGTCCGGTGTTGCGTAGATGGTTCGATCGGATTCGGGAACGCCGTACGCACCGGCGAGGCGCAGGGTGCCGTCATCCTCGATCAGAAGCGTGGTGCTGCGGTCGCAGCCCACCGTCTTGGCGACGGTACGCGTGAGCAGCTCCAGAACCTCGTCCACGTCGTCCAGCGCGGCGAGCTGGTGGGCGACGTCGAGAAGGACGCGCGTGTATGCCGGCCGCGCACGGAATGCCCGGGCGCGGCCCTCGTCTTCGCTCGGTGCGTTCGCCATCGGCCTCCTCACGAGATGCTCCCAAGGGCATAGTCGACGAACCACGCCACGATCTGCACCCTGGCGCATCCATTTGGTCGCGCAACGCCGCAAAACCGCGTACAGTGAGCCTGTACCGCGCGCGGGAGGGGAAGGAGCGGCATGCTATCCGAGGCGACCGCCGGGCTCGAGTTCCGGGATGACCAGGCGACGGCGAGGCCATCGCTTCGTGGCGTGCTCCACCTGGTCGCGGCCGTTCTCGCGGCTGTTGGGGTGGTCGTCCTGGTGCTGGTCGCGGAATCGCCGCGAGGCTACGTTGGCGGAGCGATCTTCGCCGCGAGCTTGGTCCTCCTGTATACGACGAGCGCGACCTATCACCGGGTGACGTGGCGGCCGACCGTGCGCCGCATCGTGAAGCGTGTGGACCACGCGATGATCTTCACGCTCATCGCGGGCACGTACACGCCGTTTTGCCTGCTGACGCTGAGCGACGCATGGGGCATCACGATGCTGGCGGTCGTTTGGGGCGTCGCGGGCGCTGGCATGCTGTTGAAGGTCACCTGGCCGGGCGCGCCGAAGTGGCTGAGCGTTCCCCTGTACATCGCCGTCGGATGGCTCGCCATCGTCGCCTCCCCGCAGTTGGTCGACCGTCTCGGTAGTGTGCCGCTCGCGATGCTCGTGGGAGGCGGCGTGCTCTACACGGTCGGAGGCGTCGTCTACGCGCTGGAGCGTCCGAACCCGTGGCCGCGCGTGTTCGGCTACCACGAGGTCTTCCATGCGCTGGTCGTCGCCGGCAGCGCCGTTCACTACGCTCTTGTGGCGCTCTTTCTGCTGCCGCGCTAGGGAGATCCACCCTCGGCGGCACTCAGCGCGTACGCCGCCGGCGCCCTGCTGTCCCCCGTCAGCGCAACGACGACGAGGACCGCCGGTCCCTGCGACAGGTCCACGTCGAACGCTGCCCGATTCGCATCGTCGAGCGGCACCGGTGTGATGCGGTCGCCCTGCACGAGCCTCAAGGCGAACCGCTGAGCCAGCGGGCGATCGAGTCGAACGAAGCCCTCCGCATCCCACCCGGCGGGGGCATCGGCCTCGTCGTCGAAGCCGATCTCGGGGATACGGATGCCCTGGATGGCCCAGCCCTCGCGATGGAGTCCGCCGTCGGTGACGTATTCGAACCGTAGGAGGATACGCTGGCCGGCGAACGGCGTGAGGTCGATCCGTTCCTCGACCCAAGCGGGCGTATTACCGCCACCACTGCGCCCTGTGTAGCCCGGACCGTACGCCATGCCGATGGGATTCAGGTCGGTCGTCTGCTGCCCCCGGAGAAGCTTCCAGGTTCTCCCGTTGTCCTGTGAGACTTCGACGTAGGCGTAGTCCCAGGCGCGCTCGATATCGAACCAGGTCCGGAAGAGGAGCGTCGCGCGGGTCACGCTCGTGAGGTCGAAGGCGCGCGTGAGACGGGAGTCGATGGCGTCGCCGCGGTTCGACCACCAGACGCCGTCGGTGCTGCCGAGGCCGCGGACGACGGGCACCGTCCTTGCGCCCTCGAACGTGAGCCTGACGCGGCCCTCCCCCTCGATGGCCACGTAGTCCGCCGCGGACTGCGGCAGGTCGCGTTCCAGGCGCTCACCAGGTTGGATGGTGGCGTTGGTCCCGACCGAAACGTCGGTTTGCGGGTAGGCGTACGGTCCGGAAGCCTGGTCTGCGTAATTCGCCACGGCCCAGTCGACGATCACGTCCTCGAAGTCGATGCCCTGCCGGCCCAGCGCGGCCCGCACGCCCTCATCACCGTCGAGCGGTTCGCGCGCGATCGAAGCGACGAGCTCGCGTCCGAATCGCTGCGCCAGGTAGTCGAACCAGAGGTACGCCTTGCCGTAGTCGGCCGCGCTTCCTTCCCAGGCATCGAGCTGCAAGGGGGCGTTCTCGAGGAACGCCCGCTGGCGCCCGCCGTAGGAAGCCGTCAGGCCCGCGGCGAATTCCGACAGGCCCTCATTGACCCAGGACTCCTCCCCGGGGTCGCGCGCGAACTGCAGCAAGTGCTGGTATTCGTGAGCGAGGAGCGGAGCGTAGGTGGGTGAATCCGGCGGCGTCGATGCGTCCAGATAGACCATGTCGGCTTCGTTGCTGTACGGATCCGCCCAACGTGGGACCGTGTCCGTGTCGGCGAAGTAGCCGCCGGCGCCTCCCCCGAGGTCCGCGTGCAGGACGACGATGCGGTCGTCTCCGTCGACGCCTCCGCTCGGTTGCTCGCCGAAGACGGGCGTCAGCGCCGGCCGCACGACCGTCTCGAACGTCTCGGCGGCGTGCTGCGCCAACTCGGGTTCCGGCTCGAAGCCCTCTTCCCAGTAGAAGAGCGCGTGCTCTGACGCCGCGAGCAGGACGGCGGTCGCCTCGCGCATGGACGGCAGGGCATCGCCGCCGATGGCGCCAGGGGGCAGGACCGTCACGTAGAACGCGCGTCGCGACCCGACGTGGGGCGTCGGACGGGGAACGACTTCGCTTCCGGGGGCCCGGCCGAGGCGACGCGCTAGGTCGATGAGGTCGCGGTCCGGTGGCGCGGGCAAGAAAGGCCCCGGGACGGGGGTCGGCGAGACCTCGGGTGCTGGCTTCGGCGACGGAGGAGCTGAGGGTGTTCCGGGGCCGGCGGCGTCGCGTGCGCCGTCGCACGAGAGCAGCGAAGCCGCGACGAACGAGAGCGCGGCCGCCATGGCGAGGAAGCGGCCGCGTCCGGGCGGGGAGCGATGCGAAGGAGGGCTAACGGGCTCTAGGGTGCGCCTTCTCGTAGACTTCGCGGACGTGATCGTTGGTGAGCTGCGTGTAGACCTGAGTGGTCGAGATATTGGCATGCCCCAGCAGCTCCTGCACGTTGCGGAGCGGCGCGCCTCCGCGCAGCATATGGGTGGCGAAGCTGTGCCGCAACGTGTGCGGGGTCACCGGGCGCTGGATGTTCGCCTCGCGGGCGTATTGCTTGAGGATGAGCCAGAATCCCTGGCGGGTCAGCCGTTCCCCCCTGCGATTGACGAACAGCGCCAGTTCCTTACGGTTGCGCACCAAGGCGGGGCGGCCTTCTTCCAGGTACTGGGTGAGTGCACTCAGCGCCTGCTCGTGAATGGGGATGACGCGCTCGCGGGCGCCCTTGCCAATGCACCGCACGCGCGCGCCGTGCTGGTCGACGACAATGCTGTCCAGGTCGAGCGCGACGAGCTCTGAAACGCGCATGCCGGTCGCGTAGAGCAGTTCGAGCATCGCGCGGTCGCGTTTGGCCTCGGGGGTGTTGCGCTTCAACGGCTGCTCCAACAACTCGTCCACCTCGACGACTGAAAGCGGCTTGGGAAGCGACTTGCCGACGCGGGGTGAGACGAACTCCTCGGTGGGGTTCGATCGAATGACGCCCTCGGCGTGCAAGAACTGGAAGAACGACTTCACTGCGGCCACCTTGCGGGCCACCGTGGCTTCCGCGTAACGGCGCTGCTTGAGGAAGAGCAGGTAGTCAGTCAGGAGCCGCTTGTCAATCTTGTCCCACGAAGGCCCTCTGCCGTTATGGGACGCGTTGCCGTTGAGGAACTGCTCGAACTGCTGCAGGTCGTTCCGGTACGCCGCGATGGTGTTGCCGGAAGCGCCCTTCTCGACCGACATAAAGTTCAGGAATTGGCCGATGTGGTCATCCATGCCTCACCTCGGTGGTGTCAGCGCGACCCGTCTGCGATCGCCGGGGGGGAAGCGCCGCGATCATACCGATGCCTTTCCGGTGTGTCCAGCCGTAACCGTAAAGATTTTGGGCAAATGGGGAGCCTGCTCGAAACGATCGAAATCCCCGATGGTGCGAGAACGCCGCCCTGATGTTTCGAGACATAACGAAGCTGCCCCGCGACCAGGCGAGCGCGTCAGGTAGTGCGATCGACGGTCGGGTGCTGTCGACGCTGGTGGCCGCAGCGATCAGTGGCGGCGGGCCCAGGGCGGCAAGTCGAGGTTGAGCAGATACTCGTGGATGGCGAGCGCCGCCCGGCGGCCGTCGGCCAGCGCCGTCACCACGAGGTCGGCGCCGTTCACGTTGTCCCCGCCGGCGAAGACCCCGGGGCGTGTCGTCCGCTTCGTCTCGGGGTCGACCTTGATGAGATTCCACCGGTCGGTCTCCACGCCGGGTGCCGCCTTGGGGACGGCCTCGTCGGCGTTGTAGCCGATCGCCACGACGACCGTGTCCGCCGGGAGAATGAAATTCGAGTTCGGGACGGGAATCGGTGTCCGCCGACCCGTCTCGTCCGGCTCCCCGAGTTCCATGCGCTGGCACTCGATGGCCTTGACCTTGCCGTCCTCACCCAAAAAGCGAAGCGGAATCGTGAGGAACAGAAACTCGACGCCCTCCTCGCGGGCGTGTCGGCGCTCCTCCTCCCGTCCGCGCATCTCTTCCTCGGTGCGGCGGTAGACGCACGTGACGTGTTCCGCCCCTAGACGGATCGCGGTCCGGACGCAGTCCATCGATGTGTCGCCGCCGCCGATGACGACGACGTTCTTTCCCACGCGAATCGGTTCGCGCATTGACTCCGGCAGCTCTTCGGGCTTGAGGTTGCCGCGAACGAGGAAATCGGTCGCTCGATAGATCTCGTCGAGCTCCTCGCCCTCGATGCCGAGCCGTGAGCCGACGGATGCGCCCGTGCCGAGGAAGACCGCGTGGAAGCCGCGGTCGAACAGATCGTCGATGGTCATGTCGCGGCCGAGGAACGTATTGCCGACGAACACGATCCCGAGCCTGCGCAGGAAGTCGATTTTCGCCTCGAGGATCTCCTTGTTCAGCTTGAAGTTCGGGATGCCGTAGCGCAGGACGCCGCCCGGCTCGGGCCAGGCGTCGTACACCGTAACCGCGTGTCCGCGCTTCGCCAGCTCCTCGGCCACCGCGAGGCCCGCTGGGCCGGCGCCCACCACGGCGACCCGCTTGCCCGTCGGCGGTGGAAGCGGAGGCAGGGGCAAGCCCGTCGTGCGCCGTTGGTAGTCCGCCACGAACGCTTCCAGCTTCCCGATGGAGACGGGCGGCTCGTGACGGCCGTCGGGCCGGATGGCGAACCCGACGACACATTCGCCCTCGCACAGCTTCTCTTGCGGGCACAGGCGCCCGCAGAGGTCGGGAAGGTTCGAGGTCTCGCGGAATTTCTCGGCCGCTCCCAAGATGTCGCCCTTCTCGAGCAGCAAGAGCGCGGCCGGGATGTCGTTGTGGACGGGACACGCCTCCTGACACGGCGCCGTGGGGCAATGCAGGCAGCGCATGGCTTCGATCCGGGCTGTCTCCGGATCGTAGCCCAGGTAGACCTCGTCCCAATTCTTGCGGCGTTCGATAGGGTCCTGTTTCGGGACCGGTTGGACGGAAATTGCCAGCCGCTGGTGTGTATCGTTCGCCATGGCCGGTCGAGTTGCCTACGGTTGTACGGATTTCGTCCCGTGCGGGAACGGGTGAAGCAAGTCTATCGACTCGGCATCGGGTTGTAAACGTTCACGCTATCCGCCGGCGCATCAGGATGACCGTACCACCCGCGATCAGCACCGCCACCGCGGCCACGAGGGCGACGATGGCAGCCATGTTCACCCCACCGCCGTCGTCGTCCATGATGGCGATGCGCTCGGTGAGCTGCGCGTCCTCAGCGAGCTGCTCCTGCGTCGGCTGCACGCCCACGTAGAATCGGTACGCGCCCTCTGCGAACATGCCGTCGGCTGCGCGGACGTACCAGTTCACCGTGTAGCGTCCGTCTGGAAGGTCATCGGGCAGCGGCACGCTGAGCTTCGTCGGCTCCTCGGGTGAGACCTCGCCCTCGTACGACGCCACCTCCTCGCCGTCCTCGTTTTCGACCCACAGACGCTGACGCTCACCGGTCATCAGCGCGGCGGTGAACCAGAGCTCGACCCGTTCCGGAGGCTCATCGACGGATTCGCTCTTGCCCGGGCTCGAGTGGTCGTATCCCGTGTGCGCGCTGACGTCCTGGGGTGCCAGGGCCAGCGTCAAGGTCAACGCTATCGTGAACGAAACGAGCCAGATACGCACAGCTTCCTCCCTCGCGTGTGGGCGGTAGCGTACGGCAGCGAGGCGGTATGAGGAAGACCCCCGGGCGCGCTCGCCTCGCGGTCAGACGGCGAGGCTCAGCGGATGTTCGAGGAACCGCGCGATGTCCGTGAGGAATCTTGCGCCCTGCGCCCCATCGGTGACGCGGTGGTCTGCCGAGAGGGCTAGCTTCATGACCTCGCGCACGACGATGGCATCCTCGCGGACGACGGGCTTCGGCACGATCGCGCCCACGCCGAGAATGGCGGTCTGCGGCGGTTGGATGATGCCGATGAGCGTCTCCACGCCGAACGCCCCCAGGTTCGTGACCGTGAACGTTCCCGCCGTGAGCTCTTCTGAGCGTAGCTTCCCCTGGCGGGCACGCTCGGCCAGATTACGCGATTCCCGCGCAATCTGCCCCAGAGATTTATGTGCCACGTCCAGAAGCGCCGGCGCGATCAGTCCGTCGTCCAACGCGATGGCGATGCACACGTTGATAGCCTCGTGGCGACGGATCTCGCCGTCGACGAACCACGAGTTGAAGATGGGGTGCGCTTCCAGCGCCCGGGCGACGGCCTTCACCACGAGGTCGTTGACGGTGACACGGCCGGTCTCATCGGTAAACGCGTTGATCTCGGCCCGGACGCGTTGGGCCTCGGTCATGTCGACGTCCAGCGTGAGGTAGTAGTGCGGCGCTTCGCGCTTGCTCGCGGCCATGTTCCGGGCGATGGCCTGCCGCATGCGGCTCATGGGCACGACCTCGACGCCGGTAGGTGGCGGAGGTGGTGGGGCGGCAGCGGGCGCGGCTGCAGCCGGCGCCTGCGCGCGCTGGGCGGCGTACGCTTCCACGTCCCGCCGAACGATGCGGCCGTCGGGGCCGGTGCCGCGGACTTGCGTGAGGTCGATGCCCAGCTCCTGGGCGAGACGTCGGGCGAGCGGCGACGCTCGGACGCGCCCGTCGCCCGAGGTCGGTGGCGCGGACGGGGCCGGCGCCGCCGGGGCTTCGGTTACGGCTGCGGCGGGACGCTCGCCTCTTCGCGCGGGAGCTTCGGCTCCGGCCGCGGGGCGTTCACCCTCGGGAGCAGGAGCGGGGCCGGCTTGTGCAGCCGCGGGGGCCGGTGTCGCGCCCACGTACGCGGAAATGTCCTCGTCGGGCGCGCCGATGATGGCGATCACCGTCCCCACCGGCACGGTGTCGCCTTCGTTGGCGAGCGCCTTGCGAAAGACGCCGCCCTCGAACGCCTCGATCTCGACGTTGGCCTTGTCGGTCTCGATCTCGGCGATGACCTCACCGCGCTCTACCGGGTCGCCCTCCTTCTTGAGCCAGCGGAGGATCGTGCCTTCCTTCATCTCGGCGCCCATCTGGGGCATCACGACTTCGAACGCCATGGCCGCCTCCTTACAGCATCGCGAGGACCGCGTCGACGATCTGGGGTTCGTTGGGAAGCGCGGCGTACTCCATCGCCCGGTTGTACGGCATGGGCACGTCGGCGCCGCACACGCGGGCCACCGGCGCATCGAGGTCGTCGAAGCACCGCTCCATGATGATGCTCGCGATCTCGCCTGCGAAGCCCCCGAACTTCCAGTCGTCCTCGACCACCACGGCCCGGTGTGTCTTGCGGACCGACGCCACGATCGCGTCCACGTCGAGCGGCCGCAGCGTCCGCAAATTCAGGACCTCGGCCTCGACCTCGTGGTCGCGCGCGAGTATCTCGGCGGCCCGGAACGCCTGGTGGACGCTTCCCGAGTATCCCACGATGGTCACGTCCGTGCCCTGCCGGAAGACCTCGGCCTGACCGAAGGGGATGGTGTACGGCTCTTCCGGGACCTCGCCCTTCGACCCATAGAGCGCGGTGTGCTCGATGAAGATGACCGGGTTCTCGTCACGGAACGCTTGCAAGAGCAGCCCTTTCGCGTCGTAGGGCGTCGACGGCACCACGACCTTGAGGCCAGGCACGTGCGCGTACCAGCCCTCGAGGCTGTGCGAGTGCTGGGCCGCGAGCTGCGCTCCTGCCCCGCTGGCCATGCGGATGACGACCGGAACGTTGATCTGCCCGCCGGACATGTAGTAGAGCTTCGCGGCGTTGTTCACGATCTGGTCGATCGCGAGGAAGCTGAAGTTGATGGTCATGAGCTCGACCATCGGTCGGAGCCCGCCCATGGCCGCGCCGATCCCGCAGCCCACCACGACCGACTCGGCGATCGGCGTGTCCCGCACGCGGTCCTCCCCGAACTCCTCGAGTAGGCCACGCGTGACGGCGTAGGAGCCTCCGTACGCGCCGATGTCCTCACCCATCAGGACGACGCGGTCGTCCGTGAGGAGCATGTGGCGCAACGCCTGACGGAGAGCCTCGCGGAACGTGATTTCAGGCATCGCCCGCCTCCTTGTACACGTAGCGGTACAGCTCCTCGACGGGAGGCTCCGGGCTCTCGTCCGCGAAACGGGCGGCATCCTGGACGATTTCCTCCACCTCGGCCGCGATCTGCGAGAAGGTCCCCTCGTCCAAGAGTCCGGCGGCCAGGGCGGCGTCGTGAAAGCGTCGGATCGGGTCGCTCTTCCGGTACTGTTCGACCTCCTGTTTCGAGCGGTAGAACTCGGGGTCGGCCATCGAGTGCCCGCGGTAACGGTATGTCATGGCCTCGATGAAGGCCGGGCCCGCTCCAGCCCGGACGTGTTCGGCGGCCCGGCGCGTCGCGTCACGGACGGCCAGCACGTCCATGCCGTCGACGCGCTCGGCCGGCATGTTGTACGCGAGCGCCCGCTTCCAGACCTCGGGCTCGGCCGAGACCTTCCGGCTGTCCGTGCCCATGGCGTACAGGTTGTTCTCGCAGATGAAGAGCACGGGAAGCTTCCACACTGACGCCAGGTTGAGCGACTCGTGGAACTCGCCTCCGTTCACCGACCCGTCGCCGAAGAAGGTGAACACGACACTGCCGGTGCGGAGGTACTTCGATGCGAAGGCCAGACCGCAGGCGAGTGGTAGATGGCCGCCGACGATGGCGTAACCGCCCATGAACCTCCGTGACACGTCGAACAAGTGCATGGAGCCGCCGCGACCGCGGCTCACGCCCGTTTCCTTCGCGTACAGCTCGGCCATGACGGCGCGGGGATCGCACCCGCGGGCGAGGGCGTGGCCGTGCTCGCGGTAGTGGGAGACCACGTAGTCTTCTGGCGTGGCCACGGCGAGCGCGCCAACGGCGACGGCCTCCTGCCCGATGTACAGGTGCAGGAAGCCCCGGATCTTCTGGCGCGCGTACCCCTCCGCTGCCTTCTCCTCGAACCGCCGGATGAGCAGCATCTGCCGCAAGAACTCGCGTGCCGTCGCCGGGTCTAGGTCGCGTCCGGCGGCCGCGGTGGTCATCGATCTTGCCATCACATCACCCTCCCCCGTCCACGCTCGTCAGTCGATGAAGTGGATGGCTTCTCCATCCACGGACAGGGCTGCTTCCTTGACCGCCTCCGAAAGCGTCGGGTGCGCGTGGACGAGCCAACCGAGCTCGCGCGGTGTGCTTTCGAGCGCGATCCCCAGCGTCGCCTCGGCGAGCAACTCCGTGGCGTCCGGACCCACCAGATGCACGCCGAGAAGCTCACCCGTTCGGGCATCAGCGACGACCTTCACCAGGCCGTCGGTGTGTTCGGCGGCCACCGCCTTCCCGTTGGCACGGAAGGGGAAACGCCCGACCTTGACGTCGTGGCCTCGCTCGCGGGCCTGTGCTTCCGTGAGCCCCACGCTTCCGACCTGAGGCTGACAGTAGGTCGCCCGAGGCATCTTCTCGTACTCCAGCGGCGGCGGCTCGAGACCGGCCAGCCGCTCCACCACGTACACGCCCATGGCGGATGCGACGTGCGCCAGCATCAGACGCCCCGTCACGTCGCCGATGGCATAGACGCCCGGCGCTGTCGTGCGGAGCTCGTCGTCGACTCGGACCCAACCACGGTCGGTCTGAACGCCGGCCTGGTCGAGCCCCAGGTCCTCGGTGTTGGGCTGAAACCCCACGCCCATCAGGACCTTATCGGCCTCCAGAGCTTCGTCTTTGCCCCCTGCATTGAAGCGTACGATAGCGCCGCGCTTGCCGCGCTCGACGGCACTCACCTTCGCGCCGGTGCGGAACGCGATGCCCTGCTTCTTGAACGCGCGCTCTACCTGCACGCTGACATCGGCGTCCTCCAAGGGGAGAAGATGGTCCAGCATTTCGAGGATGGTCACCTCGGCCCCGTACGAACGCCAGTAGTAGGCGAATTCGCACCCGATAGGTCCTCCACCGACGATGACGACTCGCTCGGGCGTCTCGCGCAGTGCGAGCGCCTCTCGGCTCGTGATGACCACGTCGCCGTCCACGTCGACGCCGGGAAGCGAGCGTGGCCGCGCGCCTGTGGCCAGGACGATCGCGCTCGCCTCGAGCTCCCCTCCCGAAGGCTCCACCGCTACGCGGCCGCCACCGGCGAGCCGGCCGACACCCTGGACGAGCGTCACGCCTCGCTTCTTCAGCAGGAATTCGACGCCGCTCACCATCCGGTCTACGACCTTGCGGCTGCGCTCGACGGCCTTCGCCGGGTCGAGGCGGAGATTCTCGTACGCGATGCCCCAGACGTCTCCCTGGCGGACCAGGTTCACGATCTCGGCATTCCAGAGGAGCGCCTTGCTGGGAATGCACCCCCAGTTGAGGCACAACCCGCCGACGCGCTCACGTTCGACGAGCGCGGTCCGCATGCCGAGCTGTGCCGCGCGCAGCGCCGCGACGTACCCGCCCGGCCCTCCGCCGATGATGACCAGGTCGAAACTGGCCATACGCCTCCTCGTCGGTCAGGCCAAGGGTATCGCTTGCCGCTCGGCGTGGTAGCTGCTGCGCACGAGCGGCCCGGCCTCCACATGGCCAATGCCCAGCCGACGGCCTTCCTCCCGGAAGACCGCGTACTCCTCCGGCGCGTAATAGCGCTGGACCGCCAGGTGCTTCGCGGTCGGGCGCAGGTACTGCCCGATGGTGACGATGTCGACCCCGGCGTCGCGCAAGTCGCGCATGACGGCGAGCACCTCGTCCACGGTTTCGCCCAGCCCTACCATGAGTCCCGACTTCGTGAGCAGGTCGGGCGCCAGGCGCTTGGCGCGGGCGAGCAGCTCGAGCGAGCGCTCATACCGCGCCTTGAACCGGACCTTGGGATAGAGCCGGGGAACGGTTTCGACGTTGTGATTCAGCACGAACGGTCGCGCCTCGACGACCGTGCGGAGCGCATCCCAGTTGCCCATGAAATCGGGGATGAGCACCTCGACCCGGGTCTGCGGCCGGCGGTAGCGGATGGCGTTGATGCAGCGCGCGAACACGTGCGCGCCGCCGTCAGGCTGATCGTCGCGGTTCACCGACGTGATGACACAGTAGTCGAGCCCGAGGAGCTCGACGGTCCGAGCGAGCCGTAGCGGCTCGAGCTCGTCGATGGCGCCCGGGCGCCCCGACGTGACGGCGCAAAACCCGCACGCCCGGGTGCAGACGTCACCGAGAATCATGAACGTGGCGGTGCCCGCGTTCCAGCATTCACCGATGTTCGGGCAGCGGGCTTCCTCGCACACGGTGTGAAGGCGATGCTCGCGCATAAGCGCCTTCAGTTCGTGGTAACGGTCGCCCGCAGGGAACCGCACCTTGAGCCAGCCCGGCAGCCGCTGGTGGGAACGCACCGCGGTCATGCCGAGGCTCCTCCGCTCGTGGTGGCCAGGACGGCCGCTCGCCCGGGGGCATCGCCGAAGTGAAGGTAGAACGATTCCTCCACGCGGTCCGTCACTTCGTCGAGGTCGACGGCGCGTCCCAGCACAGCTTGCAGCGACGTGACGGACACGTCCTTCAGGCCGCACGGGACGATTCGTTCGAAGAACGAGAGATCCGTGTTCACGTTGAGGGCGAAGCCGTGCATGCTGACGCCTCCGGCGATGCGTACGCCGATCGCCGCGATCTTCGCTCCGTCGACCCAGACGCCGGGATATCCCTCGACGCGCGTTCCGGTGACGCCGAAACACCGCAGCGCCTCGATAATGGTCTCCTCGAGCAGCCGAACGTAGGCAACAGGCCCCAGCCCTCTCGCACGTACGTGCAGAATCGGATAGCCGACGAGCTGCCCCGGACCGTGGTAGGTCACGTCGCCGCCACGGTCGACCCGAAAGACCTGCGCACCGAGAGCGCGCAGCGTGGCCTCTGACACGAGCAAATGTGCTTCCCGGGCCCGCGCCCCGAGGGTGTATGTCGGGGGATGCTCGAGCAGGATCAGACGCTCCGGCCCGCCCTGGCGCACATCCTCGGCCAGACGGCGCTGCAGCTCCCACGCGCTCGCGTAATCCATTCGACCGAGGCGGAGGACCTGGTAGCGGGTCATGGGCCTGACCTTCCAGCCCGCCGTGGCGGGGGTCCCGGCTTCCGAGGCCGGGGACGAGGGGAGTGCATTCCCTGCAACCCCGATCTTAGCATGCAGCGCGTGAGCCTTCCGGGCCGGTCTAGGGGTATCGGCGCGACATTACGGTCCGGCGATCAGCGAATCCATGATTTTTGGCTTGCGGGTGATGGTACGGCTGACGGGGCACCGGGCCGCGATCTCGAGAAGCTTCGCGCGCTGTTCGTCGTCCAGCGGACCCCGCAGCGAAATCCGTCGCTCGATGACCTCGATGCGTCCGGCCGCGTCCTTCTCACAGTCCTCGCAGTCGTCCATGTGTCGGCGGTCGTGGGACAGCTCCACCGAGATGTCCTCTAGGGGCCATCCTTTGCGCCGGGCGTACATGAGCAACGTCATCGCCGTACAGGCGCCCAGCGCCCACAAGAGCAGGTCATACGGCCCCGGTCCCAGATCGTGTCCGCCCTGATCCTCCGGCTCGTCGGCGACGAAGCCGTGGTGGCCCGCCGTCAGAAGCTGCGCGTACGTGTAGTCGGGCAGGAACTGAACGGTCACGGTCGTGGTCATCTTGTGCGCCCTCCTGCGTCGCTGCGGTCGTCGGAGCGCCGCTGCCTGGTGCGATGCTCGGGCGCATCGTATCACGGGACATCTGCGATGCGGTGACGGAACGGAAGAAGGCCGGGCGACCCCGGCCTTCTTCCGCGCCATGTCCTGGGGGGATACGCGGTCTGGTAGACGCTAGTCTTCTTCGTCCTCGTCGTCGCTGTCGTCGTTGTCGCTGTCGCAGTCCTTGCCGTGGCCTTCCTTGCCCCGCTCGTGGCTCGCGGCCACGGACGGGACGCGCACCTCAACGCAGCCCGGCGTCTGGACGACCTCGCAGCCGTGCTTGTCGCACGCCGGGTTGTCCTCGTCCGGAATACCCTTGATCTCGCGCGGGCTGTGGTCGTCGCCGTCCTCGTCGTCGTCCGCCTCCTGGGATTCAGGCGTTGCCTCTGGCGTCTCGGTCGGCTCCGCTGTCGGTTCGGGGGTTTCGGTGGCCTCAGCGGTCTCGGTCGCTTCGGGCGTCTCCGTCGCCTCCGCGGTCTCCGTTGCCTCCGGCGTCTCGGTCGACTCGAGCGCGGCGAATTCATCGTCGCCACTCTGGAACAAGACGTCCTGCGAAGCGAAGGTGCCGACGGCGGCCCCCACGCCAATCACTCCCACCACGATGCCCGCGATGGCCTTTTGGCTCAGCGCTAGCGACGGGAACAACTTCATCAGGCACCTCCACATGCGGGATTGGGTTTCGCTGCCATCATCGGGTCTAACGGCATTCCCTGGCGTGAGGATACGGGGGTGCTGTGTAAACCTTCGGTGACGCCGCCGGGTCAGGATTCATCGGCAGGTGGGATTTCCTGATGGCGGTGGCCGTTCGCCCGGACGCACACGTGTCCGCCTGGGTCAATGGACGCGCCGCACAGAAAGCAGACCGGCCGCCCTGCGGCGATGATGTCGTCGAGACGGTGAGTCAGTGAGGCGCCCTGGTCAGGGGTCATGTGGAAAATCAGCGTCGCGTCCTCCTCGTCGGGTTCCTCGATGTCGTAGACGAAGAGGACAATGGTGTTGTCTTCTTCCGCATAGCCCATGCCCAGACGCCCGGCCTTGAACTCGATGTCCGGAGCGTCTCCCACGGTGAAGGGCTCGGGTAGGGGCGCCGCGTCGGTGTCGGGCCGGTCGAGTTGCTGCAGCATCTGTTTCAGAGCGAGCGACAGCGCCTGAAATTGCTCCTTTTCCATCCAGGTGGCGGCCCGCTGGCCATCTTCTCCCAGGACGATGAGGCGGAACGTACGGCGGCCGGGCTCGCCGAAGCTCTCAGCATCGACGGCGCGAACGCGGCCCAGGTGTCGGGACGGCATCGTTCTACGGGGCTCCTCGGACGCGACCCGGCTCGCCGGGCGCGCGCACCATGGTAGCGCGCGTCGCCCGCAGGCGACACGAGACGGTCATTCGACGTCGCCGCCCGCGGCCTCTGCCACGCGCAGGTGCCGTCGCAGCGCAAGCATCGACAGCACATTGGTCATCATATGGATGACGACCGGTCCCACGAGGGTGCCGTGCCGCCGGGCGAGGGATCCGATGTTGAGCCCGAACAGGGTGGCGAAGGCCGTCTGCCCCAGTGTCGCGGCGACGGGCCGCAGCGTGAGGTTCACCAGGTGAAACGCGCCGAATACCGCGGCCGACCAAGCGACCACACCCTCGACGGTGAATGTGCCCAGCCGAATTGGCGGAGGACGGCGCTCGGCGAGCTCCCGCTGCAAGAAGCCGCGAAAGAGCGCCTCTTCGCCGAGCGCCACGAGGGCGTGGTACGGGAGCATCTCGCGCAGTGGCATTTCGGCGAGGATCCGCGCCATCCGGTCGATGCGCGGAGCTTGCGCCTGGGGCCGCACCCTCCAAGAGAGGACCAGCAATGCGGCGCTGGGCGCCAGTCGGAGCGGCGCGGCGCCCAGCGAGGCTCGCCAGTTGCGGAGGGTGAAGCCGTACTCCTGCGGGGCACGCCGGTTCCAGGCCATCGCTGCCGCCGTCGCGAGGAGCGGTGCTCCGTGATTCAGGAGGCGGAGACGCCACGGCGGGGGCCGGTCCCGGTAGCGGAGCCTCACCCACAGGCCGCTGGCCAGCAAGACCGCACCCACGGCGCCGAGCACCGCGCCCACCTCGCGGACCGCCATGGGCCGCGGCGGCGCGCACGCGGGAGATGAAGGTCCCGTGTACCCTTCCATGTCTCCAAGTACACCCGCTTGCAGGTGCAGCCGTCAACCATGGCGCGCGACCGGCGGTCACGTATAATCCCAACCGTGCGACGCGCTCTTCCCGCCATCCTCGCTTCCGTCGCGGTGCTGCTGGCTACGGCCTGCGGCGACGAGGACGCCGGCCTGGTGACGCCGACGCCGCGGGCGTCTCCAGAGGTCACCGTCACGGCCGTCACGCAGCCGCCGATTTTCGACGTCGATTTCGCCGCGGCGCCTGACGTGGCTGACTTCACGGCGCGCGCCGGCGGCGAGGTGGCGGACGACGCCATCATCTTCGCTGACCTGACCGGCGACGGCGCTGAAGAGGCGGTCGTCCCTGTCAGCTCGGGCGGCACCGCAGGCGACATCGCATATTTCGTCTACACCATGCGCGATGGCGAGCTGACGCTGCTCCTCTCAGTGGTCCCCGAGTCGGGGCGCATCCAGGTCGAGCTCGACCCCGAAGGCCGGCTCGTGGACCGCGAGCCCGTGTACGGACCGAACGACCCGGAATGCTGTCCGAGCCGCGTGAGAACGCGGGTATACGAGTGGGACGGCCAGCGCCTGCGGGTCGCGTCGGAACGCGAAGAGCCTGCGACGGGTGCGAAGACGCCCTCCTCGGGCGACTAGACGTCCCGATTGCTCGGCTTTCCTGGAACCTACCGACTTGACTGAGGGTATATCCTATCATCGTTCGGGCGATGATGTGCAGATAGTGAGACATGATGACGCTGTTGACCGGCAACGGTCAGCGCAGCATCGATTAGCGCTTCCGGTCGGTGTGCGCGAGCGCGGTTCGAGTGAGGACGTGCTGTCGGCCCCAAGGACCCTCTACGAGGAAGAGATGAACCCCTTCGCGAGGCCGCGCGAGCCATCGGCCTGATCCTGCCGTCCGGGAGCGGGACGTGGAGGACCCGGTCGCGGCCCCCGATGTGACCGGGTCCTCCCGTGCCTGCAGTGATCCATGACGCGCCAGTTTGTCCGAAGGGGCGAGCGATTGCTACAATTCGGCAGGTCCCCGGGCTCGTTCCGGGGACGTGTGCTGTCTCGATCCCCGGTAGCTCAATCGGTAGAGCGGGCGGCTGTTAACCGCTAGGTTCCAGGTTCGAGTCCTGGCCGGGGAGCCAGTTCTCTTATTATCCGAACTTACAATATAGGCCTGTTCTCCCAGGTCCACCCCTGGAAGCTGGTGCAGGGTCACATTGACCCGGTACCACTTCGAGCGCACCCTCGTCGCGAACGCTCCACGGGCCTTCGGCAACTTCTCCTTGGCGGGGTCGAACAGGTGCACCTCGACTTCCCGAATTAGCAGTTGGAAGAGCTCCTTCTGGTCCTCCAGGGGCAGCAGGTTCACCAGCCTCTCGAAGTCCTGGAGGCTCCGCCGGATGATTTCCGCGTCCACGACCCGCTTCTGCCGCCGCTCAATGTCGAGTTGAAGCTTTTCGCACAAGGCGAGGAGCCGCTCCTTCTCCCGCACCAGTTGCTTGTATTCTTCTCGCACGTCCTCGGAGAGCATGTCCTGCTGCTTCATGACCTCGATGATGCGCCGGATACCGATCGTCAGCTTCCCGATCTCCTCCTGGTGCCGGCGTTGTTCGTTTTGCAGAGAGGTCAACGACCGAGTCGCCTCGCGATTGGCGGCATCCACGCATGCTTGGAGGATGCTGGGATTGTTGCCTAGATCGGTCAAAACCTGCTTGATCAGGGCCTCGAACTCGCGCGCCGGCAAGGCGCGCACCGAACACTCCGAGTAGCTGCCGTCCTGTATTACGGAAGTGCATGCGTAGTACAGGTAGGGCCGCCCGTCTTTCGTCTTCTTACCCGAAGGGTACGGAGTCATTGCCAGTCCGCAGGGCCCGCACCGCAGGATGCCCTTCAAGAGGTGCACATGGTCATCCTTGTAGCGCAGACCGTTGGCCTCTCGGCCATTCCCGATAGCTCGATTCGCTTGCTCCCAGGTCTCCTGATCGACGATGGGTTCGTGGTTGCCTGGGTAGAGGTGGCCGTTGTAGCGGATAAAGCCTTTGTAGATGGGATTACGCACAATGGCCTTCACCGTGTCCTCGTCGAAGCGCTTACCGCCTACCTCTTGGCTGAACCCTTGCCGCCTGACGACGGTGCGCCTTTTAGTTCGGTAACCCAGGCTGTTGGCTTCGTTGGCTACCGTGCTGGGAGAACGGGTCTCGACCAGACGCCGAAAGATGAATGCTACGGTCTCGGCCTCACGTTCGTTGCGCCGAAGCTGCTGACTCTCCTTGGAGTAGTCAAAGCCGATAGGCACGTAGCCGCCGTTCCACAGACCCTTTTCCGCCCGACCGGCCATCTTGCTCAGCGTTCTCTCCCTCGTCAGCTCCCGCTCGAACTGGGCGAAGCTGAGGAGGATGTTCAGCATGAGCATCCCCGTCGAGTCTGAGGTGTCGAAGTGCTGCGTCGCCGAGACGAACGAGACGCCGTGTTCCTTCAGCACCTCCCAGAAGTCGTAAAAATCCTTCAGAGACCGCGAGATGCGGTCAATCTTGTAGGTGACCACGACGTCAATCTTGCGGTCCCTGACGTCCTGCAGGAGTTCTTGAAGGCCCGGGCGGCTGAGATCTTTCCCAGAGTAGCCGCCATCCTCGTACACGCCAGCGAGATGCCAGCCTTTTTCTTTCTGGATTTCAATGTAGCTGGCGCATACCTCTTTCTGACGCTCCAGCGAACTGTACTCGCTCCTCGCCTGTTCGTCTGTGGAGACTCTGGTATAGATCGCACATCTCAAGTCTGTGCCTGCCCGGGTCGCATTCTCGTCGGTCACGCGTAATCCTCCGGGTTGACCGCGCTCAGCCCAGCCCAGGCTGCGGCTTGAGCCAGCGCCCTGTCTGCGGTTACGAAGGAGCCAGTCTCCAGGCCGCGCCGTCGAGCGTTGGCGAAGGCCACGCGCGCCCCCGCCAGGTGAAGCGCGTCCAACGTTCGCAGCGCTATCGAGGGTGGACTTGTGAGGAGCATGGAAGCAGCGTCTTCTGTAACGCGCTGCGTTACTGCCAGGATCACGTACTCTCTGGCGTCAGAAACGAAGGAGCGGAACACGATGTCCCGCTGTTCCGAAGTCAAGTCACCTTCGCGCGTTCGGCGGGCCAGCGCCGACGCCAGCTCGACAGCAGCCAGCAGTGAAACCGCGACAGGCTCGGACGAGACCAGCGCGTTGACCCAACCCGAGCCTGGTTCCGGCAGGTATCGTTTGACCAGGGCGCTCGTGTCCAGATAGTGCAGCGGCATCGGGTTCAGACCCGTTCTCTCCGCTCCTCCAATATGGTCGAAGACAGGGGAGGAGACAACGTCGGCAGCGAGGCGACCAGCTCCTCACGGCTCGGCACTTCCTCCTCAGGACGAAACTGAGCCGGGAAGCGGCTGACCTCGATGTCTACTGTCATATCCCGCAGGGCCGTTTTGATATGCGATAGCTGCTCCATGAGGGCGCTATTCCTTTCGGCCGCCTGATCGCTGCGAGCGAGCGCCTGCGCCAGGGCCGCTACGATAGTCTGATTCAGCGAGTTGCCCGTTCGCCGGCAGGTATCCTGCAGGCGCCGGTGCAGATCGTCCGGGAGTCGAAGGGTGATCCTCGCCACTAGGCTCTCTATGACACTATGATGTCGCGTCAATAATAGCATCGGGCCTCGGGCGATGCAAGCAGTCATGCGCCTTACACGTGCTAGCCACATGCCGAAGCACCATTCCTAGAGGGGCCTTGCGTCTCGCGTCGGCCTTCGCAGGTGCCGTCATCCGGCGCTGCTTGGAGCCTCGCGTCGCCATCAGTCCGTCCTGGCCCACCGTGTTGCTCTGGAGACCGCAACGTCGCTTCGTCACGCAGCACTGCGTACAGGTAGACGCCCTGAAGGAGGACCTCGCCTATCTTCGCCAGCCTCTCTTGAGGGGGCAGGCTGTGCGACCACCGCCCACCCTGATGGCTCTGCCCTGACGAAGTGTGGTGATCGTTCGTCACGGCCACCGCCTCCGCGCCGAGCCGTCCGCGCCGTGCCACACTGCGCCAAACGGACCAAGCCGGTGGAGGAGGGGGGCCAGGCTGGTCAGAAACAGGGCTGGAGGGCGCGACACCTCTTCCAGGGCTGAGTCGAGGGCCCGCCGAATGACACTCTCCCGCATTGGAGAGGTGGTCACAACGAGGACGTCCGGCAGCGACCTGCCGTCAACTTGTTTCCGGGCCAGTGTCGCGAGGTAGGCAGCGTACAGCCGGCACTTCCCCACCAAGTCCGGCAGCTTCACCGTGCCCCGGTCCCACTCCAGGTAGAAACGCCGGATCTCGCCGTTCCAGCACACGTCCCCCGCCCCGTCGGGACGCAGCCAGTGCGTGGTCTCGCCATAGGTGAACTTCTGGGCCGCCTCGGAGGCGCTCAGCCAGCGGACCAGCCGGGGGCCGTTCTTGGCGCCGTCTGCGACGAGCCTGACGAAGAAGCGGTTGACCCCTACCGTGTGGTCGAGCTGGCGCAGCAGGGTCTCGAGCCTACCGGCGCCCTGCTTCTGCGGCATAGAGGCGGCGACGATCCCGTAGCGGGCGTAGCGACGGGGCGGCACCCCATCCCGCGCGGCCAGCAGCTTCAGTCCGGCGTCCGTCAGGTAGTAGCGATGCGGAGGCGCCACCTCATCCTCCAGAGCCTTGTCGGTCCACCGGACCAGGCCACGGCGAGCCAGGTTGTCGAGCAGACGGGCCGACAATTGTCCCGAGACGCCCAGGACGACGGTCAGGTCGTCGGCGGAGAGCAGTGGATGATGGCCGAGCCATTCCAACGCCCGCTTCTCGGTCGCGCTCGTCACCAGGGAGAGAGCGGCAAGCCGTTCCAGACCGCTGCGCGCTCGTGCTGGGTGCCTCGGGAATGCGACCACCTGTCGGGCCCATTCCCGCAGCGTCGGCCCGCTCGCCGGCACGGCGTCCAGTCGCTCCGCCCGGTTCCTTACCTCGATGCCTCCAGCCTCCGTCGGGACGGCCGGCCGCCACACTAGGCGCTCCAAGAGGTGGGCTCGTGCGGTCCCGTCGGGGCGCCGCCAGACGGACCCGAGAGGTCCCCCGACCAGGGCGCACAGGACGTGGGTGAGAAACACCGGCAGGCGGGGCGCCTCTCTGCGATCCGCGGAGGCGAGCACGGCCTGGGCCCACTGCTCGGCCTCGGCCTCACCGGGACAGACGACCAGGATGGGCGGGATGTCGTCCCGGCCCCAGGGATGGTCGCCCTCCCGAAAGGCGCACCAGGCGCCCACCCGTCTGCGCCGGTGGAAGGGCGGCGCGCCCGCCCGGTCCCAGACCACGAAGAAGGGCGCGCGCCACGGCCCCCAGCGCAGGCAACCGTAGCCCTCGACCTCCGGCGGCCACCAGGCCCCGACAGGCCGCCGCAACGGCAGCGACCGGATCTCCTCGAGCTCCACGTCCTCGTCATCCCGCACGGCAGCGACGAGCTCCGCCGCGAACCGATTGAAACCAACCGTCGTCTCCAGCCTGGCGAGGCGCTCTAGGTTCTCCTTCCTCCCGACGGGAAACCTCCGTTGGAGCTCCGGCTCGCTCACGCCGAGGTGTTCAGCCAATCTCGGCGCGCATCCGTCCGTCAGGACGTTCAAGCGCTCTTCGTCGAGCTCGGGGGACGAGGCCCTGACCCACTCCACCCAACCGAGCTCCTCCAACTCCGCGAGAACCCGCACCACCTCAGGCTTCGCGATCCCCAGGAGGAGGGACAGTTCCTCAGCCCCCAGGAAGGGCAGCCGGGCCAGCCAGTCGATGACCTCCGTCCGTAGCCGCGAGTCACTGGCCGGCACGTCAGTCACCTCCGGTCGCGATGCTCGCTGCGCGCCCTGGTCTTCGGGTTGTGCTTCGCCGTCGGCTGCGTGTCCTCCGGTATCTCCCGGTCGACCTGCTGGGTGGTCGCGGCCGTCGTACGGGCTTGGCCGGAGGGCGCGACGGTCACGCCGCGCCGGACGAGGGCGTCCTCGATCTCCTTGGCCACGTCCTCCCTGGGTCGCCCGAAGCGGTCGGCCGATCGCCGCATGAGGGCGACCAGGCGGCCACGGTCGACCGGCGGTGGCGGGTCCAGGCGCAGGGAGAAGGTCGGCACGCGCCGGCCGTCCGCCCACCAGCGGGCGTAGCACTCGAAGTCGTCCAGGGAAGTCAGGTCGTCCACTTCGAGCCCTCCGCCCAGCTCGGGCGCCAAGTAGCGGGCGTCCTGGGCGCTGACCTGAAAGACGGTCAGGCCGTCGATGTTAGAGAACACCGTCGGGCGCAGGGCCTCGTCGATGGCGTCCAGCTTGGCCAGCGACTGGGTGACGAGGACGAAGCTGGCCCCGTACTTCCCCAGTTCGCTGAGCATGCGGGGGTAGTCGGCGGCGCCCAAGGTGCTGGACTCGTCGACCAGGGCCACCAGGCGGCCCCGCTGCGCTGGCGGCAGGGCCACCTGCTCCTCCGCCACCAGCCCCAGCAGGTTGAGCACGGTCGCCCCGACCAGGGCGGCGCCCCCTTCGCCCAGCAGGCCGACGGCGGAGTTGACCACGAGGACGCCGCCCTCGCGGAGCAGCGCCCGCGGGTCGAAGGTGGAGCGGGGCTGGCCCAGAACCAGGCGGGAGGCCTCGGTGACCAGGAAGCGCCCCACCTTGGTGGTCACCGGGTTGGCGGTCTGCTGCTGCAAAGAGCGGGCCAGGCGGTCGTAGTTGTCGCGCCACCAGGCCCAGAGGGCCCGATCCACGACCTGCTTCAGTACCTCCTCCCGGAAGTCGGCGCTGCTGAGCGTGGGCACCACGTCCAGGAGCGTGTACTGCCCCTCGCGGGGGCGGGCCTGATTGGCCTCGTGGAGGGAGAGCAGCGCCGCCCGCAGGGCCCCCTCCATGCGCGGCCCCCAGTTGTCGGGCCACAGGCGGTGCAGCATGGTGACGACGTTCTCGGCCGTCCGGTCGCGGCTGGGGAAGAGGGCCACGTCCAGGAGGTTGAGGCCGACCGGCCGCTCGCCGTCGGCCAGGTTCAGATAGGTGACGCGCTCCTGCAGGGCGGCGGGGACGACGCCGAGGACAGCCTCCGCCAGGTCCTGGTGGGGATCGACGACCACCAGGAGCAGCCGCTCCCGGCCCGCCGCCAGGCGGTCCATCAAATACGAGGCCATGTGGACCAGCAGCGTCGACTTGCCCCGACGGGTCTTGGCCACCACCAGGTGGTTGCGGAAGAGCAGCCCGTGCGGCAGGTACGCCGGCACGCGGCGGCCTTGGTGCGCGGACACGCCGACCCGACAGCCGCGGCCGACCTCGTCGTTGGCCGGCACGATCCGGCGGGCCGAGGACCGACTGGCCAGCGGCAGTCCCGACGGGTCGTCGGGCAGGTGCCAGAGGCCCGCCAGCTCGGCGGCGTTGAGGACGTCCGGGCGACGGAGCAGGCGCGTCGGGGCCGCGGGCCGCGTCGGGTCGCCCCACCAGGGCCGGGGCCGCAGGCCGTTGCCAGCCGGGTGATCGTAGGCTCGATAGGCGGCGGCGACGCACTCCGCCAGGTGGGCGAGCCGCTCCTGGGAGGCGTCGGCGGGGCCGAAGGCCAGGACCCGCAGGTGTACGGCGAGCGCTGGATGGGTCAGCTTCTGTTCGATGAGGTCTCGGTCCAGCAGCTGTCTTCCGGACAGGAACCGCGCGACCATCGCGATCGCCAGGGGCAGGCCTAGCAGGCCCGCGACCCCGGCGCCCACCAGCGGCAGGAGGTCCCCGGCCTGGTACCATCGGTATCCCTGAAGCCCGACGGCCCCCATCCCGAACAGGGCCAAGAAAGGCAAGATCTCCTGCATCGGCGGTGCATCCCTCCCCTGCGAACGTCGACCGGTTGCCGATCTGGTTCGCAGGCCATCGGCCCAGCCAGGAGGCGCAGGTCCGAGGACGACCTGGCACACGATCCGCTCGCCATCCCGGAGGGCGGAGGCGATGGCCAACGCCGCCCGCAGAGGGTCGCCCCGATTCCGCCAGTCGCAGGTGAGAGGAAGGTCGGCGCCACGGGACAGGCGTAGCTCCAGCGCCGTCATCTCCTCCCCGTGAGCCCGCAACGCGGGGTCCAGATGGGGTTGTTCGGCGATGGCCACCTCGGTCAGCCCTGCCTGAGGATAGGCGGCTCGGATCTGCGCGATCGTTTGCTGCATCGCACTCGCGGACGCGGCCCGCACGTAGAAGCGAAGGCCGTCGCCGCTCGCTGCGTACTCCAGAGACACGCCGGCAGCTCCGGCGAGGCCGGTGAGCAACGCTCGCGATCGCGCGATCGGGTCGTCGTCCCAGCGGGAGGGCGTCACTTCGACGAGAAGGGCCGGTTCCCTACGTCTCCTGGACCCCATCCCTCTCCTCGTTCCGCTCCGCCTCCTTCAGCAACCGGAAGAAGATCGCTCGACCGTCAGGCCGGCGGCCGAGGTCGTTCAGGTCCTTGACCCCCTCGGGCAGGACGACCACGCGCGCACGCTGTCCCAGACGCCGGGCCAGGTCGGACGCGGCCTCGCGCCCCGCCCCGTCGTTGTCGAAGACGATGAACACCCGCCGCGCACGCTCGAGGAACGCCAGCCGTTCGGCCTTCACCTGGGTGCCGAGGAGGGCGCAGATGGCGAGGCCCCAGCTCACCCCCGTTAGGTAGTCGAAGGCGCCCTCGGTGACGAAGACCCTGGGCCGGCCCCGCACCGCCTCGTAGCCCAGCACAGGCTTCGGGAGGGAGAGGCCTCGGTACTTGGGCTGGCGGTCCTCCTCCAGCGCCCGCCCCACCATCCACACGCACTGGGCACCCCGCAACTCGGGGATCACGATGCGGCCGGCCATCGTCTCGCCGCGCCCGTGCCGGGGCCAGAAGAGGCCCAGCTCGGTGGCCCGTCGCAGGCTGAGCCGGCGGCGCTGCAAGTAGCGCCGCAGCGAACGCCCGTCGCTGAAGCCCAGGCGGTAGCGGCGCGCCACCGGCAGGCCGATGCCGCGCTCCTCCAGGTACTGGAGCACCTTCGGGGTCCGCAACAGCGTCTCGTGGTAGACGGCGCAGGCCGCCGTCAAGATCATGCGGTCGTCCAGCGACAGGGGTTCGCTGGAGGCACCGGCACGTGCGCGCTCAGGGCGGCTGGGGTTCGGTGTGTCATAGCCCTGCCCAGCCTGGCCGGCCGGAGACATGCCCCCATCCCGATGCCCGCCCAGCCGCTCCAGCGCGTCCCGGAAGCTCAGACCCTCGACCCGGCGCACGAAGTCGATCACGTCGCCCGAGGCCCGGCAGCCGAAGCAGTAGAAGCTGCGCGTCTCCGGGTAGACCACCAGGCTGGGATGCTCGTCCGGGTGGAAGGGGCAGCGCCCGGTCAGGTGCGCCCCGCTGCGCCGCAGGGCGACGCCGTGTCGGGCCACCACCTCTTCGATCGGATTGGCATGCTTGATGGCGTCGATGTCGTAGACCATCACGCCTCCTCCCTTTCCCGCTCCGCCAGCTCCGCCGGGTCGGTGGTGGCCAGGGCGTGCTCCATCGGGCTCGCCTCCACCCGAAGGGCGATGTGGTTGCCGCGGGCGAAGAAGAGGCCCTCCCCCTTCCGGCAGGAGAGCAGGAACTCCCGCTCGCCGGCGCTCAGGCGGAACGTCTGGGCGACCACATCGATGGTGGAGCTGTCCTGCCGCATCAGGAGCTGGACCGAGCTGTTGGCCAGGACCGTGTGACCGTCCGGGGTTGCCAAAAAGTCCTCTACGTCCTGGGTGACGGTGGTCAGGCCCAGGTAGTGCTTGCGGGCCTGGCGGGCCATGGACGAGAGGAACTTGGCCCCTTCCTCGTGCTGCATGAGCGACCACGCCTCGTCGATGAGGAGCATGCGGGGCCGCCGGCTCCCTCTGACCTGACGCCAGATGTAGTCGGCGATGAGGTAGACGCCCAGGGGCCGCAGCTCCGGCTCCAGGTCGCGCACGTTGAAGACGACGAAGGGCCGGGCCAAATCCACGCTGGTGGGGGACGAGAACACGCGCCCCAGGCTGCCGTCGATGTAGCGCTCCAGACGGTCGGCCAGCCCGTGGGCGTCGCCCTGCTCCCGCAGCACCGCGTACAGGTCGCGCAGGACCGGCGCCGGGCGCGAGTGGGTGCGGGGGTCACGGCTGATCCCGGCTCGGCGGTAGGTCTCCAGGAGCGCGGCGTCCAGGGCGCCCTTCTCTCGCTGGCTGAGGCTGGAGCCGCGGTCGGCCAGCATCAGGCCCAGCAGCCCCTGGAGGGCGAGCAGCCGCTCCGCCAGCGGGTCACGGGCCTCCCCGTCGTCCCTCGGCGCGGCCGCCGGCAGGTCGAAGGGATTGATGTGGTGGGACGAAGTCCCCGACAGCCGGATGTACTGTCCACCGACGGCGTCGCAGACGCGCCGGTACTCGTCCTCAGGGTCGATGACGTAGTACTCGATGCCCAGCAGGAGGGCCCGCAGCGCCTCCACTTTGCAGGCGTAGGACTTACCGGCACCGGACTTGGCGAAGACGACCTTGTTGGCGTTCTCCAGCTCCCGGCTGAAGGGGTCGAAGACGACCAGCGAGTGGTTGTGAACGCTGACGCCGTATAGGATTCCCCGCTCCATCGAGAGATGGCTGGAGGTGAAGGGGATCATGGTGGCGGCGCTGGTGGTGTCCAGATTGCGGCAGCGTCCCAAGTGGTCCTGCCCCGCCGGCAAGCAGGAGAGGAGGCCGGGGAGCATCTCGTAGAGGGCGGGGCGGGACGAGGCCAGCATGCCGCCCAGGGCCGCCTCCACCCGCCGGGTCAGGTCGTCCAGCGCCGCCGCCGTTGACGACCGCAGGCAGAGGTAAAGGCTGGCGGAAAAGACCCGCTCCTCGCCCCGCTGGAGGGCGTCGCGCAGCCGCTCCACGTCCTCGTAGGCGACCTCGCGCTCGGCGCTGGCGATCTTGCCGCTGCGGGCGTCCAGCATGCGCGACGACTGGAGCTCCACCAGCTTGTGGGTGAGGCGGCGAATGGTGGTGGCCGACTCGAGCGGCTCCAGGTGGAGGCTCAGGTCTAGAGGCGCATCGAAGTCGATGAGGCGGCCCAGCCAGTTGGGGTGGACGTAGCGCGGATATTCAGCCAGGGCGAGGACGCGCACGTACCGGCCGTCCAGCAACAGGAGCGATCGGCCGGCCTCGATAGCGGCCGGTGCGATCACGTCCACCACAGACCGCGTGCCACGCTGGAAGCGCTCATCCGAAGGCGCCGGATGCGCGCCATTCCTGCGCCCGGTCAGCCGAGACAGCAAATCAGCCACCACTTGACACCTTCCTTCCATTCCGCGCCGTCACCACGGGCCGGTGGCCGGCCCCTGCGGACGGCAAGGGGGCGACCTCGGAGCGGAGGAACCCGTTCCAGAGGTGGACCAACTCCTCGCTGCTGAGCCGGCGCGTCGCCACTCCGAAGGAGGCCAGCGCCTGGCCGAGCTCCTGGCAGCGGAAGGCGAGCTGTCTGGCCGCCGCCTCCAGGGTGGTTCGGGCATCTCGCGGCGTCGCTTGCCAGGGCCAGCGGATGCCGCGGCGCTCGAAGGCGCCCTCCATCCCCGCCGGCACGACGACGTAGAAGCGTCGCTCCAGAAGGGTCCGCTCGCGGGCCAGGCGCCGTACGAAGGTCTCGTGGTCTAGCGCCAGTCGTCGCAGGACGTCGCCGCCGCGCTCGCCGAAGCGCTCGCGCAGCCCCGCCAGGTACGACTCCACGTCGGTGGGGAGGACCCGCACGACGACCTGGATGGGGTAGCTGAGCGAGTTCAGGAAGGCGCGGTAGCCGGCCATGATGGCCTCCTGCTCCGCTTCCGACTTCAGGGCGAAGTTGACACTCTGGGCCTCCAGCACCGCGCGGTAGTCGCCGCCCCGCAGGCAGAGGACGTTGTCGACGACGTCTTCCAAAGGCAGGAGCTCCTGCACGCTAGCGAGCCGGCCGTTACCGTTCCGTCGCATGGGTCTCCCCTCGGCGCGGCGTTGGCCTTCCCATCCAGGCGGGTTCCGGCACCATCACCTCATAGCCCGGTGCCCGTCGCGCCTCCTCAACGGGCGGACTCCCGGGCCGCCAGACGGCCACGCGGGGCACCGCCCAGTAGCGGAGCAGCACGAAAGCCCAGTCCTCCAGCGGCCGGCCGAACGGACGCCAGAGGGCCAGCAGGGCGACGGCGACGAGCACTACCCCGGCTGCCAAAAGCCGGACCGGTAGGGGGACCGGCAGCTCGCTGGCGGCGCCGTAGGCCAGGCCCAGGCCGACGGCGGCGGTCATGAGCTGCCGCATGGTCAGCCCGGCGAAGGCCTTGTCTTCGACGTTCAAATGGGTCGGGATCTCGTGTCGGTTCACCGGCCTCCCCCCGCGACGGCGCTCTGGATCATCCCTGCGATGACCCGGGCCATCAGGACGATGGCCAGCCCAGCCAGGGCGTTGACGATGGCCGCCTTGCCCCGCTCCATCTGATGGGGGCTCCCCGACGCCGACATGTAGAGGAAAGCGCCCCACATGACGAAGAAGGCCGACACCGCCACGCCCACGCCCATGCCGATGTTGAGGAGGTTGTTGAAGAGCGAATTGATCTGATCCAACAGCCTGTCCTCCTTAGTCCTGACTCCCCACTCCCTGCGGCTCCTCCGACAGCAGGCGGAACTCCGCTACCAGCCAGCGGCCGTCCTCCCGCACCAGCCGGCACGCGACCCGCTGGAGCACCCGCTCCTCCAGAAGCCGGCGTGAGGCCGGGGCTACGCCGCGTCGCAGCTGCTCGGCGGTCACCGATACCGTGGCTTCGTCGTCGGAGAGAGCGCTGACCTGCACGGCCACGACCCGAGCGGTCATGGTGCGCTGCTGGCCCAGGGCCGTCGGGTCCACCTGCGAGGCCCGCAGCGCCGCTCGCACCGGGCCGGTGGTGAGGCTGAGCAGGCGCTCTCGGTACCCATCCGGGTCGCGGAAGTCGAAGGTCCCGTACGCCTCGACGAACGCCCGCGCCGCCTCCTCGACCGCCTTTGTGTCGCCGCCCCGATCGGTCAGGCGAGTCGTCCCCTGCCAGCCGCTCACCACCGCCATCACCAGCAGCAGACCGGCCAGCCCGACCAGGGCCACCATGGCGCCGCGCCCGCCGGTCACGCCGGCACCTCCCAGTAGGGCGGGCGGCCCGCTCCGACGAAGTGGGCGCTCCAGTACGGGTCGGACAGCGACACCTCCCGGACGTAATCGCCCGTGTCGGTGGCCATCACCACCCTCCCGCCGCCGACGTAGATGCCGACGTGGGTGATGCGGTCAGGCGACGGATAGGTGTTCTCGTAGAAGACCAGGTCGCCGGGCTGGAGTTGCGACGGCTCGATGGCGACCGCCCACTGGAACTGCTGCTGGGCCGTGCGGGGGACCAGGAGGCCCAGTTGCTCGTAGACCCAGAGGACCAGGCCGCTGCAGTCGAAGGCGTCGGGGCCTTCGGCGCCCCACACGTAGGGCGCGCCGACGCGTGACCGGGCCAGCTCCACGGCCCGCGCCGGGAGGCTCGACGGGTCGACGTACCCGTAGGCCGCGGCGTAGGCCAGCACCTTCTCCACGGAGGCCCACGAGCGGTCGTAGGCGTACAGGGCACGGCGGAGGTCGGCGGGCGCGCCGTTCGCCACGAGGTAGCGCCCCACGGCCGGGATGCAGTCTCGGAAGTCGCCGGGGTCGGCCACGCCGTCGCCGTTGCCGTCGGCGCCGTAGGCGGCCCAGACGTCCGGCCTGAGCCGGCAGGGGCCGCCCTGCACCTCGACGATGGCCGCCAAGACCTGCCAGGGGATGCCGGTCCGGAGGCTCACCTGCTGGATCACCTCCAGTTGGTCGGGCGGGATCTGCGCGATGGCGGACGCTGCGGCGGTGGTGCGCGCCGCTTCCGGTAGGCCGCCGAACGCGGCCAAGAGGAGGACCAGCGGCGCGAACAGGAGGACCGCCAGCATCCCGACCAGCTTCATCGCGTCGCGGGCCAGGCCGCCGAGGACGTCCAGATCGGCTCCGTCCACCATCGCTTCCTACGCCCTGCCCGCGGCCGCCGCTGGCCTCGGCCCGCCGCCAGCTGCGGTACCCGCCGCTCCTGCCGATCCGCCGCCCCGGGCCGCGCGGCCGAATCCGCCGAGGAGCTGGGCTGCTACGACCAGGGTCACCACGTTGCCCAGGGCCGCTGCGCTCCCCCGGCTCCGCAGGAGCGACGGCACCTTCAGGGTCAGCCAGCAGACGGCGATGCCGAGGAGCAAAGTCAGGAGGGCGTTCGAGAGGCTCCCTGGCGTGAGCTCCACCATGAGGGCGGAGCCAAGGCGCAGCACCACCATCTGGATGGCCTGCTGGAAAACCGTCATGGGGAAGACGTCCGCCCACCAGCGCGCCCAGCTCTGCGTCTGCGGCAGCACCCAGAGCAGAGTCATCACCGGCGCCAGGACGATGAGCATGTCGATGAGCGCCAGGCGCATCAGCATCTGGAACACCAAGAGGATGGCCACGATGCCGTAGGCCAGGGCCGTGAAGACGAGAGCGATGCCTTCCTGCTGGGGGGTCGCCTGCTCGTAGCCCGGCAGGCCGACCTGGCCTACCGCCCCGGCGACAGCGTTGTTGGCGTCGATGAGGAGGCGAGCGAACTCCAGCGTGAGGTTGGCCGCCAGGGCGCCCAGGATGACGCGGGGGAGGAGTTCCATCACCTCGTGGTAGGGGCTGCGCGTGTGCTCCTTGACCATGACGTTGAACCCGCCCCACATGACGATCACCGCCTCCGATCTATTGACCAGCGCGCGCGAGAAGTCCCACAGGCTCTGCACCGTGGGGCTGCCGTAGGTGCCCTCGGCCGGCGTGCGGGTCACGAAGTTGAGGGAGGAGTCGCCCAACCCCAACGCCCAGTCGATGAAGCCCCGCATCGCCTCCAGGAGCGCCCGGCCGACCATGGTGAGGAGGGCGTCGAGCACATCCCCGGCCCACTCCCGGGGGTCCAGGCTGCTGAACCAGTCCAGGGGGTTAGGGACGTCGGGGAGCTGCGGAGGAGGCGGGGGCTCCAACTCTGGCGGCTGCGGAATCGACTTCGAGGCCGGCGCCGCCCCTGGGCCCGTACGAGGGGAGGCTGTGGACGCTAGAGATGAGGAAGGAGCGGACGAGGAGACCTGAGTGGTGACGATCGAGATCGAGGCCATGCCAGACGGCGCCGTCAGAGGCGCGCCGGCGAAGACGAGCTCAGCGAACGTCCGGCCCGGGTCCGATTCGTCGGCGTGGGCCGGGTCGGCCGCCAGCACCACGACGACGAGGGCGACGGCGACCGTCGTTCCGATGAGCAGGCCTCGCATGGCTTCTCCCTTCCTCCGCCTGCCGCCCGCTCCGCTGCGGGCGCTCCGTCAGGCGGTGTCGGGCGCCAGTGTGACGCCTGCCTCTCCGATGGGTCTCCAAGAGTAGTCTCCAAGTTCTCCAATTTGGGGCTGCAGGCTCCAAGTTCTCTCCAAATGAGCAGGACTGGCCTTGCCCTGGCCGCAGTCCTCTCTTGCGGGCACAGGGAAGACATTCCGCGCACCGAAAGGAGGTGAAAGAGACTTAGAGTGTGGCGCTGGCAGCAGCGAGAGCCGCTGTCGCACCGCAGGACGGAGCCGGATGAAGTCCAGCGGCCAACCGATAACGTGTCGGCGGGCCCCCGACGGGCGGCGAGACGGAGAGCCGAGATCGCGTCGCCCATGGGCAAGGAGAAGCATCCCCCATGCAGCGATCGGGACGGCGCCGCGATCCCGACCATCGCGACACGCGCCAGGAGGTTGCCTCACAGCGCCGTTCGCCGCCATCGCAAGGGGCGGGCGGGCGGCGCCGCTCGAGCCGACGACGCACGCCATGGGCCCTTCCGTCGGATTGCTACGGGCTGCACAACCAGGGATGACACGGACACCGCGCCTCAGCCGCCCTCGGCCATCCGCCGCAAGCCGTCGAGGTCGCGGATCACGATTTGCGTCCGCGCCAGGTCGATCAGGCCGGCCGCGCGGAAGTCGTTCAGCACGCGCGTGGCGGTTTCGCGGTACGTGCCGACGGAGTCGGCCAAATCCTGATGGGAGAAGCCGGTGACCTCGCGTCCCCCCGCCGCGAGGTCCAGAATGGCTGCGGCCAAGCGGGCGGAAACGCTGCGAAAGGCGATGCGCTCCAGGCGCTCCTCCGCCTCGATGAGGCGCTGTCCCACGAGTTGCACGAGGCGCAAGGCAAACAGCGGTTTGGTCATGATGAACCGCTCCACATCGGACCGGCTCATCACGCAGAGGGTGCAGTCCTCCACCGCTTCCGCAAAGCTTCCGTACATGCGTTGGCCGACCAACGACATCTCGCCGAAGACCGTCCCCGGCCCCAGCGTGGCCAGAATCAGCTTCTTCCCCTCCGGCGTGAGCCGGTATAGCTGCACCCGACCGCGTTTCAGGATGAACAGCACCTCCCCGGTCTCGCCCGGCGTGAAGAACACGCGACCGCGGCGACAGGTGCTCATGGTCGTCGTGCGCTCGACCTCCGCCAGGTCGTCGGTCGACATGCCCCTGAAAAACTCCGCCTCCACGAGGTAGCGGAGCTTGGCCTCACGGTCAGAGCGCGCCTCGGTTGAGGTGCGGCGAAGGAACCGCCGGTGCAGAGGCTCGGCAGGTGCCACGGGTTCCATGCTATCACTCCTCATCGCTCGCGATGATCTGGGCGAGCACCCGCTCTATCGCCTCAGGCTCCGGATTGCCCAACCACAAGACCCGTCCGTCCAGCACGTACGTGGGAACGGCGAAGACACCGTCCGGCAGACACGTGCCTGTCTCCTCGTCCAGAGTGACCACGCGTACCTCGACCCCGGGAAAGCGATGGGCGACGGCCACGGCCAGCGTCCGCGCGTCCGCGCACGCATCGCAGCGTGGGGACACGTAGACCACCAGGCACGGCACGATTGCCAGGATAGGCCGCGCGTCCCCGGAGTACCGTGGGCCCGCACACGACCTCTCGTCCTCACTCGATGCAGCAGCTCATCACGGAGATGTCCCGCACGAATGCCTGCGCCGCGAGCTTGATCCCTTCGCTCAGCGTCGGGAAGACGTGCACCGTGTCGATGAGGTCCTCCACCGTCAAGCCGAACTTCACCGCCAGCGTCGCTTCGTGAATGAGGTCCGCCGCGTCCGGCGCCACCATGTGCACTCCCAGGATCCTCCCCGATTCCGGGTGGACCACCATCTTGATGAGGCCACGCTCTTCGTTGGTCGCCTTGGCCTTGGGAATGCGCGCCACGGGCACCGTCCGGCAGGCGCAGGCACCGAAGCGGCGCATCTCCTCTTCCTCCGTGAGTCCCACCGTCGCCACCTGCGGGTTCGTGAAGACGGCCGCGGGTACCGTGTCGTAGTCCATGGTGCGGGCCGCTCCTTCCAGGGCGTTGGAGGCGGCGATCATCCCTTCGCGCGCCGCCACCGTCTCCAGAAAGCGCTTGCCGACCACGTCGCCAGCGGCGTACACGCCAGGTGCCGTCGTCTCGAGGCGGTCGTCCACCTGGATGAAGCCACGCTCGTCGGTGGTCACGCCCACCGCCTCCAGGCCCAGATCGTCGGAGTTGGGGACGACTCCCG
>FWWL01000777.1_pt1 | contig 84122 bp, 71 predicted proteins | sample 2228331 | NCBI WGS metagenome assembly FWWL01 (sample SAMEA103939775, study PRJEB20133) | metagenome | reverse complement strand
GGCCTCTCATCCTGCAGTTCGAAAAGCTTATCCGCGAGCACCAGCTCCTCAAACGCACTTTCGGGATCATTTGAATGAGGGGATTCGTGAGCCGACCGCCACAATCCCTCGGCGCCCTTGACCTTGCCCCACAGATAAATGGCGGGGTAATTGCCCTTGACCATTGGCGCGCCGAACGAAATTGCCCAGGGTTCATCCACATTGCGGATCTGGGCCATTTTCGACTTGCTGTCTGGCGAATGGAACAGGCCGATCGACGTCGCCAGCCACAGGTCGCGGACGCGGCCCGGTACTACGGCAAGCTTCGCCTGCTGCCAGGGCTCGAGCTTGGGGAACCCTTCGACGAGGACGTTGAATTGCGCGCCGCCGTCGCCGCTCGCGAGGATGCGCGAGGTCGACCGGTCAAATACATAGAAAATGCGATCATATGTCTTGTCGGCAACGGGCTTGAGCGATTGTTCCTTGTCCACCGGCCATCCGGCGGAACGCTGCCAGCTTTTCCCGCCATCACCCGAATAATAGGCGCCGTCCTTTTCCGGTGCCCAGACCAGCGCGGTTCCACCTGCGGAAATCGCGATGCTGCCGGGGTTGCGCCAACCTTCCCCCTGCGCGGGTTTCCGGTAGGGAGTCGATGCAAAGGACTCCCACGTCACGCCACCGTCGCGCGAATGAAAACCGTTATTCGGCGAGTTGGCGGTCGTCCGCACAACCATATCGGGCTTCAATCCCGCATAATCGACGCTGAAAACATTCTCCCTGTTCGGAGTGAACAGGCGCTTCGATGGTGTTTGCGTCAGGTCATCCCACGCCCCGCCAGCGATGTCGCCCATCGCGGCCATCACCCGCGCACCGCGGGTCGGCGCAACCAGCTGCAATGTCGCGGTTTCTTCAAGATTGTTGACCGCGAAGTCGAAATCGACCTTCTGCTCCCCCTTTGCCGATGCAAAGTTGCGGCTCATCCAGACGCCGTAACCCGTGCCGTACACCATCTCGTCGGGATTGAAGGGGTTGAATTTCAGGTCTGAAATCCAATGGCCCATTTTATCCTCGCCATTGAGGTAATTGACCAGCCAGGGATAGTCGTCGGGCCGGTGTCGCGCCTTTCCCTGCATGCCGGTCCAGCTTTCACCGCCGTCACGAGACACGTAGATGTCGTCACTTGGAAACCAGCGCCCCAGGGTCGAAACAGCGACAGTTCCGTCGCGGGCAACGTCGATGCCGGAAAATCCGCCGGATGCGTTGGAACCCGGCCCCTTGGGCGTCACATCGCGCCACTCGCCGCTCTTGGCATCGCGTTTCCATACCGCACCCTTTTGGGCATTATTGGGGTTGATCGTTCCTTTGCCATCGCCCGTGGAAAAGGCGACGTACAATGATCCATCGGGCGCAAAGGCCAGTCGTTGCGGCACCATCGCCGGCGGCCCCGCCACAGGCTTGAACGATTGCCCCCCATCCTGGCTCAGCATGAGGCCACCCTGGCCATCGGCGGTCCCGGCCCACAGCGACGAGGCGTCAGCCGGGTCGGCCGCGACCAGGCTGAACGAGCGCAAGCCGGCACCCGTACGGGCGAAGCTCCGCCCGCCGTCGACACTTTTCCACAATCCGTCTTCGTTTGAGCCATAATAGAGGGTGTCGGGATTGCGCGGATCGACGACCAGGCGCTCGCCACTGCCGCGTCCGTCCGCATTGCCACCCACATGAATCGGCAGTTCGGCGACCTGCCACGTTTTGCCGCGATCATTCGAACGCAGGATCGCGCCCTTGCGCGACCATTGGTTGAGATAGAGGCCGCAGGCGGCATAGACACGGTCGGGATTTGCAGGATCAAGCGCAATGCCGAGCACGCCCATGAGATCGCCGTCCTTGCGGCTCAGATGATCCAGCAGGGGCAACCAGCGCTTGGCCTCATAATCATAACGATAAAGTCCGCCGATATCGGTGCGCGTATAGAGAATATCCTTGGCGCGCGGATGATACACGAACCCGTCGACATAGCCGCCGCCGCCAAAAGGCACCGTCTGCCAGGCATAGGGTGTTGCCTTCTGCGCCGATGACGGCGGGGCGGTGAGCATGCTGGGCAGCAGGACAGCGCATCCCAGCAAAACTTTGCCTGACCAACGGCGTGTACCCTCGATTTTCATTGCATGCTCTCCCCAATCATTATGTCACTCTGTTGATTCCGGATCATTCTTGCGGCCGGTCGAGCTTTGAAAAACGGATGCGTCTCTTGATAGATTGTTGGAAAGGCACCGGCATCGCGCGTCGGCCTGAATGCCCTCCCGCCCACATCGCGATGCCAGCGCCAATGGTCATTCGATCGGCATGGAAAACCCCGTCGCAGGCAATTCCGCTTTGTTATAGAGGTTCACGATCGGGCTGGCCTGCCACAGATAGCGAACCGTGCGAGCGCTGGCATCGGCGGGCAGCAAGATGGTGTCCTCGCTAAGATCGCCATTGACGAATCGACAGATGGATGCGGCGTCGCATAGTTCAAATCCGATCGCAGACCCGCCGCCGACAAGCTTGAGTGGGCCATGGGCGAAGCGAACGGCGATCCCCTTTGCCGTGCGCGTGACGGAAATCGGCGCGGGGCCCCGATCCTCGACAGCTTCGCCGAGCGCGATATGCCGCGCGGCCAAGGCAAGCCGCTTGCCTACATCCTGCTTGTTGGTCGGGTGGATATCGGTGACCTGGCCGATATCCACCGCGCTCGCCATGCCCACTTTGGGATCGGCATCTGCAACGCGCCGCTGAACATCGCGCAACTGGCCCCATGAATCGTTCGAAGGCGTGGAGGCAAGCGGTCCGAAATTGGCGAGTTGCACCATCAGGAAGGGAGATGTTTCGAACCGCTTGCGCCAGTCGGCGATCAGCAAGGGCATCAACTCCGCATACCCCTTCGCGTCCCCCGCATTGGCTTCGCCCTGATACCAGGCAAAACCCTTCAGCGGATAGCCGCCCAGCGGCGCGATCATGCCGTTGAACAATGTCGTGCGACCGGCCCCTCCGGTCCACGGCACGCTTGGCGGCGCCTCGCCATTCTTGAGCGGCCGCCCCTTGGCAAAGGTCCAGTCGGAAAGCGGCAGCACCGTGCCGTCGCCCAGGGTCAGCGTACGCGCCGCATCACCCACCAGGCCGCCACCGCCGCCCGTGTCGACGACCGTCACGTCGATGATATTTTCTCCGGCCTTCAACGCCCCGGCGGGCACTTCATAATCCCGCTTCTTCTGCCAACCCTGGTCAGCACCCACGATCTTGCCGTTGATCCGCGTCACGTCGATGTCGTCGACCGCTCCAATCACGATCCGTGCGGATTTTCCCGCTTGCGCCGCGGTCAGCTTCACACGGGCACGATAATAACCAATGCCATCGAAGGTCGCGAGCGAGGCGTCTCCCCATTGTTCCCACATCTGCTTGTTGGGAACGGTGCGCCAGGCCGCCTTGGCAGGGGCCGTGGCATCGCCGCCCAACCACTGCTGCAACAGTTTGGCCCAGCTACTTGCGGCGATACCCGCATCGCGGGCATATTCGTCCATCAGCGCAAGGTCTGCGCGATAGCGCGGCACTGTCTGCAACGCATCGCGACTGATCCATTCCTCGATCGGCGACCCGCCCCAACTTGCCGCGATCAGACCGACGGCAATTTTCTGCTGTGCCTGGAGTTCACGACCCATGAAGTAGCAGACAGCCGAGAAATCGGCCACGCTCTCCGGCGCGGAACGTTGCCAGCCCGTTGTGGCTGAAAAACGCTGCTGGGGCTTGGTGCTCGACTGGCGCGGGACGTTGAGCAGCCGCAGCATCGGGCGATTGGAATAAGGCACTTCGAAAGCGGCATTGGTTGCATAGCGAACCGCGAATTCCATGTTCGACTGGCCTGAACAGAGCCAGACATCGCCGACCATGAGGTCATCCAGGCGCTGCTCTTCGCCGTTGCTGCTCACGTTCATGACATAGGGGCCGCCCGCCTCACGGCTGGACAGGGAGACCTGCCACCGGCCTTTACTGTCGGCCTTGGCGGTATGCGCCTCGCCATCGAATGTGACACTGACGGTGCTCCCCGGCTCGGCGGTGCCGCTGACCGGGATTGCCCGGCCGCGTTGCAAAACGGCGTGGGACGAATAGACCGGGTCAAGGACAAGCGGCGCCGCATGGGCGGCTGCCGGCAGTGCGGCCAGAAGGATTGCCGGAACGATCTTCATAACGTGCCTTTCATGCAAAGAGCGGTTGCCGGCGCACATCAAGGTCGTGCGATTGCGATCCATCCGCGCCCTATGTCCTCTTCCTATGCCCTAGTTTATATGGTAGCGGTACCAACAATAGCCGTCTGCACGCAAGCGGAAATTGAAGGGAGCGGGTCTGAAATGTGGAAGATTGGTCGGCGCGATTTGATCGCTGGCGCTGTTGCGATGAGCGGCGCTGCATCGGCGCATGCCGCAACGTTTAAGCCGAACTGGTCGTCTCTTGTCGCGGGTTGGGACACCCCGGAATGGTTCCGCGATGCCAAATTCGGAATCTGGGCGCATTGGGGGCCGCAGTGCCAGCCCGAAGCGGGCGATTGGTATGGCCGCCTGATGTATGTGCCCGGAAGTCCGGCCTACAAGCATCATGTCGCCAATTATGGGCATCCGGCCGATACCGGCTTCATGGACATCATCGGCAAATGGAAGGCCCAAGCATGGGATCCGGCGGCATTGTTGCGGCGCTACAAGCAGGTTGGCGCGAAATATTTCATGGCTATGGCGGGCCATCATGACAATTTCGACCTGTACGACAGCGCGCATCACGCGTGGAACGCAACGCGGGTCGGTCCACAGCGGGACATCGTAGGGGGTTGGGAAAAGGCGACCAGAGCCGAAGGCCTGCCCTTTGGCGTCAGCAATCATATCAGTCATGCCTGGCACTGGTATCAGACCGGCTATGGCTATGATCCGGAGGGCGCCAGGGCAGGAGAGCGCTACGACGCGTTCAAGCTGCGACGCGAACAAGGCCATGGCAAATGGTGGGATGGGCTCGATCCCCAGGATCTCTATACCGGCCCCAGCTTCGTGGCGCCCGACGGGATCGCCAGCAATGCCTCGATGGAGGCATGGCACGAGGTGCACGACGGGCGCTGGTTGGAACATGCTGCCTCGCGGAACCCGGCGTTCATCCAGAACTGGCTCCTGCGCCAGAATGATCTGGTCGATAAATATCGACCCGACATGATCTATTTCGACGACACCAGAATACCGTTCGGAACCGTGGGGCTGGAGGCGATCGCACATTATTACAACCGCGCCATCGAATGGCATGGCAGTCCCAACGTCGTCCTGACGTCGAAACTGCTGACCGACTATATGCAGGGCGGGCTGATGAATGACGTCGAACGCGGCTTTTCGCCCGTGATGCGCGCGCAGCCATGGCAGACCTGCACCTGCATCGGCGACTGGCATTATAATCGCGCGCGCTACGACCATAAATATTATGTTCCGGCGCAAAAGGTCATCCAGCGCCTGTGCGACATCGTCTCGAAAAACGGCAATCTCCTCCTTTCGGTCCCGCTCCGGGGTGAAGGCACGCTCGACGGTGAAGAGGAAAAGATTCTCGACGGTATCGCTGCATGGCTGCGGATCAATGGCGACGCCGCGATTTTCGGCAGTCGCCCCTGGCGCATCTTCGGCGAAGGGCCGACAGACTTGCCCGGTGGCAAGATGGAGGAAGACAAGGCCAGCGACTTCACCCAGCAGGATGTGCGCTATACCGTCAACAAGGGCGCGCTCTACACCGTGTTGATGCTCTGGCCCAAGAGCACGTTGCGTATCGCGTCGCTGGGTCGTCGTGCCTTGGGTGGTGCCTCGATCGCAAAGGCAGAACTGGTAGGCGGCGGTAACCTTTCCTGGAAGCAGGAGGAGGATGCACTGGTGCTGACGCTCCCGCCGGCTAAACCCGGCCAGATGGTTCCCGTCGTCCGGTTGCGCGGCGAGGGGCTCACCAGCCTGGCCTGAGCACGGATTTTGAGGAACATATGAAAGAGCCGGGCGCGACAGCATCGCACCCGGCTCTTTCACTATATGCCGTTATGCAAGGATGGCGGGATGGTGTCGAAGCAACGTCCCGCCAGCACCCGTCATCAGGGCTTGCGCACCGTGACCGCGCTTCCGTCATAGACGACAGCGCTTTTTCCATTTTCCGCGAAGTCGACTGGCCGCGACGTGCCCTTGTCATAAAACCGGACGGAAATGGCACGCTTGGAGGTCATGCCGCCATGACCGCCTTCGCGCTTGCCGATGGTCAGTTCGCCCTTGGCCTCGTTCCACTGAATGGGAATGCGCGTATATTCGCCGCGCTTATACCCTTCGCTGGTGCCATCATCTTCATAGAGCGAGAAACTGCCGTCAGCGCCGGTGAATATGTGCAGCACGATGGGGCCATCGGGCTCTTCGCGCGTATATTCGATCTCAGGCCCGGTCGGCACGATCGAACCGGAGCGCACGAACAGTGGCATGCGTTCATAGGGCGCTTCAGCACGGATTTCCTGACCGCCCTTGTAATAGGCGCCGCTGTTGAAATCATACCAGTCGGCACCGGCTGGCAGATAAACCTTGCGGCTGCGGGCTTTGAACTCCGTTACCGGCGCCACTAGGAACGCACCGCCGAACATATATTCGTCGTTGATGTTGCGCGCCTTGATGTCGGCAGGGAAATCCATGACCAGGCCGCGCATGATCGTGCCGTCCTTCTGCCATGTATCGCCCGCCAGCGTGTAGATGTAGGGCATCAGCCGGTACCGCAGCTTCAGATACCATTCCATCGAAGAGTACATGGGCGAGCCGGCGGGCGCGATTTCGTATATCTCGCGCTTGGGGGCTTCGCCGTGGCTGCGGAACAGCGGCGTAAAGGCACCGAACTGGAACCATCGCAGATTGAGCTCCCGCCATTCGTCAATATGGGCGGGATCCTGTTTGGTATAGCGATCCTCCAGCGCGAAACCGCCTATATCGTGCGTCCAGTTGGGAATGCCCGACATCGACAGATTGACGCCCGCGGATATCTGGTCCCTGAGGTCGTCCCAGCGCGATGCGACGTCGCCGGACCAGACCGCTGTTCCAGCACGCTGGATGCCCCCGAAGCCGGACCTGGACAGAATGAACGGACGCACATTGGGCTTCGAAATCAACTGGCGCTGATAGACGCCTTCGCTATGCACCAGCGGGAAGCTGTTGAAGAGCGCTGCCCCCGGTCCTTTCGCAGTCGGGCTCATGCGGTAGGCGCGTTCCTCGATCGAAAGGTTCGAGTGGAAATCCGGCTCGTCCGCGTCGAGCCACCAGGCATCGAAGCCCAGATCGCCCAGATTTTCGCGGATTTGCCGCCAGTAAATGTCCTGCGCCTTGGGGTTGTAGGGATCATAAAAGGCGTTGGCGTAACCCGGCCCGACCCAGTCGCGGTACATTTTCGATATATATTTCGGATCCTTTGATTCGCCGGGCCGCTGCTCGACCATGCGGCGGTAGATGCCGCCGATCTTGTCGAGTTCCTTGTAATTGTCCGTCGTCGGATAGAATTTCGGCCAGACCGAAATCATGATCCGCGCGTTGAGCGCATGGACCTCATCGACCATGCCCTTCGCATCGGCAAAGCGCGTCTTGTCGAAACAATGGCAACCCCAATTGTCATCCTCCCAATAGCGCCAGTCCAGAACGATATTGTCGAGCGGCAGGTTGCGGCGGCGGAACTCGCGCACGACGTCCAGCAGTTGATCCTGCGTTTCGTAGCGCTGGCGGCTCTGCCAGAAGCCATAGGCCCATTCCGGCAGCATCGCAGACTTGCCAGTGAGCTTGCGATAGCCAGCGATCGCGCCGTCCATGTCCTTGGCCGCAGTCACAAAATAATCGACCGCTTGTCCCAGCTCGGACGTAAAGGAGAGCGAGTAACGATCTGCATCGGGGATCGGATCATTGTGGACGAGCGCGATATAACCCGCATTGGGCTCCCATTCGACCCGGATGTCGGCGGCCTTGCCCGCCGTCAGCGGCACGTCGAAATTATGATACCAGGGGTTCCAGTTCTGGCGCCAGCGTTCCAGCACCTCCTTCCCGTTGACGAACACCTTTACATAGCTCGACGAATAGAGGCGGAAGCGGTGGAGGCCGCTCTTGTCGGGCGTGACCTTGCCGGACCAGATCACCCGCTGCGTCTGGACCGCGTTGCCGGCGGTGTTCTGCCCCGCGGTCGAGGCGACGGTCTGCGCCTTTGCGGCTTCGGGCCAGCGCATATTGTCGCGGATATACTGGTAATTGATGACCTTCTCGCTCTGCGTGACGGCCAGCCTGTCGCCCAGATAATATTGGGCGGTCCAGCCGGGCTTGCCATCGGTGCCCACGATCTTCAGGCCGTCGCCTTCGCTGCCTGCCAGGGCATAGGGCTTGGGGTTGCCGAAACGGGTGATCGAATTATTGTTCCAGAGCAGGCCATAGTTGCGCGTCGAAACGACGAATGGGACCGCAATGTCCATATTGTGCTGGGCAAGTTCGACGTCCTCGCCACGATAGTTCATCTGTCCGTTCTGGTGCTGGCCAAGGCCGTAAAAGCCTTCGTCCGTCCCGCGGTTGAACTGCTGGCGAACGGCGAGAAACTTCTGCCCCTCGACCGTCTTGGGCTCGAATGCGGCGCGGGACGATTCACTCAGAATGGTCTTGCCGCTACCGTCCAGAAAGCTGACCTGACCGCTGGTCAGGTTGACGCGCGCGGTCGCCGAAGGGAGCTTGAGCGTAACCGTGCCCCTGTCTTCGCTGACCACAGGGTCGCCGTCCGGCTTGGCCGTGACCATCACACCATCGGACACAGCCTCGAAATTCTCGTCAGGAATGGCGGTGACGCGGAAGGCCTCATCGCCGAAGGCAAGAATGCGGACCCGCTTGGCGGGGCCCTTGTCGGGCGATACGATGATGCCGTGATCGACCTTCTGGAAACTGCCCGCGAGTGCGGCGGTGCTCGACGTCGCAAGCAGCGCGCAAAGGGCGAGGCGGGAAAGCGTTTTCATTATCCTGCTCCGGTTCTTCAATTGGGATTCCCGACGGGGATAGGCGGCGTGCCCTTGTAGGTTGCTAGGGTGACACGAAGGACTTGCTCGCGGTCTGTGAAATTCAGGCCATAGTCGGTGGAATCGCCGTTCCACACGCGACGGAAAACCCATTTGCCCTTGTCGAAATAGCCTTCCTCCACGCGCAGCGTCATCATCGATTCAAGCGGCGCGGGCTTGGCGAGGCCGAAATAGACGCGGGAGTGGAAACCGGTGACAAGGAATTCATTCTCGCCCAGTTGCGCCACCGCCACGCCGCCCGAAGGCTGCGGATTGCCGGTGGGCTTGTCGGTGCCGAACTGCCACTGACCGAAGGTCACGGTCATATTATATTTGCCCATGGCGATATGCTGGGTGTGCTCGGCCTTGGGATCGGTAGGCTCGGCGACGCCCCAGGTCTTGCCCTGAGCCGCCCAGGCCGCCCATTCCCGCTGCATCGGCCCAAACAGGCGATAATTGCGCGCAAAGGGTTTGATCGTCTCGTCGTCTAGCTTTTTCGCGCCCAACGGGAAATTTTGATAGCCCGTATAATCCATGCCGAAGGGTGCGAAACCGATCGCCCCCTTGCCTACGGTCGGGAAGAAGAAGCGGGCGAAGTCCTTGTCATTGCCGGTTTCCGGCACGAACAGTGCATTGTCGGGCCGGTCATAAAAGTTGAGATACGCCATATAGTCGGCATGATCGCGCGCGTAGATATCCGGCGCGACGATATCGATCGCCGGGGCGGCGGCCTTGTAGACATCAATGACATGATGCACCGGCCCGCCGCTGGCATAGGTCATCGCCGGCTGGCGGCCAGAAGCTGCGGCCAGCGCAGCGTTCATATACATGGGCAGCGCTTTCACCGCCTTGCCTGCGGCGGCGATCTCGCTGGTATAGCTGGCGATCGACCAGGCATGGAAATATTCGTCTGCATCCGCGCCGAACACATTGCGCCATGTGCCGGGCTTTTTCTTCATCTGCTTGAGCAGCGGCGCGGGAACCGGTCCGTCAAACAGCTTCTGAGCGACAGGCGAGAAGTCGCGCACGCTACCATAGCTGCCTGCTTCATTTTCCGGCTGCACCATGATCACGGTGTTTTGCGGGTCGTTCTTCTTGAGATATTCCATCAGCTTGACGAAGGCGCGCTTGTCCGCTTCCAACGTCGTGCGATAGTGCGGCGAGAGCGCGTAATGCACCTCTCCCTTGGCGTTGATCATGCGGGGAAAGCGTTTCTGGTTCAGCTTCACCCATGAAGGCGCGTAGCTGGGCGCCGTGTTCTTCCATGTGCCGAACCACAACAGCACCAGTCGCACATTATGCTCGCGTGCCTGGGGCAACAGGGCGTCGAGGAAGGAAAAATCGAATTTGCCCTCTTCCGGTTCGATCTGTTCCCAGCCGACAGGCGCTTCGACCGTATTGGCATGCATTTTTTCGATCGCGGGCCACACTTCGGGCAGCATCGCGGGATAGTTGGCGCTGTTGTTGACCTGCGCGCCCAGCATCAGAAAAGGCGCGCCGTCGACGATCAGCGCATGCTGGCCGTTGCGGCTTTCCAGGCGCGGCAGCGCATTGCCCTCGGCGGCCGTCGCAGCGACCGGCACGCATGTGGCGGCAATCGGCAGCAGCCAGCTGGTCCATCGGCGCATGGGAAATCTCCGTTCCATGATCTTACGGCTGTGACGGACAGACGCCGCCAGGCGCTTGGGTGGCAAGTTCGATTTCGGAGAAGGAAATCGTCAGGGGACCGGCAGAAGACAGCGTCCACACAGGCTGGAGATGCGCCATGTCCGCACCCCTTTCAGCGAAGCATTTCAGCGGAATCCGAACCGTGCGCCAGCCCGCCCCGGCCTTGAAGATCTCATCCGCATTCACCATGCCCTGACCCATGCCCAGCTTGATGCTGCCGCCCGCGGGGGTATCGACGCGATAGGTCATCTTGAGCATCATTTCCGCGCTGGATTCAAAACGAAGGTCGACGCCCTCGCCGTCAATGCTTGCCTTGGCCATGGCACCGGCTTTCCAGCTGAGCTGAAGCGCGCCCTCCTGCCGGCTGGCGGAATCGACCGGACGCTGGGTAATGTCGGCGCCCAGAGCGAGCGAGAAGGGCGCATGCACCCGACCGTCCGCGAAATAGCGGCTCTTGTTGGCAGGCGTGGCGTCGATGCCCGCCACTTCACTTAGCTGACCGACCTTGCCAGGCGCCGCATAGCTGAGGCCATGGTTCAGCGGGAACAGCGGATCATAGCCTGCCTGTCCCTTGTTCAGCGTGAACTGCGCGGCGGTCTTGGGCCAGCTGTAGGACAGTCGACCGGTGAAATCAGCCCTCGGCTTGCCCTTGGCGTCGCCGATCAGCATGTCCGCAATACCGCCGCCTTCGCTGCCGGGCAGCCAGGCCGCGACGAAGGCGTCGGACTGGTTCAGTTCGGGATTGACCCATAGCGGCCGCCCGGACAGGAACACCGACACCACCGGGATACCTGCCGACTTCAGCTTCTTGAGCAGCGCCAGCGATTGTTTGTCGCCCGCCTCGAACTCCAGGCTGCGTAGGTCGCCCAGGCCCTCGGCATAGGGCTTTTCGCCGAACACGACGATGGCAAGGTCGGGCTTCTGGGTGAAGCTTCCGTCAACGCTCAGGGTTGCGCTGCCGCCACCGGCCTTCATCGCCTCGGCAATGCCCGCATAGATGGACTGCGCGTTGGGGAAATCGGCGTTCGTATTGCCGTCGCCCTGCCACGACAGCGACCAGCCGCCCGATTGCTGCGAAATATCGTCCGCCGCGCTACCTGCGACCATGATGCGGGCGGAAGCCTTGACCGGCAAAACGCCGTCATTCTTGAGCAGGACCAGCGATTTGCGCACCGCCTCGCGGGCGATCGCCCGATGCGCGGGCGAACCGATGACATCGGTACGCGCTTCATAGGGGCGCGCAGGATCGAACAATCCGGACTTGAACTTCACGCGCAGGATACGGCGCACCGCATCGTCCACCCGCGTCATGGGGATCACGCCATCACGGACCTGCTTGACCGTGGTTTCGAACAGGCCCTTCCAACTGTCCGGTGCCATGGCCATGTCCAGACCGGCATTGAAGGATTGCGGGCAATCCGTCGCGGTGCAGCCTGGTACTTGCGCATGGCCGTTCCAGTCGCCGATGATGAACCCGTCAAACCCCATGCGCTGTTTCAGCACGTCGGTCAGCAGGCTTTTGTTGCCATGCATCTTGACGCCCTGCCAGCTGTTGAAACTCGCCATGATCGTGCGGGTCCCGGCCTTGATCGCGGGCGGATAGCCAACGGAATGAATGGCGATCAATTCGCTTTCAGGAATATCGGTATTGCCCTGATCCACCCCGTTCAGGGTGCCGCCGTCGCCCAGAAAATGCTTGGCGCTCGCGGACACATAGCCGTTTTGAAGCTTGCCCTTCCCCGGCGCGCCCTGAAGCCCCTCGATCATCTTGGCGGAATAAGTGCGAACAAGCGCCGGATCTTCCGAATAGCCTTCATAGGTCCGCCCCCAACGATCGTTCTGGGGGACCGCCAGCGTCGGAGCAAAGGCCCAATCCATGCCGGCGGCAGCGGTTTCCCGGGCGGTGGCTTCACCGATTCGGCGAATCAGGTCAGGGTCATGTGCGGCGCCAAGAGCGCTGTTATGCGGAAACAAGGTGGCACCGACGACATTATTATTGCCATGCACCGCATCGATCCCGAACATGATCGGAATGGGCTCATGCCCCGGCCGCTTTTCCATCGCGATCGCGTTGAATGCCTGGGCGGTCTTGATCCACGGTCCGGCCGCCGAACGGTCCGGCGCGTTGATCGGCGGCGAACTGCCACCCGCCAGGATCGAACCTAGCGGATATCGACGCAGATCCTCGGGCTTTATCGATGCCGTGTCAGCCTGGATCATCTGCCCCACCTTTTCCTCGAGCGACATGCGCTTCAACAGGGTGGTGATGCGGGATTCGGTTTTTGCGTCGATCAGACCCTGGCTCTTGGCCTGGGGCCAAAGTGCCGGGTGGGCTTTACCCGGCTCGGCTGACTGCGCACCGGCGGACGCCGCCCAAAGCGCAAGACTCGCCGCGGACAAGGAGACGCCAAGCAAGGCGGTTTGCGCACGATTCAATAGCATTTCACTCACTCTCCCTTGAGCGCCATTCTGCAATTCTTATTACTCATACTTATTAAATGATAGCGCTATCAAGTAAAAATCTGGATTTGCCGCCTCTGTCCGACCTGGATCAGGCCCCATCAGATGGATTTGTGCGGCGTCTTTCGTCCCGACAACCGCTCGTAGCGGATATCGTGCGCAGCGCATTGGGTATGGATGAAGCTCTGGTCGGCAAACAATGTCCGTGCAGCTTTTGGCCAACGGCTTACGATCGCTTCACTTTTTCGCTGATCCGGACTGCGGCGCCTCCCCTGAGTGGACTTTTTGATTATCGAATGATACCGATACCATTAATGGCGTCCGGGTCAACGACCTATACGATTGCCCTCATATCCTTCGCCATCACAGGCCTTGTTCAGAGAAAAAAGCCCGCGAAGTGGGTTTGGGGAGATAATTATCGCTATGTCCTGCAGCATCGGCAACGTCATCGCCCGGCATCTCAAGCTTCTGCTGTCGATTTTTCTCGGTCTTTCTGGCTTGTTGGCAATGGACGAAGCCTTGGCGGCGGAGCGCGGAAGGACGCCAATCGACGCCGTCTGGTCCTTCATGCGCGCAGATGCGCCCGATGCTGCGTCGCCCAATTTTGACGATTCAGGCTGGTCGCGGGTAACCCTGCCCCACAGCTTCAATGGCAGCGATGGCGATGATGGCGGCAGCTATTATCGGGGTCCGGCCTGGTATCGCACGAATGTAGTGATGCCGATAAAGGCGTCCGATCGCCGTTACTTCCTGGAATTTGACGGCGCTGCGCTGGCCACCGACCTATGGGTCAACGGTCACCGGATCGGTCGGCACGAAGGCGGCTACGCCCGCTTCCGCTTCGATGTCACCGATGCGTTGCAGGCTGGCCGCAACAGCATCGCCGTCCGCGTGGATAGCACCCGCCTGCCCGATATCGCTCCGCTGGGTGGGGATTTCACGGTTTTCGGGGGGCTATACCGCCGCGTCTGGCTGGTATCGGCCGACGCGCTGCATTTCGACATGAAGGATAGCGGCGGTCCCGGGGTCTATGTCTCCACACCCGACGTAACCGCGGGCGCCGCCCGGATTCGCGCGCGGTTGCGGCTGGCCAATGATATGAAGGCCGACGCAGGCGTGCGCTTTCATATAAGCCTGCACGATGCCGATGGCCGCGAAGTCGCGCGTGCGGAAGACCGGACCCGCTTGCGATCGGGCCGCACGAGCGAGGTGACAGCAGACATGGCGCTGTCAAACCCGCACCTCTGGAACGGCATCGCCGATCCCTATCTCTACACGGTCGTGGCCACCCTGTCCGACGCCAGGGGCAAGGTCCGCGACCGTATCGAACTGCCGCTCGGCATCCGCACGATCGAGGTGACCGCCGACAAGGGGCTGTTGCTGAACGGCAAGCCCTATCGCCTCCATGGCGTGAACTATTTCCACGCCCAGCGGCCCGGCCGGGGAACAGCCGTCACTGACGAGGAAATATCCGATGACATGCAGATCATCGCCGATATGGGCGCGACCGCGGTCAGGTTCGTGCATTACCAACACCCTCAGCGCGCCTATGAAGAGGCCGATCGCCGGGGCTTGCTGGTGTGGACGGAAATTCCCCTGAACGGCGTGATCGACAAGGGCGAGGCTTTCGAACGCAATGTGGTTCAGCAAATGCGAGAACTGATCGCCCAGAACGCCCAACATCCCTCCGTCGCCGTCTGGGGGCTTGGTAACGAGGTCTATGAGGTGAGCGACGATGTGCTGCGCCTGCTGCGCGCTGCGCAGGCGACGGCGCAAACCGCCGATCCGTCGCGTCCGACCAGCTATGCGCATTGCTGCCAGAATGACGACAACCCCAAGGCGCTCGTCGCCGACCTCAGCGGCTTCAACCGCTATTTCGGCTGGTATCCCGACCAGAAGGGCTCACTGGGCGAATGGGCGCGGAAATTCCATGCCGCTTTCCCCGACCGTCCTTTTGCAATTGGCGAATATGGCGCGGGTGGCGGTATCCGTGCGCAGGAAAGCGACCCCGCCCCACCTGTCACGACCAGCGCCTGGCATCCCGAACAATATCAGGCGCTTTCCCATGAACAGAGCTGGCGCGGAATCCGGGATCTTCCCTATCTGTGGGGCTCCTTCATCTGGGTCGCCTTCGATCTGGCGTCCGATGGGCGAAGCGAAGGGGATCGTAGCGGCATCAATGACAAGGGATTGGTGACATATGACCGCGCGGTCAAAAAGGACGCCTATTACTGGTATCAGGCAAACTGGTCCGACCGGCCGATGCTGCACCTGACCGAACGCCGCCACAGCTACCGGACGCGGGATCGGGTGACCGTCCGCGCGTACAGCAATCAGCCGTCGGTTCGCCTGACCGTGAATGGTCGATCCTATCCCGAAGTCCCCGTGGTCGATCATGTGGCGACCTGGACCGACGTGGCCATGACGCCGGGAAGCAACCGGATCGCTCTGTCGTCGGGTGACCTGCGGGACGAGGCCCTCTGGACCTATGACCCTAACGCCCCGCTCCCCAATCTGCCGGTCGGGAATGTCGATCCTCCGGCCAGGCAATGATGGCGGGCGGCGGCCGGATCGCCGCATGGAGCGGCGAACGGTCTGCATCTCCGAGGGTGGGAAATGATACCCACAGATAATCGTACCAAATGACAGGAAGGCCACCATGCTGACTGAGCATGGCGGCCTATTTTGTTGCGCCGGAATGGTTCAGGAAACGGGCCTGATGTGGATGGCGGCACCGCCCCCAGCGCTCATCTGGACCGACAGCGTATCGCCGCTGGTGACCTGCCGCGCCGTGCGATCCACCATGTTGGGCGACGCGCCGTCCTGCCAGACCGTCGCTTCAAAACGTCCCGATCCCAGCAGGGAGAGCGGAATGTCGACGCGCCGCGCGGTTCCGTTCGTCATGGCCCCGATGTACCAATCCGTCCCCTTGCGCCGGGCGAGGACGATATGGCTCTCCGGCGTGCCATCGATGAAGCGCGTTTCGTCCCAGGCAGTCGGCACCTGCTCGATGAAATCGAAGCCGCTGGCGTTCGCATAGGCTTCCGGTTTGTCCGACACCATCTGGAGCGGGCTGTCATACACCACATATTGGGCCAGCGCCTGTCCGCGCGTATGCAGCGTCGTCGGCATGGACCCATCGCCCGGTCCTGCGGCCTTCGCGCCGTTGCGGAACCCGCCTGGCGTGTAATCCATCGGCCCCAGCAGCATCCGCGTGTAGGCCAGCTTCACATTATGGGTTGGCGTTATGCGACCCCAGCCGAACTTGTTCCATTCAGCGCCCATCACGCCTTCCTGCGTGATATAGTTGGGATAGGTGCGCTGAAGCCCCGAAGGCGGGAAGGCGCCGTGCATGTTGAGCAGCAAATGCCGCTTTGCCGTCGCTTCCGCCGCGCGCACATAGAAAGCGACCATCTTCTGGTCGTCGCGCTCCATGAAATCGACCTTCACGCCCTTGACGCCCCAGCGCTGGTAGAGGTCGAGCGCCTGGTCCATGCGGGAATTGAGATGTGCCCAATGCACCCACAGCAGCAGGTCCACGCCCTTGCTCCTGGCATATTGCACCAGAGCGGGGATATCGATGCCGGGTTCGGCGCGGGTGATGTCGGTATCCGGGTTCGGTTCGACCCCGCAGCACTCGCCCGAATTATAGGCCCAGCCAGCATCGACCATGAAATATTGAAAGCCCGATTGCGCCGCGAAATCGATGAAGCGGCGATACCGATCCATGCTCGGCTTTTCCGACGTCGACGGACCGGACCACCAGTCCCACGCCGCCTTGCCCGGCTTTACCCAGGAAAAGTCACCAGTGGCCTGCCGCGACAGATTGCCGATGATGGGGGAGGCGATCAGGTCGCCTGCACGGTCGCCGGCCATGATGACGCGCCACGCGCTATGCAGACCATCAGCAGAGCGGACAGCCACATTCGGGCGGTCCTTGGGCGAAAACAGATGAACGTCTAACCCGCCCTCTACCGGCTGCAACGCCGAGCTTGCATAGCCTGCAATCCCCGACTGGGCGAACGCGAAATGGGTCCGTCCGGTGGATGAGGCGCAGACCATGGGCAGGTCATAAAGCTTGGCTCGATCAAGCGCCGCGATCGTCATCGAATTCCATGGCAACTCGTGCGAACTGGCAAATTCGGTCACCTCGCAGCGCGTGTCGCCAGTCAGGCGAAAGCCGGTTTTTTCGCCAGCGATGGCGACCGGCTTGCCGCCGGGAACAACGTAGCGGAAGGCAACGCCCTCATTATAGGCGCGCGCCTCGATCGACATGGTCCGCCCGCTGCCGCCCTTTTCGCGAAAACGGATGACAGCGCCGTTATAATGATCCTTGGCCTCGCTTGCCTTCGTGGCCGTGAGCGGAATCGTGCGATTGACCGCCTGCTTGCTGGCATCGACGAACTTGAGGTTGGAGAATTGCGGCTCGTTCGCCATCTCCAGGCCCAGCGGCGCATTGCGGATGATGATTTCACCCTTGCGAGTCACCGAATAGCTTTTGCCATCGGGGGCGACGCTGATGACGATGCTCTTGTCGGGCGACGCTACGGCCACCGGCGCAGTCGCGGCTGCCAGCAAAATGGGGATCACGTCCGTCTTCCTTTCCTTATTCGTTTATCACTGCCGCCATGGAATATTGACTTGCGCCGACGCAGTTTCGGGCATGTCCTTCTCTCCCCCATGGCGCGCACCATTCCGTCGGAACATTGCGCAACGATTTTGATCTAGCTGGCGGTCAGGGCGACCTTGGGTGCCGGAAGGCCCGGCACATCCACACGGAAACTGAAAAGGTCGCCGCCGACCGGCTGCTGCGCACGTTCGGCCGCCGACAAACCCTTGTGCGCCGTCGTCGCATAGGCCGTGCGAAGATCCGCACCGCCGAACGCGATCTTCGTCACATTGGCCACGGGGAAACTGACGGTGTCCAGCAATTCCCCTGTCGGGGCATAGCGATGGGCTTTCCATCCACCGAACAGACCGATCCAGATGCAGCCTTCGGAATCGACGGACGGCCCGTCGGGATACCCTTGTGCGGGGTCGATGGTGACAAGACGGCGTTGGGAAATGGGCAAGCCGTCATCGCCCAGCGTACAGGCGTAGATGGATCCCCCCAGCGTATCGACATGATAGAGGGTGTTGCCGTCAGGGGACAATGCAGGGCCGTTCGTGATCGCGCAGGGCGCAATGGTCGTGGCAACGACTTTCCCGTCAGCGAAGCGGTAAACGCGGCCCGTCGCCCGCGTCTCGCCATCATCCATGCTGCCGAACCAGATGGCGCCAAAACGATCGATGACGGCGTCGTTCAGCCGGTTGCCGGGCTCGGACGCTTCTGGCGCGGCGAGCAACTCAAAGCTGCCACTTGCCGGATCGAACATATGGATGCCGCTTTGCAGGCCCGCCACCATCCGTCCGCTGTCGGTCGGAAAAATCCAGCCGGGCTGGGCAGGGGCATTCCAGCTTTCGAGTCGGCCCGCCCCCGGATCGAAACGATGGATTTTTTGTTCCTTGATATCGACGAACCAGAGCTTGCCTTCACTCTCGGACCAATAGGGTCCTTCGCCCAGCGTCGCGCCGACCTTGCAAGCCTGTTCGACAGGGACAGGCATCAACGCCAGCCCGCGTCGACAAAATATTCATGGCCCGTGCACATGCGCGCATCGTCAGAGGCAAGGAACAGGGCGAGCGCGGCGACATCATCGGGCTGGATTCGATCCTTCAGGCACTGTGCTGCAACGATCTCCTTTTCGCCCTCCGGCGTGTACCATTGCATCTGGCGCGGAGTCTGGACATTGCCGGGAACGATCGTGTTGACGCGGATATTGTCCGGCCCAAGATCGCGCGCCAGTGCGCGGGTCAAACCTTCGATCCCCGCCTTGGCGGTCTGGTAGAGTACAAGGTCGGCCAGCGCGAGATGCCAGCTGATCGAACCAAGGTTGATGATGGCGCCGCCACCCGAACGCCGCATTCCCGGAACAACCGCCTGCGCCGCGAAGAACTGGTGTCGCAGGTTCACGGCAATGCGGTCGTCCCAATATTCGGGGGTAATATCATCGATGCTGTGGCGGTCGTCATTGGCGGCGTTGTTGACCAGAATGTCGATTGCGCCCTGTTCCCGTTCAACATCAGCAATCGTCTGCCGGATCGCTTCGATGTCGCGCAGGTCGCAGTAGCGGTACAGGGGCGCGTGCGCCACGTCGCCGCTCAGCCGTTCGACAAGGTCGTGTGAAGGGGAATCGAGAATGTCGATGAACAAGACCCTGGCACCCTGACGGGCAAAGGCTTCCACCAGCGCCTCTCCGATACCGGCGCCGCCGCCGGTCACAAGCACATGCTTGTCCGTCAGGCTGGGATAGACAGCGCGCACAGCTGTCGGGGTCTTGAGCTTCAACAATGATGGTCTCCGGCAGAAACGGGGAATTGGAATCGACGGGCCGGGCGCATGTCAGGCATGGTCCTGCATGACAGGCGGCTGCAACAACCCACGGCCAGCAAGGTTAGCCATCAACGTGGCGATACCAGTCGTCCATGGCGGCGCGCTCTTCGACGTCGTGACGCGATTGACCAGGGTACCGAGGCGCTCGGAGGAAATACGCACGACGTCGCCGGTCCTGTGGGTAAAACCGCGGCCGGGCACATCGCGGTCCTGCGTCGGCGCGAACAATGTGCCGAGCATCAGCGCGAAGCCGTCGGGATATTGATGTTCGCTAAGCGCCTGACGGACGAGTTCTTCGGGATCGCGGCTGATTTCGCGCATGGAAGAAACACCGGCCAGATGATAGCCGTCGCTGCCCGAGATCGTCAGTTCCACCACCGCATCGCGCACATCATCCATCGTAAAGTCCTGATCGAACAACCGGATGAACGGACCGAGCGAGCATGACGCATTATTGTCCTTTGCCTTGCCCAGCAGCAGCGCGCTGCGTCCCTCGAAATCGCGCAGGTTGACATCGTTGCCCAGCGTCGCGCCCATGATACGCCCGCGCGGATCGACGATCAGGACGATTTCAGGTTCTGGATTGTTCCATGATGAATCCGAACGCACGCCGATGTCATCACCCCAACCGACGGTCGAAAGGACGGGAGCCTTCGTGAAAATTTCCGCATCCGGGCCGATCGCGACTTCCAGATATTGCGACCAGAGGCCCTCATCCGCCAATGCGGTCTTGAGCGCAGCCGCCTCTGCCGAGCCCGGCACGACGGAACGGATGCTACCCCCGATCCGGCCTTCCAGCTTGGCGCGCACCGCCGCTGCGGCATCGGCGTCGCCACGGGCCCGTTCTTCGATCACCCGCTCCACCGCCGAGACAGCAAAGGTAACACCTGCGGCCTTCACGCATTGCAGATCGACGGGCGAAAGGATGTTCAAGCCGGGCAGCAAGTCGTCAAGCGCGCCCAGATGGTCGCCCGTTGCGGCGGCGGGATCAGGCATGGCAAGCAGCGCGGAGACGGTCGGTGCGGTGGTCGCCACATCATAGACCTCGCCATCGCGAATAAGGATCGGTGACGGTCCCGCAACTGTCGCAATTCGCCCGACAAATACCGCCGACCGCCAGTCGGCGCACAGCAAATCTGCCGCTGTGGAAGCGTCCTTCACCTACTGTTCCTCCCGCTAGACATTATGATAACGCTACCATTTCCTGTGTGTACGTCTTTTGTCAAGAGAATTTCAATTTCGACCTTGGGCAGGCCGATCCGTTCAGCATCATAGATGCGGCCTGACAGGGGCATTGAGTTCATCGATGCCGGTTCGCTTCGGCCGAGTCCCGCGCAACCCCCGGATCGGCCATCAAGAGCCGAAGCTTTGGCGCCGCCAGCGGGATGCTCAGCATCGTGCTGGCAATTGCCATCAAAAGCAGGGCGGTGAAGCTTTCCGGCGAAATGATCTGCCGGTCCAGCAGGATGTTGGCGAAGATGATCATGATCAGCGCCTTGGTCTGGAGCAGCCAGCCGATAAGAGTGGCTTCGCCCTTGCGCCATTTCAGGACGCGGCCCGCGCACCACAAACCCAGCAGCTTGCCGCCAACGGAAGCGATCAGCAGCAGCGCCGCCGCGCCGAAAACGGCGATGCCCCCGACGTCCCACTGCGTCTTCAACCCCGTGCTGAGGAAAAAGACGGGCATGACCGCCAGCAGGACATGATCGCGGAAGAGGTCCATCCGTTCCCGATCGAACCATTCCGCATCGAGCACGGCGCCGGCCAGGAAAGCCCCGACCATGAAATGCAGTCCGCACCAATCCGCCGCGAACCCGCAGGCGGCGAGCCAGACAAGCGCGCCATACCAGCGATCACGCTCAGCCAGTCGCGGGACCACCCGACGAACCAGCCATGCCGCAGCGACGAAGGCCATGATGAACATCGCTTGCCGACCGATGCGATCCCAGTCGAGAAGGATCAGCGCTAGCACGCCCCAGATAGCGATATCATCCAGGCTGGCATAGCGCAGGATCCGCTGGCCCAGGGGCTCTCTCAAAATTGCGAGCTTTTCCAGAAACAGGACGAGGATAGGAAGCGCCGTCACAGCACAAGCCATGCCGATGCCGAGCACAACCTGCCAATCTTCGCCAAGTGGGCCGCGCCAACCGTCGTCTAGTGACAGCAGCACCAGGGCTGCCACGCATCCCAGAACAAGCGGCACCATCAGCGCCAGGCCGGACGTCACACCCGTTTCATAACGATGCCGCCACGCATGCCTCAGGTCTAGCTCAAGGCCGGCAATCCATACGAAAATCATCACCCCCCACCAGGCGATGCCGTTCAACGCCGCTACCACTTCGGGCCGAAATACGAAGCTGTAATAATCGGGGAAGGCCGCACCAATGACACGGGGGCCAAGCACCACACCGCCGATGATCTGCATGACGACCAAGGGCACATAATAGTCGATACGGGCGATGCGCCAGACGAGATAGGGGATCGAGAAAATGATCAGCAACGCGATGAGAAAGACCTCCGTCGTGGACATGGTTCCGTGCATGCGTGCTGCCCCTCCCAGGACGCCGGCCAACAGGGAGTCCCACGGATCGGCGCGCCAATCGCCCGTCCTCGACTCGGTGTTTATTTCTCGTACAAAATGTCAGGCAAAATGCATCTGTTTTTTGCTGTGGTAAGGGATCGAGATAATGTGAAAGGATGCTGCATGATCCACTACTTCGTCGAGAGCTTGGACCAAAGGATCATATAGCCTTGGCGGGGATCAGAGTGCTGACTCAAACTCGTCCGGCCATGTTCAATCCCCTCCAGCTACAAAATATTCTGTGCGCTAAACCGTCCGAATCATTCTGTAATGTCGGAGTTATAATCCAGATATGGAGGAGTCGAATGGTCGATGGTAATCACCGGGATGTCATAGTCGCCCTCTTCCGAAGGGGCTGATGCCTGCCACATGGGTGAGCAAAGTGAATGGGGACATCGCGCTGCGCAGGCCAGCGGGGGTATCAGTGATTGGCGACCGCGACCGGCTGGACCAGCCCCCCCGGCTTGGCGGCTTCATTTTCCACCAGCAGCGTCACAATCCGTTCGCCATTCCCCGGTGGTAGCGCAATGGCCAGCGCAGCCTCGTCATATCCCGGTTTGGTCGCGACCTGCCTGCCGTCCAGCCAGATTTCCGCGCGACCGATGATCCCGCCGAATTTCAGCATGCCGCCACGCGCCTGCACTCCGCGGCGCGGCGTGAAGCTTGTGCGCAGCACGATCCAGCGCTTGTCTTCCGGGGCGGCCTGAAGCTCGCCCGCGCCCAGCCAAAGCCAGCTGTTCATGTCGGTTTCGGCAGGTTTCATGTTCGGATCAGGCTTTTCGGCGAAAGTGGGCGACTGACGCCAGCCCTCTATCACCTGCACCGACGCCGTCGGCGGAACCTGAGCGCGTGGGGTCGCTGGAAGGCGGCCTATGCTAGTCCGCGCTGGGCGCAGACCTGGCGCGTTCACCGTCACCACCAGTGGCCCCGCGCCCGCCTGCGTCCGCACGATCAGCTGTGCCAAGCCATTGAATAGACGGCGGCTTTCACCCTTTTCCGCCTCATGGCTGTTAGGATCACCATTGCCGTGCCCGATGATCTCCCCGCCCGAAATCGTGAAGCTGACCGGCAGGTTGGCGGTGGCGACGTGGCGCCCCCTGGCATCGACCGCGTCGATCGTGATCGGCTGCACGTCCTCGCCGTCGCCCGCCATCAGCATCCGGTCTGGCGTCAGGCGCAATGCCACGGGCGCACCTGTCGTCTCCACCACCGTGCGCGTGACCTCCCGCCCACCGCGATAGCCGATCGCCTCGATCCGCCCCGGCGCATAGGGCACTTGCCAGCGCGGCATCTCGAACCGATCGACGTCCTGCTCGCCCACGGTCTTGCCGTTGAGGACGAGCCGCACCCGATCCATATTGGTCAGCACCATCACCGTGACAGGTTGCCCTTCGCGCCCCGGCCAGTTCCAGTGCGGCACGATGTCGATCAGCGGCTGGTCGTCCACCCATTGCGCGCGATGGAGCAGGAAAGCCGTCTTGGGAAAGCCGCACAGATCCATGATCCCGAAGAAGCTTGACGCCGACGGCCATTCATAGGGCGAGGGCTCGCCGCGATAGTCGAACCCGGTCCAGACGAAGGCGCCCGCGACGAACGGGCGGGTAGCGATCGCCTTCCACGCCTCGCGATGCGTGTTGCCCCAGCTTGACCGCACATCGTCATAGGAAGCAAAGACGTGCGCCGCCTGGTCGCTTTCATAGGCGCCGCGCGTCATGAAGGCGCTCGTATCCTCCGAACTGATCATTGGCAGGTGCGGATTGGCGGCATGGAACCGGTCATATTCGCCGGGCTGGTAGTTGAACCCCACCACATCGACCGCCTGGCTGACATTTTTCGGCGCATAGAGGCCCGCGTTCATTGCCGCCGTGACGGGCCGGCTGTCGTCCAGCGCCTTCACCTCGGCGACCATGCGGCGGACCATTTCATAGCCCGCCTCGCTGCCCTGCATCGGTTCTTCGTTGAACACCGACCAGATGAAGATGCTCGGCCGGTTGCGGTCGCGCCGGACCAGCCAGCGGAGTTGCTCGATATAGTCAGGGCTGGTGTTGAAATTGCGATTCTCGTCCATGACGAGCATCCCCAGACGGTCGCATGCATCGAGCAACTCGGTCGCTGGCGCATTGTGCGAGCAGCGGATCGCGTTCGATCCCATCGCCTTCAGCCGCCCAATCCGCCATTCCCACAGCGCATCGGGAACGGCGACGCCCACGCCCGCATGATCCTGATGATTGCAAGTGCCCTTGATCTTGAGCGGCTCCCCGTTGAGGAAAAAGCCCCTGTCGGCGTCAAAGTGGAAGGTGCGAAAGCCGATCCGCAGGGTGCGCCGGTCGTCGGGCTGACCCTCGCGCGTCAGACGGGCGCGCAGCGTGTAGAGATTGGGCGCATCGACGGACCAGAGCTTGGGGTCCGGTACCGCCAGATCAAAATGGGCTTCCCGCCTGGCCAGTGGCGGCACCGTCACCCCGGTGCTTCCCTGTGCGACCACGCCGCCCCCGGCGTCGGTCAGTTCGACCGAGACAGTCGCATTTGCCTCTGCCTTCAATATGTTGCCCAGCGTCGCCGTGACAGGCACGCTCCAGCGACCGTCCGGCCCCAGCCGTGGATCGGCATGAATGCCATCGGTCTCGATATAGACGGGCGGACGCTTCGCCAGCCACACATGGCGATAGATGCCGGCCCCTTCATACCACCAGCCTTCCATCTTTTCCGCATCGACGCGCACGACGATGGTATTCAGATGATCGCCAAAGCGCGCGGTGGGAGTCAGGTCGAGATAGAGGGAATTATAGCCGCTCCAGTTATGCGCGATGACCGATCCGTTGAACCAGATCGTGGCGTTGGTCGCGATCGCGCCGAACTGCAACTCGATATATTTGTCCCGGTCCTCCGGCTCCAGCCGCAGGGTACGCCGATACCAGGCATAGCCGCGTCGGCGGTATCCCTGCGACGGGTTGGCGTCCCTGTCGAACGGCATAGCCACCGCCCAATCATGCGGCAGGTCGACATTCGGCCAGTCCGAATCGTCGAAATTGGTTGCCGCCGCGCCTTGCGCCTGCCCTGCCTTGGCATTGGAATAGCTCCAGCCATGGCCCTTGATCTCAGGAGCGGGGATGTCCCCCTGATGGAATTGCCAGGCACGATCCAGCAGCAGGCGTCCCGGCTCATCAGGCTCCGGACGGGGGGGCAGGACCGTTCGTGAGGCTGGCATCGGCAGGCCGGGATGCGGGCCGGTCCTGACACTGGCCGCCTCGGCTCCCGCCACAGGAGCCATCGCGGCGACCGATCCCGCAGCCACCATGAATTCCCTGCGTTTGAGGACGATCGGCGACTGGCTGCCCGACACGGACTTTCCTCTCAAACCTGTTATTTCCCGTCTGGCACGGCGAAGGATCAATGCTGCTGTGGCGGGAAAATGCCGTGCCGGGCGGCGAAGGCCGCAAATAATGTCGGCCATATGGACGCGGGTTCGCTTGCCGGCAAACGCACGCCGAATCCGTGCCCGCCATGCTCGAAGACATGCAGCGCGACTGGTCGTGCCTTGGCCTGCATCGCCTGAAACAGGGCGATGCTGTTGGCCACCGGCACTGCTCCATCGTCGGCGGCGTGCATCAGGAAGACTGGTGACGTGTCATCCGTGACCCGCATCTCGACCGATCGCGCCTTGCGGGACGCTTCCGTCGGGTTCTGACCGAGCAGGGCCGCGCGAGACCCTTCATGCGTGAACGGCGCATCGACGCTGATCACCGGGTAGATGAGGCCGGCAACATCGGGCCGCGCCGAAAGGCGATCGGCGGAATCGACCGGGGCATAGACGGGCTCGGCATGGCATGTGGCGAGCGATCCTGCCAGATGACCGCCAGCCGAAAAACCAAGCACCCCCACGCGCTCCGGCATGATGCCGAACTGCTGCGCGCGCGACCGGATCAGGCGCATGGCCCGCTGCGCATCCTGCAACGGCACATTTTCCCGCTGCCGCCAGCCCTCGCCCGGCAGGCGATACATCAGGATGAACGCGGTCACCCCTTGCGCATTGAGCCAGTCGGCCTGGCTGACCCCTTCATTGTCATAGGACAAGAACCAGTAGCTTCCGCCTGGAACGACCAGCATCGCAGTACCGTTGGGATGTTTCGGGCGGCGCACGACCAGGAAGGGCCGATCGATCCCGCTGATCCAGCGGTCAGGTTTGGCGGGATCACGCGATTGATCCTCAACCTTGCGGGCGATCTTGTTTCCGGATGCACCGGGTGCGGAAGCGGGCCACAGGTCGACCACTTCGTCGGCGGGCGCCGACTGCGCCAACGCCCGTAAGGGCACCGTCGCCAGAGCCGCACCGGCACCTATCACCATACGTCGGGTGATCGTCATACTATCCTCTCTGTCGAGTGGCTGACGGTGATGACCGCGCCCGTCCGATCCAGCGCCCATCGCATTTACGGGCAAATATATTTGTATGAGTATAATTGGATGGCCAGTTCGTCAATATGAAAGCCGACCGGTTGGCATGCATTTGGTCTCATACCGGGCCGATGATTGCGCGCGCCATCTCAGCGGGATATGACAATCCGCTCCCCACAGGCGTATGGCCAATATGCGTCAATTGAGCGCCCTTGAATGTCTATGTCTCCATCATTCAACCGTCGCTCAACAGCGTGTTGCCCCCGGCCCTGCGGTTTTTGCTCTCACCTTGAACTGACGTCTCAGTCATGACATAGCCGGAAAAACTACTCATACAATTTGAGGGTCAGGATGCGGTATCGGTTACGCTTGTCTGTGGCGATTGTTGGTCTCGCGCTTGCGCTGCCAGCAGCGGCCGAAGAGGTCCATAGCGGGCTTACCGCGACCGGCGAGATCGCCAATGTCGCGATTGCGTCCTCGCCCGCCTTTCATTTCGTCCAGTTGCGCAACGGCGTTCAGTTTCAACTGAACGGAACGGTCAAGACGGTCCTTTTCTACGGGCCGGACGTCGTGCGCGTGAATGCAAGCCTTGGCCAGTCACACTGGGGCCAGCCAAGCCTGGTCGTCACCCAAACGCTCCAGCCAGTCCGCTTTGCCGTGGCGGAAACGGACGCAACGCTGAGCCTGACTGGCGACAAGGTGCGGGTGGCGATCGACAAGCGCGACGGGGCGATCAGCTTCTTCGACGCAAAGAGCCGGCTGTTGACGCGCGAAAAAGCCGGCGCGCCGCAGTCGATCACCGCACGCACCGTCGCTGACTCACCGACCTATGAGGTCGAGAATCGCTTCACCTTGAAACCCGGCGAGGGCATCTACGGCTTCGGCTTTACCGACGATGCAGAGGTGAACCGGCGCGGCAAGGATCTGCTGCTCGTCCAGACCAATATCGGCATCATCATCCCCGTCATGCTGTCGACCGAAGGCTATGGCGTCCTATGGGACACCTATTCGCAAATGCGCTTTACCGACAATGCGCAGGGCGCGCGCTTGTGGGCCGAGGACGCGCCGGGCGGCGTCGACTATTATCTGATGGCGGGCGACACCATGGACGATGTGGTCGGCGCCTATCGCCGGCTGACGGGTCAGGCGCCCATGTATCCCAAACAGGCGTTCGGCCTGTTCATGAGCAAGGAGCGCTACCCGACGCAAGACCGCCTGGTCGAGGTCGCCCGCACCTTCCGCAAGGAAGGCTTCCCGCTCGATTACATCGTGCAGGATTGGCAATATTGGGGCAGCGACAAGGATGGCACCTGGTCGGGCATGATCTGGAACCCGGAACGCTATCCGGACCCCGAAGGGATGACGCGGGCGATCCACGAACTCCACATGAAATTCATGATCTCGATCTGGCCGTCAGTGGGCAATGACACGGCGCTGGCGAAGGAGTTGGACCAATATGGCCTGCGCTTCGCCCCGCTGCACTGGATTTCGAAGAAGGCGCGCGTCTATGACGCATACAGCGCCAAGGGACGCGACATCTATTTCAAGCACATCAAATCGGGCCTGCTCGACAATGGCGTCGATGCCCTGTGGATGGACGGAACGGAAGTGGAGGCAAGCTCCGCCATGTGGGATCCCCACTCCAACATCGTCGATACAAAGGCGCTGGGCCGCAACGCCATGGGCGATTTTTCGCGATACCTGAATCCCTATACGCTGCTGACGACGCAGGGCACCTATGACGGCCAACGCGCGACAAGTGACAAGCGCGTGCTGACGCTGACGCGATCCGCGTGGGCGGGCGCACAGCGAACGGCGGCGGCATCCTGGTCCGGCGATACAAAGGCAAGCTGGGATACGCTCAGGAAGCAGGTCGCCGGCGGCGTCAACGTCACCGTCACCGGCAACCCTTATTGGACGCAGGATATTGGCGGCTTTTTCGTCGATGATTTCCCCGGCGGTGAAAAGAACCCGGCCTACCGCGAACTGTTCGCGCGCTGGTTCCAATATGGCGCCTTCAATCCGTTGATGCGCGTGCACGGCACCAGCATCGAGCGGGAACCCTATATCTTCAAGGATATGGACCCGGCGATGTACAAGTCGCTGCTCGATACCGTCCATCTGCGCTACCGCCTGCTACCCTATATATACAGCCTGAGCGCCAGAGTGACGTCGGACGGCTATACGCTCATGCGACCGTTGCCGATGGACTTTGCGAACGACCCGGCAACCTACGACATCAACGACAGTTTCATGTTCGGATCGTCGCTGCTGGTCCACCCCGTCACGCGGGCCATCTATCATATCCAGCCGCCGCCACCCCCGACGATCCCCGCGGCCTATCTGCGCACCGGGGAAGGCAAACAGGGTTTGAACCTGCAATATTTCCAGGGTCGCAACTTCGACGCGCCCAGGGGGACCGGGCAGGTCGACGAGCGGGTCGACCATATCTGGCCGGGACCGCCGCTTGCGGAAATGCCCGCCGGACTTACCGCCCTCACCGACTTTTCGGCACGTTGGGAAGGGGAATTGGTCGCGCCAGAGGACGGCGAATATGAAATCGGCCTGTCGGGCGATGATGGCTATCGCCTGTTTCTGGACGGCAAAAAGGTCTTGGAGGACTGGAACGACGGGCCCAATCGCTATGCTGGCGTGAAGCGCGTGCTGCGCAAGGGGCAGCGCGTCCCCATCCGCATCGACTATTATCAGGGCGGGGGCGGTCGATCGCTGCGACTGGCGTGGCGCACGCCGGGCGAGCTACGGACCATGGCGGCGACCAAACCAGCGCAAGACCTGTCGATGACCACCTACTTGCCCAGGGGCAGCGCCTGGTATGATTTCTGGACGAACCAGCGCCTGGCGGGCGGGCAAAGGGTAACGCGCGACGCACCGTTGGACGTCATTCCCTTGTACGTCCGCGCCAGGTCGATCATCCCGATGGGGCCGATCGTGCAATATGCGACAGAAAAGCCGGAGGCTCCGCTGGAAATCCGGGTCTATCCCGGCGCTGACGGCCGCTTCACCATCTATGAAGACGATAATGAGACCTACGCCTATGAGCGTGGTCAGTCCGCCCGTTACGATTTGCACTGGAACGATGCGAAGCGGACGCTGTCCATCGGCACACGGCAAGGCAGCTTTCCGGACATGATCCGGCGGCGACAACTTAATATCGCCATCGTCGATCCTACCAATGCGACGGCCATAGCCCCCGCGCGCGCCGACCGCAGCGTCAATTATGACGGGCACGCGATGACGTTGCGGTTTGGCCATTGAGGGCAACCGCACAGATCCAGGCGCCCATTCGGCAATGAAGGAGATGGGGGCGAACTCAGCTTGCGCTACGACGGCGTGGTCCATCGGGTCAAACTGGCAGAAAATGGCACTGGTCGGCTCATGCTGCCGCAATAGCGCAATTTCATGTTCAAAGATTTTGTCTGAGTATTTACAGGCCACCTTCGCGCAGATAGACTCGGCATGATCTCGACAATGCATGGCAGAGGATTTGGATGAGCAGCTTTTCGCGGCGCGGGGTCCTTGCAGGGATGACCGGCCTGACCACCATCGCCAGCGCCGGACTGGCGGCGGAGGAGGTTGGCCAGTTGGCTGCGGCCAACGGGCCCGCCAAGCCCTTTCCCCTGTCGCAGGTCCGCCTGAGGCCATCCATTTTTCTTGATTCGGTCGAAGCCAACAAACGCTATCTGCTCTCGCTCGATCCAGACCGTTTGCTCCATAATTTCCACCTGTTCGCCGGTATCGCGCCCAAGGGCGCGAAATATGGCGGCTGGGAAGCGCAGGGAATCGCCGGACACAGCCTGGGCCATTATCAATCCGCGCTCAGCCTCGTCTTTGCACAGACAGGCGACAGCCGCTTTCGCGACCGTTCTCTCGCCATCTCGCGCGAACTGGCGGCGGTACAGGCGGGACATGGCGACGGCTATGCCGGGGCGACCACGGTCGATCGCGGTGGCAAGACGGTGGACGGCAAGGCTGTGTTCGAAGAGCTTCGACGCGGCGACATTCGCACATCCGGGTTCGGGCTTAACGATGGCTGGGTGCCCATCTACACCTATCACAAGGTCTTTGCGGGCGCGCTCGACTCCCATCTGCATTGTCAGGACAGTGTCGCACTTGATGTCGCGATTGGCCTCGCCGGCTATCTCGGCACTATTATCGAAGGGCTGAGCGATGATCAGGTTCAGCAGATACTGGTCGCCGAACATGGCGGTATCAATGAAAGCTATGCCGAACTTTATGCGCGCACTGGCAACGCGCGCTGGCTGAAGATTGCGGAACGCCTCCGCCATCGCGCGGTGCTCGATCCGCTGGCGCAAGGGCGCGACGAACTGAACGGAAAGCATGCCAATACCCAAATTCCCAAGCTGATCGGCCTGGCGCGCCTGTACGAAGTCGCGCCATCGGAACAGCATCGCCATGACAGCGCGGGGGCGGCCATGTTCTTCTGGGACACGGTGACGCGCGACCACAGCTATGTGATCGGCGGCAATTCCAACTATGAACATTTCGGGGAGCCGCGCAAACTTGCAGGACGATTGGGCCAGCAAACCTGCGAGGCCTGCAACAGCTACAATATGCTCAAGCTCAGCCGCCATCTTTACGGCTGGACCGGGGATGCGCGCTATTTCGACTTTTACGAGCGCGCCCATCTCAATCACATCATGTCGCAGCAGCATCCTGCGACGGGGATGTACAGCTATTTCACCCCGCTAGCGTCCGGTTTCGGCCGCGTCCGTTCCACGCCGGACAATTCCTTCTGGTGCTGTGTCGGCTCCGGCATGGAAAGTCATTCCAAGCATGGCGACAGCATCTGGTGGCATCGGGACGACAGGGTGCTGGTCAACCTGTACTACCCTTCCTCGCTCGACTGGACGGAAAAGGGCGTCCAGATCGAAATGGACACGGGCTTCCCCTTCAAGGACAGGGTGCGCATCCATCTGGTCAAAGCGAATGCCGCCGTCGACCTCGGCCTGCGCGTGCCGCTCTGGTGCGCAGCGCCCCGGATCAGGATCAATGGCAAGCCCGTGCGGGCGAAGATCGCGAACCGCTATCTGATGCTGGACCAATTGGCGACGGGCGATGTCATCGACCTGACGCTGCCGATGAGCCTTCATCATCAAACAATGCCCGATGACGACCGCATCCTGGCCTATCTCTACGGGCCGATGGTCCTTGCCGCCGACCTTGGCCCGTCCGACAAGCCCCGCGATCAATATTTCGATCCCGTGGTCGTTTCCGGTAGCGCCAAAGACGGTGTGCGCCAGGTCGGCGGGGAGCCCGTATTTGCGCTTGGCGGCCAGAGCAGGCCGGAACAGCTGATGCTCAAGCCCTTTTTCAATCAGCACGACAACCGCACTGCCGTCTATTTCCGCCACTTCACCCCGACGCAATGGACGACGGCGGAGGTCGGCTATCTGGCGAACGCGCGAGAGCAGGCCGAAGCGCTGGCGCGAACCATCGACACGATCCGCTTAGGGGAAATGCAGCCCGAGCGCGACCACGCCTTTTCCGGCACGGCCAACACAGGGACGGTCGAGCATCTCGCCGAGCGCGGCCGCGTCGTCATGAAAGGCTTTTTCCAGTTCAAGCTGGCGATCCGGCCTGGGCCGGTCGAACTGCGCGTCGTCTATGCCGGGCCGGATCGCCACAGAGACTTCGCCATCCTCGTCAACGGCGAGCCGCTCGTCAGGGAGAGGCTGGCCGGGGAGCCGACCGTTCAGCGAAACATCGTGAGCTATCCCCTGCCCGATCATCTGCTGAGCGGCCGCGACATCACCGTCCGTTTCGAGGCGAACAGCGACCAGTGGGTGACCGTCTATGAATGCAGGACCGTTGCCGGCGGGAAAGCGCCATCAACCTGACATGCCACGGCCGTCTGAAGCGATTGCCAAGCCATCGGCCGCAAAGCCGGAAACCATCATGAGAGGATTTAGGACATTGAGAAACAGGCGTTATTCCGGATCGATACTGACAGCCATTGCCGCACTGGGCGTAATGGCATCGGCAAGCGCATGGGCCGGTTCGTCGCAACCGGCCGGGTTTCGCTGGGAATCCTCTCTTCCGCTGATTACGCCCCCGGCGGACGGCGCGCCGGGCTTTCACGGCGTGAAAGACCCGTCGATCGTCTATCATGACGGCAAATATCATGTCTTTCTGACGACAGCGACAAGCAACGGCTGGGGCGTCGCCTATACCTCGTTCGCAGACTGGAAAGACGCACCGAAAGCGCCGATCGTCGGGCTGGAAAAGGCACCGATGGGGCCGGGCTATCGCGCCGCGCCGCAGGTCTTCTACTTCGCGCCGCAAAAGCTATGGTATCTGGGCTATCAGGGTGGGGATCCGCTCTATTCGACCAGCAGCGACATCAGCGACCCCACTTCGTGGAGCGCGCCCAAGCCCTTTTACGATACGGTACCCGAAATCGTGAAGCAGCCGAACGGCAAGCCGGGATGGCTTGATTTCTGGACGATCTGCGACGACCAGAACTGCTATCTCTTCTTCACGAACGACAATGGCAGCTTCTACCGCGCCGAAACATCGCTGGCGGAATTTCCCAAGGGATTCCACAACACCACCCGCGTCATGGAAGGCCGGAAGGAAGATATATTCGAAGCCAGCAATACCTATAAGATCGCCGGCACGAACAACTATCTGACGCTGATCGAAGCAATTGGTCCCAAGGGCCGCTATTTCCGCGCGTGGACCAGCGACAGTCTGGCCGGCGAATGGAAGCCGCTAACCCCGGACCCGATGAATATATTCGCCAGTGCCGACAATGTGCGCTTCAAGGGCCGGGTCTGGTCAGAAGGCGTTTCCCACGGTGAAATGATCCGCTCGACGAGCGATCAGACCATGGCGATCGATCCCTGCAAGCCTCTTCAGTTTCTCTACCAGGGGCTCGATATGGAGAAGGGCAAGACATATGAATATATCCAGTTGCCCTACAGGCTCGGCGTGATCACTGCCAAGGGCCCCAATCCGATAAGCAAAATGTGCCCCAAATAACCTGCAGCTCATCGCAACTGCCGTAAGAGATTGTAGCAGGATAGGGTTCGTCGTCTTGGGACGCATGGAGCCTCAATTGAGGCTCCATGCGATCGACAATATTGGCAGGTCAATCAGGTCGCCTGGCGCAGCGCCTCTATCGCGGGGTAGCCAGCAGGATCGAGGCAGGCGTCGCGACGTCGATTGTGCAGTCGCCAGTCAGCAGCAGGCAATCGCCCTTCGCCCATACCTCCCCATTGACCGTCCCTGCCCCGCTTAGCGGCGTAAACCACATCTGCTTGTAATCAGGCAGGCTTACCGATTTTTCGCCGTGCCAATGCACCAGGTCGAGCGTAAACGGCGCCTCCGTATCGGCGATAATTTGGCGTTCAGTGCCTAACGGCGCTTCGATTAGGTCGCACGCATATGGCGCAAGGTGGCTGACAGCAGCACCATCCTCCAGATGCAATGCACGCGGCCTGCCATAATCATAAAGCCGGTAGGTGATGTCCGCATTTTGTTGAATTTCAACCAAGGTAATGCCTGCCCCGATCGCATGAACCGTCCCTGCAGGAATGAAATAGCAATCTCCCGGTTTCACCGGCTTCCAATCGACAAGCTGTTCGATCGATCCATCCGTCGCGGCCGCGCGAAACGCCTCGGCCGTCATGGGGCGGATCAGACCGATCCCCAATGCTGCGCCAGGCTCGCAATCCAATATATACCAGATTTCCGCCTTCCCCCGACGCAAGCCCTTGGCCATTGCCTGCGCATCATTGGGGTGAACCTGGATCGACAATCTTTCGCTGGTGAAGATATATTTCACCAGCAGCGGCCAATCCTGTCCATCTGGGCCTTCAAACCACACTTCCCCGATCTGGCGGCTTTCGGTCGCCGAGAAAATGGACGGGAGGTCAGTCCGGCCCCACGGCTTTTCAACATAATGTGGGCGAAGCTTCAGCATCAATATCCTGTCGGGCTTTATTCCCGATTTCCAACATGGTGCCAGCAATAGGAGATGCCCGTTCCGCTATCAACAAATGACGGGATTAAACCCGTTGCGCACTGGGCGTCGTCTTTTCTCAACCAAACGGCATGATGCACGACAGGCCCTGCGGCCTGTCGTGCACCAACTCAGACGGTGTAAAGCAATCGCCGGGACAGGAGATCAATCCGATCCGAACAGGTCCCGGGTGAAGATCTTGTCCGCCACATCGGCAACGTCCGGCGTCATGCGGTTGGCAATGATGATGTCGCAATCTTCCTTGAAAGCAGCCAGATCACGCACGACCTTTGAACCGAAAAATTGATCGTCTGTCATCGCGGGTTCGAAAATCACCACTTCGATACCCTTTGCCTTGATCCGCTTCATGATGCCCTGGATCGAAGACTGGCGGAAATTGTCCGAACCCGCCTTCATGACGAGACGGAAAACACCGACTTTCCTCGGCCCCTTGGCGATGATCTGGTCGGCCAGGAAATCCTTGCGGGTCCGGTTGGCGTCAACGATCGCGCGGATCAGATTCTGCGGCACTTCGGAATAATTGGCGAGCAACTGCTTGGTATCCTTGGGCAGGCAATAGCCGCCATAACCGAAGCTGGGATTGTTATAGTGCGACCCTATGCGCGGATCGAGTCCAACGCCCTGAATGATCTGGCGCGAATCCATGCCGTGCGCGATGGCATAGCTGTCCAGTTCGTTGAAGAAGGCGACGCGCATGGCAAGATAAGTGTTGGCAAACAGCTTGATCGCCTCGGCCTCGCGGGGATCAGTGAACAGGATTTCGACGTCGGTTTTTTCCGCGCCCTGCAACAGCATATCGGCAAAGATGCGCGCCCGTTCTGACCGTTCGCCCACGATAATGCGCGAAGGATGAAGATTATCATGCAACGCCCGGCCTTCACGCAGGAATTCCGGGCTGAAGATGACTTGTTCGGTCGCCAGGCGCTTGCGCACATCTTCCACGAAACCGACCGGGATCGTCGATTTTATGACGACCGTGGCAGCGGGGCTGCCAACCTTGGCTATCTCGATCACGGCTTCGACCGAGGATGTATCGAATTTGTCGCTGCTCACATCATAATTGGTGGGCGTAGCGACGATCACATAGTCGGCACCGTCCAGAGCCTCCTGCGGATTGAGCGTCGCGGTAAGGTTGAGCGGACGCGTGGCAAGAAATTCTTCGAGTTCAGCGTCGATGATCGGCGATTTGCGCGCATTGAGCATGTCGACCCGTTCAGGCGTGATATCGACGGCGACCACCTCATTATGCTGCGCCAGCAACACTGCGTTGGAGAGACCCACATATCCAAGCCCAAAAACCGCGATTTTCATCTGTCGTCGCTTCCTCGCATTGCTCAAACCCGGTGAAACCTACGTCGTCACCCAAATAATGATTCATGTCCTGCATAGGCATTTTACATCAAAAAAAATACGCAAGCGTTACTGCGCTGCACAATATCCAGCCAAAAGCACTTTGATCAGCGAATATGCCTCGGCTGAGTCGGGTGTAGGATCAGGCGAACATTGGCTGAACCGGGGCCACCATCCGTTTGATATTTCAAGTCGGGATCGCGGCGCAAAGTGAGAGCGTCGCTCCATTCACAGCGTGCAAGCCATGCGCTGCCACACGCAAATATCATGCTGTTGGGATGCCCGCCGCCTCGAATCTCAACGATGTCCGGCAATATCGCTATCAACTTCACGACCACCCGCGAGTCGACGGACGATCGAACACGCCGCCTGGGCGTCAAACAATCTCCATGGCATCGCCAGGTTCTAGCAGCGGCAGCAATTGCACCATGTCACCGCGTTCCACCGCGACACAGCCCGCGGTCGGCCGTCCTTCCGACAAATGGAAGAAGATCGCACTGCCCTGCCCCGGCACCGGCGGCCGGTCATTATGGCCCAGAATGACGATCACATCATAGGCGTCGTCGGCGCGGATCAGATTTTCGGCCGAAAAGCCGCGCGGCAAGCGAACCGGGCGGTTATAGGCGGGATCGGCCGGGTCATCCGACCAGCCATCGCCTGCCCGCACCCAGCGCCATGGCAAGCGGATGCCCGCCGGATCGATCCTGCCGGGTCGCAGCAATACGCCCCGGATCGGCCAGACGCCGAGCGGGGTGCAACCATCGCCCTCCCGCTTGTCACTCGCGGCACAAACACCGCTCCGGCCGATGGCGCAGGGCATGGCGATCGTGCCGAAGCTCAGGCGGCCCGCGCCACTATCGACGCGGATCAGCCTCATAGCTGGTGGCCGGTCCGGTCGCGCTTGGTGGCAAGATAGCGTTCATTATGCGGGTTGGTCGGCAGGATGATCGACAGTCGTTCGGCCACGCTGATCCCCGCCGCCTCCAGCCCCGCTACCTTTTGCGGATTGTTGGTGAGCAGGCGGACGGTATGAACTCCGATCAGGTCCAGCATGCGCGCCGCGACCGAAAAATCGCGCGCATCGATGGCAAAGCCCAGGCGGACATTGGCATCCACAGTGTCAAAGCCCTGATCCTGCATCGCATAGGCGCGCAATTTGTTGACGAGGCCAATGCCGCGCCCTTCCTGCCGCAGATAGAGCAGCACGCCCCAGGGCGCGTCGGCGATCTGGTGAAGCGCCTCTTGTAGTTGCGGGCCGCAATCGCATTTCAGGCTGCCAAGCACATCGCCGGTCAGACATTCGCTGTGCAGGCGAACGACGGGGGGCGACGAGTCCCGTTTGCCGACAATCAGTGCGACATGTTCGCGCGGTTCATCGGGACTGCGAAAGGCAATGATTTCCGCGCTTTCGCTAGCCGATACCGGCAGTCTGGCACGGGTGGCGATGGCAAGGTGGATGGCATCGTCATAGGCGTCGATCGCGTCGACGCTGACGTCGATGTCCCGGTCGCCGTCGCCATCCAGCGCGAAATAGGCAGGAAGGATACCGGCAAGCCGGGCGAGGCGCAGCGCCGCCTTGGCAGCCAGGGGTGCGGCGAGGGCGCGGGCCTGAAACGGTCCCTTTAGCGGCGACGCAAGGTCCAGCACGGGATCGGATATGGCGGTCGCGACATCGGCGTCGATCCATGGCGCGCGGGCGATCATCACAGGCATGTCGGGATCGGCCGCCGCGATCTGGTTGGCGAGTTTGAGCGTCTGGCCACGCGCGGCGGAAATCAAAATGTCGGCTTTGCCCGCAGGATCGAAATCGGCCAGCGTTACCGCGTCAGCGCCCTCCACTGCCATCAGCCGCAGCGCACCGTCGGCGGCCGACACCCGCACCGCCCAGCCACGGCGCAGCGCGTCGATAGCGCGCGCTGCGTCACGCCCTGTCGCCCGCCCGCCCATCAGAAGGCGAAGTCGGTGATGATGGGGATATGATCGGACGGCTTGCCCCAGTTGCGCGCGGGTTCGACGACGCGGTGGGCGACCGCCTTGTCGGCGACGTCGCGGGTCATCCACATATGGTCCAGCCGCCGACCGCGATCGGATTCGGCCCAGTCCTTCGCGCGATAGCTCCACCACGTATAGAGCCGCGCCGGCGCAGGATGGAAATGGCGGCCTATGTCGACCCAGTCGTTCGATGCCTGAAGGCGGGCGAGCGTTTCGCATTCGATCGGCGTGTGGCTGACGACGTTGATGAGTTGCTTGTGGCTCCACACGTCGCATTCCAGCGGCGCGATGTTGAAATCGCCGGTCAGGATGGTGGGCTTGTCAGCCAGCGTCGACGACCATTGGATCATGCGTTCGAGAAAATCGAGCTTCTGGCCGAATTTGGGGTTCTGATCCCGGTCGGCAATGTCGCCGCCAGCGGGAACATAGACATTTTCGATCCGCACCCCATTGTCGAGCCGGACGCCGACATGACGGGCTTCGCCATTGGCCTGCCAGTCGAGCCGGTCATCCTCGTAAATCGGCACCCGGCTCATGATTGCGACGCCATGGTGCATTTTCTGCCCGTTCAGCACCTGATGGACATAGCCCAGCCGGCGGAACATATCGGCCGGAAAAGTCTCGTTCACCACCTTGGTTTCCTGAAGGCACAATATGTCGGGCGCTTCCTGGGTCAGGAATTGTTCGACAATGTCGATACGCGCGCGAACGCTATTGATGTTCCAGGATGCGATGGAAAGAGTGTCGGCCATGGTCCGGCACTAGGGGCGTAATCCGCGGCTTGCAAGATCGCTGCTCGGCCATGGGGCTGCATGGATCGCGGACAAAGTAAGACCCCCGCTCCGGGGGCATGGAACGGGGGTCTCGATCGCGCCCTTGAAGCGCTATGCGACGGGAGGAGTGTGCCGGGTAACAGGGGGGAAATCCCGGTTGGCCTCTCGCCGTGGAGTTCTAGATAGCGCTCTGGATATGAGCGGCAGATGAACGGAAAGCCAAGTTTTTCCGTCCATCGTGCAGGGCGCTCGTTTCAGCCGCCTGCGGAGCGGCCCTTTGGCCGGGGATCGGTCCAGCGGAACGCGGAATCGGCGACCGGCACGCCATAGCGCTGGTTGGAAAGTCGGATGGCCGTGCGATTATTCTGCGAATCGAGCGCTACCCAGCCATAAAGTTGCAGGCCAGCCGGGCTGGCCGCGTCCCGCCGGAAAATCATGGTGATCGTGCCATATTCGGGCCGCTTGGGATCGCGCGCCTCCACGCTCAGGATCGACGGGTCGCCGGTCGGCACGACCTTGCCATATTTGGACAGGTCCTTGTTCGGATCGAGCAGCGCGCCCAGCGGAGAATTGCCGATCGGCCAGCGCTGCACCTGCCGCACTTCATAATCGATCATGGTCAGCGCCTTGCCATCGCCAACGATCAGCAGCGGCACGCCCTTCTGATATTGAAAACGGATCTTCCCCGGTTGCTTGAGCGTCAGCTGGCCGGTCAGCGTCTGGCCGTTGCGATCGGTCTGGCTGAAATCGGCAGTCATGCTGGTGACCGCGCGGATATAGGCGTTGACCCGGTTCAATTCGGACTGGTCCTGCTGCGCGAGCAGCGGCGCGGCGAGCGGGACGGCAAGCAGGACAGGCGCGGCGGCCAGCGCGAGACTGATGCGCTTCATGGAATATTCTCCGGTTGTTACGGATGCCGTGTAGAACGAAGCGATTGAACGACCTGTGAACTCCCCCGTTCCCTGCCGTTCAGCCAAAGACAAGGCGGCAACGGCTTTGACGATCGATCGCGAAATCGCATTGGCGCAATATGTCCATGCCAATCAATGCTGTAAAATGTTCGCTGCCAGTCAGGCTAAATCCGTAGCAGGCATCAAAGATGAACGGCAAACTGGCCTGATCAGACCCATCCGGCATCAATCCAATCCGAAACATATAACGTTCGGTATGACCCAGCCCTTGAGCAGATTGGAGTGGCCGCTTACCCAGCGATTCCAATCCGAGCTTTTCAGCAATGCTTTGGTCGATCCCGCTGACCGTTGCACCGGTATCGACGAGTGCAACTGCATCCAAAAATGTCAGATCGAACGGATTATCGGCGCGCAGGATGCGAACGGGCAATGTAATCCTGCGCCCGTCATGTGACCAATTAATTTCCGACATGCGAGAAGAAACCCAGATCAATGGGTTCGTCGGTCACTTCCTGAATCGAGAAAACACCATCTGGGATGCTGTCACGCGCAAATCGATACGCCTCTCCGGGCTGGTCGAAAAAATCTACGACTTTCCGATCTTTCAGTACCGCATAACGGCCCGCATGGTTAGTCAAAAATTCGCCAAGATGGCGAAGGAAATAGTCGTAATTCGCATCGACTTCGGCGGCTTGGCTATGGCTCATTCCTTGTCCCCTTTAGGCAAGAGGCTATCATTGTTTCGCGGCAATCGGCGCTGTCGGGCGCGAAAAATACGCCGAAGCGAGTCTTTCCTGAGTCGAACCGTTATAGCGGATTGCCATTTTCATCGCGGAGAACTTCGCGGCGGCCGACATGGTTGGGGGGACCGACCAGCCCTTCTTCCTCCATCTTCTCGATCAGGCGCGCGGCGCTGTTATAGCCGACGCGAAGCTGGCGTTGCAGCCAGCTGGTCGAGGCTTTCTGGTTTTCGAACACCAGCTGGCACGCCTTGCGGAAGAGTTGCGCGTCGGGGCTGTCGTCGCCCAGGTCCACGCCATCGAGTGCGAAGCTGCCTTCTTCCGGTTCCTCGGTAACGGCCTGGATATAGTCGGGCTGGCCCTGCGCGCGCCAGTGATCGGCGACGACGCGGACTTCATCGTCGGACACGAACGGGCCGTGGACGCGCATCAACCCCTTGCCGCCGTGCATATAGAGCATGTCGCCCTTGCCCAGCAATTGTTCGGCGCCCTGTTCGCCCAGAATCGTGCGGCTGTCGATCTTCGACGTTACAAAGAAGCTGATCCGGGTCGGCAGGTTGGCCTTGATGACGCCGGTAATGACGTCGACCGAAGGGCGCTGGGTCGCAAGGATCAGGTGGATACCGGCCGCGCGCGCTTTCTGCGCCAGACGCTGGATCAGGAATTCGACTTCCTTGCCAGCGGTCATCATGAGGTCCGCCAGTTCGTCCACCACGACCACGATCTGGGGCAATGGCTGGAAATCGAGCTGTTCTTCCTCATAGATCGGCTTGCCGGTTTCGGGGTCATAGCCGGTCTGGACCCGTCGGCCGAGCGGCTTGCCCTTGGCCTTCGCCGCGCGGACCTTTTCGTTGTAATTGGCCAGGTTGCGGACGGAGATGGACGCCATCATGCGATAGCGGTCCTCCATCTGCTCGACCGCCCATTTGAGCGCGCGGATCGCCTTTTGCGGTTCCGTCACGACCGGGGAGAGGAGATGCGGAATATCGTCATAAGTCGACAGTTCCAGCATCTTGGGGTCGATCATGATCAGGCGCAGCTGATCCGGGGTCATGCGGTAAAGCAGCGACAGGATCATGGCGTTGAGGCCGACCGACTTGCCCGATCCGGTGGTGCCCGCGATCAGCAGATGGGGCATGGGGGCAAGGTCGGCGATGATCGGTTCGCCGGAGATATTCTTGCCCAATATGATCGGCAGCGTGCCTTCGCCGCCAAATTGTTCGCTGGTGATCAGTTCGCGGAAGGACACGCCTTCGCGATGGGCGTTGGGCAGTTCGATGCCGATGACGGTGCGGCCCGGAATCGTCGCGACGCGGGCGGAGAGCGCCGACATATTGCGGGCGATGTCGTCGGCCAGCGCGATCACCCGGCTGGCCTTGATACCGGGGGCTGGTTCCAGTTCATACATGGTGACGACGGGGCCGGGGCGAACCTCGACGATATTGCCCTTCACATGGAAGTCGTCGAGCACGGATTCGAGCAACCGGGCATTGCGCTCCAGCGCCGCCTTGTCGATCTTGCCGCCCTGGCTGACGGGAACCGGGTTGAGCAGGTCGGGCGACGGCAGCGAGCTGTGGCCGAACAGGTCGTCCTGGCTGACCGGGGCCATGGGCCGCTGGGCCGGTGCGGGCTTGGGCGTCTGGATGGTGATGGGCGGCTTGGGTTCGTTCGACACGGTCTTGCGCGGGGCGATGACCCGTTCGCCGATCACTTCGTCCTCATCGTCATCCTCAGCGCTGCTGCCGGCAAGGCCGAGGCTGGGCCGGGGCAGGCTGAGCCTGGGCAGGGTCGGGCGACGGAGCGCAAGGATCGGCTTTTCCAGCGCCAGGCTGCGATAGCAGGCGAACAGGCCGCCGATCATGGCGAGGATGACGATAGCGCCGATGATCCACGGCTGCGCCACCGGCACCTGCGTAGTCAGGCTGATGATCCCCTTGGCCGTGACGAGCGCGATCACCCCGCCCCAGCCAGCGGGCAGGCCAACCAGCGGATTGCTCTGAAACAGGGCCAGCGCGATCCCGATCAGGATGATGCCAAACAGGCACTGGCCAAACTGGCCCTTCCACGCGCTCATATCCTGATCGCCCCAAAGGCGGCGCGCGGTAATCGCCATCAGCGGCAGGATCAGCGCTATGGGCACGCCCAGCAGCCAGAGCAGGAAATCTGCGGTCCAGGCACCAGGCGCCTGCATGACATTGGCGACATGATCGCCCGCCACGGTGTTCATCGACGGGTCGCTGGGCGTATAGCTGAGCAGTGCCAGCGCCAGGAACAGGGTCGCCAGCATCAGCGCGATCGCCCCGATCAGCGCACCGCTGCGAAGCAGGCTGCGCTTGAGCATTTCGCGCCATTCGGGCGTGCGCTTCACTGTGCGGCTGACAGCCATCTTAACCCCATGTCCCCCAAATGTTCCGTTTGCGCACATTGCGCCGAGCGGGGAGTCGGCGTCAAGGGTGCGCGCCCACGGCTCGTCCCGCCCGATCCGTAACATTCCGTATGGCGAACGGGGTTGGCGGCAGGGCAGGAACAGACCCGAAAGGAATGTGCCATGATCGCCGAATATTTCCCCAACGTGGTTGCCCTGTCGCTGGGCGCCTTTGCCGCCATGCTGATTTTCGTCAGCGTCGAGGACGCGATCAAACGCTGATCGCTGCCGTGGCGGCAAGCGCGCGCAGGGCTTCCCCATCGAGCCGCTGGACCGTCCATTCATCCATCGGCTGCGCGCCGATCGCGCGGTAGACCGCGATGGCTGGCGCGTTCCAGTCCAGCACTGACCATTCCAGCCGGGCGCAGTCGCGTTCCAGCGCGATCTGCGCCAACCGCGCAAGCAACGCCCTGCCCGCGCCGACGCCGCGCGATTCGGGCTGGACGAACAAATCCTCCAGATAAAGTCCCGGTCGCCCTTCAAAGGTCGAAAAATTGTGGAAGAAAAGCGCGAAGCCGATGGCTGCGCCGCCCGATTCCGCCATCAGCACTTCAGCCATGGGACGCGGGCCGAACAGATAATGCGTGAGCGTCGCCGGGTCCGCCTTCACCGCATGGGACAGCTTTTCATAGTCCGCCAGCGCGCGGATGAAGCCGATGATCATGTCGATGTCGTCCGGCATAGCGGGGCGGATGGTCAGGGTCATTCAGGCAGTTCCCGGTTCGACATGGGCAATGGCGGCCCGCTTGCCGCGCGCGGTGATCAGGCAGGCGGCGATGATAAGGGCCGCGCCCGCCACGGTGGTCAGCGTCAGCCGCTCGCCAAAGGCCAGCCAGCCGACAACGGCTGCCCAGAGAAAGGCGCTATATTCGACCGGGATCAGCCGCTGCGCCTCCGCGCGCGCATAGGCCCAGGCCAGTGCGGCAAGCGAGGTGAAGGCAAGACCCGCCGCCAGCAGGATCAGCGGTATGGCTGACGGAACTGGCAGTCGCGCGTAAAAAGGCGCGCCGATGGCGAACACGCCCAGCATCACAAGATGCTGGAAGAAGGCGACCTCGATCGGCGAGGCGCGCTGCGCCTGCTGACGTTGCAGGATGAGGTTCCAGGCGAAGAGCACCGCCGACGCCAGCACCGCCAGCGCGCCAAGCAGGGCGCCGCGATCATAGCTGCCCTGCAAACGCCCCGACAGGATCACCCCGACCCCCAAAAGCCCCAGCAGCGACGCGAAGATCGCCTGTCGTCCGATGGTTTCGCCCAGCAGCAGGGCAGCGAGATACAGCGCGATCAGCGGCGCGATGAAGGATAGAGCGATCGCTTCGGCCAGCGGCATCCGCATGAGCGCCCAGAAGAACAAGCCGGCCATCAGCGCCACGACCGATCCGCGCAGCAGGTGCAGGCGCAATACCATGGCGTCGGGCCAGCGCTGGCGGGTCATCAGCATCAGGCCAAGCCCCAGCAGCGTCCCGGTCAGCGCCCGCCAGAACAGGGCGTTGTAGAGGCCGATGGCGAGGCTGAGGCCCTTCATCGCCGCATCCATCACGGAAAACAACGCGACGCCCATGCAGCAGACGGCAAAGGGAATGAGAAATGCGCGCGATGACGACATGGCGGCTGTGATGCCCGGCGCTATTCCGCCGCCTCGGCCTTGCCTGCGTCGGTCATGTCGGATTCGGCGCTGGCCGCCTCGATCTCGGCGGCCTTGGTCTCGACCAGTCGGACGATGTGGTCGATCATATTTTCGTCCTGGATGGTGTGGTCGGTGACGCCCGACAGATAGACCATATGCTTGCCATTGCCGCCGCCGGTCAGGCCGATGTCGGTCTCGCGGGCTTCGCCGGGACCGTTGACGACGCAGCCCAGGACCGAAAGCGAGAGCGGCGTGTGAATATGCTGGAGCCGTTCCTCAAGCGCCTGGACCGTGCGGATGACGTCGAATCCCTGTCGCGCGCAGGAGGGGCAGGAGATCACCTTGACCCCACGGGTGCGGATGCCGAGCGATTTGAGAATCTCATAGCCGACCCGCACTTCCTCTTCCGGTTCGGCGGACAGCGAAACGCGGATCGTGTCGCCGACCCCGGCCCAGAGCAGGTTGCCGATGCCGATCGCGCTCTTGACCGTACCGCCGATCAGCCCGCCGGCTTCGGTGATGCCAAGGTGCAGCGGACAATCGACCGCATCGGCCAGTTGCATATAGGCAGCGACCGCCAGGAACACGTCGCTGGCCTTCACCGCGACCTTATATTCATGAAAATCCTGGTCCTGCAGCAGCTTGATATGGTCGAGCGCGCTTTCGACCAGCGCTTCGGGGCAGGGTTCGCCATATTTTTCGAGGAGGTCGCGCTCCAGGCTTCCTGCGTTGACGCCGATGCGAATGGCGCAATTGTTCGCCTTTGCCGCGTCCACCACTTCCTTGACCCGCGCGGACGAACCGATGTTGCCGGGGTTGATGCGCAGGCAGGCCGCGCCCGCATCGGCGGCTTCAAGCGCGCGCTTATAGTGGAAATGAATGTCGGCCACGATCGGCACGCGCGCGGCGCGGACGATCTGCTTAAGCGCTGCGGTCGATTCCTCATCGGGGCAGGACACGCGGATGATGTCGACGCCCGCCTCCTCGCAACGGCGGATCTGGTCGATCGTGCCCTTGATGTCGTGGGTCAGCGTGTTGGTCATGGTCTGGACCGTGACCGGCGCGCCGCCTCCGACGGGCACATTGCCGACCATGATCTGGCGGCTGTTGCGCCGCGCAATGTCGCGCCAGGGGCGCAGGCCGGGATTATGGTCGGACATCTGTAAGCGGCTCCATCAATATGGAGCCGCTATAGGGATGTTTGGTGACGGTTAAAACCGTTGCTGTTTTTTGTTTCTGCCAAGCCGAAACGCGCAGCGCTGAGTCGCTGGCGCGGCCCGTCAAAAACGGACCGTCAGGGACGCGGCCAACTGGTCCGCATTGCCGCTGGCGCTCGACAGGGTCGTGGTCGTCACCGTGGCGGGTGCGGGATAATAATGATCCGGGCGAATGATATTCGCCTTTTCCACGAAGGTATGCGCGTAGCTCAGGTTCAGCGCCATTGCGGACGACATGTTCCAGGTCGCGCCACCGCTCAGCCAGACGCGGTCGCCATCGGGAACGCGGGTGGTGAGAAATTGCGGATTGGTCGGCGTGCGGTCGAACATTGTCCCCGCACGCAGGGTCAGGCGGTCGCTGACATCATATTCGCCGCCAGCGCTGACACTGTAGCTGTCATGATAATGCATTTCCTTGACCGAAGCGCCGGTGGCGGTGTTGATGGTGATCGCCCTGAACACCGACCAGTTATACCAGCGCGCGGTCAGCATCGCCCGCAATTTCGGGGTCAGCCGGTGCATCATGCTGACGGTCACGATGTCGGGCAGTTCCAGCGGGGCATTGGCGTCGAACGTGCCGTTGGCGGCGGCAAGCGGCCCCACCAGTCCCGAAATCGTCTGGTCTCCCTTCAGATTGTGGGTCATGCGCGAACGATAATGGACGCCGAAATTGGTATCGCCGGTCGTGTAGAACAAGCCCGCATTCCAGCCGACCGACAGGTCGTCCCCCTCGACCGAGGCATGGCCGTCGGCGAGCAGCGGGGACAGCTGGGGCAGCGCGTTGGTGAGCTTCACCTTGACATATTGCACGTCGACGCCGCCGCCGATGGAGAGGTTGTCGCTCAGCTTATAGGCGGCAGAGGGCTGTATATTATAGGTTTTCAGGTCGGTGTGCAGAGAATCATACCGGCCGAAATAGCTTTCGTCATAATCCAGCTTCAGACCGAAGGGGGCGTTGACGCCCAGGCCAAGCCAGAGCCGGTCGCTGACCTGTGCGGTGGCATAGAAGCTGGGAATGGGAATGACTTTGGCAAACGGGTTGCCGCCATCATTGCCGGTGACCGGCACCGATACAGGCAGGCCCGGCACGGAACGGCTCGACCCGCGATTGCTCTGCTGGGCGGTCGCCGACAGGATGACGCCGCCAACCGACGTCTGGATGCCCGGCAATTGAGTCATGGCCGATGGGTTGAAATAGATGGTCGATGGATCATCGCCCGCCGCCGCACCACCCGACAGGGCACGCCCGGTTTCCTTGGGCGATTGTTCCTGAAGATAGAAGCCGCCCGCCAGCGCCGGGACCGGGGCTGCCAGCATGCCTGACAGGAGGAAGGGAAGAAGGCGACGGCTAAACGACATGGGCGATCCTCTTTTGACTATCGTGCCGACGCCGTCACGCTGATGCGCGCACAGGTCGACTTTGCGCAGCGCGGATAGCAGCATCATGGTTAATTTCCAGTATCGGGCGTGTCCGATTCATCGCATTTACAGGTGGTTGCGTGGGTCGGGGACGGCCGGACGCTACGGCAGGCCCGCGCGGCGACTGGACAAAAAAAAGCCGCCCCGAAGGACGGCTGTATAAGTTTTAGGAGAGGATGCCTGAAAGGCGAGTTTCTTTTGCGGCGCAGCGACGATTGTTGCAAATGCGAAATATGATGGAGTGATTGCATAAAATGCAACGATGATTGCGTTGTCAGCTTTCCGTAAGGGAAAGGCGCAGGATGAGATGATAGCGATATCGAATTTTTCGGTGTCGGCTCATGCCCCCAAGCCGACGTAAGGTCGGCTGATCCCCGATTCGTGCAACTGGGCGTCGATCTGGGTGACAAGCCGCACCAGCCCCGCCTGATCATGCGATTCGGCGCGGGCGACCAACGCCGCCTGCGTATTGGAGGCCCGCAGCAACCACCAGCCATCGGCCGTACGGACGCGGGCACCATCAATGGCGTTCACATCGGCGCCCGCCCCGCGCAGCCGGGCCAGTATCTCGTCGATCACGGCGAATTTGCGATCCTCCGCCACGGGAAAGCGCAGCTCCGGCGTATTGGCAAGGTCGGGCATCGCGCCGCGCAGGTCAGTGACGCTGCGACCGGGGCGGGCGGCCCGGATCAGGCGGACAGCGGCATAGAGACCGTCGTCATAGCCATAATAATCGTCGGCGAAGAAGAGATGCCCGGTCATCTCGCCGCCCAGCGGGCTGCCAATCTGCTTCATTCTGGACTTGATATGGCTGTGGCCGGTTTTCCACATATCGGGTCGACCACCCAGCGCGGCGATGCTGTCGAACAGCGCCTGACTCGCCTTCACATCAGCGACAATCGCGGCACCGGGCCGCTTTTCCAGGACCGCCGGAACGAACAGGCCCAATAGCTGATCGCCCGCAATCACCCTGCCCTGCCCGTCTATCACGCCAAGCCGGTCGCCATCGCCATCGAAAGCCACACCGAAATCGAGTTGCTTGGCAAAGACAAGGGCGCGCAGGTCGGCCAGATTCCGTTCCTCGGAAGGATCGGGATGATGGTTGGGAAAATGGCCGTCTATGTGGGTGAAGAGCAGATGATGCTCACCGGGCAGGCGCTGCACCAGCTGCTCGACCACTTGCCCGGCCGCGCCATTGCCCGCGTCCCAGCCGATGCGCCAGCCGCAGCCGTCAAAACCCTCGATCAGCCGATCGACATAGCGGTCGATGATCGAGACGCTCCGGCTCTGGCCAAAGCCGTCGTCCCAGTCGCCCGCCGCCGCCATGACGCCCAGTTGCCGGATGGCTTCGCCGAAAAAGGGCGCATGGCCCTGCACCAGCTTGAAGCCATTTTGATCGCCGGGATTATGGCTGCCGGTTATCTGAATGGCGCCGTCCACCTGGCCGACCATTTCGGCATAATAGAGCATCGGGGTCGGTCCCACCCCGATGCACAGCACGTCGATGCCGCTGGCGCACAGCCCGTCGACCAGCGCCTCTTCCAGCATGGGTGAACTCAGCCGCCCGTCATAGCCCACGGCGATGCGCGATCCCCCTGCCCGCGCGATGACCGTGCCGAAGCTGCGCCCCAGCGCCCAGGCGTCGGCAGCGTCCAGCGTTTCGCCCACCGTGCCGCGCATGTCATAGTCGCGCAGCAGCGTCGGATCGAACCAGTGGGTCAACGCTCCGCCTGATGACGAAGCAACAGGTCGCGGGCAGCGTTGATCTGGGCCGCCAATGCCTCCGTCCCACCCTTGTCGGGATGGACCGAGGCGATCAGGCGGCGATGGGCGGCGCGGATCATGTCCGCATCGGCATCGGGCGCGACGCCCAGCAGGGCGCGGGCCTGGGCAATATCCTGCGGCGGCAGGGGCTTGGGCGTGGCGGTCCTGCCCTTGCGGAGCAGCTTGCCCTGCCCTGCGAAAAACAGCGCCGCGCCGATCAGCATGGGCGCGCCGATCACCGGCTTGCCCTTGGCCGACAGCACGGCGCCCACCAGCGCCGCCCCCAGCGCCATTCCGTCCTTTGCGCTCATGCGTTGCAGCCTTCCTGTCCAGATCAGCCAGCCCGCAAGGCCCGCCAGCAACAGCGCAAGCCAGCCCATCAAGCCGCGCCGATCAAGTCCATGGAGCCGACGCCGCTGCGTTCGGGAAGCGCCAGGCCCGCCACCATTTCGCGCAACTCCTGCCGCGCGGCGATGTGGCTGACGCCCAGTTCGCCCAGATGCCCCTTGTCCAGCAAGGTCAGGCCGGACGGGAACAGTTCGCGGAAGATCACGCGTTCCGACAGGCCCGGAATGACGCGGAAACCGACGCGGCGGGACAATTCCATCAGCGCGTCGCCGACCCGTTTCTTGTTGCGGGCATCCTGATGCTGGACGCGGTTGCGCAGCACGACCCAGTCGATCGACACGCCATCGGCCTTGGCCCTGGTCTTGCGCGCTTCAAAGATGAGTTCGGAATAGAAGGACAGGCGCTTGACCTTGAAACTTTCCGCATCGACCTGCCCGATCAGGTCGAAATCGACGAAACTGTCGTTCATCGGCGTGACCAGCGTGTTGGCGCGGGCGGCCATGTGGCGGGCGAACAGATCGTCGCGGCCCGGCGTGTCGACGATCAGGAAATCTGCGTCCTGCGACACGGCGGCGGCTTCGGATTCCAGCGCGTCGATACTGTCGCCCTTCAACACCGTAAAGCTGGGCGCGACCAGTTCGATGCCGCGACGGCGCGCGGTTTCTGCGCGGTTTTCCAGATAGCGCGTGACGGTGCGCTGGCGCGGATCGAGGTCGATCATGCTGACGCGGTGGCCCAGCGCCGTCAGCGCGATCGCGGTGTGAACGGCCGTGGTCGATTTGCCGGTTCCGCCCTTTTCATTGGCGAACACGATGAGATGTGGCTGCGAATTGGCCATTGGACCCCTGATAACCCCGTTATTGTCGCAATGATTCTTGACCGTCCAGCGACTGCGCGCCTAGCAGGACGTCCTTGTCACCCCTGCCCTTATCGGAGCCGTTCCTCCCGTGCAAACTCTGTCTGACCTGCCAGCGCTGCGCGCTGCCATCGCCGCGCTGAAAAGCGACGGGAAGCCGCTGGCGCTGGTGCCGACCATGGGCGCATTGCATGACGGGCATATGGCATTGGTCGAGGAAGCGCGGCGGCACGGGCGGCATGTCGTCGTGTCGATCTTCGTCAATCCCAAGCAGTTCGGCCCGAACGAGGATCTGGCCGCCTATCCGCGGCGCGAGGCGAAGGACGCGCAGATGCTGTCCGCCGCCGGGGTGGACATTTTATGGGCGCCCACTGTCGACGTCATGTATCCGGCAGGCTTTGCCACCAATATCAGCGTCAGCGGCGTCAGCGAAGGATTGGACGGCGCGGCGCGGCCGGGTCATTTCGATGGCGTGGCGACGGTGGTGACCAAATTGTTCAACCAGGTCCGGCCCGACGTCGCGATATTCGGCGAGAAGGATTATCAGCAACTGGCGGTCATCCGGCAGATGGTGGCCGATCTGGATCTGGGCATAGAGATTATCGGGCTGCCAACCCAGCGGGCGCAGGACGGCCTGGCCCTGTCATCGCGCAACGCCTATCTGAACGATGAGGAGCGCAAGGCGGCGCTGGCCTTGCCGCGGGCGCTGGGCGAGGCGAAGCGGCAGATGGAAAAGGGCGGATCGGTCGAGGAGGCTCTGACGCGAGCGGGCGCGACGCTGATCGCCCAGGGCTTTGATCCGGTCGACTATGTGATGTTGTGCGATGCGGTGACGCTGGAGCCGATGCATGTGCTGGACCGCCCGGCCCGGCTGCTGGGCGCCGCCAAGCTGGGCAGGACGCGGCTCATCGACAATATCGCCGTCGATCCAGCCTAGATACTATCTCAACCGGATCAAAGTGAAGTCATTCCGCTTAACTTCGCACTTTTCCCGGTGAATCGGACATTTTATTGCGCCGGGCTGATCCTATCGGAAAGTGACCAGGGGATAATAGCAGCACAGACCGGTGTAGGACAGACGACCCCTCCCCTACTCAAAAAGGCTTCACGATCACGGCGATGACGATGACTGCGGCGGCGATGCCGGGGACTTCGTTGAACAGGCGCAACTGCCTGTCGGTCAGGGTGCGCTGTCCCTTGGCCAGTTTCCTGGCATAGCCAGCGATACAGCCATGATAGGCCGACAGGCCCAGCACGAAGAGCAGTTTGAGGTGGAACCAGCCAAAGCTCCACGCGCCAATCTCCACCATCAGCATCAGCCCGAAAATCCAGGTCAGCGCAAGCGAGGGGTTGAGGATGATCTTGAGCAGCCGCTTTTCCCGATCGATCCATTTGCGATCCTCGTCCGATCCCGGCGCGCTTTCCTGATGATAGACGAAGAAGCGCGGCATCATGAACAATCCCGCCATCAGGAAGATGACGAAAATCACATGGGCAGCCTTCACCCAGAGATAAGCGGCACCAAGATAAGCCATCAGACGCCCTTTCCGTTGCGGACATAGGCGATCAGCGCCTCGACATGCGCGATCGGCGTGTCGGGGAGGATGCCATGGCCCAGATTCATGATGTGCGGCCGGTCGGCGAAGGCCGCGCGGATATTGTCCACCGCCTGTTCGACGGCCTGCCCGCCCGCGATCAGCGCCAGCGGATCGAGATTGCCCTGTACGGCCAGCCCCTTTGGCAGGACGCGGTTGGCCCAGTGGGGATCGACCGTTTCATCCACGCCGATCGCATCGACCCCGGTGCCAGCGGCATAATCGGCGAGCTTCGCGCCTGCGCCCTTGGGGAAGCCAATGATCGGGATAGCAGGATGCAGCGCCTTCAACTTGCGCACGATCGCGGCGTTGGGCTGGATCACCCAGCGGTCGAACTGAAGCGGGGCCAGGCTGCCGGCCCAGCTGTCGAACAATTGCACCGCTTCGACCCCGGCATCGATCTGGCCCGACAGATAGGTGACCGTCGCATCGACAATGGCATCGATCAGCGCGCCAAAGCGGACAGGATCGCCATAGGCGAGGCGACGGGCCGCGCCCTGATCCTTGCTGCCCTGCCCTGCGACCATATAGGTGGCGATGGTCCAGGGGCTGCCTGCAAAGCCCAGGAAGGTGACGGAAGGGTCGAGCGCTGCCTTGACCTGCCGGACCGTCTCATAGACCGCGTCGAAGCGGCTGAAATCGGGTTTGAGGGCGGCAAGGTCGGTTTCAGCGAGGATGGGCGCGAGACGCGGGCCTTCGCCAGCCTCGAACCACAGATCCTGTCCCATGGCGTAGGGGACGATCAGAATGTCGGAAAAGAGGATCGCCCCGTCAAAGCCGAACCGGCGCAGGGGTTGCAGAGTCACTTCGGCAGCGGCGGCGCTGTCATAGACGAGTTCGAGGAATCCGCCCTTGTCAGCCCGCAGCGCGCGATATTCGGGCAGGTAGCGCCCGGCCTGGCGCATGAGCCACATGGGCGGCACGGCCGGACGGTCGCCAGAGAGGACGCCAAGCAGAGGCTTGGTAGCAAGGACCGGCGGCGCGTCGAGGCTCATCTATTCTCTCTTAATATAGGATTCAGAAGGATGATGGAGATAGTAGGGACGTTGGCAGCGGGGTTTATGCGCTGTGCCCGGATTTGCCAACAGCTTGACTCCCCTGCCTGACGCTTTGCCGTCCGAGTCAGCCGCTCTATCCCCGTTATCCACAGCCTGTGGATGAAATTATCGGTCTGTTGGGGGTCTGTGGATAAGATTCCGGGCTTCGTGGACGAAGCGAAAGGCGGGATTTTGTCCCCAACTCCTCCCTTGCTTTATCCACAGCCTGCCCACACAGATATGGGCCATGTCGCGCATCCACCTGCACCTTCTGTCGGACTCCACCGGTGAAACGCTGGAGAATATAGCCAAGGCCGCGATCGGCCTGTTCGAAAATGTGGAAGCGATCCGGCACTTCTGGCCGATGGTGCGCTCCGAAGTCCATCTCGACCGGATCATGCAGGAAATCGCGGCCAATCCGGGGCTGGTGCTGTTCACGCTGACCAACCATATGTTGCGGCGGCGGCTGGAAACGCGCTGCAGGGCGCTGGGCCTGCCCCATGTCGCCGCATTGGACAGCGTGGCAGACGCGCTGTCCAACATATTGGGGCAGGAAACGCGGACCCGGCCGGGGCGCAAACATATATTGGACGAAGCCTATTTCGCCCGGATCGAGGCGATCCAGTTTACCATCGCCCATGATGACGGCGTGGGCCATGAAAATTGGGAGGAGGCCGACATCGTGCTGGCGGGCGTGTCGCGCGCGTCCAAGACGCCGACGTCGATCTATCTTGCCAATCGCGGTTACAAGACCGCCAACATCCCGCTGGTGCCGGAATCCCCGCCGCCCAAAAGCCTCTATAGCCTGAAGCATCCGATGATCGTCGGCTTGACGGTCAGCCCGGATCGGCTGATCCAGATCCGGCGCAACCGGCTGCTCTCGCTCAATCAGGCGCCGGAAACCGCCTATGTCGACAATGAGAAGGTGCAGGAGGAACTGGCCTTTGCCCGGCGCATGTTCGCCGACAATGGCTGGCCGGTGATCGACATGACGCGCCGGTCGATCGAGGAAGCGGCCGCGGCGATCATCAACCTGTTCAACGACCATGTTCTGGATGAAGGGGCGGCATCATGATCGTGCTCGCGTCGCAAAGCGCAAGTCGCCGGGCGCTGCTGGAGGCGGCGAAGATAGAGTTTGAAGCGCTTTCGCCCGGCGTGGACGAGGAGGCGGCCAAGGAGGCGTTGCGCGCCGACGGGCTGGACGCGCGGGCGCTGGCCGATGCGCTGGCGGAATTGAAGGCGCTCAAGGTTTCGCGCCGGGTGCCGGGCGGGCTGGTGCTGGGGTGCGACCAGACGCTAAGCCTGGATGATGGCAGCATGATCGACAAGGCGGTCGACCGGGCGGACGCAGCGCGGATACTGCGCCTGCTGTCCGGGCGGGTGCATCATCTGCACAGCGCAGCGGTGATCGTGCTGAACGGCGAACCGATCTGGCGGCATGTCGAGCGAGTGCGGATGACGGTGCGGCCATTGTCCGACGCCTTCATCGACGCCTATCTGGAGAGCGATTGGGAGGAATGCCGCTGGTGCGTGGGTTGTTACCGGATCGAGGGGCCGGGGGCGCAGCTGTTCAGCAAGGTGGAGGGCAGCCAGTTTGCGATTCAGGGCTTGCCGTTGCTGCCCCTGCTTGACTTTCTGCGCGTGCGCGGCGTTCTGGCGGCATGACCGACACGCTCCCCTATGCCGAAGTGATTGGCGACCCGATCACGCACAGCAAATCGCCGCTGATCCATAATTTCTGGCTGAAAGCGCTGGATATAGAGGCGGAGTATCGCAAGACGCATGTGACGCCCGACGGGCTGGCCGCCTATTTCCTGCAACGGCGCGCCGATCCCGACTGGCTGGGCTGCAATGTCACCCTTCCGCACAAGATTGCGGTGATGGACTATACCGACGATCCGGGCGGGGTGCGCGCGCGGATCGGGGCGATGAATACGATCGCCAGCGAAACCGGCGGGCCGCTGATCGGCACCAATACCGATGCGGGCGGCTTCCTCCAGCCCCTGCTGCGCGACAAATGGAAAGGGCAGAGCGCCGTGCTGATCGGCGCGGGCGGCGCGGCGCGGGCGATCCTGTTTGCGCTGTCGAGCCTGGGCGTGGCCGACCTGACCGTCATGGTGCGCGATGTCGCCAAGGGGCAGGCCTTGTTCGACCGGGCGGGGCTGAAAGGTCGTGTCATCGGCATGACCGATCCGCTGCCGGCCTGCGACCTGCTGGTCAACAGCACGTCGCTGGGGATGGTCGGCCAGCCGGTGCTGGACCTGGACCTTACCCCCCTGCCCGCCAGCGCGACCGTTTACGACATTGTCTATGCGCCGCTGGAAACGGACTTGCTGAAGGCGGCGCGGGCGCGGGGTCTCAAGACGCTCGACGGGCTGGAGATGCTGATCGGGCAGGCGGCGCTGGCCTTTGACATCTTCTTCGATGCGCAGGCACCGCGCGAGCTGGACGAGCAATTGCGCGCGTTGCTGCTGGCGGCGGACTGACGGATAGCGTCATGAAGATTTACGGCCTGACCGGATCGATCGGCATGGGCAAGTCCGCGGTCGCGGCGATGTTCCGGCGGGAGGGCGTGCCCCTGTTCGATGCCGATGCGCAAGTCCATCGGCTGCAAGGGCCGGGCGGCGCGCTGATTCCCGCGATCGAGGCGCGCTTTCCCGGCACGACCGGACCCGATGGCGTGGACCGGGCGAAACTGGGCGCGGCTGTCTTTGGCCATCCCCATGAACTCAGGGCGCTGGAAGCGATCGTCCATCCGGCGGTGCAGGCGGCGCGGCGCACGTTCCTGCAACGGCACCGTTCGCGCCGTTTCGTGATTCTCGATGTACCGCTGCTGTTCGAGACCCATGGGCACAAGCGGCTGGCCGGCGTCATCGTCGTCACCGCGCCGGCGTGGAAACAGCGCAAGCGGGTGCTGGCGCGGCCGGGCATGACGCCCGCCAAATTCCGCCGGATCGTCCATCTCCAGACCCCCGACGCGGAAAAACGGCGGCGGGCCGATCATATCATCCACACCGGCACGACCTTTACCCAGACTCGCGCGCAGGTGCGGCGTCTGGTCGCTTGCCTTGGGGCAAAGATAGGCCGATAAGGGTTTGCCCAAGAGTCGATATGAAGAGGGCGATGCGCGAGATTATTTTCGATACCGAAACGACCGGATTCGATCCGGCCTCCGGCGACCGACTGGTCGAGATCGGCTGCATCGAACTGATCAATCGCGTGCCAAGCGGGCGGACCTTCCATGCCTATTACAACCCGCAGCGCGACATGCCTGCGGCGGCCGAGGCGGTGCATGGCCTGTCGTCGATTTTCCTGAAGGACAAGCCGCTGTTCGCCAGCGGCGTGGACGAACTGCTCGCCTTTCTGGAGGATAGCCCGCTGGTCGCGCATAATGCGCGCTTCGATTTCGGCTTCCTGAACCATGAATTGCGGCTGTGCGGGCGGCCCGACGTGTCGATGACGCGGATGATCGACACGGTGGCGATCGCCCGGACGCTGCATCCGGGCGCTAAGCACAGCCTGGACGCGCTCTGCACCCGATACGGCATCGATCGCAGCCATCGCATCAAGCATGGCGCGCTGCTGGACGCCGAATTGCTGGCGCAGCTTTACATCGAACTGACCGGCGGCCGTCAGATCGGCCTGGGTCTTGCACAGGAGGAGGAAAAAGCAGCCATCGACGGGGAACTTGGCGCTGGCGCCATGGTTCGCCCTGTTCGTCCCGCGCGCGTTTTTGCAGCGAGCGCGGTGGAGCTGGAACGGCATGGCAGGTTCATCGCGACCCTGGACAAGCCGATCTGGCTGGAGGAGGCGCTGGCGGGCTGACACAAAGGCCCGTGTCCGTGCCTCCAGTTTATCCGGGCCGCTTCCTGCGACCCGGCAAGAATAAGGAGAAGGCATATGGATATTCGTGTTTCCGGGCATCAGGTCGACACGGGCGATGCGCTCAAGCAGCATGTCGCAGACCGCATGGAGGCGATGGCCGAGAAATATTTTTCCCGCACGATTTCGGCCCATGTGACCTTTCGACCCGCGCCGCACGGCGCCTTCCACTGCGACATCATCTGTCATGTGATGACCGGCCTGATCCTGAAGGGAGCAGGCGAGGCGCAGGAGGCGCATCCGTCCTTTGACCAGGCGGCGGACCGGATCGAAAAGCAGCTGCGCCGCTATATGCGCCGCCTGAAGGACCGGCACAGCCAAGCCAGTGCGGCCGAAGCGCAGCGGGTCAGCAGCTTGAGCGTCGATGATATTGACGGGGCGGGCTACACCATCTTCGCCTCGCCCGCGGACGAGCAGGAGGAGGTCGAGGATTCCCCGCTGATCGTTGCGGAAACGCGCGTCGATATTCCCGAAGCCAGCGTGTCCGACGCGGTGATGATGCTGGACCTGCGCAACACCAATGCGCTGCTGTTCGTCAATGCCGGCACCGCGGCCTACAACATGGTCTATCGTCGCCATGACGGGACCATCGGTTGGGTCGAACCGCGCATGACGGCGCGCTGAACCAGCCAGTCGCCATGGGCCGCCTGTTGACCTGATGGTGCAGGCGGCTTATGGGGCCGGGCTTTCTATTCCCCGATCACCGCGCATCTAGACCCCAGGCTGAGCGCGGCTCGGCTGGTTCGGACAGACCATGGTTGATTTCCACGACATCGTTTCAGCGGACGCGCTCGCCACCGGCCTGACGGTAAACGGCAAGAAGCAGTTGTTCCAGAAGATCGCGACGCTCGCGGCCTGCGCCTATGGGCTGGACGCCGACGAGGTTGGCGACGCGCTGTTCGAGCGGGAACGGCTGGGTTCGACCGGATTTGGCGGCGGTGTCGCCATTCCCCATGCCAAGATTGCCGGGCTGGACCGAATGTGCGGGCTGGTCGTGCTGCTCGATCCGCCAGTGCCGTTCGATGCGGTCGACGATGCGCCGGTCGACATCGTCTTTGCACTGCTGTCGCCGGTCGATAGCGGAGCGGAACATCTCAAGACGCTGGCGCGGGTGTCGCGCTATCTGCGTGACGATAATCAGGTCGCGCGGTTGCGCGGGGCCAAGTCGGACGCGGCGCTGCACGCGCTGCTGGCCGGTGGCGGGGCGCGTGACGCTGCCTGAGGCAGGCACGCCCGCAAGCGGCGAGACCGCGCATTTCCGTGCGCTGGAAAATCTCTATCGCTCCGCGCCGATCAACCGGCTGTTCCGGTCGGATATCGCGATTCAGGAACCGGGGCGTTGCATCATCGATTTCGATGTCGATGAAAGCCAGTTTCATGCCGCCGGCGCGGTCCACGGCACCGTCTATTTCAAGATGCTGGACGATGCGGCCTTTTACGCGGCCAACAGCCTGGTCAGTGACCGATTCCTGCTGACCACCGCGTTCAACCTGCTGTTCACCAGGCCAATTGCGCCGGGCCGGATTCGGGCCGAGGGACGCTGGATCAGTGGCAAGCGCCGCGTCTATGTGGCCGAGGCCAGCCTGATCGATTCCGATGGCGAGGAGGTCGGGCGCGGCACCGGCACCTTCATGCGGTCGCAATTCCCGCTGTCATCGCTGCCGGGATATGGTGGCTGAGTCGCAGGACGGCGCGCGGCTGACCAGCGCTATCCTGGTCAATGCGCTGGTGCGGCGCACCAATGCGGCTGGCGGCTTTGCCACGATCATCGTCAAGGGCGACGAAACGAGCGGCGTCATATTGGTACAAGTCCTTGAAAAGGGCAAAGAAACTGGTTTGTTCGAGCGTGTATCGAACTTTGCCGGCGGCTATGCGTTGATGCGCTGTGGACCGTCCCTGGAGGATGGCCCGGAGGCGCTCGCCACCTATGTGGCGCGTCGGCGCAGGTCGGACCCCGACCTGTGGATAATCGAACTCGATATCCCGGAAGCAGAACGGTTCGCCGCTGAAACGATCTGCTGATCGTTGACTTAGTGCAATGGTCCGTGCAGAGGCCCCGCCAACGCTGAACGCGCAGGTTGCTGCATTCGTCCAAGGGGGGCGGATTTGGTAAACACGCAGACGGGGGGCGGCCAGACGTCAAGGAATATGGGTATAAGACGACGTCCAAGGCCAAGAACCGCACGTTTTTGAGTCATAATGAGTTTTCGATTGAGGGCCGCGATCATCGTGGCATTTGCGCTGTCCGCTACAGCGGCCGTGACCGCTTCCGACATGTCGATCGCCGGTGAGTCGATCCATTCGGTAGCGTCCCTGTCCAGCGGCGACGCGCTGACGACAGCGCCTGCGGCCGCACAGAAGCCCGCAATCACTTTTGCCGCGCCGCGCGAAATCGTGCAGCCGCTGGCTTCGGCCTCCAAGGCCGATCTGACCTATTCCACCGAATCCGACATGCAGGCGAGCAGCCTGGCCGCGCTGGTCGACGCCCATGGCGACGCCGAAGCCGTGGACGGCGACATGAAATGCCTGGCCGGAGCGGTCTATTTCGAATCCAAGGGCGAAAGCCTGGAAGGCCAGCTGGCCGTGGCACGGGTGATCATCAACCGCGCCAAATCGGGCCGCTTTGCCGACAGCCTGTGCGGCGTCGTCTATCAGCCCAGCCAGTTCAGCTTCGTGCGCGGGCACGGGATGCCGCCGATCCGCATCGAAAGCAACGCCTGGCGCGAGGCCGTCGCCATCGCCCAGATCGCCATGGACGACAGCTGGAACAGCCGGGCCGAAGGCGCCCTTTTCTTCCACGCCCGCCGCGTTTCGCCGGGCTGGGGCAAGGCCAAGCTGGCGATGATCGACAATCATATCTTCTATCGTTGAGCGACGGCGCGCGATTGGCGCGCTTCCTTTGGGGTGGATCATGAAAAGGCCGGTTCGGGTTCTACCGAATCGGCCTTTTCTTTTGTTCCTGACTTGTTCTAAAGTCGCGCCATGAGTAGCGCCCCGATCGAAAGCTGTTCCCCATTGACCGACGGCACTGCGCTGGCGGTGGCGCGGGGGACGTTGCGGCTGTTTTTCCGCCACGACATGAGCGGCATAATGGAAGTGCCGCTGCCCAACGGGCGGCGCGCCGACATCATGGCGATCGACGGGGCGGGGCGGCTGACGATCGTGGAGATCAAGTGCAGCCGGGCGGACTTGCTGGGCGACATGAAATGGCCCGATTATTTCGACTATTGCGACCGCTATTATTGGGCAGTGCCGATGGGGTTCGACCTGTCGCTGTTCGACAGTGAATCGCTGTGGCCCGCGCGCACCGGCCTGATCGTCGCGGATCAATATGACGCCGAACTGGTCCGTCCCGCGCCGATCGAGCCATTGGCCGCGGCCCGGCGCAAGGCGGAGACATTACGCTTTGCCCGGCGGGCGGCGCGGCGGCTGACGGCGATCAACGATCCCGATCATGCGGCCGAGATCGGCTGGTAGGCCGGGCTTTAGCTCAGAATACCGGACCCTGCACCGGGCCTTTGGGCGTGGTGCTGGTCTTGGCGGCGGCGAGCGCTTCGGCAAGGCCGGGCGTGCGGTTGTCCCGGTTGGCATAGTCGCGGGCGGACATGCCGGCGATGGAATCGCGCTTGTCGGGATCGGCGCCCTGCGCCACGAGCAGCCGGACCAGCCCCAGATCGCGCAGTTGCACCGCGCGGATCAGCGGGGTTTCGCCGCTGCCATTGGTTTTGTCCACCTGCGCGCCGCGCGCGATCAGCGTGCGTGCCCCCTCTTCGAAACGGCCCTGCACCGCCTTCATCAGCGGGGTGTTGCCTTCATTGTCGGCCAGATTGGGGTTCGCCCCCTTGGCCAGCATGAAGGCGAGCCAGGTGGCGTCGCGCCGGGCGATGATGATGTGCAGCGCGGTCTCACCCGATGTGACGTCACGGCTGTTGACCACGGTGGAGCCGGGCTTTTGCAGCAGGTCGGTGACCTTCTGCCCGTCGGCATCCTTCACGGCCTTCAGGAAATTATAATTGTCGGAAAATTGCGCCTGCGCGGCGACCGGGGACAGCAGCGCCAGCGTCAATGCGGCGGCGCGCCCCAGACCCATCCATGCGCTCAACCCGGTCTTGCTCATCATCTGCCCCGTATCATTTGCAAATCGGCCCATAGCAAGGCATGGCTGGCGGCACCATGAACAAAGCAAAGATTGCGATCGCCCTGCCGCTGCTGGCCCTGCTGGCTGCGTGCAATATGGGGACGGACGGGAACGCATCAAGCGGCGATAGCGCGCAGGGCGAACTGGCGGGCGCGCGGATCGGCGCGCCTTTCACCCTGACCGATCAGGATGGCAAGCCCAGAAGCTGGGACGATTTCAAGGGCCAGTATCGCCTGGTCTATTTCGGTTACACCTATTGCCCGGATGTCTGCCCGGTCGACCTGCAACGCATCATGCAGGCGTTCAGCCAGTTCGAAAAGGCGCAGCCCGCGCTGGCGGCGAAGGTCCAGCCGATCTTCATCAGCGTCGATCCGGCGCGCGATACCCCCGCGGTCCTCAAACCCTATGTCGCGGCTTTCCACCCGCGCCTCATCGGCCTGACCGGCACGCCGGAGCAGATCGCCAGGGTCGCCAAGGATTTCGTCGTCCTCTACAATGTGGACGGTAAGCCGGGGGACAAGGATTATCTGGTCAGCCACAGCCGCACGCCATATCTGTTCGATCCCGACGGCAAGCCGGTTGCGCTGGTCCCGGTCGATGATCCGGGCACGCCGAACGTGGACGAAGGCGCGCCGGACAAGGTGCTGGCTGCCCTCAGGAAATGGGTGAAATAGGGCTTGGACTTCTGGGAAAAGCCTCTCCACACGCTGGATGCCGCCCAGTGGGAGGCATTGTGCGACGGGTGCGGAAAATGCTGCCTGCACAAGGCGGAGGATGAGGATACGGGGCATATCTACCCCACCAATGTCGCCTGCCGCCTGCTCGACCGCCATAGCGGCCAGTGCACCAGCTACAGGAACCGCCGCAAATTCGTGCCCGATTGCGTGCGGCTGACCCCGGCCAAGGTGAAGCAGATCAGCTGGCTGCCGCGCACCTGCGCCTATCGCCTGCGTGAAGCGGGCGAGCCGTTGCCCGACTGGCATTATCTGGTCTGCGGCGACCGGGAAGCGGTGCATCGCGCGCAGGAATCGGTGCGCGGCTGGACCGTGGCGGAGGCGGAAGCGGGCGACCTGGAGAATCATCTTGTCGACCGGGACATCTGATCCCGACGTCGCGATCCTGATCGACGGCGTGGCGATGCCGGTGCGGGTGCGCCGGTCCGCACGGGCGCGCGCCTACCGGCTGACGATCGACGGCGCGCGCGGCGAATTGCGCCTGTCGATGCCGGTGCGGGCGAACCTGAAGCGCGCACTGGGCTGGGCGCAGCAGCATGAAGGCTGGGTGCGTACGCAAATGGCGGCGCAACCGGCGATGACCCTGCTGGACGATGGCGCGACATTTCCGCTGGAGGGACGGGCCGTCCGCATCTGCTGGGTCGAGGGTGCGTCGCGTACGATCCGGCTGGCGGACGACCGGCTGATGCTCGGTGGGGCGGCGGAGTCTGTCAGCGCGCGGGTGCAGCGCTGGCTGGTGGCGCGGGCGCGGGCGGTGCTGGAGACCGAAACGACGGAACTGGCGCGCGAACATGGCCTGATCGTCGCGTCGGTGGGCGTGGGCGATCCGCGCAGCCGCTGGGGCAGTTGCACTTCGTCCGGTGCGATCCGCTATAGCTGGCGGCTGATCCTCTGCCCGCCCGACGTGCGCCGGTCGACCGTGGCGCATGAACTGGCGCATCTGCTGCATATGGATCATAGCGCGGCCTTTCATGCGGCACATGCGCGAATCCTTGGGGCAGACCCCCGGCCTGCGCGGGCGTGGTTGCGCGCCAACGGGGCGGGGCTGCACCGCTATCGGGCCTGAGCCGATGGCGCGCCGGAAACGCTATCTGACCGCCACCATGGCGGACGGCTATGTCAAGACGATCGGGCCGACGGCGGACCCCCTCACCCATTATTGGCGGATCGTCGCGGTGCTGGAAAATGGCAAGACGGAAGTGTTCTGGGGCCATAGCCGTTCCCTGGCCGAGGCGAAGAAGAAGCGTGGGGCAGCGGAGGACGGCGCGCGGATGCGGGGCTGGAAAAGCTATGCGTTCGAGATTGCGGAACTGGTGGAGACGGAGACAGCGCCTAAAGCCGTTCGTTTCGAGCGAAGTCGAGAAACGTAGCGCACAGGTTTCTCGACTTCGCTCGAAACGAACGGAGTTGGGTGTTTCTATCCCCGATGCGGCCACACGCCTGATCCGTCGGCGGCGCATGCATGGGCCGCATCGCGGGGATAGGGCAGGCCGCAGGCACGGCAGGTCACATAGTCGCCAACCTTGAGGCCATGGCCCACCGCCACCCGTTCATCGAACACGTAGCAATCCCCCTGCCAGCGGCTATCGCCTTCGGGCATTTCCTCCAGATAGCGCAGGATTCCGCCTTTCAGGTGGAAGACATCGTCGAAACCGCGCGCCTTGACCAGGGCGGTGGATTTTTCGCAGCGTATGCCGCCGGTGCAGAACATCGCGATCTTCGGGCTGCGCCCCTGCGCCTTCAGGTCGGCGGCGAACGCGTCGAACCAGCCGGGAAAGTCGCGAAAGGCGCGGGTGCCGGGGTCTATGGCGCGATCGAAGGTGCCGACCGCGACTTCATAGGCGTTGCGTGTGTCGATGACGATCGTGTCGGGATCAGCGATCAGCGCGTTCCAGTCGACCGGGTCGAGATGGGTGCCGGCCTGATTTGCCGGATCAAGATCGCCCACGCCCAGCGTCACGATCTCCCGCTTTACCTTCACCTTCATCCGGGCGAACGGCGCGGCCTGCGCGGTCGCATATTTGACGTCCAGATCGGCGCAACCAGGCAACTGGCGCAGATGATCGATCAAGGCCGTAATCGCGTCCGCACGGCCAGCGACCGTGCCGTTAATCCCTTCGCCCGCGACGATCAGCGTGCCGCGCATGTCGAGCGCCGTACAGAGCGTGCGCAGATCCGCCGCGATGCCCTGGGGATCATCGAAGGTGGCGAAGCGATAGAGGGCGGCGACGGTGAAAGGGTCGGGGCAAGGCGCGGTATCGGACATGGCGGCGCTATAGGCGTTCATCGGCCCTCTTGAAAGCGGGACCGCATCGGCGCATAGCCGGGCCATGGTTCCCCTTTCGTTCGCTGGTGAGGCGTTTCTGGCGCTGCCGCAGGCTGCGCTCTTCTGGCCCGCTCGCGCGGCCTTGCTGGTCGCCGACCTGCATTTCGAGAAAGCGAGCTGGTATGCGCGCTTTGGCCAGTTCCTGCCGCCCCATGACAGCGAGGCGACGCTGGACCTGATCGAGGGGCTGGTGGCGCAGACGGGCGCACGGTCGGTCTGGTCGCTGGGCGACAGTTTTCACGATGCCGATGGCGCCGCGCGGCTGGACCCGCGCGCGAGAGAGCGGCTGGTTTCCCTTACGGAAAGGCTGGACTGGACCTGGATTACGGGTAATCATGACGTCGGCGTGGCGGACATGCCGGGAGGACGCAGGCTGGTCGAGACGGAACTGGGCGGGATCATCCTGCGGCATGAAGCGCAACCGGACGATCCACGGCCTGAAATCTCCGGCCATTTCCACCCCAAATTCCGCCTGTCGGTGCGCGGACGCCATGTCGCGCGCCGCTGCTTCGTGGAGTCGTCGACAAAGCTGATTCTACCCGCGCTGGGCGCGCTGACGGGAGGGCTGGATGCGGGTCATGGAGAGATTCGGCGGGTGGTGGGACCGGGTGCGAGCGCTTTGGTCCCTGTTTCCGACCGATTGTTACGCTTTCCGTTATCGTAAAGAAACGCTACGGAAACCGGATTTTAAGCTGTTGCTGATAGGCAACAGGGTGTGAATATCACGCCACCAGACATCGCAAAAGGCGCAGAAAAGCTAGGCTCTCTTGCCTTCGCCCTGCTGTGGCATCATAAACTAGGGCAGCACCCGATACGTCGAAAAGGCGTGCGGGCAGGAGAGGAACGACCATGATGACAGACAAGAGCCTTTGGCTGACGACCGCCGGCATGATCGCATTGACGATGGCGATGCCCGCCGCCGCACAAGACACGACCGCGCCGCAAGCCGCCGTCGATCAGGACAGTGCGGAAATCATCGTGACCGCCACCCGGCGCGCGAGTCCCCTGTCCGACGTGCCGATCGCGGTGTCCGCCGTCAGCGCGCAGGCGATGCAGAATAGCGGCGCCAGCGACATCCGCACATTGAACCAGCTGGCCCCGTCGCTGCTGGTGTCATCGACCGGATCGGAAGCCAATGCGTCGGCGCGTATTCGCGGCATCGGCACGGTCGGCGACAATCCCGGCCTGGAAAGCTCGGTCGCGGTGTTCATCGACGGCGTGTATCGCTCGCGCACCGGCGCGGGCCTCAACGAACTGGGCGAGATCGAACGGGTCGAGGTGCTGCGCGGGCCGCAGGGGACGCTGTTTGGCCGCAATGCGTCGGCGGGCCTGATCAACATAATCAGCAAGGCGCCGGAAAACACGTTCAGCGCCAAGGGTGAGATCACCTACGGCAATTATGATTATTGGCGGCTGTCGGGCCGCGTCACCGGGCCGGTGGCCGATGGCATCGCGCTCAGCCTGGACGGGGTATGGTCCAAGCGTGACGGTTTCTACAAGCTGGTCGATACGGCCGGGAACAAGGTAGGCGACACCAATGACCGCGACCGTTATTTCCTGCGTGGACAGGCGCTGATCGAGCCGAACGACGATCTGTCGATCCGTCTGATCGGCGATTATACCAATCGCGACGAAAGCTGTTGCGGCGCCGCCTATACCGAGGCGCGCGAACGGACCCCGGCGGCAGGTGGCGGATATAACACCGCGCCGTTCAACCGCATCGCCGCGATTCTGGCAGGGCAGGGCAGCGTGATCGCGGCCGACCCCTATGATCGCGAACTGACGATCACGCCGGGTCGCGACTATGTGAGCAAATTGAAGGACTGGGGCGTGTCGGGCGAGGTCAATTACGACCTGGGCGACGTGAAGCTGACCAGCATCACCGCCTATCGCGATTACAAGTCGAGCGACTATGGCGATTATGACTATAATCGCGCCGACCTGCTCTATCGCGATCCCAATACCTATCGCCAGTTCAAGACCTTCACCCAGGAATTGCGGGCGCAGGGTTCGGCCTTTGGCGACATGCTCGACTGGCTGGTCGGTGGCTATTATGCCAATGAACGGCTGACCTTGCAGGATAATATCCGCTTTGGCGCGGATTATGGCCGCTTTGCCGCCTGCCGCCTGATGGCAGGGGCTGGCGCGACGAGCAACTTCCCGGCGTCGACGCTGGCTGCCTGTGGCAGCGGGCTGGCGACCGGCGCGTTGATCACGGGCACGCAGGCGAACCTGAACGCCGGGCTGAACGCCGCCTTCCTCAACGCCGGCCTGCCAGCGCCAGTCGCTGCGGGCCAGGCGGCCGCCATCTCGACGGGTCTGGGCAACGGTCTGCGCGCGCTGGCGGCGATCCCGTCGGGCACGGGCGACATCGCGTCCATCTATCGCCAGAAGAGCGAGAATTGGGCGCTGTTCACCCACAATATCGTGCACATCACCAATCGGCTCGATCTGACGCTGGGCCTGCGCTACACGCATGAGAGCAAGACATTCTCCGCCGATTTCAACAATAACAACGCGACCTGCGCTGCATTGCAGCCCGGACTGGCGCCGATCGCGACCAACCCGTCGCTGGGCAGCGCTGCGGCGTTGGCGGGCGGCATATTGACGCTGGGATGCCTGGGCAACGGATCGACCACGCTCAATGCGCTCGACCTGAACGACAAGATCAGCGACGGCGAATTTTCCGGCACGGCGGTCCTGTCCTGGAAGGCGACTGACGACCTGATGGTCTATGGCAGCTATTCCAAGGGCTATAAGGCGGGCGGCTTCAACCTCGATCGCTTCCAGCTGGGATCGACCGGGCTGAATGTCATCCCCGCCGTGTTCGCGCCGCGCACCAACGCCGACGTGACCAGCCTGCGCTTTGCCGCGGAAAAGGTGGATTCGTTCGAGGTGGGCCTCAAATATAGCGCGCCCAAATGGAGCGTGAACCTGGCCGGCTTCCGGCAGGAGTTCAAGAATTTCCAGCTCAACACCTTCAACGGCACCAGCTTCGTCGTCCAGAATATCAATGGCTGCGACAGTGCGCTGAGCGCGGCGCGGACCTGCGCGGCGGGGGATGTCGGGCCGGGCCTGATCAGCCAGGGTGTCGAACTGGAATGGTCGGTGACCCCGGCGCGCAATTTCCGCGTGGCGGGCGGCGCAACCTATGCCGAGGCGAAATTCGCCAACCGGCTGGTGGGCAGCGGCAATGGCGCGGTCCCGCTGGACCCTGCCCTGTTCCTGCTGCCCGGCTCCATCAACAGCAACGCGCCCAAGATGGTGACGACCGCCAGCATGGCCTGGACACCCGACATCGGGACGAGCGGCCTGTCAGCGCTCTTCTATGTCGATGGCCGCTTGACCAGCGACTATAATACCGGGTCGGACCTGTTCCCCGAAAAGCGGCAGGATGGCTTTGCCATCGTCAACGCGCGCGTCGGCATTCGCGGTCCCAACCAGCGCTGGGCGGTAGAGTTCTGGGGTCAGAATATCTTCAACCAGGACTATACCCAGGTGTCGTTCAGCAGCCCGCTCCAGTCGAGCAGCCCGGCAACCTCCACCACCGGCCAGTTCGCAGCGGGCGCGCCGATGGCGAACCAGCTGATCTCCTCCTACCTCGCCGAGCCGCGCACCTACGGCATCACGCTCCGGGGGAGTTTCTAAGCATCCCCAGCCCGCTCCGGGGAACGGGGCGGGCTGGCGGGGGACGATCGCCGAACAGGGCGGTGCCGACGCGAATATCGGTCGCCCCCAGCATGATCGCGGTTTCATAATCGCTGGACATGCCCATCGACAGGCGCGGGAGGCTTTCTTCCCGCGCCATTTTTGCAAGCAGCGCGAAATAGGGGGCTGGCTCCACATCGGCGGGCGGGACGGCCATCAGGCCGAGCAGGGGAATGTCGGCGGCGCGGGCGGCGGCGATCAGCGCGGGCGTGTCGGCGATCGCGCAGCCCCCCTTTTGCGGCTCCGCACCGATATTGACCTGAACATAGCAGGGGACGCGCTTGCCCTGCGCGTCCATCGCCTTGGCCAGCGCGGTCAGCAGCGAAGGGCGATCAAGGCTGTGGATAACATCGAACAGGGCGACGGCATCGGCGGCCTTGTTGGATTGCAGCTGGCCGACGAGATGCAGGCGGATGTCGGGATGCGCCTGTCGCAGCGCGGGCCATTTCTCCTGCGCTTCCTGCACCCGGTTTTCGCCGAACACGCGCTGCCCCGCATCGATCAGCGGCTGGATGGCGGCGGCATCCTTGGTCTTGGATATGGCGATCAGGGTGATGGCGTCCGCGGTCCGGCCAGTCAGGCGGGCGGCCTTGGCGATCTCATCCTGAATGGTGGCCAGGCGGCTGGCGGCGTCCTGGGTGGCAATGCTGCTGTCTGTCGTCATGCGCGCTGCTATAGGGCAGGGTCATGACCTGTCGCCACCGCAAAAATATGCCGCTGATCTGGCTGATGACCGACGAGCGGATCGGGGAGGCGGCCTTGCTGGCGGCGGTGGCGCGATTGCCCAGGGGGCGGGCGGGAATCATCTTTCGCCATTACAGGACGGCGCCGGGCGCGCGGCGGGCGCTGTTCGATGCGGTACGGGCGATCGCGCGGCGGCGGCGGCTGACGTTGCTGCTGGCGGGGACGGCGCGGCAGGCCGCGGCCTGGGCAGCGGATGGCTGGCACGGGCGCGACGTACGCCGGGCAGCACGACCGATGCGGCACAGCGCGCCGGTGCATGACGCGCGGGAGATGGTGGCGGCGCGGCGGGGCGGGGCGGACATGGTGCTGCTGTCGCCCCTATTTCCGACACGCTCGCATCCGGGAGGGGCGAGTCTGGGGCGGGTAAGGTTTGCGAAGCTCGCGAGGGGGGCAGACATGCCCGTCATCGCGCTGGGCGGCGTGAAGCGAAAGCATGGCCGGATGTTGCGCACTATCGGCGCTGCGGGATGGGCGGCGATTGATGGGCTAGTGAGCGAGTAGGGGGGACTTTGTTGGTCTTGGATGGATTGCGGAATGGAGGGTTTGTGGGTGCAAGAACCGTAGAGGGCAGATGCCTTTCACCGTCACCCCAGCGAAGGCTGGGGTCTCTGGCGCAGATGCGCTACAGTTGGATATGGCGCGAGGCGGCTACACCTATGTCATGACCAATAAGCCAAGGGGCGTGCTCTATATTGGCGTCACAGCCGACATAGCTACGCGCGCCCAACACCATCGAAAAGGCACCGGCTCCGCCTTTTGCAAGAAATATGGGTTGACCCGCCTTGTTCTGGTCGAGCCACATGATGACATTAGGCTCGCCATCGCCCGCGAGAAGGCGCTTAAAGCCTGGAAACGCGAATGGAAAATCCGCCTTGTGGAAGAAGCCAATCCAGATTGGCGCGATATGTCAGACGTTATCTTCTGACGCTTGAGACCCCAGCCTTCGCTGGGGTGACGATGAAGGAAATGGCCGACTGACGACCTGAACGGCAGCGTAGCTGACGTCAGGATCCATTGGCGCGATCTTCACGCATAATCGCAACGCTTGCGTGAATGGATCCCGGATCAAGCCTGTCCTGAGCCTGTCGAAGGGGCCGGGATGACGGAGGGAGACGCGATCAGGCGATACGCCCGTCGCTCTTTCCCGCCAGCCTTTCAGCCGATCAGAATTTGAACACGGTGCCCAGATAGACGGCCTGGCTGTCCTGGCGATCGTCGGTCATCGGGGTCAGGCGGCCTGCGACGCTGTTGTTGTAGCGCACGCCTGCGGTGACGTTCAGGTTGCGCGTCAGCGAATAGGAGCTGGCGAGATCCAGCGAATAATCCTTGTCGGCGGCCGGATTGCGTGTCGCGGCAACCGCGTCGCGGCGGGTTTCGATCAGCATCTTGGTGCTGAACCGATCCTTCTTGCCGCTATCCAGCGAGAAATTCTTGGCATCGACCATGGTTTCGACCGGCACCGGATCGAGCGCCTTGCGGCCGATCGCTTCGGGCAGGGCGAATTTGCGCCAGCCATGCGCGCCGTTCAGGCTGAAGGCGACGGGCGCGATATTGACCGGGGTGAGGGTGGTGTTGACCGCAACGCGATCATTGTCGCCCGCGCGGACCATCACGGTGATCGCCCGCTGGCCGCTGAGCGAGCCGCTGGTCGGCGTGAAGCGGAAGCCCTGACGGCTGGCCGACGCTGCGATCTTCGCATAGGCGGCGGCAAGGCGCGGGTCCTTGGTCGTGGGCGTGAAGGAAGAGATGCTGCCCAGCGCGCCGAGCGAAACCGGCGATTGCGTGCGCACCAGATCGGTCGCTGCGCCGATGGCAGGAGACAGCATGAAGCCAGCCACGGCAACCGCCGCGCCCGCCAATGCCAAATGTCCCCTATTCACGCGCATGATTCGATTCTTTCCCCGCCACTTATATTGCACAACGCTCTACACGTACAAAGCCGCCACTGGCTAGTGCCACCCCCTTCTTGCACCCCTTTTTGTCAGAGATGTTGCACGGAACACACAGGCGCGCAGAATGATCCGTGCCGGATCGCATGCGCCGTCGCCCGCCGCCCCTTGCTCCTTGGCGCGGGACCACTATAGAAGGCGCGAGCATTTTTCGTCTTTTCAGCTAGGACATGCCTGATGGCCAGCCGCTTTTTTCGTTCCGTTTCCGCAGGTCTGCTGCTGACCGCCCTGTTGCCGCTGGCCGCCTGCGGTGGCGGGGCCAAGGACCGGCCCAAGGCGGATCTGGCCGCGTCCAGGGTCACCACGATCGGCGTCAACGCCTATCTGTGGCGCGCCAGCCTGGACACGCTGTCCTTCATGCCGATGGTGCAGACCGATTCCAACGGCGGCGTCATCGTCACGGACTGGTATGCCAATCCCAACAGCCCCAATGAGCGGATGAAGCTGACCGTGTCGATCCTGGATCAGGATCTGCGCGCGGACGCGCTGCGTGTCGCGGCCAGCCGTCAGGTGAACCAGAATGGCCAGTGGATCGACGCCCCGGTGAAGGCGGCGACGGTGCAGAAGCTGGAAGAGGTCATCCTGACCAAGGCCCGCGACCTGCGCCGCACCGCGATTTCCGGCTGATATTTCTTCGCCTGGGTTTTGCGTGCGCGAAGCCCCGGTTTTTCGACGGTTCGGGGCTGGGCTTGCAAAGGCCCAGCCCCCTCGCATTTGGTAGGACAGGACATGCAAAGGCGCTTCAATCCGCTGGAGGCCGACGCCCGCTGGCAGGCGATCTGGGACGAGAAGCAGAGTTTTCGGGCGGACGATGCTTCGCCCAAGCCGCGATCCTATGTGCTGGAGATGTTCCCCTATCCGTCCGGGCGCATCCATATCGGCCATGTCCGCAACTATTCGATGGGGGACGTGCTGGCGCGCTTCCGCCGGATGACGGGGCATGAGGTACTGCACCCGATGGGCTGGGACGCGTTCGGCATGCCGGCCGAAAATGCCGCGATGGAGAAAAAGGTTCATCCGGGCAAATGGACCTATGAGAATATCGCCAATATGAAGGCGCAGCTCAAGAAACTGGGCTTTGCGCTGGACTGGAGCCGGGAACTGGCCACCTGCCACCCCGATTATTATGGCCATGAACAGGCGCTGTTCCTGGACATGCTGGACGCAGGGCTGGTCTATCGCAAGGAATCGGCGGTCAATTGGGACCCGGTCGACATGACCGTGCTGGCCAATGAGCAAGTGATCGACGGCAAGGGCTGGCGATCGGGCGCGACGGTCGAGAAGCGCAAGCTCAGCCAATGGTTCCTGAAAATCACGCAATTTGCCGATGATCTGCTGGAGGGCCTTAAAGGTCTGGACCAGTGGCCCGACAAGGTCCGCACGATGCAGGAAAACTGGATCGGCAAGTCGGTCGGGCTGCAATTCCGCTTTCAGCCGGTCGCGCCGTTCGAGAGCGAAATAGAGGTGTATTCCACCCGCCCCGACACGATTTTCGGGGCGAGCTTCGTTGCGATCGCGGCGGACCATCCGGTCGCGCAGCAGCTGGCGGCGGACAATGCGCAGGCGCAGGCCTTTATCGATCTGTGCAAGGCAGGCGGCACCACGGCGGCGGAGCTGGAAACAGCGGAGAAGCTGGGTTTCGACACCGGCCTGACCGTCACCCATCCGTTCGATCCCGCATGGCAACTGCCGGTGTTTATCGCCAATTTCGTGCTGATGGACTATGGCACCGGCGCGGTGATGGGCGTTCCCGCGCATGACCAGCGCGACCTCGACTTCGCGCACAAATATATGCTGCCGGTCGAGCGCGTGGTCGCGGCCGAGGGGGACGAAGCAGCGCCGATCCATGACGAAGCCTATGTCGGGCTGGGCAGGCTGGTGAACAGCCGCTTCCTCGACGGCATGGCGGTCGAGGAGGCCAAGGCCGCAGTCATCGCGCGGGCCGAATCCGAAGGATGGGGCGCGGGCAAGACGGTGTTCCGCCTGCGCGACTGGGGCGTGTCGCGCCAGCGTTATTGGGGCACGCCGATCCCGGTGATCCATTGTGCCGATTGCGGCGTGGTGCCGGTGCCCAAGGCGCAATTGCCGGTGGTGCTGCCCGACGATGTGACGTTCGACATCCCCGGCAATCCGCTCGATCGCCACCCGACCTGGAAGCATGTGGCATGCCCATCGTGCGGCAAGCCGGCGGTGCGGGAAACCGACACGCTGGATACGTTCGCCGATTCAAGCTGGTACTTCATCCGCTTCGCCAGCCAGCCCAAGGACAAGCCGTTCGAACGTGCGACGGTGGAGCAATGGTTGCCGGTCGGCCAATATATTGGCGGGGTCGAACATGCGATCCTGCATTTGCTCTATGCCCGTTTCTGGACGCGCGCGCTCCAGCATATGGGGCAATTGGGTTTTGCCGAACCCTTTACCGGCCTGTTCACGCAAGGGATGGTGACGCATGAGACGTATAGCCGCGAACAGGGCGATGGCCTGCCGCCGGTCTATTTCGCGCCGGGCGAGATCGAACGCGCCGCCGATGGCGCGACCCTGATCGCCGACAAGGCGCCGGTCGAGATTGGCCGGGTCGTCAAAATGTCCAAGTCCAAGAAGAATGTCGTCGATCCCGATGACATCATCGCCCAATATGGCGCGGACGCGGTGCGGTGGTTCATGCTGTCGGACAGCCCGCCAGAGCGCGACCTGCCCTGGACCGAAAGCGGGATCGAGGGATCGTGGCGCTTCATCAACCGCTTGTGGCGGTTGTTCGGTCAGGTCGAGACGGGAGCGGAAGGGCAGGACAAGCAGCTCGACCGCAAGCTGCACCAGACGATCGACGGGATCGCGAAGGACATAGAGGCGCTGTCCTTCAACAAGGCGGTCGCCAAGATTTACGAACTGGCCAATGCGGTGGAGAAAGCGGCACCGTCCGCGTCGCGCAACGCCGCCATTCGTGCGCTGGCGCTGCTGGTCGCGCCGATGACCCCGCATCTGGCGGAGGAAGCCTGGGCCGATATGGGCGAAACCGGCCTGATCGCCGACGCTGCCTGGCCCGAAGTCGATCCGGCTTTGCTGGTGGATGACGAAGTGACCATCGCCTGCCAGGTGATGGGCAAGCTGCGCGACACCATCACCGTGCCCAAGGGGACGGCGAAAGACGAATTGGAGCGTCTGGCGCTGGCCGCGCCCAATGTCATGCGCATCCTGGACGGGGCGACGCCCAAGAAGGTCATCGTCGTGCCGGATCGTCTGGTGAATCTGGTTATCTAACAATGTCCGTTCGGGCTGAGCCTGTCGAAGCCCCGCCCTTCTGCGAATAGAAGAACGGCCCTTCGACAAGCTCAGGGCGAACGGTTATGGAGGTTGGCATGAAATCTTGGCCCCTGCTCCTGAGCCTTCCGCTCCTCCTCACCGCCTGCGGTTTGCGGCCGGTCTATGGCGGGGGCGCTAACGGGGCCGTAGCGCAGACGTTGGGCCATGTCGATGTTCAGCCGATCGCGGGCAAGAATGGCTGGCTGATGCGCAATGCGCTCAATGACCGGCTGGCCGCGATGCAGCAGGGCGGGTCCGGGCCGCGCTACAAGCTGGTGGTCAAGCTGGACGACCAGATCAGCGGTTTCGGTCTGCGGTCCGACGCCGCCGTCACCCGCGAACGCCGCACGTTGCGCGCGCGCTATCAGCTGGTGGACGAAGCGACCGGCGCGCAGTTGCTGGACGACAGCGCCGGATCGGACGCGGGCATCGACGTCACGTCAAGCGAATATGCGACGATCGCAGCGGAGGATACAGCGCTGGAACGCCTGTCGCAGACCGTGGCGGACCAGATCATCGCGCGGCTGGCGCTCTATGCCAGCCGGGACGCCGCCCCTTGAAGGCCAATCGCGGCCAGATTGAAAAGGCGCTCGACGCGCCATCGGCGGCGCTGCGCTTCATCCTGCTCTACGGCCCGGACGAAGCCGCCAGTCAGGCGCTGGTCCGGCGGCTGGAACGGGCGATGGGGCCGGGGGCGGAGCGGGTGGACCTGGACGGGTCGACGCTGCGCGACGATCCGGCCCGGCTGGCGGACGAGGCCGCATCCTTTTCCATGTTCGGTGACAAGCGCTGGATTCGCGTGCATGGCATGGGCGAGGAATCGCTGCCTGCGCTGACCGCGCTGCTGGAGGCGGAGGCGGCGGGCAATCCGGTCATCGCGGTGGCGGGCGCGCTGAAAGCGACGTCCAAGCTGCTCAAGCTGACGCTCGATCACAAGGGGGCACTGGCTTTCGTGTCCTACCAGCCCGACGCGCGCGAATCGGAGCAGATCGCGATCGGCATCGCGCGCGAAGGCGGGCTGCGGCTGTCGACCGAACTGGCGCGGCGGATCGTCGATCTGGCCAATGGCGACCGGGCGCTGATGAGCGGCGAGGTCGAAAAGCTGATCCTCTATCTGGATGCCGCGCCCGACCGCCCGCGCGAGGCGACGGCGGAAGCGCTGGACGCATTGTCGGCCGACAATCCCGATACGGAGGTCGCGCCCCTGGTCAATGCCGTGCTGGGCGGCGACCTGAAAGCCATGCACCGCGAACTGACCAGCCTGTCGGAGGTTGGCGCAAGCATGGCGTCGGTCATTCGCCCGCTGCTGACCCGCGCCATGCTGCTGGCCAATATCCGCGCCGATTTCGACAGTAGCGGACGGCTGGAAGGCGCGGTCGAGGCGGCGGGCAAAGCGGTGTTCTGGAAGGAAAAGGGCGTGGTCACGCGGCAGGTACGGCTGTGGGACGCAACCGGCATCGCCCGTGTCATCCAGAGGCTGGCGCAGGCCGAGCGCGCGACCCGGTCCGGCCGGGGCACGGGCGACCTGCTGGTACGGCACGAATTGTTGACGATCGCGCGGCAGGCGGCACGGGAACGATAGACGCCGACGTGCGCTTTGACGAATAAGACAGGGTAGAGCGTGGCCATGTGCCAGCGCGCAACAAAGGCAGCGCATCATTTCGTCCACCGCCACCATCCAAGCCATCGGCACAGCCGTCCCCGCCACTGATGTCCACCCGGCCTTTATCGACTGGGCAGGCGCGCGCATAACCGACCCGCGGGAGCGGGCGCTGTTCATGCGGATGGCGCAGCGCAGCGGCATCCATCATCGCTGGTCGGTGCTGGACGGCGGCGGCGGATCGCCGACCGCGCAGGGCGGCTTTTACGGCGACGCCTGGCCGACGACGGCGCAGCGCATGGCCATCTATGCCGATGAAGCGCCGGCCTTGGCCGCGCGGGCTGTGGCGGCGCTGGGGGATCAGGTCGCGATCGACGGCATCACCCATCTGGTGGTCGCCAGTTGCACTGGCTTTACCGCGCCGGGCATCGACCAGCAGTTGATCAGGCTGTTGGGGCTCGATCCTTCGGTCGAGCGGCTGATGGTCGGCTATATGGGGTGCTATGCCGCGATCGTCGCATTGCGATCCGCGCGGCATATCGTCCGGTCCGAACCGGGCGCGCGGGTGCTGGTGGTGTGCGTGGAACTGAGCAGCCTGCATTTGCAGGCGAATGCGGAGGTCGAGCCGTTGCTGGCGATGCTGCAATTTGGCGATGGCGCGGCGGCGGCGCTGGTGAGCGCCGCGCCGGGCGGCATTGCGCTGGACCAGCCCTTTGCCATGACCGTGCCGGATACGGCGGGCCTTATTCGCTGGGATCTGGGCGACCATGGCTTTGCGATGCATTTGTCGGGCGAAGTGCCGGGCGCGATCGCGCAGGCGCTGGCGGGAACGGTGACGCTGCCGGTTCCGGCCGACAGCGTCGATATGTGGGCCGTCCATGCCGGGGGACGATCCATTCTGGACGCGGTGGCGCGCGCGCTGGACCTTGCCCCGGACGCGCTGGACCATAGCCGCGCGGTGCTGCGCGCGTTCGGCAACATGTCGTCGGCGACGCTGATGTTCGTGCTGGCGCGGATATTGGCCGGGCAGGCGACGGGGCAGGGCGTTGCGCTTGCCTTCGGGCCGGGCCTGGCGGCGGAGGGGCTGACCTTTCGCCGCGAAGCACCATGAAACGGTCGCTTGCCGACGAGCAGATGGACGCAGCCGACCTGCCCGCCAATGTCTATGCGCAGGTGCTGGCCGATCTCGACCGGGTGAACCGGGTGACGATGGCGGCGCGGCCGACGCTGGCCTTTCTGGATCGCGCTGTGACCGGGCCGTTCCGCCTGCTGGACGTCGGCTATGGCGATGGCGGTATGCTGCGGCAGGTCGCGCGTTGGGCAAAGCGGCGCGGCATGGCCTGCGAACTGGTGGGCATAGACCTTAATCCGCGCAGTCAGGCCGTGGCGCAGGCGCGGACCGATCCGGCCATGGCGATCGACTATCGCACCGGGGACTATGCCGCGCTGGCGCATGAACCATGGGACATACTGATTTCCAGCCTGGTGACGCACCATATGGACGATGCGGAGCGGCTGGCGTTCCTGCGCTTCATGGAGGATCAGGCGCGCATGGGCTGGTTCGTCAACGACCTGCACCGCCATGGCTTTGCCTATCATGGCTATCCCTGGCTGGCCCGGCTGCTGCGGGTGCATCCGATCGTGCGGGCGGACGGCCAACTTTCCATCGCGCGGAGCTTCGTCGCCGCCGAATGGCGGGCGATGCTGGACGCGGCGTATATCAGCGACGCGCGGATCGCGCGCGTTTTTCCGTTCCGGCTGTGCGTATCCCGGCGCCGATAATCGTCGGCGCGGGGCCGGCAGGCGCGGCGGCGGCCATGCGGCTGGCGCGGGCAGGGGCGGCACCGCTGCTGATCGACCGGCACACTGTGCCGGGCGATGCGCTGTGCGGCGGGTTCCTGAGTTGGGCGACGATCGCGCAGATCGAGGCGCTGGGGATAGAGGCGGCGGCGCTGGGCGGCCACAGGGTCGATAGGCTGGCGCTGTTTGCGGGCGGACAGGAAATCGTCCTGCCGCTCCCGGCGGCGGGCATGGGCCTGTCGCGTCATCGGCTCGACACGATGTTGCGGGCTGCGGCGCAGGAAGCGGGCGTCACGTTACGCCTGGGGCGCGCGGTGCGGACGCTGACGCCCACCACGATCACGCTGGACGATGGCGACGCGATCGACTGGCACAGCCTCTTTCTGGCGACGGGCAAGCATGACCTGCGCGGCGCGGCGCGGCCCCATGGCGGCGCGGACCCGGAACTCGGCCTGCGTCTGCGCCTGCCGTCCAGTCCTGCGCGGCGCCGGCTGATCGGCAGCCGGATCGAACTTCATTGGATCGATGGTGGCTATGTCGGGCTGTTGTTGCAGGAGGATGGCAGCGCCAATCTGTGCATGGCGGTGCGCAAGAGCGCGCTGGCAGCGGCGGGCGGGCGTCCGATTGCCCTGATTGCGCGGCTGGCCGACCTCTCGCCCGCATTGGCCGACCGGCTGGGCGAAGTGCCGGACGATGCGCAGGTCGATGCTATTGGCGATGTGCCCTATGGCTGGCGCGCGACGACAAGCTGGCCGGGTCTTTACCGGCTGGGCGATCAGGCGGCGGTGATCCCGTCGCTGGCGGGGGAGGGGATCGGCATCGCGCTGGCCAGCGCGGCGGCGGCGGTGGCGCGCTGGCAGGGGGAGGGGCGCGATGGCGCGGTCCGCTATCAGAGGGATTTTTCCCGTCGCGCGATGCTGCCGCTGCGCGCGGCGGCCGGGTTTCGCGCGCTGGGACGCTCGCCGGGGCTGCTGCGGCTGCTGACCGCGACGCCGGGGGCGGCACGCCTGGCGATGCGGCTCACCCGGATCGCGGATGCTTGATCGGCGCGCTGCCAGCGCCCATATTGCGGCCATGGACAAGATCAATCTGACCGATGCCGAATGGCGCGAGCGCCTTTCCCCCGACCGTTATCATGTGTTGCGTGAGGGCGGGACGGAGCGGGCCTTTACCGGCAAGCTCAACAGCAACAAGGCCGACGGCGTCTATTATTGCGCTGGCTGCGGCGCGGAACTGTTCGACGCGGAAGAAAAATATGACAGCGGGTCGGGCTGGCCCAGCTTTACAGCGCCCGTGGATATCGACGCGGTCGAGGAAATCCGTGACACCAGCCATGGCATGATCCGTACCGAGGTGCGCTGCGCGAAGTGCGAGGGGCATCTGGGCCATGTGTTTCCCGATGGTCCGGGCGTCAACGGCCTGCGCTACTGCATGAACAGCGCTTCGCTGGACTTCAAGCCGCGCGACGGCGACGCGTAGCCGTTCGGCACGAGATGCGCTTTTGGGCGCAATTTCATGGATGGATCGTTCATCGCCCGTAAAGCGGCCATCGTCATGGAGACGATCTAGGCAATTTTCCGGGCGGGACGCATGAAACATGCTGGCCGGGGCCGGGATTAGCGGGTATCCGGGGCGCACAGATGGCAGGATCAGGCAAGAGCAAGGGCACGCCGGGCAAGGCGAAGCGATGGCTGGTTCGCGGCCTCAAGATCAGCGTCGCGGCGGGTGTCGCCGGGCTGCTGGCGGTGGTGATCGCCGTCGTCATCGCAATGCAGTCGCTGCCGGACTACAATAGTCTGAAATCCTCCCCCAATGGCCAGATGATCCGCGTGCATGCCGCCGACGGCAGCGTCATCGTATCGCTGGGGCCAAGTTTCGGGCGCTGGATGGATTATGACCAGATCCCCAAGGTCATGGTCGACGCGATGATCTCTACCGAGGACAGGCGTTTCTACCTTCATCCTGGCGTCGACCCGATCGGCATGGCGCGCGCGGCCTGGGTTGCGGTGGAAAATCGCGGCAAGGGCCGCCGCTGGCAGGGCGCATCGACCATCACCCAGCAGGTGACGCGCAACATCTTCCTGAACAACAGCTATAGCTGGGGCCGCAAGGTGCGGGAAATGGTGCTGGCGATGGCGCTGGAGCGCAAATTTTCCAAGCGCCAGATCCTGGAACTCTATCTGAACAAGGTCTATTTCGGTGGCGGCGCCTATGGCATCGACGCGGCCAGCCGCAAATTTTTCGGTCACTCCGCCACGACGCTCGATCTGCCCGAAGCCGCGATCATCGCGGGGCTGGTCAAGGCGCCGTCCAGCTATTCGCCCACCGCCGACGCCGAAGCCGCGATTGGCCGTGCGGGCGTGGTGCTGGACCTGATGCGCGACAATGGCGTGATCAGCGCATCGGAACGGGCGGCGGTCGACATGCAGGGGGTGAAGCTGGCCCCCGAACCGCCTCAGAACAGCGTGCGCTACTTTACCGACTGGGCGCTGCCCCAGCTCGACGTGCTGATCGACGAGCCGAACGAACCGCTGGAAGTCTATACCACCATCGACCTTAACATGCAGAAGGCGGCGACCGCCGCGATCCAGGCCAATGTGCCCGCGGGCACGCAGGGTGCGCTCGTGTCGCTCGACCGTGACGGGGCGGTGCGGGCGATGGTCGGCGGCCTCGATTATGTGACGTCCAATTACAACCGCGCGACCACCGCGACGCGCCAGCCCGGATCGGCATGGAAAATCTTTGTCTACATGGCTGCGCTGGAGGCGGGCTATACCCCCGACACCGGGATCACGGACGAACCCGTCGACATTAACGGGTGGAAGCCGCGCAACAGTTCGGGGCGTTTTTCCGGCGATATCGATATCCGCACCGCCTTTGCCTATTCGATCAACACGGTCGCGGCGAAGCTGGGCGTCGAAGTCGGCTTTCCGACCGTCGCCGACATGGCGCGTCGTTTTGGCATCACCACGCCGATCAACACCCATCCGTCCATGGTGCTGGGCACGTCGGACGTGCGCCTGATCGACATGACCCGCGCCTTCGCCTCGATCGCGCGCAAGGGGATTGCAGTGACGCCCTATGGCATCACCAAGGTGACGACCGCCGACGGGCGGCTGTTGTACGAGCATCAGGACGATACCAGCCGCGTGCTGGTCGCGCCCTGGGTCGCGGCGGGGATGACGGACCTGATGCAGACCGCCGTCAGCACCGGCACCGGCAAGGCGGCGCAGATCGGACGGCCCGTGGCGGGCAAGACCGGCACGACCACCAGCAACAAGGATGGCTAGTTCCTGGGCTTTTCCAGCGGCGTCACCACCGGCGTATGGATGGGCCGCGACGATGCCCGCGCGGTCGGCGGGTTGCAGGGGGGACGCGCGCCGGCCCGCGCCTTTGCCGACTATATGAAGGTCGCGGTCGCCAAACGCCCGGTCGAACCGTTCGAAACCGAAGTGACCTTGCCCGAATGGCAATTGGAGCCGGACGCCGAAGCTTATTATGGCAGCCCCGACAATGGCGTCGATGACGGCATGATGGTGGACGAGAATGGCTTGCCGATCGAGCGCGCCCGTCCCGCGCAGCCTGATCCGCGCGACGATCAGGACATGGAGGTCGATCCGCAGGACCGTCTGTCGTCGCAGCGGATCGACCAGCAATGGATCGACAATGTGCTGGGCCGCGACCGTCAGCGCCAGCCGCCTCCGCGGCCAGCGCCTGGTCCGTAGGGTTTGATCACGTCACCCTGATCCATTCGAAGCGAACGGAGGTTTTTGCCCCGCTCGCTCGATTACTGGACGGGCAGTTTATCCGGCGGCACTGCTGCCGCCAGCTGCGTCTGGCTGATCGCGCTGGCGTCGGGCAGAAGGAAATCCACCTTGCCCCGGCCAAAGTCGATTGCGACCCGGTCGAATATCCGCAGCGCGCTGATCCCCAGCAGCAAGGCGGGCTTGTCCTTCATGCCCAGTTCGGCAAAGGGGCTGGCGTCGGCGAACAGCACGGGCACCTGGATCAGGTTGACCCGGCCCATCCGCACCGATTTGATCCGCCCCACCTGGCCCGTCAATTGCCCGCCGGTAACGCTGGTCAGCACGGCCTCCGCCATGTCCGGCGCGCGCTTCTTGGCGATCAGCCGGTCGCGCAGCGCCAGATTGCCGATGCTGAAATGACTGCCTGTGTCCAGCATGACGGCGACCGTCATGCCGTTGACTTCGGAATCGAGCAGGATCAGCTGGCCGCGCCGCCGCCGCGCCTCCACCACGATGGCGTCGGGGTCTATGGCGATGCGGCGGCGTGATCCGCCGCTGGCGCTGATTTCCATCCGCCCGGTGCGGAAATTGAGCAGCAGCCGCTTGGCGTGCAGACTGTCCAGCCCCAGCAGGCCCGGCGCGCCGAGATTCTCGCCCTCCAGCACCGGCGCCTCGATATCGTCGATCGTCCCGCCGCCAAAGCCCAGCTTGGGCACCGCGACCGTCTCCGCTTCCGTCCGGCCGGTCATGCTCAGGATCGTCACATTGGCGCGGGGCGGCAGCGCCAGCTGCTCGGCCAGATCGCGGGCAATGACGGTGCGCTGCGATCCGGTGTCGATGATGAAGTTCCACGGCCCCTTGCCGTCGATATGAATGGGGATGGTCACCCGTTCGTCAGGCGACGGGCCGGTACGGACGATGGCTGGCGGCACGGCGGGATCGAGCGCCGGCGCGTCCTGCGCGGCCAGCGGCGCTCCGGCGGTCATCAGGCCGACCATCGCCAGGCCGATGGCCAGCGCCCCCAGCCCCATGGCCCCTGACCCTGTGAGCCGGTGCCGTCCCATTGCCGCATCCTTTCCCGATTTTATCGGCCCGTTATAGCATGAAGCCGCGTGGTCGCACCAGCGACACTCTTTGGCCCGAAACCGCGCTGAAAAGCCATTTTCTCTGGTCCCTGCCCATAGTCCCGCCTTGACTTGGGCCGGCCCGCTTCGCTAAATGCGCGCATTATCGACCCTGTCCGTCCTGGGCAGGCGTCTGGCGGCGTCCTGCTTGCCTGTATCTCGCCGTTTCCGGCACAATTCTCCTCTCGTCATCGGATCGACTCGCAATGCATCTCAAGGACCTCAAGAAAACCGCGCCAGCCGACCTCGTGCAACTTGCAGAGGAACTGGGCGTCGAGGGCGCGTCGACCCTGCGTAAGCAGGATCTGATGTTCGCGATCCTGAAGGCCGAGGCCGAAAATGGCGAGCAGATCATGGGCGAGGGCACGATCGAGGTGCTGCCCGATGGCTTTGGCTTCCTGCGCAGCCCGGAAGCCAATTTCCTGGCCGGTCCCGACGACATCTATGTCTCGCCCAATCAAGTGCGCCGCTTTGGCCTGCGCACCGGCGACACGGTGGACGGCGAAATCCGCGCACCCAAGGACGGCGAACGCTATTTCGCGCTGGTGAAGCTCAACACCGTCAATTTCGACGATCCCGATGTGGTCCGCCACCGCGTCAATTTCGACAATCTGACGCCGCTCTATCCCGAACAGAAGCTGACGCTCGATCCGGGCGACCCGACCCAGAAGGACAAGTCGGCGCGCGTCATCGACATCGTGTCGCCGCAGGGCAAGGGCCAGCGGACGCTGATCGTCGCGCCGCCGCGCGTCGGCAAGACGGTGATGCTCCAGAACATCGCCAAGGCCATTACCGACAATCATCCCGAAGTGTTCCTGATCGTCCTGCTGATCGACGAGCGCCCGGAAGAAGTGACCGACATGCAGCGCAGCGTGAAGGGCGAGGTCGTGTCTTCCACCTTCGACGAACCCGCCACCCGCCACGTCCAGGTCGCCGAAATGGTGATCGAGAAGGCCAAGCGGCTCGTGGAGCACAAGAAGGATGTGGTGATCCTGCTCGATTCGATTACCCGCCTGGGCCGCGCCTACAACACGGTCGTTCCCTCGTCCGGCAAGGTGCTGACCGGCGGTGTGGACGCCAACGCGCTCCAGCGGCCCAAGCGCTTCTTCGGCGCGGCCCGCAATATCGAGGAGGGCGGTTCGCTCTCGATCATCGCCACGGCCCTGATCGACACCGGCAGCCGGATGGACGAAGTCATCTTTGAAGAATTCAAGGGCACCGGCAATTCCGAAATCGTGCTGGACCGCAAGGTTGCCGACAAGCGCATCTTCCCGGCGCTGGACGTCGGCAAGTCGGGCACCCGCAAGGAAGAATTGCTGGTCGACAAGGCCAAGCTTTCCAAAATGTGGGTGCTGCGCCGCATCCTGATGCAGATGGGTACGATCGACGCGATGGAGTTCCTGCTGGACAAGATGAAGGACAGCAAGACCAACGAAGATTTCTTCGATTCGATGAACCAGTAAGCGGGATTGCGCCGACATGTTCGACCTTCTCACCACCGCAGCCGCCGCCGCTCAGGGGCTGGGTTCGCCCGCTGACATTTGGGCGCATATCGTCAATGATTTCAGCAATATAACATCGCCCAGCGCATTGGCCGCCTTTGGTCAGGTGCTGATGATCGACATTTTGCTGGCGGGCGACAATGCGATCGTCGTCGGCGCGCTGGCGGCTGGACTGCCCGCCGCCCAGCGCAAGAAGGTCATCCTGATCGGCATCATCGCCGCGCTGGTGCTGCGCATCGCCTTTGCGCTGGTGGTCAGCCAGTTGATGCAGATTGTCGGCCTGATCCTGGCTGGCGGCCTGCTGCTGCTGTGGGTCAGCTTCAAAATGTGGCGTGAACTGCATCCCAAGCGGGGTGGCGAAACGCCCGGCGACACAAGCGACGATGATATATCGGGCCTGCGCCCGGCCAAGAGCTTCGCCGCCGCCGCCTGGGCCGTTGCCGTCGCCGATGTCAGCATGAGCCTGGACAATGTGCTGGCGGTCGCTGGCGCGGCCAAGGACCATCCGGGCATCCTGATCATCGGGCTGATCCTGTCGGTGGCGCTGATGGGCATCGCGGCGAACATCATCGCCAAATATATCGAGCGTTTCCGCTGGATCGCCTATCTCGGCCTGGCGGTAATCGTCTATGTCGCGGTCAAGATGATCTACGAAGGCTTTGTCGATCATCAGGTCGGGATTTTGACGCTGTTCGCCTGAGGCTGAACGCAGCGACGCAACAAAAAGGGGGGCGGAACCACACAGGTTCCGCCCCCCCTTTTTGTGGCGTTTATGGCCCCAATGAGGCTGTCGCATATGGAGCCATCCCCACTATACTCGTCACCCTGAACTTGTTTCAGGGTCCATTTCTCGCCCCAAGCGGTGGCTCTTGGGGCACAATGGATGCTGAAATA
>FWWL01000761.1_pt1 | contig 84286 bp, 72 predicted proteins | sample 2228331 | NCBI WGS metagenome assembly FWWL01 (sample SAMEA103939775, study PRJEB20133) | metagenome | reverse complement strand
GGCGAGTACGTCGTGCGCGCTGGCGACACGCTGCTGGCAATCGCGCTGCGCCACAACACCACCGTGCAGGAGCTGGTGCGCCTGAACAGGCTGAGCAACCCCGATCAACTTCAGATCGGTCAGCGGCTGCGCCTGCCAGACAGAGGCAGCCCTGCCAGCAACGTCTCCAGCCAGGAGCACATCGTGCGCGCTGGCGACACGCTGCTGGCAATCGCGCTGCGCCACAACACCACCGTGCAGGAGCTGGTGCGCCTGAATGGGCTGAGCAACCCCGATCAACTTCAGATCGGTCAGCGGCTGCGCCTGCCGAGCAACGCCGCGCCGTCGCCCAGCGCCCCCGCGTCACCAGCCGCACCGCCGCCCCAAGCGCCGACGTTGCAACCCGTCACCACCGCGGCTGACGACATCGCCGCTATGCGCCTTGCGCTGTTGGCATACCACAACCAGGTGCGCGCGGCAAACGGCGTGCCCCCGCTGGCATATTCTGGCGCGTTGGAAGCAGCCGCACAAGCGCACGCCGAAGATTGCGCCTCGCGGGGTTGGTGCAGCCACATCGGCTCGGATGGCTCGCGCGCCAGCCAGCGCATCGCCCGCGTAGGCTACGATGGGCGCTTCACAGGCGAGAACTGGGCTTGGTCGCGCACAGTTGAGCAGGCATTCCAGATGTGGTATTACCAGGAGATTCCCGACGGACCGCACCTGCGCAACATTCTCTCGCCCCGCTATACAGAGGTGGGCTTCGGTATCGTGCCTAGAAGCGGTGGAGGCTTTTTCTTCATCGCCAATTTTGGCGGGCGCTAGACAGCGCACTTAGCACCAACGAAACGCCAGGAAAAAGTGAACTCACAAAAGAAGTTGAACGTGCTAAAATCCTTTTAGTCTGAGTCGCGCACATCGCAGACCTCATCAGAGCACAGAGCGTGAAAGCAGTGTTCCAGAGCCAACGCACGAGAGGCTTAGAGAGATGGAAAACAACGCGATTCAATCCAACACAGCGCCGCTGGTGCTCACACCAGCAGCGGAGAACAAACTGCGCGAATTGTTGCGCACGCGCAACATTCCGAACTATGGTCTGCGCATCTTCGTGACAGGCGGCGGCTGCAGTGGCTTACAGTATGGCATGGCTTTTGAGCCACAAGCGCGCGAGTTCGACACGGTGATTGAGCAAAATGGCATCCGCCTGTTCGTTGACCCCACCAGCCTGATGTATCTTCAGGGCGCCTCAGTGGATTTTGTGGACACCTTGATGGGCGGGGGGTTCAAGATTGATAACCCCAACGCCGTGTCCTCCTGCGGCTGCGGGCACTCCTTCCGGACGAAGGACAGCAGCACCACTGACGAAGGCGCTTCGTGTGGTAGCGGCTGCGGGTGCGGCTAACCCGCTGGTGCCGTCACTTTCAAGCCCCACCTTCCTCTCAGGGCGGAAGGTGGGCTTTGCTTTGTTGTCTCTCAGGTTCGCCACATACCATTCCATTCACGTCACATGCTCAAAAACCTGCTCATCCCAAAAGTGAAGCACAGCTCCAAGGAGCCTCGGCGGCTTTGGCTTGACCTGGGCGACTTGGGTGACCTGGTGAACCCTGCCGGACCGCACGAGCAATGGCAGGACCACGGCATGGGTCTGCTGCGCACCATCTTGCACCAGAACGGCCTCATGACCGACATGTTCAGCACGCGACAATGCACCAGCTGGGAAGAGGTGGAGCGACGCATGAAAGGCTACGACATGCTCATCATGAACGTGCGCAGCTACACCTACCCCATCGCTTATCGCGCTGCCAAGATTTTCAAGAAGGTGAACCCGCACGGCGTTGTGTTGACGGGCGGCATGCACGCGACCGTCGCGCTGGACGAAATGCTCAGCGTGCCAGAGTTCGACAAAATCTGCCAGGGCCCGGGCGAAAACGTGATCGTCAATCTAGTCGCAAATCCAGACGCCTTCCCTCGCGTAGTGTTGGGCGTCGGCGCGAAGAGCATGGCGGAATGGCCCATGATTGACCGCACACTCTGGCCAGAGCCGGCCAGCGCCAAGCTCAAGGCGCGCTTCAACTGGCCGTTAGAGCCAGAGTGTGGTTGGGGACCGCCTCCAGTGGCGACCATTCTCACCAGCCGCGTCTGCCCGTGGCAGTGCGCCTTCTGCAACGAGAACAGCTACATCCCCAACATGGGGCGTCGCCCGGTGGACATGGTGATCGAAGAGCTGAACTACCTGGATGAGACCTACGGACCGATCGGCTCGGTGGTCATTCACGACAGCATGTTCTTCCAAAACCCCAGTTGGCTGGAGGAATGGCTGGACAAATACCCGAAGTACGCGAACAAGACCTGGCCCTACTGGGCGGCTGCCCGCGCCGACACGGTGCGACAGTGGCCCGACCTGTTCGAGGCGCTCGTACGGAAGACCAACTGGCACATCGTCTCCATCGGCTTTGAGAGCGGCAGCGACCGCGTGCTCAAAATCCTGAACAAGGAATGCACCGAAGAGGACAACTACTTCGCCATTGATTTGCTGACCCGCATCGGCGACGACATGGAAGCAAAAGGGTTGGAGCCGCCCATCTTCTGGAGCAACATCATGCTCGGCATTCCAGGCGAGACGCGCGAGGATGCGTTCAAGACCATGCGCATGATCAAGTACACCAAGCGCATCATGCCCTCCATCAGCTTCTACGCCCCCTATCCCGGCAGTGTGCTCGGTCACCAGCTCATCGCCGAGGGAAAGAGTCTGATGAGCAAAGAGAACTATCACCGCTATCCAGACGATGAGAAGGTGAAGGGCATAGACTACAATTTCTATCGAGACCTGCTCAGCGGCAAGTACGACGACGAAATTAATCGTGGCTTAGCCACCATCCGCCAGCAGCGCTCAAACTACTGGGACGCGCTGGCAAAGGCATAGCCGCACTGCTGCTGAGAATCACAGCTCGTTGACAAAGGAGGTGCAACGATGAGCAGCTTTGCCAACCCTCACTACATGTATCTTTTCCAGATGAAGAACGGCAAGAAGAAGCTGGCTTATGGGCAATCTCCCGAAGACGCGCTGGAGATTCTCTCCTATCGCCTCACGCCTGAAGAGATGGAGCAAATCATCCCCGACCAATACGAGAAAGTGAACCAGCGTCAACTTCAACAGTACGTGGATCAGCTTGGATAGTTTGCAGGGATGAACGTGTCTCTGTCGGAGTCGCAGAGGCAAATCATCTTCAAGATGGCGCAGGGTATGCGCTTGAAAGATCACCGCGACATCGAGGGCAACAAGCGATTCGTCATCTACGCCCCCGATGGGCGCGGTGATTGTGTTGCGCGCGAGGACGTGGAAGCGTTAGTGGACGCGGGACTTATCAGCAGCAACAAAAAGTTCCCCTCCGCCACTTACTGGCTCACCGAAGCAGGCAAAGCGCTGGTGAAGAATATGTTATAACGGCTGCTGACAACACTCCTCCAGCCACCGAAAAAGGGCAACATCATGCGAGGAATCACCATCTTCAGTGGAAGCGCTCATCCTGAGCTAGCCGCCGACATTTGCAAGGTGCTGAACATCCCGCTCTCACCGACAGAGATTCGTCGCTTCAGCAACGATTGTCTGCAAGTGCAATTGAAGGCAAGCTGCCGTGAGGCGGATGTTTTCTTTGTCCAGCCGCTTTGTCCACCAGTGCAAGAGCACATGATGGAGCTGCTGCTGATGCTGGACGCCGCGCGCGGCTCAGCCGCTGCGCGCATCACTGCGGTGATCCCACATTACGCCTACGCGCGGTCCGATAAAAAGGACGCTCCACGTATCTCCATCGGCGGACGATTAGTGGCAGACCTGATCCGCACTGCCGGCGCTGATCGCGTGCTGACCATGACCCTGCACTCACCACAGGTGCACGGGTTCTTCAGCATCCCAGTGGACCACCTTAACGCGCTCAACGTGCTGGCGCGGCACTTCAAGGACCGCATTGACCCAGAAAACACGGTGGTGGTTTCTCCCGACCTCGGCAACGCAAAATCTGCTGCGCAGTTTGCCCGCCTGCTCAAGCTGCCAGTCGCGGCTGGCAGCAAGCAGCGGCTAAGCGACGACCAGGTGCATATCGAGAGCATCGTCGGCGACGTGGAAGATCGCGACGTGATCGTGCTGGACGACGAGATCGCCAACGGCGGCACGATCATCGAAATCCTGGATCGGCTGCGCGAACGCCGGGTCAAGCGCATCTCCGTAGCTTGCACGCACGGCTTGTTCACCGGTCCTGCCATCCAACGCCTGGCTGCACAGACCGACGTGGTGGAGATCGTCACCACCAACACAGTGCCGATCCCGCCGGAAAAGCGCCTGCCCAACATGACCGTGCTCTCTATCGCGCCGCTGCTCGCCGAGGCGATCCGTCGCACGCACAATGGCGAATCCATCAGCAGCATGTTCGAGGAGGAGCTGTAGGGCAGGCGGTCTGTCCGGCTGCCGTCACCAGCGGATGTCGCTGTCGGGCAGCCATTCCAGCTCCAACCATTGGGTCTGCTCGGTCGCCACAAAGCGAAAGCTATACGCTGCGTCTTCTGCTGCAGCGGCGCGGTAATTGTCCACCCACGCCACAAATCCCAGTGGCTGGCGCGGGGCAGCAGCAGAGAGCACCTTCACGCCATCCACCCAGAAATCCGATCTGCCTGGCTGCCACGAGAGGCAATAGTCGTGCCATTCAGTCAAGCAAAGCTGTGACAGGGGGGTTTCCGCAGCGCGAACCAGGTTGCGTCCGGCGAACAACGCGGCGCTGCGCACCAGAGGCAGTCGCAGCGCCAGATTGCCCATCCACACCACCAGGCGCGAGACAGGGCTATCTGCGCCGATCTGCGCGCGCGCATCCAGCGCCATAGCGACGAACCCATGTCCCGCGCTGCGGGGCGTGAGCTTCAAACGGCTTTCTGGCGAACAGAAGAAAAACCACACTGCGCACGGCGGCAGCAATATGCGCCCATCGCGCGCGAAGGGATGATTCCAAAAGCCGAAGCCGGCTGTCCCTTTGAGTGCACCCGCTTCATGTGAGAAGCGCGCCCGCACGTGCAGGCGCTGCGGCGGCGCGTTGCGAAAGGTGCGCGGCAGGGCGTGGTCGTAGTCGTCAATTTGTGCGTCGCTATAACTATCCGCCGCGCAGGGCGGCAGCACCAAACGAGCACGTGTCTGGTCGCGCTCCACCTGCCCACCATTCACCAGATGTCGCTTGAGTCGGTCGTTCATGCTGCTAGCGCGGGCTTGACCGTCTGGCGCGGCGCAGCCAGCGCTCGGCAGCGCGGAGCTGCACTTGTAGCGCGCGCGGCGAGGTGCCGCCCTCTGCATCGCGCGAGGCGACGGAGCGCTCAAACTGAAACACCTCCAGCACGCGGGCGTCGAAGTGTGGCGAGATGCTGCGCCAGTCTTCCAGCGACAACTGGTCAATTCGGACGCCGCGCGCCTCTGCCAGCGCCACGGCTTTGCCGCTGAGGTGGTGCGCCTCGCGGAACGGCACGCCGCAACGCACCAGATGCTCAGCCACGTCTGTGGCGAGCATGGCTGGGTCGAGTGCCGCGCGCATCCGCTCCGCGTTCACCTGAAGTGTGCGCACAGCGCCCGCCACCACCGTGAGCGTGAGCGACAGGGTGTCCACTGTGTCGAACAGCGGCTCTTTGTCCTCCTGCAAGTCTTTGTTGTATGCCATCGGCAGACCTTTCAGCACAACAAGCAGATGCGTGAGGTTGCCGATCAGGCGACCCGCTTTGCCTCGTGTCAGCTCCATCGCGTCGGGGTTTTTCTTTTGCGGCATGAGGCTGGAGCCGGTCGCGTAGGCGTCTTCGAACTGGATGAAGCCGAACTCGGCAGTGGAATACACGATGAGGTCTTCCGCCATCCGCGACAGATGCACGCCGATCAACGCGGCATCGAACAGCAATTCTGCGATAAAGTCACGGTCGCTGACGGCGTCCAGCGAGTTCGGAGACACCTCGTTGAAGCCTAGCGCGCGCGCCAGCGCGCGGCGCGACAGCGCGAATGGCGTGCCCGCCAGCGCACCGCTCCCGAGCGGCAACACAGCAGTGCGGCGCGCGCAGTCTGTTAGGCGGTCGTCGTCGCGGGCGAGCTGCCAGAAGTAGCTCAGACACCAGTGTCCGAAGGTCACTGGCTGCGCCCGTTGCAGATGCGTATAGCCTGGCATGATCGTGTGCAGGTGCTGGCGCGCTTGCGCCAGCAGCGCCGATTGCGCGTCCCACAGGGCTGCGCGAATCTGGCGGATCGCGTCCAGACAGAACAGGCGTGCGTCAGTCGCCACCTGGTCGTTGCGGCTGCGACCAGTGTGCAGCTTGCCCGCCACCTCGCCAACCAGCTCTTTCAATCTGCGCTCGACCGCCGTGTGGATGTCTTCGTCCGTGGGCTGCACGGCAAATTGTCCCTGCGCGAACTCCTCGTGCACCTGACGCAAGCCTTTGACGAGGCGCTGGCATTCGTGGCGCGTGATCACGCCTGCGCGCGCCAGCGCCTGCGCGTAGGCGATGCTGCCGCGAATGTCGGCGTCCCACAGGCGCATGTCGAAGTTGATGGAGTCGTTGAACTGCTTCATTCGGGCGTCCAGCGCGCCGCTGAAACGCCCACCCCAGAGTGTGCTCATGGCAGGGTTGAGTGTAATCGCGCGATGGTTGCTTCGGCTGTGATGATCGCTCCGTTCGCGCGTGTTTGCGCTCTCACGCGTGGGCTGCACGACCCTGCTTTTGTTCGCGTGGGCGGCGGCGGTAATCGGGCGCCGCGTTTTCGATGACCTTGCAGAATGCCGTGTCCTGCATGCGCGAGCTGATGCGCGCTTCCAGTTGATCAGGGGGCGTGTTGGTCACGATCATGGTGGGCAGGCGATTGCGATAGCGATAATCGAGAATCTCGAAAAGCACAGCTTCCGACCAAGGTGTGACGATCTCCGCGGAGAGATCGTCGAGGATGAGCACAGGCGCTGTCTTCAAAACGTGCATGCGCCCAGAGTAGCTCTCCTGTTCGGTGGTGGATTGCGTCTCCATTGTCTCGCGCAGAGAGGCGAGCAAGTCGGGCACGGTGATGAACAACGAGGGCACGCCCGCCTGGCGCAGGTGGTTATCCACTGCCGCGCACAGATGCGACTTGCCGCTGCCGCGCTCGCCCCATATCACCAGCCAGCGCCCATCGGGGTTGTTGGCGAAGTCTTCTGCGGCGAGCAGGCAAGCGCGCAAAATCTCTTCCACTTCGCCGTTGAACTCGATCTGGAAGTTTAGGAAGGTCTGCTGCTCACTCAGGGCGCTAGAGGACGAAAAGGCGCGCAGCGCCTCCAGTCGCCAACGCGACACCACGTTGCACTTTGGGCACGGCTTGAGCGCACCATCGGCACTCAGCACAAAGCGCTTGTTGCCGCAATAGTCGCAGTCTGGCTCGTTGGGCGATGCCTCGACGGGCGCGTCGGGGTCGCCGCGATAGGTGAAAGTGTCATTTCTTGCGCGACTCATACTCCGCGATGATCTGTCGGGCGCGCTCGCGGGCAGCTTCGCGTTGTTCCTCCGTGTAGGTGACTTGCGGTCGGCGGATGGCGCGACCTCGTCGGGTCGGTTTGTCATGCGGCTTGTCCTCCTCTGGTTTGGTCAAGACAGCACGGATATAGTTCCAGTTCAGGGCGTCGGCGGCAGCGGCGCGGTCGAAGGCGTGTTGCCAGCGGCTCACGTCTGTCACCTGCTGCGCCACCTCGTTGATCTCGCGCGCCACGCTGGGGTCCAGATAAGCGTTGACGCGGCGCCGATACGATTCAAAGGCAAAGCGCGCGGCTTCGTTGGACGGCTCTGGCAGGAAAACAGCAGGCGAAGGGTTGCGCAGCAGCTTGCGCAGGTAGGCCCAGGAGCGTTTGTTCTGTCGCACGGCGTAGGCGAACGCCTGTTCCCAGTGTGCGGTGTCCACGCCTTCCTGCAACATGGCGCGCATCTCGTCCGCGATGATGGCGGTGGGCGGTATGCCAAGCATCTGCTCATAGACGCGCAACCAGTCTCGCAGCCGTTGGTCTATCTCTGTGGGAGCGCGCTGAAGCGCCAGCAGCGCCTCTTCGCGCTCGCTGAGGATCGTCAGCAGCGCCTGGCTCAGGTCTGTCGGCGGCGACGGGGCGCGGGCAAGCTGGCGCAGCGCGTCCACGGCGGCTCTTTCGCCGAACAACCCGATCGCCACGCGCAGCGCTTCCAGCTCGCGCCCGTGCGGCAACCGCCCCCACAGGTCTCGAAAGGAGATCACACCAGGCGGCGGCGCTGCTTTGCCGGGTCGAGTTTTGAAGAGATAAAAGTCGCTGGGCGCGCGCGGCGGCTGGGCGTTCACCTGGTCAGCGCAATAGCGCAACGTGCGGGGCGGAGCGCTGGCGGGTCTGGGGTCTAGCAGCGCCTGGCGCACTGCCTGCGTGATCTCTTCGGGCGAGTAGCCATCCGCCAGCCAGTCCTCGATCAGCGTGCGCTCGTCGGCGGAGAGTGGCACAGGGGTGCTCAGCTCCATCTGAGCGATCAGGCGTGCCAGGTCATCTGCAAGTTGGTCTGCCAGCGACGGAGCGGGCGCGGACGCGCTGGCTTCGGTCAGCACGTCAACCACGCGCTGGCTTTCAGGCGTGTTGGCAAAATAGCGCGTTTGACCGCCCACCTCAACTGACAACAACACGCCACGCGCAACGGCTCGACGCAGTGCGGGCTGCACGGTGATAGTGGGGAAGCTGATGCCATCGCGCACGGCTGGATGCGCCAGCACTTCCGACTCCAGCACGAAGGGAGGGCGAGACGCCTTCTGCGCGAGCAGGTCAAGCGCAGCGAGTGTCGCTTTCAGCTCGGCGAGGTCGTCCACCTCAGCGAGTTGCTTACGGATGAAGTCGCTAATCACAGCTCGATGCGCTCCTTCGCCAGATTTCTGAACGCAGTGAGGCGCTTATCGAAGAACAGCGTCACTTGCCCGGTGGGACCGTTGCGGTTTTTTGCCACGATGATCTCGGCGATGTTTTTCTTGTCTGTGTTGGGATCGTGCGCCTCTTCCCGATAAATGAACATCACGATGTCGGCGTCTTGCTCGATGGAGCCGGACTCGCGCAGGTCGCTCAACACGGGGCGCTTGTCGCTGCGCTGCTCCACCAGGCGCGAGAGCTGGCTGCCGGCGATCAGCGGCACATTCAGCTCGCGGGCGATGCCTTTCAGCGAGCGCGAGATGAAGCTGATCTCCTGCACGCGGTTTTCGCTGCGCGCGTTGCTCGCCCCTTGCATCAGTTGCAGGTAGTCCACGATGATCAAGTCTAAGCCGTATTCCTGGTAAATGCGCCGCGCCTTCACGCGCAGATCGAGGGGGGTGAGCAGTGGGGTGTCGTCTAGGAAGATGGGCTGGTCTGCCACCTGCATGGACACGCGGGTGAGCACGCCCCACTCCTCGTCTTTCAAGTCGGCGATGCGCAGGCGATGCGAATCAATGCCAGACTCCGCAGCGATGAAGCGCTGCACCAGTTGCTCGTTGCCCATCTCCAGGCTGAAGACTGCCACGCGGCGGCGATACTTGCGCGCGGCGTTGTAGGCAATGTTGAGCATCAGGCTGGTCTTGCCCACGCCAGGGCGCGCGGCGATGATGATCAGGTCGCCCTTCTGCAAGCCACCGGTCAGCCGGTCCAGGTCAGGGTAGCCAGTTGGGATGCCCAGCGATTCATCGCGGTGCTCATGGAGGTATTGCAGTTGCTCAAAGAAATCGCTCACCACCTTGCGGATGGGCGACATGTGATCGCGACCGCGCCCTTCGCTCACACCGAAGATGGCAGCCTCGCTCTTCTCGATCACCTGCTCGATCGGCAGGGTCTGGTCGTAAGCAAAGCGCGCCACCTCCCCAGCAGCGGCGATCATGCGCCTGCGCAACGCCAGACTTTCCACCGCGCGCGCGTAAGCCTCCACGTTCAGCGCTGTGGGCACCGCCAGTGTGAGTTGCGCGATGTAAGGCTCGCCGCCGACTTCCTCCAGTTGCCCGCGTCGGGATAGCTCATTGCACACAGTCAGCAGGTCTATCGGCTCGCGCTGCGCGTGCAGGTGCAGCATGGCGTCGTAGATCCACTGGTGCTTGACCAGGTAAAAATGGTCCGCCGCGAGAAAAGAGGCAACTCGCAACACTGCCTCTGGGTCAATCAGCAGCGAACCAAGGACTGCTTCCTCCGTTTCAGTGCTATGCGGAGGTAGGAGTGCTTCTGCCATGTGCCAGACCTGCGAATGTCAATTTTAGACAGGGCAACTTTCACAGCTTGTCCACGTCTTTTGGCGCTGTGTTGAACGTGAGGATATGTTTGTCAACAGGGCGGACAAGGTTATCCCCAACAGCGCCTCAACTTGTCAACAGAGAGCGCCGTGGGCTTTTGCGCTAACTCGGTTTCGATGCAGGCAGCCTGCGGGGCAACCGCCTGATGCGGTCACCCGGGCAACGCGCCGCGCCAGTCCGCTGGCAGAGGATCGGGGCGCTCGCACGTGCTGCTCACCGTCAGGCAGCAACCTTCATCAGCCGCCTCGCACAACACATGCATAACGTCAAGCACATGATATGCCATCTCTGCGCTGGCGCGGTGTGGGCGGCTCTGACGGATCGCTTCCGCCATCTCCGCCACGCCCAAGCCGCGGCTGTTCTCCACCCAGCCGTGCGCGATGGGCACGTCCTCCCACGCTTTTGCGCCTTTGCGCAGCAACTGCACAGGTCCGCCAAACGTGTTGGGGTCTGGGCATCGCAGGACCCCCTCCGTGCCGTACACCACCAGCCCTACATCGTAGCCCCCTGGTGCGTCGAAGGTGACGATCAGATTTGCCAGCGCGCCGTTGCCGAGCTCCAGGGTGCCGATCACCAGCGTTGGCACTTCCACCGCGATTTGCTGACCGTAGTGCGGCTGACTGGTGATGGTGCGCTCGGCGTGTGTGATGCGGCTCATGGCGACCGCGCGCGACACAGCGCCGAAGAGCGACACGAACGCCGTGATGTAATACGGTCCCATGTCGAAGAGCGGACCTGCGCCGCGCTTGTAGAAGAAATGTGGGTTTGGGTGCCAGCTTTCCGGACCGCCAGAGAGCATGCGCGCCATCGCAAACACAGGGCGACCGATCGCGCCCGCGTCTATCAACGCGCGACACGTCTGATAGCCGCCGCCGAGAAACGTATCTGGCGCCCCGCCGACGCGCAAACCGCGCATCCGCGCGATTGCCAGCATCGCCTGCGCGTCTTCGCGCTCAATGGCGAGTGGCTTCTCGTTATACACGTGCTTGCCAGCCTCCAGCGCGCGCATGGCGACCGAAGCATGGGCATCGGGAGGAGTCAAATTCACCACGATCTCGATTGTTGGGTCTGCCAACAGCTCGTCCACCGTCACCGCTTGCTTCCCAAACTTTTCAGCCTGGGCAGCGGCGCGCGCCATGTCCAGGTCTGCAATGTGAGTGATCTGCAGCACGGGGAACTTGCGATCTGCTTGCAGGTAAATGCTGCTGATGTTGCCAGCGCCGATGACGCCGACACAAACGGGTTGTCGTTTACTCACCATAGCTCTCGGGTAACAGTGGAAGTGGAATTCATCGTGGGACAAACAACACTCTGAAAGCGCGCCCGGCACACTGGTGCTGGGTCGGGCAGCGCAGGTAGATGGGCGCGCAGGCAGCACAGCGGCAAGCCAACCACGTTCAAGGGACACCCCTCGATGCGCGATACAGGTCGGAACTGCGCATCCTGCACGGCATAACCGCCAGCCTTGTCGAACGGCTCACCGCTGGCGATGTAGGCGTCAATCTCAGCATCTGTGTAGGCGCGCATCAACACGCGCGAGGTCACCACACTCAGCATCTCGCGTCGTCCACAGCGCGTGACCAGCACGGACTGCACCACATGCTCGCGCCGGTCGCGCAGGGTGCGCAGCATGGCACGCGCCTCGGCGGGATCAGACGGTTTGTTGAGCATTGCGCCGTTCAGGAGCAGCACGGTGGTATCGCAGGCGATGATCACGGCTTCGGGGTCGCCGATCTGCTGCTGCGCGGTGAGCGCTTTTGCGCGGGTGATGCGCTGCTGGGTCTGAAGTGGCGTCTCGCCAGGCAGCGGGTCTTCCGCAACATGCGGCGGGCATAGCTCAAACGCCACGCCCAGCTCGGACAACAGCTCGCGACGGCGCGGCGAGGCAGAGGCGAGGATCAGGCGCATGGCTTGCGCTCAGCCAGGAGTTGCAAACTCAGTGCGCCGGAGGATGTCGAAGTTTTCGAGCGCGCGCCCAGTCCCCAGCGCCACGCACGCCATCGGCGCATCCGCCACGTAAGCTGGCACGCCTGTCTCGCGCGCCAGGTATTCATCAATCTTGCGCAACAGCGCCGTGCCGCCTGTCAGCACGATGCCTCGATCAATGATGTCGGAGGCTAGCTCAGGCGGGGTGCGCTCCAGCACCGACTTGACGCAGGCGGTGATCTGTCCGAGCGGCTCCAGCAGCGCTTCGGTGATCTCGCTGGAGGTGATCTCAACTGTGCGCGGCAAGCCGCTCACCAGGTCGCGCCCCTGCACTTCCATGTACATTTCTTCCTCTAACGGCAAGGCGCTGCCGATGCGGATTTTGACCTCTTCGGCAGTGGGTTCGCCGATGGCTAAGTTGTATTTGCGGCGCACAAAGTTTTGTATCGCCTGATCTAGTTTGATGCCACCCACACGCACGCTGTTCGAGACAACGATGCTGTTCATGGAGACAACCGCTGCCTCTGCTGTGCCGCCACCGACGTCCAACACGAAGTTGCCAGTGGCGGTATCCACTGGCAAGCCCGCGCCGAACGCCGCTGCCAGCGGCTCTCGGATGAGGTATGCTTCGCCAGCGCCAGCCTCCATCGCTGCTTCGCGCACTGCGCGGCGCTCCACGCTGGTCACACCCACCGGGACGCTGATCACCACCTTTGGAGGCAGCAGGCTCAACCCCTTCGCGCGGCTCAGGAACTGCGAGAGCATGGCGTAGGTGAGATGGTAGTCAGCGATCACGCCTTCGCGCAGGGGGCGCGCCACCTCGATGTCCTCTGAGGTGCGACCGTACATCTGGCGCGCCTCCTCGCCGACCTCCACCACCACTTCGTTGCGGGACAGCACCGCCACGACAGAAGGCTCTTGAATCACGATGCCTTTGCCGCGGACGTACACCACAACGTTCACGGTGCCCAGGTCAATGCCGATTTCGGCGCGCAACAGACTCATAGTAGTAATTTGAATGGCGGTGTCAGGGCAGCCCCCGAAGCGCTGCCTTGGGCTATGCCGATGTATCCATGCCGCGCTGTGCACGGTAGCGGCGCGCCACTTGCAGGCGCACCTGGCTGCGTCGCAACGCTGCCTCTATCTTGAACAGGTCCTCTTTATCAGGTGGCGGCGTGCGCAGCAGCTCCTGGGCACGCTGGCGAGCCAGCTCGGCGCGGGCGATGTCAATCTCATCAGCTCGCTCCGCGCTATCAGCCAGGATGATGACGCGGTCGCCTTGAATATCCACAAAGCCGCCGCCGATGGCGAAGTAGCTGATCTCGTCGCCCACTTTCACCCGCAGCTCACCCGGCTTGAGCGTGGACAACACTGGCGCGTGATGAGGCAGCACTCCCATCACGCCGCCGCTGCCCGGCACAGTGACCATGTCCACCTCACCGCTAAACACGGTGCGCTCGGCGGTCACGATTTCCAGGTGCAAAGGCATATTCCTGGATGACTCCTTTCACTGCGCTAGTTTTGCTCCGCGCGCGCCTTCTCGTATTCCTCCCAGACTTCGTCAATGGTGCCTTTCATCAAGAAGAAGCTCTCTGGCACTTCGTCCAGCTCGCCTTTGAGGATGCGGTCGAACCCGTCCACTGTGTCCTTGATCTTGACGTAGCGACCATCGCGCCCGGTGAAGGCTTTCGCAACGAACATCGGCTGGCTAAAGAAGCGCTCGATCTTGCGCGCGCGCGCGACGATGATCTTGTCCTCTTCGCTCAGCTCGTCCACGCCGAGGATGGCGATGATGTCTTGCAGGTCCTTGTAGCGCTGGAGGGTGCGCTGCACCTCGCGCGCCACGCGATAGTGCTCCGGACCGACGATGTTGGGGTCGAGGATGCGGCTGGTGGAAGCCAGCGGATCCACTGCGGGGTAGATGCCCTTTTCGGCGATGCTGCGCTCCAGTGTCACGGTCGCATCCAGATGCGCGAAGGTGGCGACTGGCGCGGGGTCGGAGTAGTCGTCGGCTGGCACATACACCGCCTGCATCGAGGTGATCGAGCCGCGCTTGGTGGAGGTGATGCGCTCTTGAAGCTGTCCCATCTCGGTGGAGAGCGTCGGCTGGTAACCCACCGCGCTGGGCATGCGGCCCAGCAGCGCCGACACCTCCGAGCCGCTCATGACGAAGCGGAAGATGTTGTCAATGAAGAGCAACACATCGCGCCCTTCGTCGCGAAAATACTCTGCCATCGTCAAGCCAGTCAACGCCACGCGCAGCCGCACGCCGGCTGGCTCGTTCATCTGACCGAACACCATCACCAGCGAGTTGATCACGCCCGCCTCGTTCATCTCCTTGTAAAGCTGCGTGCCCTCGCGGGTGCGCTCGCCCACGCCAGTGAACACGGAGTAGCCGTTGTGGAACTTGGCGATGGAGTTGATCAGCTCCATGATGGTGACCGTCTTGCCGACGCCAGCGCCGCCGAAGATGCCGGTCTTGCCGCCTTTGGTGAAGGGCGCGATCAGGTCAATAACTTTGATGCCGGTTTCCAGCATCTCGACCGAACCTTTTTGCTCTTCGAAGCTTGGAGCGGGGCGATGGATAGGATACCTGAGGTCGGTCTCTGGATTCGGGCGACCGTCAATTGCGTCGCCGAGCACGTTGAAGATGCGCCCCAGCGTCACCGGACCGACAGGCACGCTGATGGGCGCGCCCGTCGCGCGCACGCGATCTCCGCGGCGCAAGCCGTCAGTGGAATCCATCGCGACTGCGCGCACTGTGTCTGCGCCCAGGTGCTGCTGCACCTCCAACACCAGGCGTCCCTCTGGGCGATCCACTTCTAGGCTCTCGTAAATCTCGGGGAGCTCGCCCGAATCGAAAGCGACATCCACCACGCCGCCGCGAACTGCAACCACTCTGCCAATGGCTTTGCCGTTACCAGTTTGATGTGCCATGCTTTAAGCTCCGAAAAGGTCTCGTCTGATGTGCTCACCGCGCCTGCAAGACGACATACACAGGCAAGCCGCTGCGCTCGTGCGCAATGAAGACTTCTTCTACCTGTCGTCCCATCTGGTGAGCGATGTCCGTAAAGTCTGATCTGCGATTATAAACCGCAAAGCGCTCCCACAGCACAATGTAGTAATGCTCAGGATTCTGCAAGTATTCGCGCGCGCGCAGGCGGAATCCCTCGTCCGCCTGCGGCGTATGTCCGAAAATTTCAATCGGTCGCACGCGGTCGGCGGTCAGCACGCGCACACTTTTCTGAATGCCCCAATCCAGGGCTATCGGCGCGGTGATGCCGTTTCGGTCCAGCCAGTCCGTCAGGCGATATACCGCGTCTGAAAAGCGACCAGAGCCACCCGTCTGCGCCAGCGTCGCGTGGTACATCTGGTTCACCCACACATCTTGCTTCAGCGGCACACCCAGCAAAACCAGACCGACTGCCAGCGCAGCAAGCGAATGACCTCGCCTTAGCCAGCCCAGCCCCGCCTCAGCCAGCCAAACCGCTGCACACGCCATGATCAACTGCGGCAAGGGCAGCATGATGAACTGGTGGGTGCTCCACAGACCGGTGACGGTGAACGCGCCCAGCACCGTGAGGATGATCAGCCCAGCCGCCATGGCGAAGAACCGCCATCCCTGAGCGCGCTGCTCAATGTGCGCGCTGCGCGTCCGCAGCACTGCCATCACGCAGCCCACCGATAGAGCGATCAGCAGTGTGGGCACCGCGTAAATGTTGCTGAACGGCACGCCGTTGTACCAGAAGTAGCTGCCGTCCACGAACACGCGCACATCTTCCACCGCTTTGCGCAGGTTGGTAAGCACGTCGAGGTTGTTAACGCCGAACTGCTGTGTGGGTTGCGTGATCGAGCGCCACAGCATGGAGATCGTCCACGGATCGCCTTCGCGCAGCAAGCCGACCAGGTTGTAGTAGATCAACGGCGCTGCACCGATCAACGCGCCGGCAACGAGCCAGCCAAGCGCTGGCAACAACGCCATCAGGTTCACTTTGCCGCGCCACGCGCCAACGCCGAGCACCAGCGATCCAACTGCCAGCACCACCCACCAGCGGAGGAAGAGGAACTTCGCCCACAAACCCAGCCCCAGCAAGATGCCCGCCATGAAGACCAGACCACGCCTTCGACGAGGATGATCGAGCGCCGCCTGCAACAGCAGCACACTGCCCAGCGAGAACACGGTCATCACGCTGGTGACGCTGATGCCCTGGCGGCTGAACCAGATGAAGGAGGGGTTGACCGCCAGCGCAAGCACACCCAACGCAGCGACCACGTCGCCGAACCAGCGCCGCGCCAGCAGCCAGGCAAGCATGATCGTGACGGCGGAGAAGAACAGCGGTTGTGCACGCGCGGACTCGTAGCCAACCCCCAGAACCCACATGAACGGCAGCGTCACGTAGCCGCCCAGGCTGCCCATGTAATCCAGCAGCATCACCGGGAAGCGCCCAGCCACACCCACGCCGCGCAGCAGTTCCGAAGTGTCGCCGCGCATCAAGTCGAGCATCGGGGTCAGGTCGAGCGCTTCGTCGTAGTAGAAACCCGGCAGATGGAGCTGATGCAGTGTGACCACACCGAACGCCACCAGCGCGACGACCAGCGCAGCTGCACTCACCAGCGTGGAGAAGCGCAGTGATCGCAAGTATTCAGACATCACAAAAACGCGCCCCGCAAGCGGGGTTGCAGGGCGCGCGTCACGGGCACGAACAGTTGAGGACACTGGTCTGATTTCACGAGTGCTCAGTCATTTTGCGCAGCGCCTCGGCGCCGCTGGCGATGTCCAGCAGCTCGCTGGTGATGCCCTGCTGGCGCGCCTTGTTGTAGCTCAGCGTCAGGCTCACAATGAGGTCGCTGGCGTTGTCGGTCGCGTTACGCATGGCGATGCGTTGTGCGGTGTAAAAGCTGGCTTGGCTCTCCAGCACCGCCTGATACACCTGTATCTCGGTCAAGCGCGGCAGCAGCACGTCGAGTATCTCGTTCGGTCCTGGCTCGAACTCGTATGCTGGGCGCGGTCCGTGAGGGCGGGCATCGGGAGCGATGCTTTCTGGTGTGAGCGGCAGCAACCGCCGCATCGTCGGTCGTTGCTGGGTGGGGGTGATGAAACTGGTGTAGCACAGATACACCTCATCCACCTCGCCACCGACGAACGCATCCACCACCACGCGCACCGCTGGCGTGATGTCGAGCACGCTCAGACGCGCTGGCAGCGGCGAGAAGTCCGCGATGATGGACGCGCCACGGCGATAGATGATCTCGCGGCCCTTCTTGCCCAGCGTGACAAATCGGACGGGCACGGGCGACTCGCGCATATAGCTGAGCGCCATGCGCGCGATGTTGCTGTTGAAAGCACCACACAAGCCGCGGTCGCCTGAAATGAGCACCACCGCCACAGCGCGCACCTGATCGCGGTGAGTGAGCAGGGGATGGCGCGTTTCACCGCCAGCCAAGTTTGCCACGCTCGCCAGCAGCTCTCTCGCGCGCGCCGAGTACGGGCGTGTGGCTTCCACCATCTGCTGAGCGCGGCGCACCCGCCCCGCGGCGACAGACTCCAGCGCTTTGGTGATCTGTCGGACGTTTTTGACGCTACGGATGCGTCGCTTGATCTCTCGTGCGGTCGGCATGGGTCAGGTTGGCACAGCTTCAGCTAAACGTCTTGTTGAATGCCTCGATAGCGCTGCGCAGCTTGGCGGTGACTTCATCGCTCAGCCGCTTCTCGGTCATGATCGCGTTGACGATGTCAGGGTAGGACATCTCGATGTATTGCAGGAACTGTTGCTCCCAGTCCTGAATGCGGCTCACGGGGATTTTGTCCAGGTAGCCGTTGGTGCCAGCGAAGATCGCCACCACCTGTGCCCACAGCGGGCGAGGCTCGTATTGCTTTTGCTTGAGCAGCTCAGTCATGCGACGACCACGCTCCAGCAGCGCCAGCGTTGCCTTGTCCACATCGCTGCCGAACGTGGCAAACGCCTGCAGCTCGCGGAACTGCGCCAGGTCAAGCTTCAGGCGACCAGCCACCTGCTTCATCGCCTTAGTCATGGCGTCGCCACCCACGCGGCTCACGCTAATGCCGACGTTGATCGCGGGTCGGATGCCAGCGTTGAACAGGTCGGTCTCCAGGAAGAGCTGTCCGTCGGTGATCGAGATCACGTTGGTGGGGATGTATGCGGACACGTCACCAAGCTGGGTTTCGATGATCGGCAGTGCGGTGAGCGAGCCGCCAGTGCGCGGGTTCTTCACCAGTTTGTAGCGCTTGCCAGTCTGTTGTTCCAGCGCCTTCATGTCGTGGCGGGCGGTCTCCTCGCCGATGGCGCCGTCATACACCATGCCGTTCACGCTGTGACCGTCGCCCCACTCGTCGGTGTCGTCTGCCTCGCGGATCACCCATTGGTATGCCAGGCGGGCAGCGCGCTCCAACAGGCGCGAATGCAGGTAGAAGATGTCTCCCGGGTATGCCTCGCGGGCGGGCGGGCGGCGCAACAACAACGACACCTGGCGATAGGCGTAAGCGTGCTTGGTCAGGTCGTCATACACCGCAAGGGCGTCGTTGATGAACTGACCACCGATGGTGACGCCGTTCTCCATAATCTCCTCGCCCATCGCGCAGCCCGCGTAGGGGGCGATGTACTGCAACGTGGCTGAGTCGGAGGCGGAAGCAACCACGACGATGGTGTATTCCATCGCGCCGTATTGTTCCAGCGTGCTGACCACGCGCGCCACCTGCGCCAGCTTCTGACCGATGGCGACGTAGATACACACCACGCCTTTGCCTTTCTGGTTGATGATCGTATCAATGCAGACGGCGGTCTTCCCCGTGCTGCGGTCGCCGATGATCAGCTCGCGCTGACCGCGCCCGATCGGGATCAGCGCGTCAATCGCTTTGATGCCGGTCTGCAACGGCGTATCCACGTTGGCACGTCGGATCACGCCTGGCGCGATGCGCTCCAGCGGGCGGAACTTGTTGGTGATGATTGGTCCTTTGCCATCCAGCGGGCGGCCGAGCGGGTCCACCACGCGACCGATCAGGGCTTCGCCTACTGGCACGGAGATGACGCGCCCAGTGCTGCGCACGGTGTCGCCCTCTTCAATGTCGGTGTAGTCACCCAGAATGATGACGCCCACTTCATCTGGCTCTAGGTTGAACGCCAGACCGAGTGTGCCGTTTTTGGTGAACTCCACCAACTCCTGGGCTTGCACATTCGGCAATCCTGTTACGCGCGCGATGCCGTCGCCCACTTCCTTCACCACGCCCACGTCCACTGCGGTCAGGGTGGGCGCGAAGTTGTCAATTTGTGCTTTCAGCGAGGCAGCGATGCTGTTCAGGTCAAAAACTGGGGAATCTGCGCGATTCATTCAGTGTCCTCCGAAATGCCACTGGGCGGGAAGTATAACCGATGTTCGCCCTAGAATAGCCGTCATGGATCTCGAAACACAGCTTGCCGTCATTGGCGAGCAGGTGCGCGCGGATTTGGCTGAGCGCAACGCTGCGCGCGATCGGGCGATCAATCTCGCGCGCGAGCAGATTCGACATTGCAGCCTGGCGGTGCGCGCCACCCATCGCAACGATTATCCGCTTGCGCAGGAGCACCTCGCTGCTGCGCGGCGCACTGCCGCGGAGATCGCGGCGCTCAGCCAGCCTTTCGCCGATTTGTACGCCTCTGGTTACGTGCAAGACGCGATGAAGGAGCTGGCTGAGGCGCACATCACGTTCGCCATCATCACCCAGCAAGACATCCCCACCCCACAGGCGCTCAGTGTGGAGAGCGCAGCGTGGCTCAATGGTCTGGCTGAGTCCGTCGGCGAGCTGCGGAGAAAGTTGCTCGACTTGCTGCGCGAAGGCTACAACCAGGAGAGCGAGCGGCTCATGCAGGCGATGGACACCATCTACGACTTGCTGGTCACAATTGACTTTCCCGAGTCGCTGACGGGCGGCTTGCGACGCAACACCGACCTGGCGCGCGGCATCGTGGAGCGCACGCGCGGCGACCTGACTTTCAGCGTGCGTGAAGCAGCGCTGCGACGCGCCATCGAGCAGCTCGCATCGGCGCTGAATGCCCCGACCTACAGGACGTAGAGCACCACAATGGCGAGCACGCCCCACAGTGCAAAAGCCACCTGCATAGGGCGGTCCTTTAACGCTAGCTCATCGGGGGCTGCGCCCTCTCCACGCACGTGCACCAGATAGAGATAGCGGAAGAGAGCATACACCACAAACGGCACAGTGAGCATCATGGCGTGGTTCTCTGGCAACTGTGGCGCAGAAAATGTGTAAAACGTATACGACACCACCAGCGCACCCGTGACGATGGAGATGATCTGATCCAGCAGGGGCTGGCTGTATTCCGCCAGGATCGCGCGTGTGTGAGACTGTCCATCCATCTGGATTAACTCGGCGCGACGTTTGCCGAACCCAAGCAACAGCGCCAGCAGCCAGGCGCATGTGTAGAGCCAGGGCGAAAAGCGCTCGGCGTCCACCAGCGGCACCCCGCCAGCGACGCGCAGCACAAACCCCGCAGCCAGCGCGATCACATCAAGCACCACAATGTGCTTCAGCTTAAAGGTGTATGCCGTCGTCACAGCCAGATACGTCGCCGCCACAACACCGAACACGACGTGAAGCGCAAATGCGGCTGCAAGCCCAACCAAAACCAGCAACACAGCCAAGCCGCTGGCAAGCCCCACCGGCACTTCACCTGCCGCGATTGGGCGTAGTCGCTTCACAGGATGCTGGCGGTCGGCGGGCGCATCCGCACAGTCGTTCAGCAGATACACCGCCGACGAGAGCAGGCAGAGCACAGCAAACCCCGCTAACGTATTCAGAAGCGGCGATGGCTGAAAAAGTTTGTTGTCGAACACCAGCGCGGCAAAGACAAAGATGTTCTTTGTCCACTGCTTAGGTCGCATGCTGCGCCAAAGCCCAAGCGCCAGGCGCTGTAAGTTGAGCGTTTGAAGGGCTGGAGTGCGTTGAGAGGTTGACATGAAGTTCGGCGCTCGGATCATAACTGCCCAGAGCGCGCAGATTTACAATCCAGGTTAACATGCGCCGAATTGAAGACCTTGCCCAGCGCCTCATCGAGCGCTCACTGGCGCAAGTGCTCGGCGACCGCTTACACGCCGCCGACGTGTTGCGCGCGTTGATTCGCGCCATCGAGGATGCACACGTGGACGGCGCCAAGCCCACACACTTCTGGATCACCCTCAACGACGCAGACTTGAGCGCGATCCGCGCCAGACACCCGCAGATCGCTGATGAGCTGGCTGAGAGCGCTCGCCAGGTGATGATCCAAATGGGCATTCAGCCAGCCACTATGCCCACTGTGTGGCTACAAGGGCTGCCAGGCTTGTCTGCGCGCCACGTGCAAATACGCGCGCAATCCATCGCCGCCGACCTCACCGCCGACACCACCCCTCTAACCACCACCCCAGCTCCGCCTGCGCTGCTGCGCCGCCGGCCGTTCTTGATCGTGGACGGGGGGCGGCAGATCGAGATCACCCGTCCCCAACTGCGCATTGGGCGCGCATTGGAAAACGACGTGCGCATCGAGGATCGCCGTGTCTCGCGCCATCATGTGGAGCTTATCTGGCAGGAAGACATGCAGGCTTTTCTGGCAAGAGACCTGCAAAGCAGCGGCGGAACCACATTAAATGGCTTCCCCATTCAGCAATGCAGCCTGGAAGCAGGCGATGTGCTTTCGCTAAACGGTGTTGAGATCATCTACGGCGAAAGATTCGCGCTGCGCTCCACGCAAGCGATGACACCGCTGCGCTGAGCGCAACCACCCGTTTAGCCCAGACCAATTGCCGACACGAGCATCGCCCAAGTGTAGGGCGGTATACCAACGATGTTGTAGCGCACCGCCATCGGCTGGGTGGGTTGGCGAATCAGTTGGACCTGCACGCGCACCTGCGCCAACAACAGCAACAGGCACACCACACCAGGGACCCAGCGTCCCCACAGCAACTGCAATCCTATCGCCACCAACTGCGCCAGGTTGATAATCACTACTGCGATGCGCGCGGCATTAGACTCGCCAAACATGACAGGGATCGAGCGAATGTTCATCTTGCGGTCGCCAGCCACGCTCTTAAAGTCATTGATGATCATTGTGCCGACCACGCCCAGCCCATAAATCAGCGCCAGCGCCAAGCTCTGCGCAGCGCTCGGTGAAGCAAGGTTGGGGTCAAACGTCAAGTGACCAGCGATCCAGGCTGCGGTCTCGTATGTCAGCCCGATGGCTAGGTTGCCCAGCCAGCCATTCTTCTTTAGGCGAATCGGCTCAGCGGAATACGCCAGCGCGATCAAGATGCCTACGAACGCCACCACCGCCACTGGCACGCCCAGAAAGAACGCCACGCCCATCGCCGCCATCGCCAGCAGCACCATGATCGCAAACACTTGCTCGCGTGTCGCTTTGCCCGACGGGATCAGCCGCTCAGGTTGGTTGATCGCGTCTACCTCGCGGTCGCACCAATCATTCCACACCTGTGAGAAGCCCACCAACAACGGTCCTGCCATCAACGTGCCGATGGCGATTTTGCCGACGCTAACAACACTCTGCCAGAGATCGCCGCCCAGGTCGAAGTAAACGCTATGGCTGGCGACCGCACCCACGACAAACGCCCACGCGGGAGCAAACCACGTATATGGCTCCATCAGCGTGAACATGACCTTGAAGAACGGCAGAGGCGCAGCAGATAACTGCTGCCTGGTTGCAGTGCTCGCCTGTTGGCTCATAGTCTGGCACGGCAAGTGTACTTCAGCGGCGCTGCGCCAACACGTCTCGATACACGTGTTCCACATCCGCGATCATGCGCGCTTCGGTGAACTCAGCCAGCACGCGCGCGCGCGCCGCCTCACCCATGCGCTGGCGTATTTGTGGGTCGCGCATTACATGCACTGCTTCAGCCAGCGCTGCGGGGTCGCGCGGCGGGACCACCAGCCCGGTGACGCCGTGCTGATTGATCCAGGAGGTCGCTGTGCCCACATCAGTTGAGATCACCGGCAATCCACTTGCCATCGCCTCCAAAATTGCTATGCCGAATGCCTCAGCGCGCGAATTAGCGGGAATCACATACACGTCTGCTTGGCGATAGTGTTCGGGCAGCGTTGCGTCGTCCACCTCGCCGAGAAAGTGCACGCGATCCCCAACACCAAGCTGCTGCACGAGACTCTGCCACTTCGGCGCCATCGGTCCGCTGCCCACAATGTGTGCGCGCGCAAAAGGCAACGCTGGCATGGCGCGGATCAGATCATCCAGTCCCTTGTAGTAGCGCAACCTGCCCACACTCAGCAGTGTGAGCGTCTCTGTGGCTGGGCGAGCGCTTTGCGGAGGTGCAAAACGCTGTGCGTCTATGCCCAGCGGCACGACGCAGCATTTGTGTTGGTGCGGGCTTAACCAGGGGGAGGTGCGCATGTAGGGTTCACTGGTGGCAATGATGCAGTCTGCGTGTCGCAGCACGCGACGCAACATCGGCGCATAGAGGCGCAAGAGCATCTGTTGTCGCACGATGTCGCTGTGCCAGGTGATCACAGTTCGGGACGCTCTCCCGAGCAGCGCATTCCACACTTCACCGATGGGGTATGGTGCATGCAGGTGCGCGATGTCAGCGCCTGTGGTCCAGCGCATGACAGCAGCAGGAAGAGCTGGGCTGATCGGCGCAGATTGCACTTCGAGACCCCGCTTCAGCTTTATCACGCGCACCCCTGCTATATGCTCTTCAGTCGCCGGCATTCCTCGTTGCTGTGCAACCAGCACAGTCACGTCGTGTCCTCGCCGCACTTGCGCTTCGGCAAGCTGCCGAATGTGATTCTCGATACCGCCTTTGACTGGAAAATAGTCTTTGTAGATATGCACGATTTTCATGCGCAGATCTCCCGATACACCTCGAGCGTTTGCCGCGCCGCGTCTTCCCAGCGAAACCGCGCTGCCTGGCGCAGGCTGCGCGCGCGCATTTCGGCGCGCAAGGCATCGTCAGTTAATGCGCGCAGGCAGGCAGCAGCAATGTCGTTCGCATCCAGCGGATCGAAAAGTAAAGCCGCATCCCCCACCACCTCTGGCAGCGCTGAAGCGCGAGAGCACACCACCGGCGCGCCGCACGCCATCGCCTCAAGCGGCGTCAGCCCGAACCCCTCATGGAGCGAGGGGAACACAAACACCCGGCAAACTGAGTAGAGCGCGGCAGCCTCCTCGTCACTCACAGGACCGAGAAAGCGGACACTGCGCTCCAGATCAAGCGCTTGTGCTCTCTGTTGCGCTTGAGGGTAACGCGGGTCAACATGTCCTGCGATCACCAACAAAGGGGCGCGCGCCTCGCCGAGTGAGTCCACAACTATCCTCCATGCGTCCACTAGGCGCACAAGGTTTTTGTGCGGCTTGTTGCTGGCGAGATACAAGGCGAACGCATCGGGCAAGCCGCGCCTTTGCAACACAACTTGCGCCGTGTGGGCGTCTCGCGGCGCAAAGATCGGGTCGGGCGCTTCGCAAATAACGGTCACTTTGTCAACCAGCGTCGGGAAATACTGTGTCAACTCTTCCGCAGCGCTGCGGGAGGGCATGATGACACGCTGTGAGCGCCGCACTGCCAACCAGTGCAACACGCGCACCACCAGGCGTGCCCGCCTATTCGGCAACAGTGAAGGATACGTAAGGGGAATAGCATCGTGCAGTGTTGTGACAGTGTGGGCGGCTATAGCCACGGGTCGAACATAGTAAGGGAAATGCAAAACCGACGCCGAGACGTCTCGCGGCGCAGCCAGCAAACCCTTAAGGCTAAACAGGCTTACCGAGAACGCGTTCAGTCGCAGTCGCTCATGCGTGAGCTGCGCGAAATCGTAGCGCGTGTTCCGCGCAGCAGGATCGCGCCAGACGATCAGATGTTCATCTGTCCTGAGCTGGTCGGGGATGTGCCGCAGCAAGTTCCAGGCATAGCGCCCGATGCCTGGAAAGTGGTCCTGAACCACGCGAGCATCGAAGCCATATACGGTTCGTCCCATTACTTTGCGTTGACGCGCTGCAATCCTACCCGCATGTGATCTCGGGCGCGCCGAGACGCCAATCGAGCCACTGTATAAGCGGCTTTGACAATCTCAATTGAGCTAATCTTCGAGCGCCCTCTCACACGATCCTCAAAGATGATCGGCACCTCGCCGATGCGGAAGCCGTAGCCCTGCACCAGCGCCACCATCTCCAATAAGAAAGAGTAGCCATTCGAGAAAATCGTGTCAATCGGCACAGCGCGGAGCACCTCAGCGCGATACAAACGGAAGCCAGCCGTGCAATCACGGGGCTGCAACTTCAAGGTTGTGCGCGCTATCCAGTTAGCAGCTCGGCTTAACCAGCGTCGGTGAAAGGGGTAGCGCACATCTCCCCCCGCCACATATCGAGACCCAATCACCAGGTCGTAGCGATCCATCTGCGCGATCAAATCGGGCACATAGCGAGGATGGTGAGAGAAATCGGCATCCATCGTGATCACACCAGCGAAGCCATGTGCCAGCGCGAAGTGGAAACCCGCGCGGTAAGCCGTGCCCAGACCCAACTTGCCAGGGCGATGCAACACAAACACGCGCGCGTCCCTCGCGCGCCACGACTCCGCGATCTCGCCGCTGCCATCAGGAGAATTGTCATCCACCACGCACACCGAGACTGGCAAGCCCAGCAGCTCTGGCAGGAGCAACTGCAAGTTCTCAGCCTCGTTATAGGTCGGCAAAACAACCACAACAGCGGTTTGTGCCGTGGTGGATGAAGGGGGGTGTCTCTCGATCATGCCAGCACAAGTGCGCGCGCGGCAGCGACGATCTCCGCAGTGCCGGGCAGCACAAAACGCTCCTGCTCTGGCGCATAGGGAATCGGCACGTTGCGCGCTGCCACTCGGCGAATCGGCGCGTCGAGATACTCCAGCGCTTCCTCGGCGATCACCGCAGCCAACTCCGCGCCTGCGCCCCCGCGCTGGTGGGATTCATGCACAATCAAGACGCGCCCCGTCTTTTGCACGGATTGGATGATTGTTTCCTTGTCCAGTGGGACAAGCGTGCGCAGGTCAATTACCTCGCACGCGATCCCTTCAGCGGACAGCGCTTCTGCTGCCTCTACCGCGCGTGGCACCATCCCGCCAACAGCCACTATCGTGAGATCATCACCCATACGAGCCATTCGTGCCACGCCGAGCGGCACCAGCACTTCTCCTTCTGGGACTTCGCCTTTGGTGGCGTAAAGCATCTTATGTTCAAAGAAGAGCACAGGGTCTTCGCCACGAATGGCGGCTTTCAACAAGCCTTTTGCATCTGCTGGGGTAGCTGGCACGGCGATTTTCAGCCCTGGCACGTTGAGAAACCAAGATTCTGGGCTTTGCGAATGTTGAGCTGCCGCAGCACCTGGTGCGCCAGTGGTCACGCGGATCACCATCGAAACGCGCGCCTTGCCCCCGCTCATGTATCTCGCCTTTGCCACCTGGTTAATGATCTGGTCCCCAGCACAGCCCAAAAAATCCCCGAACATAATTTCAACGACTGGGCGCATGCCCATCATCGCCGCGCCAAGCGCTGCACCGACGATGCCGTTTTCGCTGATAGGGGTGTCTATCACGCGCTGCTCGCCAAAACGTGCCAGCAGACCTTCCGTCACACCGAACACGCCCCCCATTGCACCGACATCCTCTCCCAGCACAAACACCGTCGGGTCACGGCGCATTTCCTCGTCCAGCGCCTGTCGAATTGCCTCACTGTATGTCATCACAGGCATGACGTTGTATTGTAACGGGAGGGGCAAAGGCTATCAACCTTTGGTGCTAGTTGAGTCATGAGGCATCCTCGAGGGTGCAAAACCAAACGAGGAGATACCTCATGTCTACAAGCGACATTATCCTACGCATTTTCTGCCTTGTGGACGACAGCCTGCCCAACATCCCGAAGCATCCGCAAGCCAAGTTGTATCCGAGCGAGTTGGTAACAATTGGCATCCTGTTCGCTCTCAAAGGCGGCTTCTTTCGCGCCTTCTACCGCTCGCTCAAACGGGATTACGGCGAGTGGTTCGGTGACGGCACACTGCCAGAACGCTCTCGTTTACAACGCTTGCTCAAGACACATCAAGATTGGTGTGACTCATCTTTGGCTGACCCAACCTTCTTCACCGTCATGGACAGGTATCCGACTGCACTGTTGTTTCCCATCCGTCAAGGTCGAAGCTCGCAACAACTAGGCAAAAAAGGTCGAGACAAAGGTCGCTGGAGTGTCGGAATCAAGTTTTGCTGGCTGTTGAACGACTGCTGTCGGGTCGTTGCATGGGACTGGGACACCATGAACGCAAGCGTAAACACTTCAATCGAATCGTCGCGCCATTGATTGGCACGACCATTGTGCTGGCAGACTACGGTTTCCGCGACCAGAACGGCGTTCCAGAGAACATGAAGGTCTGCAAGAAAGGCACTTGGCATGAGCGCGTATGCGTCGAAACGGCGTTGTCAATGGTCACAGTCGTCTGTGATTTGAAACGAATTCGGCACAGGCTGGCGGCATACATCCAGGCACGGCTGGCTTTCGTTGCGGCTATGTTCAATGTACTCATGGATTTGTTCCACACGATTCATCCCAGTGCCGACCCTTACAAGATAAGCATCGCCGAGTTCTCCCTCTGAAAACTAGCACCAATGGTTATCAGCAGGAGAAGTTGAAAAAGCAGAAAGAGTCCCCTGGCAATGACCTACTCTTGCACGCGGTGTCCCGCGCACTACCATCGGCGCTGACGAGCTTAACTACCGGGTTCGGGATGGGACCGGGTGTGGCCTCGTCGCTCCAATCACCAGAAGGACTCTTTCAAGAAGAACAGCGATTTCGCAATAATGCAAGCAACGATGTAATCGCTCTAGAGCGCGTGGCGCTCTAAAAACTGAATAGGAGCAGTGCAGGTGTTCGATTTCTCCGCATCGCGTGAAAGATACAAGCCAAACGGCCATTAGTACGAGTTGGCTGAACGCATTGCTGCGCTTACACCTCTCGCCTATCGAGCCAGTAGTCTTCTGGCGGCCTTCAGGGGGATCTCATCTTGAGGCGGGTTTCCCACTTAGATGCTTTCAGCGGTTATCCCTGCCGCACATGGCTACCCAGCGGTGCTCCTGGCGGAACAACTGGCACACCAGCGGTGCGTCCATCCCGGTCCTCTCGTACTAGGGACAGCTCCTCTCAAATCCCCTGCGCCCACACCGGATAGAGACCAACCTGTCTCACGACGGTTTGAACCCAGCTCACGTAACGCTTTAACGGTCGAACAGACCGACCCTTGGGACCTTATTCAGCCCCAGGATGCGCCGAGCCGACATCGAGGTGCCGAGCGAGGCCGTCGCTGTGGACGCTTGGGCCTCACTAGCCTGTTATCCCCGGGGTAGCTTTTATCCGATTGCCACGACCTTTCCACTCAGCATCGTGGGATCACTAAGCCCGACTTTCGTCCCTGCTCGACGTGTTTGTCTTGCAGTCAAGCTCCCTTATGCCTTTGCACTCAACGGCTGGTTTCCATTCAGCCTGAGGGAACCTTTGGGCGCCTCCGTTACCTTTTAGGAGGCGACCACCCCAGCCAAACTGCCCGCCTGGCACTGTCTCGCGGCCAGATCATGGCGCGCGGTTAGGGCCAAAACTCCATCAGGGTGGTATTTCACCGACGGCTCCACCGAAGCTAGCGCCCCGGCTTCAAAGCCTCCCACCTATCCTACACAGACGAAGTCCTAGCGCAATGCCAGGGTACAGTAAAGCTCCACGGGGTCTTTTTGTCCTGGTGCGGGTAAATGGCATCTTCACCACTAGTTCAATTTCGCCGAGTCCCTCGCTGAGACAGTGCTCCAGTCGTTACACCATTCGTGCGGGTCGGAACTTACCCGACAAGGAATTTCGCTACCTTAGGACGGTTATAGTTACCGCCGCCGTTCACCGGGGCTTCGGTTCGCAGCTTCGCTTGCGCTGACCGCTCCCCTTAACCTTCCGGCACTGGGCAGGTGTCAGCCCCTATACGTCGTCTTACGACTTAGCAGAGACCTGTGGTTTAGGTAACCAGTCGCTAGAGCCTGCTCTCTGCGGCCCGCATGAGCCCAACCGAATGGTCGAGCCCATACAGGCTACCCTTCTCCCGAAGTTACGGGTACAATTTGCCTAGTTCCTTAACGAGGGTTCTCTCGCTCGCCTGAGGATACTCTCCTCGCCTACCAGTGTCGGTTTGCGGTACGGGCGACGCACAGATATGCTTAGAAGTTTTTCTCGGCAGATTGGCTCAGCGACTTAGGCTTGGGGACCCGCTTCGCTTTCAGGATCGGCGAACGGATTTGCCTATTCGCCTCATCTCCCTAGAGCGTTCGCACCGGAACTACCAGCGGTCCGGCTCGCCTACCATTCTGCGTCACTCCTTCGCTCTGTGCGCCGGTATCGGAATGTTGACCGATTGTCCATCACCTACGCTTTTCAGCCTCGGCTTAGGCCCGACTAACCCGACGCGGACTGACCTTGCGTCGGAAACCTTAGGCTTACGGCGATCGTGGTTCTCACACGATTCACGCTACTCATGTCGGCATTCTCACTTCTGCTCGCTCCACCGCTCGTCACCGTACGGCTTCAGCGCTCGCAGAACGCTCCCCTACTGCCGGATGTCTCCGGCCCGTGTCTTCGGCAACATGCTTAGCCCCGTTAAATTTTCCGCGCAGAACCACTTGACCAGTTAGCTGTTACGCACTATTTAAAGGATGGCTGCTTCTAAGCCAACCTCCTGGCTGTCTTAGCAGTTCCACATCGTTTCCCACTGAGCATGCATTTAAGGGCCTTAGACGGCGGTCTGGGTTGTTTCCCTCTCGGCTACGGATCTCATCACTCGTAGCCCGACTCTCAACCTATGGAGTGACGGCATTCGGAGTTTGGTCGGGTTTGGTAGACTTACGCCCCCTAGCCCGTCCAGTGCTCTACCTCCGCCACTAAACGATCGAGGCTAACCCTAAAGTTATTTCGGGGAGAACCAGCTATCTCCAGGTTCGATTGGCATATCACCCCTACCCACAGCTCATCCCATAGTTTTGCAGCCCTAACGGGTTCGAGCCTCCACGAGATGTTACTCTCGTTTCACTCTGGCCATGGGTAGCTCACCTGGTTTCGGGTCTAATGCCTGCCACTGAACGCCCTATTCAGACTCGGTTTCCCTACGGCTCCGGCTGTCACTGCCTTAACCTTGCGACAGACATTAACTCGCCGACTCATTCTCCAAGAGGCACGCCGTCAGGCTTGTCAACGACATAGCCCTCCGACTGCTTGTAAGCACACGGTTTCAGGTTCTGCTACTCCCCTACTCGGGGTGCTTCTCACCTTTCCCTCACGGTACTGGTCCGCTATCGGTCGCCAAACGTATTTAGCCTTGCGGAGTGGTCTCCGCAGCTTCACACCGGGTTAGCGTGTCCGGTGCTACTCAGGATACCTCTGGGGCGCTTCACTTTTCGCCTACAGGACTATCACCTTCTGTGGTCTGTCTTTCCAGTACAGTTCGGCTAAGCTAGACGCTCCCGTATTGAGGTCCTACAACCCCTGCTGGCAAACCAGCAGGTTTGGACTGCTCCGATTTCGCTCGCCACTACTCTCGGAATACTCTCTTTTCCTCGCCCTACTGAGATGTTTCAGTTCGGGCGGTTCCCTCCGCTGCGCCTATGGATTCAGCGCAGGGTACCTGGCTCTTCGCCAGGTGGGTTTCCCCATTCGGAAATCCCCGGATTCTAGCGCCTGATCACGACTCTCCGAGGCTTATCGCAGTGATCCGCGTCCTTCATCGGCGTTTGGCGCCAAGGCATCCACCGTGTGCCCTTAGTAGCTTGATCCTCACGCGAGACAGAGAAATTGAACTCCCGCGATGACAGCGATCTCGACGACCACTGCCTTCGCTGCTCCTATTCAGTTTTTAAAGTGCCACACCCTGAAAGCATTTCGTTTTCAGGCGGTGGCGAGCCAATTCGCACTCGCGCGCCACAGTCTGAGAACGAAATCCAATCGTAAAGACAGCTCCGCTTTATTGGAGACTAGGGGATTCGAACCCCTGACCTCCCGCTTGCAAAGCGGATGCTCTCCCAGCTGAGCTAAGTCCCCGTGCAGGGCTTTGCGCTTCAGCAATGGGCGATTCAAGATTCGAACTTGAGACCTTCCCCTTATCAGAGGGACGCTCTAACCAACTGAGCTAATCGCCCACAGCGTTTGCAAGGCGCCTTCTCGGCTAAAGAGTGACAAGAAGGGTCACAGCAGCGCTGCAGCCACACCGTAGCCGCAGAATTGTTAGGGTCAATCCCTAAAAAAGGAGGTGATCCAGCCGCACGTTCCCGTACAGCTACCTTGTTACGACTTCACTCCAGTCACCGGCCCCACCCTAAACGGTGCCCTCCTTGCGGTTAGGCTGCCGTCTTCAGGTGTTACCAGCTCCCATAGTGTGACGGGCGGTGTGTACAAGACCCGAGAACGTATTCACCGCACTATGGCTGACGCGCGGTTACTAGCAACTCCGACTTCATGCAGGCGGGTTGCAGCCTGCAATCTGAACTGAGGGTAGTTTTGGAGGATTCGCTCCGCCTCGCGGCTTGGCTGCCCATTGTTACCTACCCATTGTAGCGTGTGTGTAGCCCCGGACATAAAGGCCATGCTGACTTGACGTCATCCCCACCTTCCTCCGACTTGTGGTCGGCAGTCCCGCTAGACACGTGTAACTAACGGCGAGGGTTGCGCTCGTTAGGGCACTTAAGCCAACATCTCACGACACGAGCTGACGACAGCCATGCAACACCTGTGCTGGCTCCCTGACGGGTCGTTCCCCTTTCGGTTCACTACCACCAGCATGTCAAGCCCGGGTAAGGTTCTTCGTGTAGCATCGAATTAAACCACACGCTCCGCTGCTTGTGCGGGTCCCCGTCAATTCCTTTGAGTTTTAGCCTTGCGGCCGTACTTCCCAGGCGGGATGCTTAACGCGTTAGCTTCGGCGCTGAAGGGTTTAAGACTCCAACGCCTAGCATCCATCGTTTACGGCTAGGACTACCAGGGTATCTAATCCTGTTTGCTCCCCTAGCTTTCGCTTCTCAGTGTCAGGAATGCCCCAGGAGGCCGCCTTCGCCACCGGTGTTCCTCCTGATATCTACGCATTTCACTACTACACCAGGAATTCCACCTCCCTCTGGCACCCTCTAGCCTTGCAGTATTGGACGGCCTCTCCTGGTTGAGCCAGGAGCTTTCACGCCCAACTTACAAAGCCACCTACAAGCGCTTTACGCCCAGTAAATCCGGATAACGCTCGCCACCTACGTATTACCGCGGCTGCTGGCACGTAGTTAGCCGTGGCTTATTCCAGGGATACCGTCCTTGCTCGTCTCCCTGAAAAGAGGTTTACAACCCGAAGGCCTTCATCCCTCACGCGGCGTCGCTGGATCGGAGTTTCCTCCATTGTCCAATATTCCTCCCTGCTGCCACCCGTAGGCGTCTGGACCGTGTTTCAGTTCCAGTGTGGGGGGCCGTCCTCTCAGACCCCCTACCCGTCATAGCCTTGGTAGGCCATTACCCCACCAACCAGCTGATGGGCCGCAGGCCCCTCCCGTCAGGCCTTTCGGCTCTGATTCTTGCGAATCTTTTTGGGCATTAGCCCCGCTTTCGCGGGGTTATTCCCTCCGACGGGGCAGGTTCCTACGTGTTACGCACCCTTCCGCCACTCTCCCTTGCGGGATCGTACGACTTGCATGGGTTAGGCGCGCCGCAAGCGTTCATCCTGAGCCAGGATCAAACTCTCCGTAAGGTTAAACGGGGTTCACCCGTAGATTTCTACCTGTACCACTGCTGTGGCTTCTTGTCACTCTTTAACTGTTAAGGTGCTCCTGCGTTTAAGCATCGGGTATTCTATATAAAACACTTCACCTTGTCAAGCCCCGACGCCTTTTCGTCGCTGATTTTAAGGTTCCGCACAACGATGCTCGCAAAGCGAGCGCACCGCAGGGTCTATTAGTATATCCATTTCATATCGCCCGTCAAGGGAGAAGGAGAAAATTTAAGGCTGCAAGTTTATCTCGCCACTTCGCGCAATTCCACTTGTACTTGGGCTGGCAAGACGCTCTGCAAGACAAGGGAAGGGGGCAAATCTACTGTGGGGGTGATCGCATATGCGCCAGCCGACAAGCCCGCCAAATTGACAACCACCCGCACGTCGTCCTCCTGCAGCTTATTCAGCACTGGCAAAGGACCTAGCAACACAACATCCACTGTAGGTGGGGAGAGTGTTGCCTCAAGTGTGGGCGAAACGCCCACGAGAAGAGGCGCGCGCGTTACCGTGCGGGCGCCTTGTTGTGGCTCAACGCGCACGCGCACATACACGGAGAGGTTTTCAGCCACAGGGGAAACGCCTGAGGGAAGATTGAGCCCAACGCGCGTCTCCACATCTGACGTAACACCTTCTAGCGAGACCTCAAATGTCTCCACAAAGCCAGGCAATTGCTGTAGCGCCTCTCGAGGTCCGAACACGGTGACCACCTGCGGCGAGTAGTCCACGCTTGTCACGACGTACCCTTCGGCTGGTTGACCCACGATGCGCATGCGCACAGCCAGATCGCGATAGTTGCTTAGCTGCTCCAGCGGCACTTTCACTGTGACGGTCTCTGGCTGGATGGTGACGTTTGTCACTGGCGCGCCCTCGCGGTCGACAGCTTCTAATTTAACTGTCTGCTCGACAGAGGCGCGAGCGTTCTCCACGCTGATGGTCGCTTGAACGCTTTCAATTTGTGAGATGGCTTGCTGGGTTGCGCTGATTGTGGCTTCGCGCACGTCAACTTCGGGGATCAAGGTGCGATAGCCGGTAGCAGGTGCACCGATCAGTACGATGCGCACGGGAAAGTTCGCGCGCACCACTGGCTCGATAGTCACGCTGGCTGTGGGTGGGCGCACTTGAAGCAGGGCTGCAGGTCTGGCAGTCAGGGCAGGCTCCAGAGAGATGACATGTGTGCCCGGTTGCAGCTCGGCGAGGTTCACTGTGACGCGCAAGCCAGTGCTCCGAAGCTGCTCGAGCGTGCTCTTTGGCGCGCGCACGCGCACTTGAACAGTGGAAGGTACGGTGCTATTTGAAACGACTCGCTCTAACGGGAGCGGCTGGCTTACCACTTGTGCGGAGAGCGTCTCTTCGACGATGGGGTCTTGTTGCAATGACGCGATCAGCCACACCAGCACAGCAAAAATCACGGCAAGCACTATCAAGCCCAGATTGTTGGCAAGCCAGCGCATCTTTTTAAGGATTATAGGCATAGAATTGCATTGCTGAGCGCTGTGCGTCTTCTCAAGATTTATCTCGTGCTGCTGCGCGCCTACTGGGAGCGGGCGGTGGCATATCGTGTGGTGTTCCTTATCTCGCTGCTGCACATGGTGCTGCCGCTCGTTGTGATGTCTATCTGGATGCAGATGGCGCGAGACGAGCCGGTGCGCGGATACACGCCAGCTCTGTTTGTGGGTTACTATTTGGCAGCGATCTTGGCACGTCGGCTGACGAATGTGGGCATTGTGGCAGACCTGGAGACGTTGATTCGCTTTGGGGGTCTGGCGACCTTCTTGCTAAAGCCACTAGCGCTTGCGCATCACCTGATAGCTCGGTTAATCAGCGGGCGACCCATCACGCTTTTGCCGACGCTGGGACTGGTCGCGCTGCTCGCTGTGTTGACGCCTGGTGAACAGTTTGCTCTCTCGGCGGAGCGGGTTGTGCTGTTCGTGACGGCGTGCGTTCTGGGGTTGGCGTTTGAGTTTCTGCTGCAATATGCGCTGGGAGGGATGGCGTTCTGGTTGACGCAAGCGCGCAGCTTGAGTTTGGCGTTGAACTTTGTGCGGCTCTTCCTGGGCGGCTACCTGGTGCCGATCGATCTCTTCCCACCATTGATGCAGGCTGCACTGCGCTGGTTGCCTTTTCAGATCAGCGTAGCGTTGCCAGCGGAGATCCTGGTTGGCACTGCTTCGGCTGAGCGCATGGCGCAAGGGTTGCTGGCAGGCGCAATCTGGACCATTGTCATGGCTGGCGTAGCGCGCGGTGTGTGGGCTGCTGGCTTGCGTAGCTATAGCGCAATCGGCGTGTGAGGCGTTGCGTATGCTGCAACATCTTCGCTTGCTGCGCTTGTTTGCGCAGAACAGCATGTCACTCAACCTGGAGTATCGCGTCAACTTCGCTGGCGCGATGGTGATGTCGCTGATGGACGCCTTGTGGTCGCTGGGGGGAGCACTTGTGTTTTACTCTCATCGTCCGACGCTCGGCGGCTGGACTTTTCACGAAACGCTGGTGGTGATTGGTTTGTTCTTTTGGGCGAGCGGGCTGGTGGACGCAATCTTCAGACCGAACTTGTATGAAGCGATGGATCAGGTGCGCACAGGCGCGCTGGATTACGCGCTCATTCGACCCGTCAACAATCAGATGCTCATCACGCTGCGCCACTTTCGCCTGGAGCGGCTGACGAACGTGGCTGCGGGGGTGATCATCATCGCTTACGCGCTATTGCATTTGCCTGCGCCAACCTGGTCGCAAGCGGCATGGTTTGCCGTGCTCACGCTATGCGCTACAGCGCTGCTTTATGCGACAAGCACTGCGTTGATCGCAATCGCTATATGGGCAGTAGAGTTAGTGAACGTGGAGGAGCTGATCAGCGCTGCTTTGGAGGTTGCTCGCTACCCTACGGATGCGTTCCCAGCCATGCTGCGGGGACTGCTGATGTTTGTGTTGCCAATCGGGTTTATCTCCACTGTGCCAGCTCAGGCGCTGGTAGGCAGGCTACAGCCTGAGATGGGGCTGATCGGCATCGCGCTGTCGGCTGCTGCGTTGCTGGCGAGTCGCAGGATGTGGCAGTGGGTGCTGAGCCACTACACCAGCGCGGGGGGATGAGCCAAGCAAGAACGGGGCGGCAAGCATGAAACGGTAGCGCCCAGCCGTGCCAGCCGGGCGCTACCGTTTGCTCGCGCGAGCACTTAAAGTCGCACGAGACCACGTTCAGTAGTTGGAAGCCTGAGGCGCGTTCTCACGGAGAATCTCGTTTGCCTTCTCCACGGCATCGTTGAGAACAGCCTGGATGTCGCCTTCACCCTTGATAGCGGCTGCTGAAACTGCATCGCTCATCAGCTTGCGCACGGGGTCGTAGCCCGCCACAGGCGCTTCGACGCGACCGAATTGCACCATATCATACAGGCGCTGATAGGCTTCGGCGGCTTCGGGGAAGTTCGCGTAGCGAGGATCGTTCTTCACAGCCTCGATGGCTTTTGGCGTAGCGCTCTTGCGCACCGCCATGTAACCGGAGGCGGTCGCCCATCCTGCGATATTCTCTGGCTCAGTAAATGCTTTCAAGAACAACCAGGACGCCAGCTCTTTCTCTGGTGTGCTCTTGAAGACCGACCACGAAGCGCCGTAGATGTCCACTGCTGGCTTGTCGGGGTTCACCTGTGGGAACATCACGTAAGTCCAGCGGAAGGGCTTCTCCGCCTTGGAGACGGCGTCGGCATAGAACGGCAGCCCTGTGCTCGAAGCCATGACGAACAACACCTTCTGAGCGGCAAAACGGGTTTGCTCGCCGAAGCGTTCAGCGCTGGGTATCTCCACCGCGCACTTGTTCTCGAAGAGGCGGCGCAGCAACGACAGTGATTGGACACCCGCTTCGCTATTGAAGATATAGGCATCCGCAGTCTCGTTGAGCACGCTTCCGCCATTAGCGAAGATCAACGCGGCAAAGTTGCTGATGTCATTTTGCCACGCCAGCCCATAGCGCTCTTGTGCGGGGTCGGATGCCTTGCAGGCAAGCTCCTCGAACTCTTGCAGCGTCTTGGGAGGTTCATTTGCGCCAAGCTCTTTCAGCCAGTCTAGGTTGACGTATAGCACGGCTGCGGAGCGGCTGGTTGGCCAACCCAGCAACTCGCCGGGGAACTGGGGGTTCTTGTCGCTCTCCAAAAAGAAGGGGAAGTAGTCCTCGATCTCTTCCTGGGTGAGGCCGTACTTCTCGCTTTGGATGAAGGGCATCAGGTCTATCACCGCGCCATCGAGGCGATAGAAAGACGCCTGGTTTTGGTACGCCTGCGCGATGTTGGGCGGCGTGCCGCCTTGCAGCGCCGCGTTGATCTTGTTGTACAAGTCGGCGTAGCTTCCATCCAACTTTTCCGCAACCACTTTGATGCCATACTCGTTGGTAGCGTTGAACTTCTCGACGAACTGCTCAACGAACTGCTGAGCGCCACCCGAGTAACGATGCAGGAAGGTGATCTCGACAGGGTTGTCTTTGCTGAGCACCACACGATCAACGTCTGCCGCGGAGCGAATCTCAGTCACCGGCTCAGCAGGAGCAGGCACCTCGGTTGGTGCGGGCGCTTCGGTCGGCGCAGGTTGAGCCTCCTGCGCTGGCGCCATGGTGGGCGCAGGCTGCTGTGTGGGGGGAGCAGCTGTGGGCGCGGGCGTTTGCGGAGCACCGCACGCCGCCAACAACAACGAGAACGTCAAGACAGCACCAGACAGTATTCGAACGTTCAGATTTCGCATCACAATCCTCCTTTTCCAAGTTTCAAGTTTTGAGCAAGTCCACTGAAGGGACGTTAGCCCTTCAAGCCAGTTGTCGTGATTCCCTCAACGAAGTAACGCTGCGTGAGGAAGTAGAGCACGATGATCGGCAGCACCACCATCATCGCCACCGCCATCGCTAGTTGAGTCTGAGCGCCGCCGTCGGTCTGCAAGAAGCCGACCAATCCGACAGACACAGTGCGCATGCTGGGGCTGGCGGTGACGAGCTGCACCCAGCGAAACTCGTTCCACGCCCAGATGAACTCAAGCAAGGACAAGGTGAGGATAGCTGGGCGCGCCAGCGGCACCATCACGCTGAACAGGTAGCGCAAATGACCTGCACCATCAATTCGCGCTGCGTCGTACAAATCGCGCGGCACTTGCAAGAAGAACTGGCGCAACAAGAAGATGCCAAATGCTGAAGCCAGGGATGGTGCGACAATGGCGGCGAAGGTGTCGTACCAGTTCAGGTAGTTTTTGTTCATCATCACGGCGCGCGGGACGAGGATCAGCTCTTCTGGGATCATGAAAGTCGCCAGCACAAGGATGAACAGCACGTTCTTCGCTGGGAAGTGAAGCTGGGCGAAGGCATACGCTGCGAGCACGGAAGTGATGACAGAAGAGGCAACGATGATGCCCGTGACGACGAGCGTGTTCAGAAAATAACGGAAGAACAGCGGGAGACCTGTGAAGCGGTCTGTGCCGATCAGACGGATCGCTTCTGCATAGTTGCCAAAGTTGGGCAAGGACTCTCCAAATGGCGGCCAGGGCCACAGCTTCAGTGAAATCACATCGCCGTAGTCCTTGACGCTGGTGGTCGCCATCCAAGCCAGCGGCGCCAACGAAGCCAGTCCGACCACGATCAGCACAGTGTAGAGCAATGCGCGCCCGATGCGAACCTGCACGGCGCGCCAGGTCCTCTCTCTCCTGCGACTGGCTGCTTTAACTGTGGCGGTTGCCATATCTGCAACTCCTTAACTTGTGGCTCAGTAGTGCACGCGGCTGCCTGCGACGCGGTTCTGAATGATGGTCACGACCAAAATCACCGTCGAGAGCAGAAAAGCCAGGGCGCTGGCATACCCTGCGCGCTGAAACTCATAGAACTGGCGAAAGATCAAGATGCTGGCAGTCTGGGTGCCATTTTCGCCCTGAGTCATCACCCAGATATGGTTGAACGCCTTGAGTGTGCCAATCACCGTGATCAGCAAGACGAAGAACGTGGTGGGTGAGAGCAACGGCCAGGTGATGTATCGGAAGAGCTGCCAGCCGCCCGCGCCGTCAATCCTGGCTGCTTCATACATCTCTGAGGGGATGTTGCCCAAGCCAGCCAGGAAGAGCGTCATGTTATAGCCAACGAAAACCCACGTTGTGTAAATCACCACAGCGACCATCGCCAGGCTAGGACCGCCCAAGTTCCTCGGCCAATCTATGCCAAGCGACTGAGCCAGCAGGAGCAACACGCCTTTATCTTCCAACAGCCAGCGCAAGGGCATCGCACCAAACGAACGCAGAAGCTCGTTGATCAAGCCGATGTCGGGGCTGTACAGGCGCGCCCACACGGCTGCCGTCGCGACGGTCGAGATGACCCACGGCATGAACATCACCACCCGAAAGAGCGAACGCCCATGCAGTCTCTGAAAGAGGATATACGCCAGGGCGAGCGCAATAGTGAGCTGAATCGGCACTGCCAGCGCGGAGTAAGTCAACGTGGCTCCTAGCGCCGGCCAAAACTCCGAATTTGGCGCGAGCGCGCGCAGGTAATTGCCGAGTCCCAGAAACTCGCGTGGACCTACGCGCCAGTTGTGCAGGCTGATGTAGAAGCCAAATCCTATCGGAAATGCGGTGAAAGCCATGAAGAGCGCCAGCGCTGGCAGGAGCATGGCATAAGCAATGAGCGCCTCTTTCAGGACTTTCCCTGTGCGGCTGCGTGCAACAAACGATCGGGTTTCGCGCACGGTCATATAAGCCACCTTTACGATACAGAATCTCGTTAAGCTCATTTTAAGTTCTTGTGTTGTCTTTGCAAACAAAGTTCCGGGAGAACGGAAATAGAATCTGAAAGCCGATCGGTTTAGAATGGTGGAAACATGTCGGGAGTCACCATCGGCGGCACTTACCATATTGCCACGTTCGGCTGCCAGATGAACGAGGCGGACTCGCAGCGCCTTGCCTCAGAGCTGGAAAAGTTGGGGTTGCGCGCCTGCGAAGATCGCGCCAGCGCAGACGTGTTGGTGGTGAACACCTGTGTGGTGCGACAGGGCGCGGAAGACAAGGCGCTGAGCTACCTCAACACGATCAAACCTTTGAAACAGCGCAACCCTCGCCTCGTCGTTGGTGTGATGGGATGCCTAGTCGGGGTGCGCGGCAACAGCCCTCTTCAGAGAGCATTCCCTTGGGTGGATGTGTTTATGCCGCCCAGCGAACCAGGACCGATGGTGCATTTCTTGCTGCAACGCGAGGGCAGATCGCTACTCGACCAGGAGACGCGCGAACGCTTTGCTTTGCAAGACGGCGACCTGCCTTTCCGCCTCCCCGCCCACGAGATCGGCAAGCGCATCACCGCAAATGTGCCAGTCGTGTATGGCTGCTCACATGCGTGCACGTTCTGTATCATCCCCTTCCGCCGCGGTGTGGAGCGCAGCCGCCCCGTGGCGGAGATCGTGGCTGAGGTGCGCGCGTTGGCACAGCAGGGCATTAAAGAGGTCACGCTGCTCGGTCAGATCGTGGACCGCTACGGTTACGACCTGTTGGGTGACGATTACGCGATCAAGCGCTACAATCCGGGCGCAGCCTCTGGCATCCCATCACAACACATCCCGCTGCACACACCGCTGGTGCGCCTGCTGGAGCGCGTGAGCGAAATCGAGGGCATTCAGCGCATTCGCTTCCTGACATCTCACCCGAATTGGATGACTGATGAGCTGCTCGACGCCGTGCGCGAGCTGCCCAAATTGATGCCACACATCGAGGTGCCCGTACAGGCAGGCGACGACGAGGTGCTGCGCAACATGCGGCGCGGTTATACCAGCGACGACTACCGACGCCTGATCGCCCGCATCCGCGAAAAGGTGCCCAACGCAGCCATCGCCACCGATGTAATCGTGGGGTTCTGCGGCGAGACCGAAGCGCAATTCATGCGCACCTATGAACTGCTGGAAGAGCTGAGGCTAGACGTGGTGCATCTGGCGAAGTACTCTCCGCGCCCTCACACCGTTGCAATGCGCGAGATGGTGGATGACGTGCCTGAAGAGGAAAAGGAACGCCGCTTCCGATTGCTGGAGGCGCAACACGAGCGCATCACCCGCGAGATCAACCAGCAATATCTGGGACAGACGGTTGAAGTGCTGGTGGAGAGCAAGCACAAGGGCAAGTGGCGCGGTCGCACACCTCAAAACAAGCTCGTTTTCTTCGAGGACAACACGCGCGATTGGGTCGGGCAGCTTGCATCTGTAACGATCACATGGGCAGGAGCCTGGAGCCTGCAGGGACAGCTCGCGCCCGCACATCCTCTCACACACGCTGAGTTATCTTACGGCTCAGTGAGCAGATCGCACGGCGCATCTTCGTCGTAAGACCCCATTGACCCCCGCACGGCATCTGCAAAATCGAAGCGCGCTCTGCTAGACTTCGAGCGCTTCACTATGGCTATCACAGTTTTGATCGGAGCGCAATGGGGCGACGAAGGCAAGGGGCGCATCACCGACGCGCTGGCTGAAACGGCGGACATTGTCGCGCGCTTCAACGGTGGCGACAACGCCGGTCATTCCATCACCATCGGCAAGCAGGTTGTCCGCCTGCACCTGTTGCCCTCGGGCATCTTCCGAGATGGTTGCCTCAACGTGATCGGCAACGGAGTGGTGGTGAACCCTTTGAATCTGCTTCAGGAGATCGCCGATGTGCAGGCTGCGGGTGTGGAGGTGACGCCACAGCGTCTGCGCATCAGCCGTGCGGCACACGTGATCTTGCCAGGGCACCGCGCACTAGACGCCGCTTATGAATCGAGCGGCGGCATCGGCACCACGCTGCGCGGCATCGGTCCGGCTTACAGCGACAAAGCCGCGCGCTTCGGCATCCGATGTGGCAGCATGGCAGACCCTAAAGCCTTTGCCGCTGCCGTCCGCGCGCACACCGAGCGTGTCAACGTCATTTTGACGCACGTGCATCATCGCCCACCACTGGACGCCGACGCGGCTGCCGAGTCATACCGCGCGGCGGCGGAACAGCTCAAGCCCTTTCTCGAGGACACCACCGCCCTGCTGCACGATGCACTGGCGCAGGACAAGCACATCCTCGCCGAGGGCGCCCAGGCGACGATGCTCGACATTGATCACGGCACGTATCCGTTCGTGACCTCCTCCAACGCCACTGTCGGCGGCGTGCTAACTGGGCTGGGCGTGCCACCGCGCGCCATCGCGCGCGTGATCGGTGTGGCAAAGGCGTTCACCACACGCGTGGGCGGTGGTCCGTTTGTCACTGAACTGCAGGGCGACCTGGCGGCACGGCTGCGCGGCACAGGCGCCAACCCGTGGGACGAATACGGCGCGACCACTGGACGCCCACGGCGGGTGGGCTGGCTTGACCTGGTGGCATTGCGCCACGCGGTGCGACTCAACGGAATTGACGAGCTAGCGCTCACCAAACTGGACATCTTAAGCGGCATCTCCGAATTGCAGGTGTGCGTCGGCTATCATCTGGATGGTCAGACGATCTCGCACTTCCCACAGGACAGCGCGCTGTTGGCGCGCTGCGAGCCAATTTACCGTGGGCTGCCTGGCTGGCAAGCCTCAGTGGGTCATGCGCGCCGACTGGACGACTTACCCAGCGAGGCGCGCGCTTTTATCGCTGAGGTGGAGCAATTCACTGGCGCGCGGGTGAGCCTGGTGAGCGTCGGTCCGGAGCGCGATCAGCTCATTCACTGCTGAGCATGTGGCGCAGCACAATTGCGCCACGTCATGCGCGTGGGGACCACTCAGCAAGGATGCGTTCCTCCACCAGGCGCGCGCCGATCAACACAATCGGCACCCCTGTGCCGGGATGCGTGCTTGCGCCGACAAAATACAGGTTTGCATAACGCGCGTGGCTATTGGCAGGACGCAGGTAGCCAACCTGCATAAAGTCGTGGCTTAAGCCGAAGGCGGCACCGCGGGCAAGGTTGAGGTCATCTCGATAGTTCAGCGGACCGAGCTGCTTCTCGAACACGATCCGCTCAGCCAGGTTCGTGACACCCACGCGCGCAAGCCGTGCCAGCACCGCCTGGCGCGCTTGTGCTTGCAGTGCAGCCCAATCTTGAGGGTGATCGTCGTCTAGACAGCCCACTGGCACCAACACCATGAGGCTATCGTGATCGGGCGGAGCAAAGGATGAATCTGTGCGCGTGGGCGCACAAACGTAGAACGAAGGCTCGTCTGGCAAAGCGAAATCCTCGAAGATGCGGGTGAAGCTGCGGCGATAGTCTTGATCTGCCAAGAAGACGTTGTGATGGAGCAACTGCGGGATCGTCCCGCCACGCACGCCCCAATAAAACATCAAGGCAGACGAAGTGAACCTTCGGCGCATGAGGCGCGTTGTGTATGCGCTAGGCGGCAGAAGATGTTGATACACGTAGGGCAGGTCGGCGTTAGCGATCACCACATCGGCGCGGACTGTCTCGCCACTGTGCAGCATGACGCCTACGGCGCGGCGGTGTGTGTCGTCCACTGCGATGCGCGCAACAGGCATGCCAAAGTGAAAATGCGCTCCTTTTTGCTGAGCGATGCGCGTCAGGCTTTCAACAACCTGATACATACCTCCGCGCGGGAACCACACGCCCTCGCACAGCTCTGTGTATTGCAAGAGCGAGTATGTCGCCATCGCCTGGAAGGGGCTAGTGCCCAAGTAAACGTTTTGGAAAGAAAAAGCAGCGCGCAGACGCGAGTCACGGAAATGACGGCTGACGTAGGCGTAGTGGTTCTGCAAGGCTTTCAACTGGAAGAGCAAAGGCAGGTTGCCTGCTGCGAAGTACTCCCCCAGCGAGCGAAAGTTGCGTTCGACAAAGTGGCGAAGCGCCTTAGTGTAATGCTGGTAGCCCTCGTTCAAGAATTTCAACAGCGCGCCGAAGGCGCCGGGTTCCATCGCCTCTAGCTGTTGGCGCATCTGGTGCAGGTCTGCGCTGAGGTCCAGCGTGCTGCCGTCCTGGAAGTGCACACGATAGGTGGGGTCGAGTCGCACAAGGTCGAGGTGGTCTTCCATGCGCTCGCCCAGGTCGGCGTAGGTTGCAGCGAAGGTCTGAGGCATGAGGAACAGCGTAGGTCCCATGTCGAACACAAAACCCTGGCGTTGCAAACGCGCCATGCGCCCGCCAGGCGTGCTGTGCTTCTCAAAGACCTGCACCGACCACCCACGTCGCGCGAGGCGCGCGGCGAGCGCGATACCGCCGATGCCAGCGCCGATGATGATTGCTGATGGCATAAGCGATGAGCAACCTCCACTGATTTGAGGCTACCCAGCTATGCTACGCCACTCACGCGAGCGCGCATCAGCCAAACGGACAGGTCGCCCCCTACCCTGTAGTGGAGAGGCTTGGGGCAGCGTTTAGGGACGCATGATCAGGAGTGGCAGGGTGGTGCTACGCACCAGCTTATCTGCCACGCTACCGAGCAACCAGCGCTCAAGACCTGGGCGAGCGTGTGTGGTGAGCGCGATCAGCGTGGCATCTTCACCTTGCGCCGCTTCAAGTATTGCGCTAGGGATGGACTCATGCACACTCACCTGAGCGTCCACTGACACGCCAGGTGGAAGCTGACGCGCGGTGCTTTCGAGGTAGCGTTCTGCCTCTTCCACAGCGCGCTCCCGCGGCATGGTCAGCTCCACCCACCGCGCGCCGTGCGGCGTCACCATCAACTCACTTTCGAGCAAGACGACATGCAACAAGGTCAAGCTGGCGTGTGTAAGTCGCGCGAAATGATGCGCAAACGGTAGCACGCGCTCCGCTGACAGCGTGCCATCCAGCGGCACCAGCACGCGCCGTATGGGCGCAGGAGGGGGCGCGCGTAGCAAGAACACTGGCACCTGCAGCAGACGAATCAATTGATCGGCGACGCTGCCTAGCCACAAGCGCTCCAAGCCGCCGCGACCATGCGTGGTCATGACCACACAGCGGGCACTTGTCGCGTCCACCTCTCCAGCTAGGACGCGCGCCACGCTGGCGCCCGCCTCAGAGATCACGCGCCTTTCGGCTGGCATAGCGTGCTGGCGCGCCACGCGATCAGCGACTCGCTCCAGATATGTCTGAGCAGATGCGGCACGACTGCTTGTGTCCACATGCACCAGACACAAAGTGGCGCGCTCACGATGCGCCAGATCAACAGCGAACGTCAGCGCCTGCTCCGCGAACTCAGAACCATCCAGAGGCACAAGGATACGGTCAAACATTACCTGCGCTCCTGTGATTTTGTTTGCTTTTTAGGCAAGTGGACCCTTGTGCGCATTCTTCAACTAGCCAGCGAGAGGACTCGCCAAGCGGTCAATTCGCAGCATTCATTTGGCGTTCACATCGGTATGGTAGGGTTGAAGACCAAGTTTTGACAAAAAGGAAACGTGCTGTGCAGTCTATCGAACTTCCCACACCTACCGCCAAACAAGGACCTGTCGCCAAGCAGCAAGCCGTGAAGGCGCTCCCGTTTACCCAGCAACTGGGCTTTCGCCGCGCGTTGAATGCGCGCGTGGATGCGTTCTTCCGTTCTACAGGTCTGCCGCGCCGCGATGTGCCTGCCATGTACGCAAAGGCGGCGTTCTTTCTCGGCGGCTACGCGCTGGTGTATGCGCTGATTCTGGTTCTCGGCGCACAGGTGCATCCGGCGATAACGCTGGCGCTGTACGCGCTTTGGGGTTTCCTGATCGCCGGCATTGGGTTTAACGTGATGCACGACGCGATCCACGGCGGCTTCAGCAATCGTGCCTGGATGAATCGGCTGCTTGGTCTGTCCAGTGAGCTGCTCGGCGTGAGCAGCTTTGTGTGGCGACACAAGCACAACGTCTGGCATCACACCTACACGAACATCGCTGGACTGGATGAGGACCTGGAGACGCAAGGCGCCTTTCGCTTGTCACCTCATGATGAGTGGAAGCCGCGCTTCCGCTTCCAGCATCTCTACAGCCCTTTCGTGTATGCGATGACTGGTTTCAGCTTTCTCATTCGAGACTTCCGCGTGTTCTTCACAGGTCGCAGCGACCCATATCACGTGTACCCGAAGATGAGCCTGGAGGACCGATTGACATTCGTCACAGGCAAAATCGTGTTCTTCGCGCTGACGCTTGTCGTCCCGATGCTGGTTCTGCCGTGGTGGCTCGCGCTGGCGGGTTGGCTGCTGATGTTGATCGTTGTCAGCCTGATTTTGGCTTCCATCTTCCAGCTTGCTCACGTGATGGAGCCGGCGGACTTCCCCGAGCCTACTGGTGATCCCTTGCGCATTGAAAACGAGTGGGCGATCCATGAAGTGGAGACCACCGTCAACTTTGCTCCGCGCAACCGCTTTTTGAACTTCTACTGTGGCGGATTGAACTACCAGATCGAGCATCACCTTTTCCCACACATCAGCCACGTCCACTATCCACGGCTGGCGCAGATTGTGCAGGAGGTATGCGCGGAGTTTGGTGTGAAGTACTACAGCTACCCGCGCTGGCGCGACGCACTGATCGGCCACCTACGCACCCTGCGCGAGCTAGGGCGCGCTGCCGAAGCAACGCTACAGCCTCCGCCGCTGCTCACACCAGCTACGCACGCACAGGGGCGCTCTTAGAGAGCGCCCCTGTTTGCTTTTTAAACTTTGGAGTAGCTATTACGGAAGCGCAGAAGTTTGACGTTTGGCGCTGTCAAGCAAAGGAACACTTACTTTGACTTCCTCAATCTGTATCGAATCGGGGTAGGCGGGTGTATCAAAGCGTATGCGTCGTATATCTTCGATGAAGACATAGAAGACCACTTCTCCTCGCCCTTCCCCGTCGAGCGGAACTGTGTTCACCGTGCTCTCTGCCTCTGAGAAGCCTCTCCCTGTGTCCCAGAACAACTGGAATGAGACTGAGTCTGACACCCTTGGCAGCTTGCTCGAAATTTCGGGATAACGGAACTTAATATGCACAGTGCTAATGGGCAAATTTGAAGGCAAGCTGTATTCAAACTGCGGATCTTCGCCCATGATGCGCCAGAGTTGGACATCCCCATCGAAGCTTGTATCTGCCGGCTCAACCTGATAAACCGCCGTTGGAGTTACAGGAAGCACAAACTCGTCAAACCCATAAGGCTTTTGATACTTTCCAATTCGCTGTTCCCGAAGCAGATCTAGACGTCGAGTCATCATAGCGATCTCTTGAGAGGTTGCGTGTGGATCGTACATGGCATACTGGTTCAGGATGAACTCAGATGGTGCCCCTAGGCGAAGTAACCGTTCAAGCTTATTGTGAGCATCTAGAAGTGGTTTACGGTAATGCTCTGCGAACGCAGGAAGGTAGAGTCCATAGATGAAGCATGCGCCTGTAAAGAGAATTGTCTGAAGCAAGCGAGCCAGTTGTCTACTCGCACACACCTGCCAGGCAAGATAAGAAATAAAAGCGATTGGCAACGAGAAAACAGAGTAGTGACCAGCCATGTCAATACTCCACTCATTAGCACGCGCACGACTAATCAAGACAAATGCAGCCAGAAGGGCAAGAACTAGGGCTACGAGTCTCAAATTACGATACCAATGATCGTGGTGGACCGAAGTTTTTATGAAATTCGCAACTACCAGGCCGACAGACGATAAAACGAGCACAACAACTGGCACAGTAAGGCTCCAACCGAAAGGAAACGTTGCAGCACCTGTAAAAGCGGCTAAGAGATGCACAGTATTGATAACCATAACAGACAGAGGCACCTGTTGGAACGAGGCATCTCTAAAGCGATAATCAATCAAGTAAAGACCTGCGAGCGCAAGCGTTGTCACAGAAATTACCGCCATCGGCGCAATTCGCTGACTAAATGCAAGCCGATTCACCTCATACGCGCGCTGCACAAACAAAACATAAAGTATCCCCAAGAGCAGAATCAATGCAACACCAATTGATAGCACTAGCCCGTTCGCGCCGCAGAGTGCTAAGGCAAACAAACCAAAACCAAAAACCAAGTTAGATCGCAGAGAAAAGTGAGTTTGCCACAGTGAAAGAATTAGTAGAAGCGAGAAGATGGTCGTGCTTAACGAAAACTGCACATGAAAGCTCCACTGAAAGGCTCCCAGCCCTTGATGCAAAGACACCAAAGAAAAGAAAGCATCTGTATACGCGGAGCGCCCCCGAATGCGGCGTGCAACGAGTATCATCCCCGCTGAAACAACAGCCAAGCACACGACATTAAAAAGCATTGCAGAACGCATGTCTGCACCGCTCAGGGCGTACAGAACATAAAAAACCAAGCGGGGAAGCACGATTCGATGATCGTTATGTTGTGACCACAACTTTGCTAAGCTCAACCTCTGCTCTCCAGTGATCACATCGAGCACATACCAATCATCCTGTCTCGGATACCAAACACCATACCGAACAACTGACACAGATAGCATGGCGACGCAAAACACCCAGAGCAGCCAAACAAACATCGCAGGGGCTATCGGTCTCCTCTGCCGCAAAACCCAAGACTTTATGTTCATGAGAGGTTGTGTTAGCGTCAAGCGCATCACATGAGCAGGATTCTCCATAACCAAAAGCTGCTCTTAGTTGATACTAACCTTTTGTGCTAGTTGATTCATGAGGCATCCTCGAGGATGCAAAACCAAACGAGGAGATACCCCATGACTACAAGCGACATTATCCTACACATTTTCTGCCTTGTGGACGACAGCCTGCCCAACATCCCGAAGCATCCGCAAGCCAAGTTGTATCCGAGCGAGTTGGTAACAATTGGCATCCTGTTCGCTCTCAAAGGCGGCTTCTTTCGCGCCTTCTACCGCTCGCTCAAACGGGATTACGGCGAGTGGTTCGGTGACGGCACACTGCCAGAACGCTCTCGTTTACAACGCTTGCTCAAGACACATCAAGATTGGTGTGACTCATCTTTGGCTGACCCAACCTTCTTCACCGTCATGGACAGGTATCCGACTGCACTGTTGTTTCCCATCCGTCAAGGTCGAAGCTCGCGACAACTAGGCAAAAAAAGGTCGAGACAAAGGTCGCTGGAGTGTCGGAATCAAGTTTTGCTGGCTGTTGAACGACTGCTGTCGGGTCGTCGCATGGGACTGGGACACCATGAACGCAAGCGTAAACACTTCAATCGAATCGTTGCGCCATTGGTTGGCACGACCATTGTGCCGGCGGACTACGGTTTCCGCGACCAGAACGGCGTTCCAGAGAACATGAAGGTCTGCAAGAACGGCACTTGGGATGAGCGCATGTGCGTCGAAACGGCGTTATCGCGGCTATGTTCAGTGTGCTTATGGATTTGTTCCACACGATTCATCCCGATGCCGACCCTTACAAGATAAGCATCGCCGAGTTCTCCCTCTGAAAACTAGCACCAATGGTTAGTAGAGCTGGAACAGGAAGTCCAGCGACTACGAGCAGCGGTTGAGGCTTTTGAACGTAGTCGCACTTTGCAAGCTACCAGGCAAATCCAGAGATTCCTGGCAAGAACAGGTCTGCGATCACTTTAGTTTCACTCGAGTATCACTTACCCCTCCACACCAGCCACACATTTGCAGGGGCGCTCTTAGAGAGCGCCCCTGTTTCTTTTACTGCCAAGCCTCGCTACAGCTTAAACCGCTCATCCACTGGCACGGCGAAGCCTTCCGCCAGGCGGTTGGTCAAATTCGCCGCACCCACGATAGCGAGCAGCTCTCCATACATCTCGTCGGTCATGCCTTTGGCACGCGCGGCAGCTTTGTGCGAGGCGGTGCAATACTCGCAACCGTTGGTGACGCTCACTGCCAGGTAGATCAGCTCGCGTGTGAGTGGATCAAGCGCGCCCGGACGTGTCATCACGTCTTTGACCATCTCCCACGTGCGTCGCAGTGTGGGCGGATGCACTGCTAGCGCTTTCCAGAAGTTGTTGATGTAGTCGGTCTTGCGTGTGGCGCGAATGTCGTCATACACAGCGCGCACTTCGTCACTCGCGTCTTCGTACTCAATCAGCGTCGGCATGTGAACTCCTTATTGCCCGATCACATCGTGATCGCCCTGCCCTCTTTCGCCGAGCGCAGCAGCGCCTGAATGGCGCGCACGTTGCCCAGGCTGTCCTCCAGGCTGACGCGTGGGGGAGCACCATCCAGTATCGCACGAACCATGTCTTCCACCTCGCCGAGATAGAGCAGGTCTGGTCCTTCAACCACCATCGGCTCGAGACGGTCGGAAGCGCTGCCGATGTAGATCGTCTCGCGGGGTCCTGGTTTGAACGGCGCAGGCACAACGATGACGCCTTCGCTGCCCACGATCTCGATGTGCGTGCGGAAAGGAACGCGAAAGCCGCTATCGAACTGAGCAAACGCACGAGGGCTGAACTCTAACTGAGCGACAAAAGCCTCATCCACACCTGAAGAGCCGACGTATGCCATGCCCATCACCCGCACCGGCTCGCCAGCGTAGATCATTCGCGCGTAGCTCAGCGGGTAACAGCCCACATCCCATAAGCTGCCGCCGTGTAACTTGGGGTTGAGCCGCACGTCGCTTTCGTCTGTGATGGTGAAGGTGAATGCGCCTTTCACCAGGAGTATCTCACCAATGCGTCCCTCTTTCACCAGCGACTGCACCATCAGCGTCTGAGGATGGTGACGATACATGAACGCCTCAGCCAACACGCGCCCGTGCTCTCGCGCAACTGCTCTCATCTCCAACAGGTCGGACTCGGTGGTCGCCAGAGGTTTCTCGCACAGCACGTGCTTGCCGGCGCGCATAGCGCGGATGCTCCACTCAGCGTGTAGCGAGTTGGGCAGGGAGACGTACACCGCGTCTATCTCGTCGCTGTCCAGCATCGCCTGATAGCTGCCAAACGCACGCGGGATACCCCACTCACGCGCGTATGCCTGAGCGGTCTCGAGGCTGCGGCTCGCCACCGCCACCAACTGGCTGCGCTGCGAGGCGCGCAGTGCGGGGATGAGCGCGCGGTTGATGCGGGCTGTGCTGAGCAAGCCCCAACGCACGACAGAAGTTTGATCAGTGCTCATAGCCGATATGAGAAAACGAGATGTTGAAGCAACAGCAGAAGCCTTTACTAAGCCAGGCAGCGCGCGCACACGCCGCGCAGCTCGACGGGTCCGTCGCTGAGCGCAAAGCCTGCGCGCTGGGCAAGCTGAATCAGCGCGTGATCTGCGGCGGGCGCGTGCAACTCCTCCACGCGATGACACTTCTCACACACCAGGTGATAGTGCAGCGTGCGATCGCCACATGCGACAACGTAACTTTTGCCGTCAAACTGCATCCGCCGCACCACACCCGCAGCAACCAGCACGTCCACTGTGCGATACACCGTCGCCAACCCAACGCGCGCGTCACGGTGGCGCGCGCGCTGAAGCAGCGCGCCCAACGTCACTGGCTCACCCGCGCCGCACAGAGCTTCTACCACCGCGCGGCGCGCCCGCGAGACACGGAAGCCCGCCGCGCCCAGTGCAGCGATCAACACTTCGGGACTTGCGGACATGGACTGCTGCCATTATCCATCAACCTCGTGCAGGCATCAGCCGGTCCCAGGTCGTCGCCCCGACTCCCTGGCCGCGCGCTGCACGTTGACCGTGAGGAAAATGGCTAGCCCCACCACAAAGAAAAGCACCACGCTCAAAATAGCTGGGCGCAGATTGCCCAGCGCTTGATTCACCACTGCAAACACAAAAGGACCCAGCCACGACGTGCCGCGCTCACTGATCTCGTAGATCGAGAAGAACTCCGCCTCTTTCTCCTGCGGAATCATCAACGAGAACAAGCTGCGGCTGAGCGCCTGCGACCCACCCAGCACAATTGCGATCAATGCCCCCAGCAGCCAAAACTCTGCTTCGGCGCGCGGCAATCCGAACACTTGTGTATCGAAGTCGCGCAAACCCAACCAGGCGTAGATCACCACTGCCGACCACAGAATCAAGCTGGCAACCAGCGCACGCTTCACGCCCAGGCGTGATGACAACCGCCCAAAGAACAGCGCGCCCAAAAAGGCGATGAACTGTATCATCAAGATTAACAGCGTGAGTCGCTCGGTGGGAATGCCCAACCCCCCGCGCTCCACTGGCGCAGCCGCAAACACAGCCGATACTGCAATGACCGTCTGAACGCCATCGTTGTAAATCAAGTAAGACAGCAGAAATTTGGCTGTCTCTGGCAGTTGGCGGCGCTTACCCCACAGGAATAAGCCGATCATCACGATCGGTCCCAGCATGGTGAGGAAGGCGATCTCAATCGCCAGACCGAACAGCACTACCATCGGCAGCAACACCAACACCAACAGCGGTGAGAGCAGCAACACCGCTATCCATTGCGGAGCGATGCCTGTGGTCTCGCCGAGCTGACGGAACGCCACCCGCAACAAACTTGTGCCGTGTGGCAACTGACGCGGAGCACGACGCGAGCGTAGCGTCCGCCAGGTCCAAAACGACCATCCAAACCACCACACACCCGCTGACGCCAAGTTGATGCGCACCGCCAGACCGCTGTCAATGCCTAGCGCGCCGCGCGAGAGGAAAAGCGCCAGGTTCAACACCAGCAGCAACCCACCGCCAAGGTAGCCCATCGCCCAGCCAAAGGAAGACACCTGATCGCGATTTTGCTCGCTGGCGATGTCGGGCAGGTAGGCGTTGTAGAACACCACCGCTGCGCCAAAAGCCAGGTTCGCAATGATGAACAATACGCCGCCCAACCACCACAAGTCGCCCTGAACGAAGAACAGGAGCATCGTCGCCAACGCGCCGATTGTGGCGAAGAGCTGCAATAGGCGCTTGCGGCGGTGCGAATAATCTGCAATCGCACCGAGGATGGGCAAGAAGCCCGCTTGAAACACCACCGAGAAGGCGATGCAAAACGGCAGGAAAGAATCAGGCGCAATGGGCAAGCCCAAGAAGCGCGCCAAGCCGTCGGGCGACCCGCGCGCCGCTGCTGCCGCGAGCGAGGAGAGATACGGACCCAAAAAGACCGTGCCGACAGTGGTGCTGAAGGCGCTGTTCGCCCAGTCATACATCGCCCAGCCGAGAATCTCGCGGCGGTTGTCCGCCGTTACTGGCTCAATTGCCGCAGAAGAAATCGCTGCCATGATGGCGCTCCCGATGGATGAAAGTGTATGAAACCTGTACTGTGCCTCTATTAAGCCGAGGGGCAATTGTGCGCGCAGCGCGGCGTCGGCGGCTCACTCAGCCGTGCATGAACCTGCTCATCTCACACAGGTGGTATGCAGCCCGCGCGCTTTGCAGAGAAGGATTACACTACATTTTGTTAAACTCTGATACAATCAGAACAAGTGTTCTAAATTACGTGACGCACACGGAGGTCTGAAAGCCACAATGTCAACCGCGACAGACGGTAAGAAGAAAGCGCTGGACATCGCGCTGGCGGCAATCTTAAAAGCACACGGCGAGGGCGCCGTGATGCGGCTCGGCGAGGCGAAACACATGCAGGTGGAGGTGATCCCCACCGGCAGCCTGGCGCTGGACATCGCCCTGGGCGTGGGCGGCATTCCGCGCGGGCGCATCACCGAAATCTACGGGCCGGAGTCGTCTGGCAAGACGACCATCTGCCAGCACATCGTCGCTCAAGCGCAGAAGGCGGGCGGGACCGCCGCCTACATTGACATGGAGCACGCGCTCGACCCATCCTACGCGGCACGGTGCGGCGTCAATGTGGAAGACCTCCTGATCGCCCAGCCTGACACTGGCGAGCAAGCCTTCGACATCGCCGAGCAGCTCATCCGCTCCAACGCGGTGGACGTGGTGGTCATTGACTCTGTGGCGGCGCTTGTCCCAAAAGCGGAGATCGAGGGCGAGATCGGCGACCTTCAGCCTGGCATCCAGGCACGCCTGATGAGCAAAGCGCTGCGACGGCTGGCTGGCGTGATCAAGCAAACTAACACCGCCGTGATCTTCACTAATCAGTTGCGCCAGAAGATCGGCGTGATGTTCGGCAATCCAGAAACGACCACCGGCGGCATGGCGCTCAAGTTTTACGCCTCAGTGCGGCTGGATGTGCGCCGCGTCAACGCAATTAAGGCCGGCGGCGAGGTGACCGGCAACCTCACTCGCGTGCGGGTCACAAAGAACAAGGTGGCGCCTCCCTTCCGGGAGTGCCAGTTCGAGATCACCTACAACGAAGGCATCAGCGTGTGGGGCGATCTGCTCGACGTAGCGACCAGCATGGGGCTTATCGAGAAGCGCGGCACTTTCTTCCTGTTCGAGGGCAATCGCATCGGGCAAGGGCGCGAAAACGCCAAGAATTTCCTGCGCGATCATCCCGAAGTGGCGCAGCGCGTCGAAAAGCAGGTGCGCGAGTCCATCGCTGCTGGACAAGCAGCACGCTACGCCACGCTGACCACTCCGCAGGCTGGCGAGGACGACGGCGAAGAACCAGTGCTGGATGAGTGACGCTAACGGTGAGCTGCTCGTTCGCCCCGCCACCAGCGAAGCAGCCGCGCTGCTGATCCTGCTACACGGCTACGGCAGCAACGAGCACGACCTCTTCAGCCTCTCGCCGTTCTTCGACGAGCGGCTGCATATTGTCAGCCTGCGCGCGCCGATCATGCTCGCTCCGCACAGCTACGCCTGGTTTGACCTGGAGTTCGCCCCCAGCGGCATTCAGTACGCCGAAGGTCAGGTGGCGGAGAGCTTGCGCCACACTGCACAACGCATCGAGCGGACGATCCAACAGCAGCGCATCGCGCACGGGCAAGCGCTGCTGCTCGGATTCAGCCAAGGGGCGATGATGTGCGCGGCGCTGATCGCGCGACACCCGTCCTGGTTCGGTGGAGCAGTGCTGCTGAGCGGCGCGCCAGTGCCCTTCTCGCTGCTGACGCAAGCAACAGAAGAAGCGCATCGCGCCGATGCATCCATTCATCGCCCTCCAGTGTTCATCGCACACGGCGTCTACGACGCTGTGCTGCCTGTGGTGCGCGGGCGCCAGCTGCGCCAACAAATGGAACAACTCGGCTCGCCGGTCACTTACCGCGAGTACGCGCTCGCTCACGAGATCAGCGAGGAGCTGTTGGTGGATGTGGATGAGTGGTTGACGGCGCGCGTAGATCAGCTCGCCGCACACACGCGCGCGCCATGAGCACGACCGCGCCCAACTCTTCTGACCGCATGCCCATCATCTCCGCGCATGAGTTGGCGGAGTATGGCTTTTGCGCCCGCGCCTGGTGGCTCAAGCGGGTGGTAGGTGCGCCTTCGGCAAATGCGGCTGAGTTGGAGCGCGGCGCCGCGACACATCGCGCCTTTGGGCGACAGCGCCTGGCAGCGCGAGTGCTCCAGTGGCTGGGGGCAGCGCTGCTGATAGGCGGGCTGATCTTGCTCATCGCTTACGCCCTATGAGGCTGCAGCTCACCTGGCGAGTCTATCGCGTCAACCTGCTTCGCGCGGGGTTGATCGCCGCGCTGATACTTGCGCTGACACATGCTGTCGGTCATGCGCGCGCGCCAGCGCAAACTGCCTCGCGGCGCACGATGGTGGCGCTGGTGTTCGGACAATCGAACGCAGCAAATTGGGGCGAAACGCGCCACACTGCGCACTGGCGCGTGCGTGCGTTCTTTCGCGGCAGGTGGTCTGCTACGCGCGATCCTTTGCCAGGCGCAGACGGCGAGGGCGGCAGCGTGTGGACGCGATTGGGCGATCTGCTGATCGCCAGCAAGCGCTACGACCGCGTGGTGCTCGTGCCAGCCGCTATTGGCGCAACCGACATCGCACAGTGGGCGCCAGGAGGACGCCTCCACGAAGACCTGCTGCGGAACGTCCGTGAGGCACAGCGAGCTGGCTTGCGTTTCACCCACCTGCTATGGCATCAAGGTGAAAGCGATGCTGTGCTGGGCACGTCTGCAGAGGAATATCGGCAGCATTTCTTGAGCATGATTGAGTCGCTCCGCGCGCAGGGCGCACGCGCGCCGGTGTTCGTGGCAATCGCCACCCGCTGCGGGCAATACCCGCCCAATGAGACCATCCGCCGCGCGCAGATCGGGCTGGTTAACCCATCTTTGGGCATCTTCGCAGGACCAGACACAGACCAGCTCGACGAGTCCTATCGGCACGACGGCTGTCACTTCTCCGACGCGGGCTTGCGAGCGCACGCGCAGTTGTGGTTTGAGGTGCTCGCAAGCCACACGGATGGCACGCCACGCTGAGCGCCGCACAGTTCACGGCGCTTTGGCGATGGGGGGCTTGCGATGATGCACCACCGCATCGGTGGTGATCACAGTCACCGCCAAGCTCACCGCCGTGCGCAACGCCTGCACCAACGCGCCTGCTGGGTCAACGATGCCCACTTCACGCATTGCCACGATCTCGCCGTTGCGCGCGTCCACGCCCCAAGCGATGTTCGGCTGCCGACGCGCGCGCTCCTTCACTTGCGCCAGCAAGGCGGGGGCATCCAGCCCTGCGTTCTCGCACAACACCGCCATTGGGGCTTCCAGTGCCTGCGTCAGGCAGCGCTTGCCCCAACCCACGTCTCCCTCAGCAGGGCTAACGCGCTGCGCGGCTTGGAGCAACGCCGCCCCACCGCCAGCCGCCGTGCCATGGCGCAACGTGAGCTGCAAAGCGCGAGTGAGACGGTCGGCATGATCATGGCGTGAGTCTTGGGCGCGCATGGTCGGCGCGCCGACGCGCAACATGCCAATGCTGCCGCGGAGCTGACCGATGCGCTGGCGAAGATGATCGATCTCGCGCAGGTCATCCACCCGCTCCAGGCGGCGCTGCAGCCCCTCGATGATCGCCTTCAGCCGCAACGGGTCACGGCGACCTGCGATGATGCCGAACTGCTTGCTGTTCGCCCAAAGGCGGCGCGCTTCACCCACATCCTCTGGTTGCAGCGCGTTCACGAAGAACATGCGGTCACCGAACAACACCCGTGCGCCAGTGAGCGCGGCGATGTCGTGTAGTGCGATGTGGCGCTGGGTAGTGCCGCCAGGCGCTTTGAGGGGCAAGGGGATGAACGCGCCGCGCACCTTCGCCTGCAGCAAGACGCTCTTCACGCTGTCAATGATGTCGCTGGCGACCAGCGCCGCGCTGGAGTAGCCCATCGCGCTGAGCTTTTGCAGCAGCAGCGCAGTCATGTCTGGCTCATCCAGGATGTCGTTCATCACCACGACGGCGGCGTTCTCCAGGCGCGCGACGGAACGCGCGGCATCGGTGGCGAAGGCGCTATCCAGCCAAGGCGAGTCCCAGATTGCGCCCTCTATGACCTCGTAGTCCACCGCGTTGCGGTTGTGGTTTACCACGTGGATATAAGCCTCCTCGCCCAGCACGGTGAGCAGTTCGGCGATGGCATCGCCGAGCGGCTGGTCGGCGCTGAGCGTGCGCCCAACCTGGCGCAGCGCGTCGCGGCGCGTCCGCCCGCGCGGGATCGGCTGGGCGTGCTCCATCAGCGCCTCGCAGACCTCGTTCGCAGCCTGCTCGATGCCGCGGCGCAGCATGGCTGGATGCGCGCCAGCCGCAACGGCTGCTTGCGCGCGATCTACCAGCGCCTGGATCAACACGGCGGTCGTCGCGGCGAAGTCGCCGCACAGCTCATGCATCCGCCATAATGCATGACGGGTCATCATTGCGCCGACATCACGGGTGGCGCCAGACACTTCAATCACGCGCCTTGCGATGGCAGCGGCGTCGTCCAGCAGTTCTGGCGTGCGCGTGCGCGGTGTTTGTTCGATACCCACCAGCCGTGGCAACGGACCGAGCGTGGGGCGCACAGCGTGCACAATCCAGCGCACGCCCTCGGCAAGTTGAGGTTGAAAAACGACACTGGGGCGCCTCACAATAGATGCTATGTGGGAGCGGGACATGCGAACGACATCATACCCTGCGCAAAGGGCGTAGAATCGGGCGTATCAGCGCAAACAGCATGAGAAACGCTTTGCAGCGCATGGCAAGACCATTGTTGCACCGCGATCAGCCCTACCTGTGGCTCATTCCAGGGCTGCGGGTGAAGCGGTGGTTCTTGCTCATGATTTTTGGCGTCGTGCTCATTGGGTTGGGGCTGGGCTACGTGCTGGTGGAGATTTACCGCGAGACCCCGCTGCCGGCGATTTTTTACTATCTCACGCTCCAGTTCCTCTCACGCCCGCTACGGGCAGTGTTGGTTGGGGGTATCGGTGGCGTAGCGTTCTTGTACGGCTGGTATCGGTTAAACACGACGCTGGTGCAAACCGCTCGTGGCAACGACACACAGCCGCTGGTGCGCAAGCTGGTGCAACAACACATCATCTCGCAAGGTCCGCGCATTGTGGCAATTGGTGGAGGTCACGGGCTAGCTGCCTTGCTGCGCGGGCTGAAACGCTACACCGCCAACATCACCGCCGTAGTCACGGTGGCGGATGACGGCGGCAGCTCTGGACGATTGCGCCGTGAACTGGGCATGTTGCCACCTGGGGACTTTCGGATGTGCATCGCCGCGTTGGCAGATGATGAATCGCTCGTCACGCAATTGATGCAATACCGCTTCGGCGCGGGGAGCGGGCTGAGCGGGCATTCCTTCGGCAACCTGTTCATCGCAGCCATGGCGGACCTGACCGGCAGCTTCGAGCGCGCCATCCTGGAGTCCAGCCGCGTGGTGGCGAGCCAGGGGCGCATTGTCCCCAGCACGTTGAGCGATGTGGTGCTCTGCGCGGAGTATCGCGCCGAACTGGCGCCTGCCACAACCGCAAACGGGCACGCCCCCGCCAGCGCGCGCGGCGAGTCCTCCATCGGCAAGGCAGGTCGCCCGATCGAGCGGGTGTGGCTGGAGCCCGATCAGCCGCCCGCGTACCCAGAGGCGATCAAAGCAATCCTGGAAGCCGATCTGGTGGTGATTGGTCCGGGCAGCCTGTTCACCAGCATCATGCCCAACCTGCTTGTGCCTGGCATCGTGGAAGCGCTGAAGCAAACTTCCGCGCCATGCGTGTACATCTGCAACGTGGCAACTGAGCACGGCGAGACCGATCACTTCACCATGACCGATCACGTGCGCGCGCTGGAGCGCCACATCGGTTCAGGTGTGATTGATGTGGTGCTCGCCCACCGACCCTCTCGCCCAGTCTCCTTGCCCGAAGGCGTCGCACCTGTTGTTCCCGAAGCGCAGGTGCCTGGCAGCGTCGTGCGCGTGGTGCAGGCGGACATCGCCGATCCCGAGGAACCCTGGCGGCATCACTCCGAGCGGCTGGCGCTGGAGATCATGCGCCTTGCAGAGATGCTCTCGCCGCGAGCCGACGCCGAAGCAAACGGCGACACACAGTCGTGCACTTATTGTTGATCTCACACTACAATTGACTTTGGCGATGATTGGTTGAGCGCCCACTCCTCGCTCAACAACACGCTGAACAAACCATCTGAATCGCAAAGGAGCAAACTGCAGTCATGGCAACGATCAGAATCGGCATCAACGGCTTCGGCCGCATCGGGCGACAGGTGCTGAAGGCAATGCTGGAACGCCACCCCAACACTCTGGAGGTGGTCGCAATCAATGACCTGATGGACGCTCACACCAACGCCCACCTGTTCAAATACGACTCCAACTATGGTCGGTTTGATGGCGAGGTTACGGTGGATGGCAACGACCTGGTGGTGAACGGCAGCAAACTGCGCGTGTTCGCAGAGAAAGACCCCTCCGCAATCCCCTGGAGCAGCGTCGGGGTGGACATCGTGGTGGAGTCCACCGGGCTGTTCACCGACGCCGACAAGGCGCGCGCGCATCTGAACGGCGGCGCAAAGAAGGTGATCATCAGCGCGCCCGCCAAGAAGGAAGACATCACCATCGTGATGGGCGTGAACCACACGAAGTACGACCCTGCCAAGCATCACGTGGTCTCCAACGCTTCCTGCACCACGAACGGTTTGGCACCTGTGGCGAAGGTGTTGTTCGACAAGTTCGGCATCGAGAAAGGCATCCTCACCACTGTGCACTCGTACACCAACTCGCAAAAGCTGCTCGACCTGGCAGCCAAGGACCTGCGCGACGCGCGCGCTGCTGCGATGAACATCGTGCCCAGTGAAACCGGCGCTGCGCGCGCGGTGGGGCTGGTGATCCCTGAGCTGCAAGGGCGCTTCAGCGGCATCTCGTTCCGCGTGCCCACGTCCACCGTGTCCATTGTGGACTTTACCGTGCTGCTCAGCCGCGACGTGACGAAGGAGGAGATCAACGCAGCAATGCGGGAATACGCTGAAGGTCCGATGAAGGGCATCTTGGGCTATACGGAAGAGCCGCTCGTCTCCAGCGACCTGAAGGGCGACAGCCGATCATCCATCTTCAGTGCCATAGACACGCTCGTGATCGGCGGCAACCTGGCAAAGGTGCTCTCGTGGTACGACAACGAGTGGGGTTATGCCTGTCGCGTGGCGGACCTCGCCGCCTATATGGGCAGCATGATGTGATCTCCTCCGCGCGCTTTCTTGCGGCTCGGCGGTGCGCTGCCGAGCCGCAATTGCTTTTCGCTGGCGGCATAGGGTCAAGGCGACGCTACGCGCACAACACCGAGAGGGAACACGTCGTTCGGCGTGCCTGTGTGGAAACGCACACCTTGCGCGTCGTAGAAGCCAGTCACCAGATGCACCTCGCCGCGCACGTCAGGCGGCAGCGTCAGCACGAAGCTCTCTCGCGCGCACTCGCCGTTTTGCCAGAAGTCGGTGGGATATTCGCCGCGGTTGGGTTCGTGGTCATCCTGGGCGATCAATGTGCCGCGCGCGTCGAGGGCATGCACGAAGGCGATCCCGCGCTTCCCGTTGGGGCGGATCATCTCGTAAGTGAGCGCGGCTGTGATCGGCTGGCCGGGTTGCACCGACGGCGAGTAGCTCACCTCGCGCAGCCAGATGCCGTCGAAGTCGGCTAGCGGCGGCTGCCAGAACACGCCCATCGTGGCGAGCGCGCCGATGCGGAAGCGCCCCACGATGGGTTGCACAGCTCGACCAGCGCCGTCGGTCGCAGCCAGCTCACGGGTAATGCGCACCACGCGCGTCTCGTCATCCCAGTCGAACTCAAACACCGACAAGCGCAGGCGCGCCAGCGTGGGCAGCGTCATGCACGGCTTCTCCAGCAAGATGTCGTAGCGATCTTCAAAAGCCTCGCCCGGTTGCCAGTTGTCCGCCGGGTAGTTGCCAAGATTGGGGTACACCTGAATGCTGCCCAGCACTTCCTGGTTGCGCCCGATCACGCTGACGGCGAAGCCCGTGCGCAGCGGAGCGGGGCGCAACGCGCGCCACACCACTCGCACCCGCGCGTAGGGGCGCATCCCCTCCCGATCGGGCAGCAGCGCGTCCTCCAGGCGCACGTCCATCACTTGCACGCGATCCTCGAACATGAGCAGCGCGGGAGCATCTGGCGGCAGCGCAACTTTTACTGGCGTGTAGCGCGGCAGCACAAACGCTGGCATCACCACCACTGCCCATGCAGCCATCGGTGCCAGCAACACCAGCGCGGCGCGCGGACGACGCAGCCAGGCGGACCAGCCCACCCCCAGCAATCCTGCGTAGCCCGCCAGCGCGGGCATCAGGTAGCGGCCAGGCATGAGCGCTGGCTCTTGAAAGTAAATCGCGCGATACAAGGGCAGCGCCATCATCGCTCCGCCGAGCAGCGCCCACAATAGCACCGCGCGACGTTGATCATCAGAAGCGCGACGCCAGACCACCCACACCCCCACCAGCCCTGCCAGCGTGAGCGCGCCAAACGCCCAGTAGGCTGGCTCTGGCATCCCCACGTTGCCCCAGCCGAACTTGCCCCAAAAGGTGCGAAAGGTGTTCAGAAACAGTTGCGGCAACCAGGCATCGCGCAGCGACACCCACACGCCCTCCGCGATCACATCGGTCGGTTGCTGGAGCAGCGGGTTGCCAGGGTCACGGTCGAGGATGAGTCGCCCATAGCGCAGCCAGTTATAGGCGAACAAAGGCGCGGCAGCCAGCGCGGCTGCGCCTATCATCAGCGCGAGACGCCGTGCCGCCACCGCCAGCGACCATCTGCGCCAGCGTGCAATCAGCGCGATTGCAACCGCACTGAACGCCACCAGCGCAATCGCGCTGTTCTTGGAGAGCAACCCTAGCCCCGCCGCAGCACCCAGCGCTGCCGTCCAACGATCTCCGCGTCGCTCATCGGCAAGGGCGCGCGCAGCACACCAGGCGACCAACGCGCCGGCAAAGCTCACCATTGCGTCGTTGTTCACCATGGCGCCCATGAAGAGGAACTGTGGGTTGAAGGCAGCGATGCCAGTGCCCGCCAGCGCAGCAACTGCGCCACGTCCAAAGGTGATGTTGAGTGTGAGCGCGATCAGCACCACTGCGCCTGTGGTGAGCAACGCCGAGACGACGCGCGCCATGTGCAGCCCCAACAGCGCCCCGCGCCATGGGAACGACTCTTCAGGTTGACGCAGCACAATGCGCACACCGCGGCGATTTGTGCCATCTAGCGCGAAGCCGTTGAGCTGAGGTTGTGGTTCGTCGCGGCGATCCACCCAACTCGTCAGCCCAGCGGCAAGCAAGTAATACAGAGGTGGTTGATGCGACTGGTCGAACAGCGCTTTCTGCTCGCGGTAAGCGTCGGGCAGCGCCAGGTGACGCGCGACGTGATGCACGTAAGCGTAGTGTCCTGTCTCATCGTGCGCCTCCCACGCAGGGTTCAGCGCTCCGTAGGTCAGCGCCAGGAGCAGATGCAGAAGCACAATGATCGCTTGAGCGCGGGTGAGATTGACCACACGCATGTGCGGGATCGCGATTATCGCATTCGCGCAGGGCGATAATTGTGCTCGGCTATGTCACCGCACCGCCGCCTCGCCGTGTTGACACTGCTGCTCGGCTTCGCGTTCCTTGTGCGCTTTGTCAACCTGGATGCCCAAAGCTTCTGGTACGACGAAGGGTACGCTGTCATGTTGGGTCGGACGAGCGCGATCCACATCGCCCAGCACACCGCGCGCTACGACTTAAACACGCCGCTGCATGGCATCGCCCTGCGCTACTGGTTGCTCCTGACGGGGGAGAGCGAGTTCACGGCGCGGGCGCTCTCCGCATTCGCCAGCCTGCTCACCGCCGCGCTGGTGATGCGGATGGCAGGTCGCGGCAATGTCATTGCGGGCACGCTGATCGCGCTGGCGCCCGTGGAGCTGTGGCTGGCGCGCGATGCGCGCATGTATGCTTTACTCGCAACAGGTTGCGTTGCGTCCACGGCTATCTTTCTGCTTGCGTCGCGGCGGGCGTTGCAACACATCGGGAGTTGGCTGGCGTGGTCGGCGACGGCGCTGGGCGCATTTGCCACTCACGTGCTCGCAGCCGGCGCGGTAGGCGCGCAAGCAGCGTTGTTAATCTGGCAGGCACAACGCAACCCGAAACTGCGCCCCGCAGCGCTCATCGCCTTGGTAACAGTGGGGACGATTGGAGCTTTGGGCACATGGCTGCTGTTCGGCATTCAGACGTATGGGGTGAGTTACCGAGACTTACCCAACCCACTCGGTTTGTTGATGCAGGCGCTTGCTGCACAAGTGCTGCCCCGCCTACAGCCAGACGTGCTGCTTGTGCCCGCGGCGCTCGGGGTGGGCGGAATGGGAGTGCTGTGCGGGTTAGCGCTGCGGCGACAATCCAACGGCTTGCAGTTGCTGTTCGTTTGGCTCATCGGTGTGCTGAGCGTGGTGGCAGTCGGCGCCTTCAGCGGCAAGTTCGCCAGCCGTTACCCGACGCTGGTGGCGCCGCTGTTTGTGGCGATGCTCGGCATGGCGCTGGCGCGGGTCCCTGCCGGCGGCGTGGTGGCTGGCGCGCTCACCTTGCTGGCTGGCTTCGGGGCGTGGCAATTGCACACCCACCCTCTTTACGCAAATGAGGACTTCCGCGGCGCAGTGCGCTATCTGCGCGATCACCTCGCCCCAGATGAGCGCGTGGTGCTGGTCTCGGGACACTTCGCGCCGGTCTTCGCTTACTACTGGGGCGATCCCGCTGATGCGCGTTGGCTGGCGCTGCCCGATGATCCTGTGTTGAACATTCGCAACACGCTCACCTACTCCGAAGCGATGCCCGCGCTCAATCGCGCATTGAGCGGCACGGGCGGCGCCTGGCTGCTGCAATGGCAAGAGGACATCATTGACCCCACAGGGCTGGCAGCGGCTGCCCTGCGCCGCCAGGCACAAGCGCTCGGTCCGCGACCAGACACACCTTCCTTTCACGGCTTGCGCCTCGCACACTACCGCTTCTTTCAGCCGTATCGCCCTGTGCCGGAGCCGCTCCCTGTTTTAGTTGGCGAAGTCATCCACAATCGAGCCGAGGTTGGGTTGAGCGGTTTGGGCTGCTATCAACCCCACGCAGCAGTAGCTGGCGGCTTGCTGGAGGTGTGGTGCTTCTGGCAAATTCAGCCGTTTGTGATGTTGCCCGGCGAGACACAGGTGTCGCTGCGATTGCTCGATGCCACTGGGGCGCAGGTGGTGCAATCCGATCAGGCGATTGCGCCGCGCGGTTTGCCAGGGGTCTTTTACGAGAAGCCGATCTGGGGCGTGTACTTCTTTCCACTGCCAGCCGAGCTGCCGGCAGGCGAGTACGTGCTGCAAGTGATCCCGTATAACGCGCGGCAGGGCGAGATCGCGCCACAAATCCGGATGCGCGTGATGATTGCACGCTAGCGCGTCTCGTGAAGCACGGCCTGGATGGTGCGCGTGGCGTCCTCCACCGAAGTGGAAAGCCCCCACATCGCCCGCCAGCGCCCTTCCGCATCGAGCAGATAGGTGTAGGCGGTGTGATCTACCGTGTAAAGGTCGGGGTTTGCAGATTGGGCTTTGTTCGCGCGGAACTTGGCGCCGTACTCCAGCGCCACCTCGCGCACCGTGCGCTCATCACCCGTGAGCCCGTGGAAATCCGCGTCGAAGACTTTCACGTAGCGTCGCAACACTTCTGGCGTATCACGCGCGCCGTCCACGCTGATGAACACGAACGCCACGCGCTCAGCCTCGTCGCCAAGCGCAGCCTTCACCCGGCGCATGTCGCTCAGGCTAAGCGGGCACACATCTGGGCAGTGCGTGTAGCCAAAGAACAAGACAACCAACCTGCCGCGGAAGTCGCTGAGGCGTGTGGGTGCGCCATCGTGATTGGTGAGGGTGAAATCAGGCATTGGGCGCGGAGGGTTGACCCACATGACCGCTGGCATGGCGCCGACGCTAGCGCGGTTGCTCTCGCCCAATGCATACCCTGCCACAGCCGCAAATAATCCCCCAGCCAACACCAGCGCAGCGACATTCCAGCGCAATCCGCGCGCAACCATGATCCCCAGCGCGATCAACACTGCTATCCCCCCGATAGCAAACAACACTGGCGCCACCATCGCATCACTGAGCGGCAAACCACACAGCATGTCCCAGATCGCCTCTGGCACCTCCGCCAGCAGGCGCGCGTCCTGCAGAGACGTGGCGCCGAAGAACAGCATCACAATGCCGAAGCCCGCCAAGACGGCGGACACCATCAAGACGAGAAAAGCGGACGAGGATAGGGAATCGCGCGAGTGGCTCAGCCGTGTGTCCATATTTCGGGTGCTCCTTCCGTGTCGGCAGGGATCGCGTGATCCCTGCCGACACAGCCAGCGCACAAAACGCCTACTGCATGGGCGCGTTGCTCACTGGCACGTAGCGCAAGATGTTCCACTCGAAGGTGAGCGTCTCCGCAAAGACAGGGCCGTAAGCCATGAGCAGCAGCAGACCCAGGATGCCCAGCCAGATGCCCCAGCGCTCGAACCAGAGCGGCGAGCGCGTGTCGCCGCTGCGCGTGGTGATGGGGATTTCGCCCTCTTCCACTGGCTTGCGCGAGAAGAACAGCGTGCCGAAGATGTTGACGTAGAGCAGGATTGAGCTAATCAGCAAGATCACGCCGGAGATGGCGGTTACGTCCAGCCAGAACTTGGCAGTCTCGCTCAGGTAGGGAGCAGCGGAGGTGACCGCGCGGCGCGGGGCGCCCGCCAGCCCAGCCTCACCCATGGCAAAGCCGAACAGCGTCATACCAACAAACCACGTGATGCCCTGCCAGAGCGCTATCTTCTTGCTGAACAACTGGCGTCCGCGAATGGCTGGCAACATCCAGTACGCGATGCTGAGGTAAGTCAGCGTCACCGCGCCGCCGAGCGTCTGATGGAAGTGCGCGGGCACCCACGAGGTGTTGTGGATGGTGGCGTTCAACTGCGAAGAGGCGTTGATCAAGCCGCTGAATCCCCCCGCGACAAACATCAACATGCCGAAGAGCTGCAGTGCGACCACTGGATCGCCCCAACGCTGCTTCCATATCCAACCAAGCAAGCCTTTGCCGCCGTTATTGCGACCTGCATTCTCCAACGCTGCGCCGACGTTAAACGCCGTCATGAAGCTCGGCACGCTCACAATCAGCGTGAGCAGCGTGTGGACGCCCTTAGAGGAGGCGCTCACGCCGGGGTCGCTGAACTGATGGTGCAGCCCCACTGGCACAGAGAACATCAAGAACATCAAGAAAGCCACGCGCGCCAGCGGTTCGCTGAAGAGCTTGCCGCCCGCCTGCTTGGGCAGCATGGTGTACCAGCTCACATACGCGGGCAGCAGCCAGAAATAGACCAGCGGATGCCCGAAGAACCAGAACAACGTGCGCGCGAGCTGTGGCTCAACCGTCTGCAAGATGCCCAGCGACGCGGGGATCAGCATCAACACCAGCTCGATAGCCACGCCTACCGTCGCCACATCCCACATGATCAGGTTCACGATGAGGATGAACACCGCCAGTGGCACGCGCTGACCGGGGTTCTCGCGCCGCCAGTCACGATAGGTGAAGAAGACAATCGCGGAAGCGATCCACGACCCCAGCGCCAGCAGCACCAAGCCGAGGTAGAAGAACACTGGCGCGATCATCGGGGGGTAGAAGGTGTATAGCACCGCTGAGCGCTGCGGCTCTGTGAGCAGCGTGACCAGCATCATCACCAGCCCCACCGCCATCGAGACATACGCCACCCACGCCAACCTGCCGAAGCGCAGGGTGCGCTGCAAGCTGCGCTCCACCACGAAGTAAGTGAAACCGACGATAAAAAACGTGGTGAAGAACAGCGCGTTCATCACCCCATGCGCTGTGACCGCCTGGTAGTAGTAGGTGAAGACCGGGATGGTGGGGAAGTAGTTGACAAAGGTGGGTGAGCGATGAAACGTCTGGAAGGGGCCCATGAAGATGCCGAACATCAAGGCGATCAACGCCGTGATGATGTGCGCGCCAGCCAGGGATCGCTCTCGCGCCACCATGGTGAGCGAGCGAGGGTTGGCGGGCGCTTGCTGAGGAAGACTGATCGTCGCCATAACGGGTTTAGCTCCTGGTTGCAATAAGTCCTATTCCACTCGGATAGTGGCATACATAATGCTATGGCCTGCGCCACAGTAGTGATTGCAGATGATGGCGTATTCGCCGGGGCGATTGAAGCGTGTGGTCACCTTGGCGATCTGCCCAGGCACTAGCTCCAGGTTGGCAGTGTGACCTTCAATCTGGAAGCCGTGCATCACGTCCTTGCTGGTCACATAAAACGTGACTTCAGCACCAAGTGGGAAGCGCAACGTGGGCGGATTACCCAGGTCAGGCCCGGCTTCAAATGCCCACGACTTGGCAACAATGTAAGCCTCGTAGCGATTGCCTGCCAACTGCCGCACACCCGGGTTGGCGAACTCTGTCTCTTCGAGGCGCTGTGGGTCAATGCGGTCCACTGGGCTGGGCAAGCGGATGCCGAAGAAGAGCAAAGCCACAATAGTGGCTGCTGTAAACGCGCCTAACATCGCGCCCACTGCGGTGAGCCAGTAGCGCTCGATCTTGTTGATTTCCATGTTGCACACTCCTTATCGTGAAAGGCTGGCACTATCCACCCGCTCCTCGTTCGATCACTGTGATGAACCACAGATAAGCCCAATAGAGCGCGTATCCGACGAGCATGACGAACAAAAACAACAAAATGCCGCGCGGTTGGAAACCGCTGTGCTCGCCGTCTGTTTCTTCTTGCGTCTTCACATGCTCAACATCCGGTCGTTCCATGTGCTGACATCTCCTGTTCAGATGTAGCCGTGCATCGGCTCATGTGCTGGAGTGTACGGATCGCTCTCTGCAAGCGAACCCAACCATTGGTCAAGCCCACACTAGCCACTTAGCCAGTCAGGCGTCACACGGCAGTTCTGCGCTGTTGAAGTTACAATCAGTGTGCGTTAGCGCAATGCGAGTTGTGACATCCAACCAGGAGGTAAACCAAGACCATGGATCGCTACACTGTTAGAGATTGGATGACCACCAACCCCGTGACTATCACACCGCAGACCTCCCTCGCCGATGCCCATCGGCTTATGAAGCAGAAGAAAGTACGACGCCTGCCGGTGATGGACAACGGTAAATTGGTAGGTATCGTCGCGCTCAGCGACGTGCTGGAGGCGGAGCCTTCGCAAGCCACCACGCTGAGCATTTACGAACTTAATTACCTGTTAGCGGAGCTGAAAGTGGAGAAGATCATGAAGAAGCCCGTGATCACCGTCACTCCTGACACATCCATTCGAGATGCTGCCAACTTGATGCTCACACACAAGATCGGCGGCTTGCCAGTTGTCGATGGGGATCAGCTAGTGGGCATCATCACCGAGTCGGACATCTTCAGGATGATCGTGCGCACCATGTAAACTCGCGCAGGTGCCTGGTCCAGGGCGCCTGCATCACTTACGGCGGAATAACCCAAACAGCCCACTGGCTGGGTCATCGGAGACCATCTCATACTGCTCCCGAAAGCGGGGGTCGTTGATCAGCAGGTCTTGACCCGTGTTGGCGGTGTGCAGCGTGCCATCCTCACCGATAAATTGCAGGCTCACCTGGACGAAGCGCGGCTGCTGAGCGAGCACGTAATCCACGTCCCACTTGCCAAAGCCATCGCCTCGCCCGAAGAAGCCGCGCGGGAACTGCGGCGGACGATGTGCAATGTGCGCATCGGTCAACCCGTTCAAGTCGAGTATTCGCTGCTCTAGTGGCAGCGCGTAAGCCAGCAAACCCGCCACGTCCACTGCGATCACATCTTCAGGAGCAGCACGCTCGCGCAAGTACGCCACCATCCGCTCGCCACCCACAAATGCCATGTCTTCCCCTCCTGCGCCAACGCCTTGCACAAAGCGCAGATCGAGCGTCTGGAAGAGCAACGCTCCCACTTGCACGCCCACCAACGTCATCAGCGCCAGCCGCTGGCGCGCGATGGGCAATAGCTCGACGAGAGCAGCCAACCCAGCGTGAATCATGACTGCCACCAGCGGCATCACGTGCGCCAGAAAGCGCTGCAACGGCATCCAGTCCCCGCCGCCGACCACCGTGAAAGCAGCATATCCACTCAGCGCGACACCGACAAACTGCAAGCGCACCGACAGCCCGCGCCACACCGCTGCCCCCAGCGCAATCACCACCCCCAGCGCCCCTCCCGTTAACAACAAGCTCTGCAGCACGTAATACGCCCCCTCCATCCACGCGCGTGGGTTGAGCAAGCCCATGGACTTGGCATACACCGTGTTTGGCAGGGGATAGCCGTAGTATGCCAGCCGCCAGGCATAGAACGCTACGACGATCACGCCCATCAGCGCCACCCCCAACCACTCCGTGCGCTGCAGCGACGGCGCGCCGCGCCACCACCGCCACAACCGAAAACCCACCGCCAACACGACAAACATCAGCCCCTCCGGGCGCGCCAACGCCAACAATCCCAGCAACGCACCCGCCAAGGGGTCTAATCGTGCCTCGTCGCTGCGCAGCAGCGCCCACGCGCTCGCCCCCAACAGCAGCGCAAACAAATGCGTCTCCAGACCTCCCATTGACCACGCCACAAACGCTGGTGACACCGCCACCATGCACGGCGAAACCATCCGCAAGGGCAACCCGCGCGCCAGCAGCCAGGTGATGCCTATGCACGCCACACCCAGCGCTGCGCCAAGCACTTTCGCCGCGACCACCAGGTCAAAGCCCAGCCAGCGCGCCAGGGCAAGCAGCATGATCCACAAAAAGTTGGAATATCCCTCCACCCGCTCCCCGATGTTGTAAACCAGACCGTTGCCGCTGACAAACTGCAAGACGTAGCGCATGCTGATGAAGGCGTCGTCCACCCAAAACCCGCGATACAGCCACGCCAGAAAGACGAACACGCCCCCAGCCGCAAACAATCCAATCATGCCCTGTGCTCGCCACATGATGGCATTAGTTTACAGGCTTCGGGCGGCGCAGTAGAACTTGTTGCCCTACCTGCCTGCAGGTGAGGGGATGAAAAACCTTGCTTTTCGGCTTCAAAATGGGTATGCTTCCCCCCATGCAATGGGATCGCGCATCGGAGGATGTCTACATCTTCACCAGCGACCGCTACGCTCAGGTAAACGCTGCTTTGATCCGTGCCGAACGCATTGGCGTTGTGATTGATACCTTGCTGTTCCCCTCGGAGACGCTGGAAATGGCTAAAATCGCGCGCCAGCATTGTCCCGACGGGGTGCGATTTGTCATTTACACCGGTCCAGAGGCGGATCACACATATGGGGCATTCCTCTTTCCCCGCGCCGAGATCATTGCGCACGAGCATTGCCTGAATGTTTTGACTAAGGAAGGCGCTGCAGCCCTTCAAAAAGCCAAAGAGAACAACCAGGAGTTTCTGCCAGTCCGCCTGCGCCTGCCCACGCTGACGTTCAAAAGCGGCAGCACTTTCCTCAGGCTGCCGGGCAAGACCATCGAGATCATCCACATGCCTGGGCACACCAGCGGCAACGTGTCCGTGTTGCTGCATGAGGAGCACACCTTCTTTGCAGGCGACGCAGTCATGCCCATCCCGACCATCGCGCGCGGCGATGTTGAAGCGTCTCGGAGTTCATTGGAGCGCATTTTGAGCTTGCCGCTGGAGTACATCGTTCAAGGTCACGGTGACCTCATCCTGCGTGGCGAGATACGGGACACGCTCAAGCGGCAGATCGCCTATCTCGATCATCTGCAAAACAAGGTGAGCAAGCTGGTCGAAAGCGGCGCCCCCCGCGAAGCCGCGGAGGAGATCACCGTCGAATCGTGTGGTTTGCCGCGGGTGTTGCTGGCTGGGCTTGCGCCTCAACTGCACCGCGCGAATGTGTTGGCGCTGTATGATCGGCTGGCGAGCCAACGCGCAGCAAGTCCCGCGAGAACGCGCCACGCCGCATCCGAGTCTCAGTCCGCGAGCGCCGCCCAAAGCGCAAAACGCGCAGCCAGCAAGCGCAGCACCAGCAAGGCGCGCACCCGCTCTGAGGTTGCAACAGGTGACAAGAAGACGAAGCTCAAGTCTGAGGCAACGAGCAAGAAGTCATCAGCAAGTAAGGTTAAGAGCAAAAAGAATTCCAAGTAGCTCATGAGTGTGCTGCAAGCGGCGCTCATCGCACTGCTATACGCGCTGGCTGTCTCTTCTTTGAACGCTGGGCTGGGCAGGTATGTGCTGGCTCAGCCGCTTATTGCAGGCACACTGGCAGGGGCGCTGCTAGGGGACCCGCTGCGCGGCGCACAACTGGGGGGCATCGCCAACCTGGCGGCGCTGGCGCTCACACCTTCACAACTGCGCATCTCCCCCGACCTGGCGCTGGTCGGATATGTGGGTGTGCCGCTCCTGTTGCTGGCGGGTGTGCGCGCAGATAGCCCTGCGCTGCCTGCATTGATGCTGGGCTTGTGGGTTTTGGGGATCGTGCTGAGCTTCGCGCGCCGCATGTTCAACACGCTGGCGTCTTACTGGGCAGATTACTTCGCGGATCAAGGAGACATCACCAACGTCGCGCTGGTGGGCATTGTGGTGCCACAAATCTGGACGGTGATCGTCTCTTTCATCACAGCGCTCTTTCTCCTGCTGCTCGATGCCGAGGCGCTGGTGACGTTGGCAAATGCGCTGCCAGCCTGGCTGCGCATTGCTATGCAGCTCGCGGGGCACCTGCTTGCTGCGCTAGGGATCGCGCTGGCACTGCGCGCGCTGTTGCAGGGCAGCAGCGTGGCGTATTTCCTGTTGGGATGGCTGCTGTCACCCCAGTTAGGTGTGCTGGCAGCGCTTGTGTTCGGCGCTAGCCTGGCGATGATTCACGCGTACCTGACGCGCCGCCGCGTGGACACCGCCAATCCCACACTGGCGCCAGATGTGTTGCCGTCTGAGATCGGCGCGGAATACGCCGCCGCGCGGCGGCTGGAGTTGCATCACCTACTGAAGTCTTCTCTGTTGTGGTTGTTCTTCCACAACAGCGGCGAGAACCTGGAGCGCGGTCAAAATCTGGGGTTTGCTATCGCATTCGCTCCCATCGCACACGCCCTATGCCAGACGCTGGAGGAGCGCATCGCGTTCCTCCGACGCACGCTCACGTTCTTCTCCACTGAGCAAACTCTGGGCGCCGCAGTTGTGGGGGCTGTCGCAGCGCTGGAGGAGCGCCGCGCGAACGGAGAACCCATCAGCGACGCAGAGCTAATCGGCGCGAAAAGCGGCTTGATGCTCGCCGCTCAAGCGCTGGGCACGGCGTTGATACGCAACGCGGCGCTGGCGCTGCTGATCGCGGTGGGCACGGCGCTGGCATCCGAAGGCTCGTTGTGGGGCGTGCTGCTGGCAGCGACGGCGCAATCGGTGATTGTGATCGGTGGGGTGTTTGTTGCCGTGTGGCTGGCGCATCGGCAGACAGCTCGCTCGTGCGAGTGGGCGCGGCAAAGCGGATGGATGCGACCAGCGCTGTTCGGCTTGATGCGAGTTGGGGCGTTCGCGTTGGGCGGCGTGCTCACACTCGTCGCACCGCTTCGGTTGCCACTGGAGGCTGGCATTCAACTGGGCGAGGCGTTCTGGTCGCCGCAGGCGCAGGTGCTCAGCGCGCTGCATCCTGGAGCATTGTCGTTGCTCTGGGTGTTGGGGCTGTGGTGGTTGATGCGCTACCAGCGCGCCTCCCCCATTATCTTGATGGGGCTGAGCGTGGCGATAGCGCTGGTCGGCGGCGCACTACTGAGCAACCTTTCCTCCTTCTGAGCCGCTCATCGGACGTGCGTGCGCGCCCCCCGTTGGGGCTTCCAGCACCAACGTGACAGGACCGTCGTTGATCAGCGAGACCTGCATCTCCGCGCCGAACACGCCCTCTTGCACAGCCAAGCCATGCTGACGCAACAGCGCGGCAAACTGCTTGATCAGCGGCGCAGCTTGCTCAGGGCGCGCTGCTGCCACAAAATCTGGACGGCGTCCCTTGCGCGCCTCACCGTACAGCGTGAATTGCGAGACCACCAGCACCTCTCCGCTCACCTCTCGCAACGACTTATCAAAGCCAGAACGACCATCATCCGAAGGGAAGATGCGCAGCGCAGCGATCTTCTTCGCCATCCACTCCGCGCGCTGAGGCGTGTCTTCGTGCGTGATCCCCACCAGCAACAACACGCCCCTGCCGATCGCCGCGACTTCGATGTGATTGACGCTCACGGAGGCGCGCAGCACACGCTGCAAGATGACACGCATATTGCAGACGATGGTAGCACGGCGCATCAAGACCGCGCAGCGAGGAAGTCCTCCAATTGCGTCCGCGAAGGGGCGCCCGCCTGCGCGCCTGGCTGCGTTGCCTTCAGCGCCGCCGCTGCCGATGCAATGCGCACGCGCGACTCCATCGGCTCGCCCCAAGCCAGCGCGGCGCAATATGCGCCATGAAATACATCCCCGCAGCCGGTGGTGTCCAACACTGGCACTACGAACGCGGGGAAGTGCTGCACATCCACGCCATTCGTGGTGAACACGCATCCCTCCGCGCCGAGCGTGATCACGACCGCGGCGCGCGACGCGTTCCACAACGCCCGCGCCGCAGCCTTCGGTTCGGGCGCACCCGTGAAGGCAGAGGCAAACTCCCAGCTGGTGACCACATGCTCCACCACCTCCAGCAAACGCTCCACGCCTGGCAAAAACCGTTCTACATCGCTCACCACCGCAACGCCCGCAGCGCGCGCGATTTGCGCAGCGCGCAACATGCCCTCCACGCCGAGATGATCCACCAACAACACCCGTGCCGACTCGATCACCGACGAGGGCGGCCAGTCAGGATGCGCACCAAACAACGGTGGGTGCTCGGCGAAGATGTTGCGCGTCGGTGGCTGTGCCCCAACGATGATGGTGGAGCGAATCGGTCCTGCTTGCGGGTCGCGCCTGACCCAGGCGAGGTCAACACCCTCGCGCTGCAACGCCTGAGCGACAAAACGCGAGTCGTCATCCTCGCCGAGCAGCCCCGCATAGGCGCAACGGGCGCCCAGTCGGGCAGCCGCCACTAGCGCTGTGGCAGTCAGACCTCCACACTGGCGTTCGCTGCGCAGCACCGCCGTCTTGGTGTCTGGCGGTGGATACGCCTGCACGTACAACAGGTGGTCGAGCGCCACCGCGCCCAGACCCAACACATCCCAGGTGGTCACGACTCGGCGCGTTCAAACGCATACGCGCCGCGCATTTCAGCGGCGCGGATGTCAATCAGCTCGCGGATGCCGCGCAAGCTATCGCGCAGCAGGTTGACCCGCCGCGAATGTCGGTAGTCCCACTCCACTGGCACTTCTTTCACGCGATAGCCCAACCGCTGCGCCACAAACAGCACTTCCACATCGAACCCTGCAGTGACTGTTGCACCATGCACCTCGCTCTGGCGCGCGAAGTCATACAGGTAAAGGTGGTCCAGGATTGGAGTGATGACCTCTCGGCGAAAAGCTTTGAAACCGCACTGGGTATCAGTGATGTTTCTGAAGCCGAGCAGCCAGTTGCGCAGCAGAATTTGCCCGCGCGACATGGCGCGCCGCCACAGCGGTGCATTGCGGCGATACGTGCCCCGCGATCCGATCACCACGTCATACCCTTGTTCAAACCAGGGCAGCAGGCGGGCAGTCTCGCAGATGGGTGTGGCTTGGTCCATGTCGGTGAACAACGCGATCTCTCCTAGCGCAGCGCGTAAGCCGGTCGCCACGGTGAACGCCTTGCCCCGATGAGGGTTGCGAATCACGCGAAAGGTGGGGTGTGCGCGCGCGAAATCTTGTGCGCGCTCGGCAGTGTCATCTTCGCTGCCATCGTCCACCACGATCACTTCGTGGGTGTAGCCTTGCTGCGCGAGGTAGTCAGCCACTGATTGCAGCGCGCCAGCGGCGATGTTGCTCGACTCGTTGTACGCAGGTATGACAACCGAGAGAAACAGCGACATGTGGGGAGATGAAGACTGTCTCAGGCGCGCTCCAGGCGGGCGAAGCGGCGCTTGCCCACTTGCAGCACGTGTGGCGGGTTGAGCGCCTCGTTGGGGTCGCGCACTGTGCGCCCGTCCAGATACACCCCCCCTCCTGCGATCAGCCGTTTGGCATCGCTCCTGGAAGCTGCGAAGTTGAGCGCGAGCATTGCATCTACGATGGTGATGGACGGGGACGTGACGCGCAAGACGGGCATATCCTCTGGCAAGCCGCGCTTCTGGAAGACCGTCACGAAGTCCGCCTCCGCTTTATGGGCTGCGTCGTCACCATGAAAGATGGAGACGATCTCGCGCGCCAGCTCCATCTTGATGTCGCGGGGGTTCACACCTTTGGCAAGACGACGCTTGACATCGGCGATATGAGCGGGCGTGTAGCGTGTCGCCAGCTCGAAGTAGGTGATGAGGGCGCTATCGGGGATGGACATGACCTTGCCGTACATGTCCTCTGGCGCCGCCAGGATGGGGATGTGATTGCCCAGCGACTTGGACATTTTCACCACGCCGTCCGTGCCTGGAAGAATCTTTAGAAAGATGCCGATCTGCGGGCGCTGCCCAAACGCCTCCTGGAGCTTGCGCCCAGCCGTGAGGATGTTGAACAGTTGATCCGTCCCGCCGATTTGCACATCAGCATGCAGCGCCACCGCGTCGTAGCCTTGCATCAGCGCGTAGAACATCTCGTGCAGGTATACCGCCTCTCCCTTCTCCAACCGCAGGGCGAAGTTCTCGCGGCTTGTGAACTGCTGCACAGTGAAGTTTTGCGCCAACTTGATCACGTCTAGCAACGAGAGCTTGCTCAGCCATTCAGAGTTGCGGCGGATGCGCGTGCGAGCTGGGTCGAGGATGCGGAAGGCTTGCTCGGCGTACGTTTGCGCGTTGCGCGCCACGTCTTCTTCAGAGAGCAGCGCGCGCAACTTGTCCTTGTCCGACGGGTCGCCCAGCAGCGAAGTGTAGTCGCCGATCAAGAACGTCACATCGTGTCCTAGCTCCTGGAACTGGCGCAGTTTGCGCATGGGGATGGTGTGCCCCAGATGCAGGTCGCTGGTGCGTGGGTCGAAGCCACAATACACGCGCAGCGGGCGACCTTCGGCAAGTCGTTCGCGCAGCTCGCGCCGCATGTTGCGCGCCAATTCCGCATCGCCGAACTCAGTGCCCTGCATCAGCCATTCCACTTGCTCATCGAGGGAAAGCGTCAGTGAAGAGGCGGACATGTGCGCTGGATTATACGAAGCCAGTCACGAAGCGCGAAACACGCCAGCAGCGCTGACGCGGACGCGCAAGTGGCGCGCGACGCAGCCTCGCGTGATCCTGAGCGCGTGCTATACTCCGCCCGCACAAGTGAATACGTCAAGGTGACCCGGTGTTGCACAAAGCGCAACTCAAAGGCTCGGAGGCCAGGGCGTAAAGGTGGAAGCCGGTGAAAGTCCGGCGCTGTGCCGCAACTGTAAGCGCGCAACGACGCGCAAGCCAGGACGCCTGCCTTGACCGATTCGCAGAAACTTCCTCGAGCTAAGGAGGTGATGCATGAGCAGACTGGACTCCAACGCTGCTCAGGTGCGGTGGGCATCTGAGTAGCTTCCTCAGCACATCCCCAGCTCGGAGCGAGACGAGCTGGGGATGTTTTGATTTGGACGCGTTCTGCGTCCGCGTCTCTCGCGGCTTTGGCAGCCTGCTGCTGAAGCCTTGCCTCTCGCCGGTCATCCATCCGTAACTACGCATCCGTACCAAATCAGATCAAGATGTTGACTCACAAGACCTTGCTTCATCGCGCGGCAATCAGCGCCGCGCTTGCGCTCACGCTCATCGTCGCCGTAGCACCTTCGCACGCTGCGATCCCATCCCGCAACCCGCAGGGTTGTGTGACGAACTATCGCCCAGGCACGGACTACTTCCCCGCGAAGTCACGGTTCGTTTTAGCGAAGGGCGTGCAGATCGAGTATCGCAACCACTACAAGCTGATCAAGGTCACGCGACCCTGGCCGGGCGCAACCGAGACGTTTAACTACGCCTTGGTGCAATGCGGCACGCCAGTGCCAACCGATCTGCCGCCCAACACAACAGTGGTGGAAATCCCGGTGCGGCGCGTGATCGCAATGTCCACCACACAACTGCCGCACCTGGATCGCCTCGGCTTGCTAGATCGGCTGATCGGCCTCGACGAGTTCACCTACGTCCAAAACGAAAATGTGCGCCGCCTGATCCGAGAGAACCGGCTGGTGGAGATCAGCCCTGGCGGCTTGCTGCAGGTGGAGAAGGCGATTGCCGCCAAGCCCGACTTGATCATGACCTTCGCCGTCGGCGATCCGCAGTTCGACGCGCACCCCAAGCTGTTGGAGGCTGGCTTAAAGGCAGCGCTCAACGCGGAATGGGTTGAGAGCACGCCGCTTGGTCGCGCCGAATGGATCAAGTTCACAGCCGCTTTCTTCAACGCAGAGGACCGCGCCAACCGGGAGTTCGGCGGCATTGTGAGCCGTTATCGCCGCGCCGCATTGCTGGCGCGCAACGTTTCCCGCAAGCCCACCGTGCTGGTGGGTCTGCCGCAACGCGACCGCTGGTTTGTGCCAGGAGGTGAAAGCTACGCGGCGACGTTGCTCAAAGACGCGGGCGCAGATTACCTCTTCGCCGAAGACAGGTCAAGCGGCAGCGTGTTGCGCACATTTGAGGAGGTCTACGCGCGCGGCGTCAACGCGGATGTCTGGCTGTTGAACGCCTTCGGCTCGTTTCCCAGCACAGCGGCTGTGACCGCAGTAGATCAGCGACTCAACAACATTCGCGCGCTGCGAACAGGCAAAGTCTGGAACTACGACGCGCGGACGAACGAGAATGGCGGCAACGACTACTGGGAGACTGGCGTCACAAACCCCGACATCATTCTGCGCGACCTCGTCGCCATCTTCCACCCAACGCTGCTGCCCAATCACAAGTTCGTCTTCTACCGTCAGTTGCCCGCAGACTGAGAGCAGCTCAGCCTGAGCCGAGCGCATTCGCAGGCTCGGCTCAGGCAATTTTCAAACCAAGCGATGGCTAAAGTAGAGCAAGTTGCCGCCACCCTCTTCGCGCACCGCCGGGAGGCAGCAACAACCGTGCGCTGGCAAGCCGCGCCGCTGTTGGTGGCGCTTGTGCTGGCTGCGCTCATCCTCTCGCTCACAGTCGGCGCGGTGCCCATCCCGCCCGACGACGTGCTGCGCGCGCTACTTGGGTTGCCCACCAGCGACGGGACGTACGCCACCATCGTGCTCGTCTTTCGACTGCCCAAAGCCATCACCGCGCTGCTGGCAGGTGCCGCGCTGGCGGTGGCTGGCTTGCAAATGCAGACCGTCTTTCGTAACCCGCTGGCAGACCCTTTTGTGCTGGGCATCAGCAGTGGCGCCAGCCTGGGGGTGGCGCTGGTGGTGATGGGCAGCGCCACTTCACTGGCGGGCGTGAGCGCGGTCCCCTTGCTGAGCCGCGTGATCGCGCAGAACGCGCTGGGGGTGCTGGGCGCAGCCAGCCTGGGCGCGGCTGCTGCGTTTGGGCTGGTGATGATGCTCTCGCAGCGCCTGCAAAACATCGTTGCGTTGCTGGTGCTGGGCTTGATGTTCGGCTACGCCGTCAGCGCCATCGTCAGCATCTTGATCGCGTTTAGCCTGCCGGAGCAGATACAGGCGTATCTGAACTGGACGTTCGGCAGTTTTGGTGGGGTGACCTGGTCTCAGATGCCTGTCTTCGCTGGCGCGGCGCTCATCGGGTTGATCGCCACCGGGTTGGGCGCAAAGCCGCTCAACGCGCTGCTGCTGGGCGAAAATTACGCCCGCAGCCTGGGGGTGAACGTGCGGCGGGTGCGCTATCTCGTCATGGCGGCTTCGTCGCTGCTGGCTGGCGCAGTGGCAGCGTTCTGCGGTCCGATTGGCTTTCTGGGCGTGGCAGTGCCGCACCTGGCGCGCGGCTTGCTGCGCACCAGCGACCATCGGGTGCTCGTTCCTTTCGCGGCGCTGCTGGGCGGCGCGCTGGCGCTGATCTTCGACCTGATCGCGCAAATGCCCGGCGCGCCTGTCGCGCTGCCGCTCAACTCGGTCACCGCGCTGATCGGCGCGCCTGTAGTGGCGTGGGTGATCCTGCGCCGTCGTCGCGTGATGGTGTGAGTGATGAGCACGGTCGTTCTGGAAACGCAGCACCTCGCCGTGGGCTACCGACGCCCGCTCGCCCGCGACCTGTCGCTGTGTCTGCGCCGCGGCGAGCTGGTGTGCCTGCTGGGCCCGAACGGCGCGGGCAAGAGCACGCTAATGCGCACGCTGCTGGGAATGCAGCGCCCGCTGGCGGGCAGCGTGCTGGTGCAAGGCGCAGATGCGCGCCGCATCTCGCCCGCCGCAATGGCGCGCACCATTGCCGTCGTGTTGACCGATCGCGTGGAGGTGGGCTATATGAGCGTCGCAGAGTTGGTGGCGTTGGGGCGCTATCCCCACACCGACTGGAGCGGACATCTCACCGACGCCGACTACGCCCGTGTGCGCTGGGCGATGCAGGTGACCGACACAGCAGCCTTCGCACAGCGGCAGATCGCCGAATTGAGCGACGGCGAACGGCAGCGGGTGATGATCGCGCGCGCGCTGGCTCAGGACACACCCCTCATCATGCTCGATGAACCCACTGCCTTCCTCGATTTGCCCCATCGCGTGCTGGTGATGGCGCTGCTTCGCCGTCTCTCCCGCGAAGCTGAACGCGCCATTCTGCTCAGCACGCACGACCTCGACCTGGCGCTGCGCTACGCGGACAGGCTGTGGCTGCTCGGACGCGACGGCACATTTATCGTGGGCGATCCCGACGAGCTGCGCCGCACGAAGGCGCTGGCGCGCGTCTTCGGCGCAGAGGGACACGAGGTGATGCGCTACCTCGAACAGGTCGGCATCGCCTGACGAAAGAAAGACACAGAGCCAGAAGCGCAGAGCGCCGCAAGCCACCGCGCCGCTCGCCAGGCTGTTGCATACTTGCTGCATTCCGCACTCGGAAGGTCAACCTGGCTATGTTCAAAGTTGTCGTTCGCATCGTGGTTGGGGTGCTGATCGGTGTGTCGCTGATCGCAGCGGCGCTCCTCGGCGGCGTTGTCTGGGTGGTGAGGCAGCAATTTCCACAAGTGGAAGGTCTCCTGCAAATTGAGGGGTTGAACGGCGAGGTGGAGATCGTGCGCGACCGCTTCGGCGTGCCACACATCTACGCCGACACCGCCGAAGACCTCTTCTTCGCGCAGGGCTTCGTACACGCGCAGGACCGCTTCTTCCAGATGGAGTTTTGGCGCCGTATCGGTCAAGGGCGGCTGGCGGAGCTGTTCGGAGAAGGCGCGCTGATGCAGGACAAGTTCATCCGCACGCTGGGGTGGCATCGCGTCGCCGAGCAAGAGGTGGCGATGTTGGACACCGACACGCGCAATGTGCTGGAAAGCTACTCACGCGGCGTGAACGCCTACATCGCCCGCAACGCGGACCGGCTCGGCTTAGAGTTCAAGGTGCTCGGTTTGATCGGGCGCGAGTGGTCGCCTGAGCCGTGGACGCCTTTGAACACGTTGACCTGGGGCAAGGCGATGGCATTTAACCTGAACGCCAGCGGCGAGGATGAGCTGACGCGCGCGTTGCTCCGCGCGCGCGGCGGCGAAGCGCTGGTTAACGCGCTCATGCCGCCCTATCCTCCAGAGGCGCCTTTCATCGTCGCCTCGCCCACGTTTGGCACCGCGCCGATGCGCACACCCGCGCCGGCGCCCGATGTGTCAGCCGTGGCGCAGCCGTTGCGCGCGTTGATGCGTCGCACAGCGCAGCAGATCGGCTTGCCGCGCGACCCAGACGTGGGCAGCAACAACTGGGTGGTGTCTGGTGCGCGTTCAACCAGCGGAATGCCCATCCTCGCCAATGACCCTCACCTCGGCGTGCAGATGCCCTCCATCTGGTATCAGGTAGGGCTGCACTGCCGCTCGCTGAGCGCGGCTTGCCCGTTCGACGTGGTGGGCGCCTCGTTTGCTGGCACACCAGGCGTGATCATCGGTCATAACCATCGCATCGCCTGGGGCGTGACCAATGTCGGTCCAGACGTGACCGATTTGTTCATCGAAAAGCCGGTGGAAGGTCAGCCGGACACATTCGAGTTTCGCGGTCAGCCTGAACGAGCACAGGTGGTTGAAGAGGTAATCCGGGTTGCGGGGCGCGCTGAGCCGGTCACGCTGCGGGTGCGCATCACGCGACACGGGCCGATCATCAACGACGTGCTGGAATCGCTAGCGGATCAGCCGCCGCTCGCCATGCAGTGGACGGCGCTTCAGCCAGGACAACTGCTGCGCAGCGTCATCGCAATCAACAAAGCTACAAACTGGCGCGAATTCCGCGAGGCGCTGCGTTACTGGGACGTGCCCTCGCAAAACTTCGTGTATGCCGATGTGGACGGCAACATAGGCTATCAGATGCCAGGGCGAGTGCCCATCCGCGCAGCAGGCGACGGCAGCGGACCTGTGCCAGGCTGGACCGGCGAGTATGAGTGGGTGGGCGAAATCCCGTTTGACGCGCTGCCCAGCGTTTTCAACCCGCCTCAAGGCTGGATCGTCACCGCAAACCACGCCGTTGTGGATCCGTCGGCATACCCCTTCTTTCTCGGCAAGAGCTGGGATCACGGCTACCGCGCTCGGCGCATTATTCAACTCTTGACCGCGCAGGACACGCTGAGCGTCGAGGACATGCAGCGCATCCAAAGCGACACCCGCTCACTCTTCGCGGACGACCTGCTGCCGTTGCTGCTTAACCGCTTGCCTCAAGAGGATGTTTTGAGTCGCGCTGCGTTTGAGCAACTGCGCGACTGGGATCGCTTCAGCACGCGCGAGAGCGTGGGTGCGCTGATCTTCGAGGCGCTCTGGGTGCAGCTCGCACACGCGATCTTCGACGACGAGCTGGGCGATGCGCTGGCAGGCGAGGTGATCAGCACCGACACCGCCACCAAGCTGGCGGTGCTCGACGCGCTGCGCGATCCTGCAGCGCCGTGGTGGGACGACGTCACCACCGAAGCAACCGAGACACCTGACCTTATCATCGCCCGCGCCTGGCGCAACGCGCTCGCCTCGCTCAAGGCGCGCTTCGGTGAGCGCGTGACAGACTGGCAATGGGGGCGGGCGCACGTGCTCAGCTTCCGCAATCAGACGCTAGGGCGCAGCGGCATCGCCCCCATTGAGCGGCTGTTCAACCGCGGACCGTTCGCAGTGGATGGCGCCTCCAGCGCAGTGAACAACATCGGCAACGCCGGACCCGGCTTTGAGGCGACCTCGCTGCCCTCCTGGCGCATGGTGGTAGACATGGCGGACTTCACCCGCGCAGTAGCCATCCACACCACTGGGCAGAGCGGTCATGCTTTCCATCCGCACTACGACGACATGATCCCGCGCTGGCGCGAGGGTCAATACAACCCGCTCCTCTGGACACGCGACCAGGTGGAAGCTGAGCGCGCGGCGCGACTGGTGCTGACGCCATGACAAAGCAACCCCGGGCAGGGGTGAAGCGCTCCTGCCCGGGGTTGCTCCCATTTTTGAACGGAGGCGCGCTCAATCCGCCAAGCCGCGCACGTCCTCTGCGGCGACTGCCTGCACGCCAAAGCTCTCCGGCGACTTGTGCATCTCCCGCGTGGTGACGAAGTCTTGCACCAGCTCCGCGGTGTTCAACACACCCAGCCGCTCGAAGAGCAACGCAAAGCGCCGCTCTAGCACGTCGCGCACGTGAGCGCGGTCAGACTCTGGCAACGACCAGAGTTGCTTCTTGAAGGGACCGGTGGCTTTCTTTCGCGTCTTGTGCAGGAACTGTTCGTCGGTGTCGCCGGGTTTGCGCTCGTCGGCGGCATTCTTAAACAGCCACTGCGTGATCTCGTCGTTCAGCGCTTTCGGCAAGGCGGAGAAAGCGAGTTGCTGGAAAGCAGTCGCCAGGTGCACTTCTATCGCGCCAGCCTCAACAAACTTGCTGAAGGCAGCCTCTGGCAGCGTGCTGGCGCCGTGTTGCACCGCGCCGCCCATGCCGAACTCCTCGCGCGCGGCAGTGGAAAGCTCACGCAGGCAATCGAAGTCAATCTCCACATCGGCGATGGATCCATCGGGCAGCACCACGCCGCCGTGTGAGGTGCCTGTTTGAATGGAGATTTTGCTCAAGCCAGGTTGATGCGTGATCAGTCGCTGGTAGCCCGCCATAAATGCGCGCAGCTCATGCACATCGCTGTTCTTGTGACCCACCTCGCCGATCTCGCCGCCGAGCGACACCGTGATGCCCGCTGGCTGGCGCGCGCGCACGTAATCGCTGAAGAGTGCGCAGTATTCATAGTTCAGCTTCTGCTGCTCGTCCAGCGTAGGCTTGCTCAGGTCCACCAGGGTGGACGTGTCAATGTCTATGTTGTAGAAGCCAGCCGCCAGCGATTCATCTATCAACTTGCGCAGCGCGTGCAGCTCCTCTTCGGGGTTCGTCTTGAACTTTTTAAGGTTCACCTGGAAGTGATCACCTTGAATGAACAGCGGTCCGCGGAAGCCTTCCTTGATCGCAGCAGCGATCATGACTGCTACGTATTCTGCTGGGCGCTGATCGGTGTAGCTCATCTCGCTGCGCGCGATCTCAAAGATGAGCGCGCCAACCTTGCCATGCACAGCCGCCTTAAACGCGGCGCGGGCGCTGTCGTAAGCCATCATGCGAATGTTCATCGCTGGCGTGGTGAAGGTGTGAGGGATCGCGTTGCGCCCACGTGCGACATACAGCTCATGGATAGACGCCGGGCGCACGCCCAACGCCTGACCCAGCTCCCAGATCATCCAGCGCGCCGCACCTTTTTGCTCATCGTCTCCGAAGACTGCTGCGTATACCAGTTTGTCAATCCCGTGCGCTTGCAAGGCGCGCGCGTCTTTGACCGCCACACCGACATGCACCGCCAGGCTGGACTTCTCGTCCGAGACGCGGCGCCCGCCGGTCTCCAGCTCGATGCAATCGCCCACAGAGGCGACCAGCTCTCGAAGTGTGTGTGATACAGCCATCTTGCCAGCAAACCTCTCTCTTTTTCCAGCGCATGAAGCGCCATCAACTCAGAACGCCAGTTGTGGATGAATAAGCCGCCCTCAATTATGCCCAAGTTATCAGCCGACAGAGTAACTGGAGGGGCTTTCGATATGAGTATAGCCAAAATGTTTTGTCACGTAACGTGCCGAAGATTTCGGCGAACTATTTGAGCCACAATACCGAGCTGCGTTCAAAGCATCTGACCTGCAAATACACTGCCGCTTCGTTAAGCCTTGCTTGAGCGAGG